>Ga0308412_1001243_pt1 | contig 13831 bp, 13 predicted proteins | sample HotsprottomLayer_FD_202357 | JGI IMG/M metagenome (GOLD analysis project Ga0308412, IMG submission 202357) | Hot spring phototrophic mat microbial communities from Octopus Spring, Yellowstone National Park, Wyoming, United States -... | ecosystem: Environmental > Aquatic > Thermal springs > Hot...
GAATGTGGCACTTTGTACTTGAAGGTTGATCCGCCTCTCCGTACTGGCTGGCTGCCCCATGCACAGAGAAACCGCTACCACCACCGTCACGATGCTGAAGGCAGTTTTGCTCATTACCGTCGCCTCCCCCACCGAAAGACAATCCTAAAGGAGCCAGAGCGAAACCTGCCCCCTATCACCTTATGCGCCACCAGGAGGCACGGGAGGGTTAGGCGGTTGCACCGCGGGTGGCTTTATGATAACAACTTGCCCCACCCATATGTCCGGGTCTTTCCGCCAATCCATACTTCCGCGATTGTTGTAGAGACGCAGTAAGTCCGTCACTCGCGTTCCCTCTGTACAGGGATGGCGCGACCAGATACCACCCATCGAATGGTACCATCTGGAGCTACTGAGGAAAACGACACGGTGCATGTACCTGGTTGCATGCTGGCAATCGAAACCGCTATTGCGCTGCAGGTGTCGTCTCACACTTGCCGTCCATCTGGTATGGTATCCATGTCGCGCTGGACAAGAACGTAGTGGAAGAGAGAACCACTAACGGTTTCCACCGTTGGCTTCTCAGCACCGCCCGACATCTCTGGCAGGTAGGACTGAGCCTCGGCAACTGACATCGCCATTATTACAGTGAAAAGTGATGCCAAACTAAAGAATCGTTGCAACACGGTAGACACCTCCTTGCTTAGTTTGTTGAACACATTGTATCATCGAAAAAAAAGTGCAAGTCCACTGTGAGGCAAGAAGAACTTATTAGCAGCAACACGGCTGGATCATGGAGCATGAAAGTCCAAATACCCGCATCCCTGACGCGATTACACTGGTTTGGCGTGTGTTCGTCAAGACCCTGAGCAAGAATCTTCCAACTCAGCACCTAATCGATCTCCCACACACCGGCCTTCCAACAACTAGCCGTTCCAGGCCCGCTCTATCATGCGGTGGCCCACCGAGTCATGCCTCGCCAGTTCGTCGCGGGTAAACGGGTAGAAATCGTTCTGGCCGAAGTAGGCTTCTGATAACTCGGCAAAGTACTCCTGCACGTTGGTAGCGGCGTACGCTTTTTGCCTGCCACCGCGAATATACTCCACCTGCTCATACAGTCCGCGTCGCATGGCGTGCCGATAGGCAATCAACACCATCCGGTTCTCATACCCCAGCACCTGATGGTGATAGGCGTGCGCCAGTTCGTGCAATAGCATCCACGGCTGTTCCCCGCGCGACCATCTGACGAAGTTGCGGACGTTGTTGATTTCCACGCCCCCAGCTTTTTCTGGGTTGTAGCCGTGTTCGCGCAACCACTCGGCGGAGGGGTGGTACTCCGCTGCACTGCGGGGGTTGTTGTCCCATTCCAGCCAGATGCGCACCCGACGTGTCAATATGAATATATTTAGTAACACGTTTGGTAACAAACTCAGACATCCTCCTCTGGTTCCGCCTCGTCGCCCTGCGCAGGCGAGTTTGTTACCAAAAGGCGCGCCAGTTCCTCGTAAGCCTCTTCCACGGCCCACGCGAACTGGCGCAATAACCCAGCGTCTACCTCCACGCCAGAGGCTGAGTCCCAGAAGCTGAGGAGGTCATCCAGAATCTCCCGGATTAGCTGCAGCTTTCTTGTTTCGTCGGAGCTTTGCCTGTTCATAAGCGTACTGATCCAACCGCGCATTACCGGGCACGTCGTACCCGAACTCCCGCGGTATGAGCTGCGTCACGAAGCCGTGACCTCGCCTACCCAGATGATGCACTAGGTCAGCTACTACAACGGGTTCATCTCCCTTTTTGCGCTGCCACAGCACCCGGCCTGAGCCGTTCAGGAACAGCTGAACCCTAACGTACTGCCCTGCCAGGACGTCGGGTAAGTATATTGTATCACAATCCTGAAAGAGCGTTAGCTTACCCTTGTCCTCTACCATGCGGATTGCCTCTACGTGCCCTATAGGGTTGAAATCCTCCCCTACCTCTACGGGATTTGTGAGAGCATCTACTGTAATGAGCGGTACTAGGGAAGGGTCGCAGCCCAAACGGGCCGCCGGTGTGCCAAAACCCAGAGCCGTATGCGGACGTTCTCGGTTGTACCAGTTAAGGTACTCAACCAATCCCTGCACAGCAGCCGACAGCAGACTCGGTCGTTCACGGGAGAAGTACTCCCGTTCCATTGTCCAGTGGAACCGTTCCAAACGGCCGTTGCGCCAGGGTTGCGCTGGCGGTATGAACACCACGCGCGGGAAGATGCTAAGCGCAAACTTCAGGGCTTTGGTCATCACGCCCATCACGGGTACCAGACCTACCCCGTTGTCCACGTACAGGGTTTTCGGCTCAACCCCAGGCGGTAGCAGGTACTTAACGGCTAGGGCGATTGCGTGAATCCACGTATTAAGCGACACTCCAGGGGCTAGCTCCTGACCAAATTGAAGGCTAGTGGCAGGTGCCGCTACCGCCATGCGGGAGTACCTGTCCATTGCCGTCACGAGGTACAGCTTTGTGGCACGGCAACGCCACGGCCCCCACAGGTCGATGGTGATGGTGCCGGGTTGGTCAGGACGAGCGTCAGGGTCTGGGTAGAGACGTTTGTCTTTCGGACCTACAGGCTTACGCGCCAGTCCCATGTCGCGTATTGCGAGTGCCACCGTTGGCGGTGTGGGGATCTGTTCCAAACCGAACTTTTCCCGGTGCTTCTCGAGATGGTGGCAAATCATGATTGGCCCCCAGTCGGGATGATCACGGCGAATCTCGTAGACGATTTGATTCAGGTCGTGGTACACATGGGGCCGGCAGTTGCCACGTCGTTTGTCTACGAAGGGATTGTCGCTGGATTCGTGGAAGCGTTCAAGCGTTGTGTAAAGGAACTTTCGGGAGACGTTGAGGCGGTTGGCGATTTCGGTAATCGTCAGCGTACCCTGCTGCCAGAGCCGAATCGCCTCCTGACGGAGGGCTTCAATCTGTTCTGCCGTCTTCCTCATAGACCAGCATCCCGTAGCACGTCTCCTCAATGCTGTTGCTCAAACACTGAAACGCTTCCTCTGTGGGGTTAAGTGCCACGTAGGTCGCGGCTTTCAGGTAACCCCGCGGCCCCAACACCTCGTAGATTCTGTGTTCGGGAAATCCTGCTTCCGCTAGCCATTCGTAAATCACCGCCATAGGATGGCGACCTTCGAAGTTCGGGTAACCCTCTAGGCGGTGCAGTGCCTTTTTGAGCTTGTCAATCATCGCGTTCCTCCTGTGTGGGACGGAAGGGGTGGAGGGCCGCCCCCGCCGTCCCTGTGCTGTGATGGTTTGCGCCTTTATGTTACCAAAACACGCGGGAGGAACGCAATACCTTTTCATTTCCTTTTTCTTTTGGTTACATTCAACATATTACCAAATCAATTATACAATACATCCCGAACAAAGCGGTGAATATCCGCAGGCGTTATGTGGGGCACGCATTGGTGGGTATATACAGATACATACGGACGCTTAAGAGGGGATTTAGGGCATGGGTTTGGTCAAGGAATACACCTCAGGACATTGTTGCTTGGCGCTTCACGTCGCGGGATTCTCGTCACAATTCAGCCCAACTTACCAAGATTTACCATTTGGGGCCTAGATACACAGGTAGCGCTATTCCTGTGGATGCGGAAAGCATACCATATAATACTTGTGCGAGCGAATCCGCCAACACCATCCCAAGGAACGCTGGAGCCAACTGGCGATAAAAACGCAACCCTCCGAAACGCAATGCGAAGGATTTTACGAGCCAAGCTACGAAAAAGAGGTTCCAGTTATAGTCCAGCGCATAAGAGAAGGCGAACACGAAGCCGATAGGTCGAAACGGGCTTTGTATCCACACCTGGCCCAGCGCAGCCAAGACAGCGGGAATTACCCCCCCTAGTAGTAAGAGAAGGAGTTGGTCTCCCTTTGGAGGGGCAGGGTTTTGGCTCCACGAGATGATTCGGTTCCATATTTCCCATCCTCCCACAAACAGTTGCGCGTTGTTGACCTTCGCTGACGCAGCTCCAAACGAATGGTAAACACCGATCATTACAGCAAAGCCAACCAAAACACCAAGTATTGCCGACACGAACAGGGTTACTACAGCAATGGAAGACCGAGCGCCCAAAGTCTGAGCCATTCTAAGAGCTGCTAGCTGGTGCCCCATTGGATGCTGACGGTAACCGTGATTGAACCAGTAGCACTGACCCAGCAGCACTATATCACTTGGGTGCAACGATTGGGTACCAGTTACGGAGAGGAATAAATTCTCCACATTGAAGAAATAGAAGTCCGTAACCGGCGCCCCAACTTGTGCAAAGATTCGTGTCATAACGACAGTGGATAAAAAGAATAGACAAAAATAGAACGCAGCGACCCAGAGCCTCATCCCAGCGATCCACTCAAAAGCCACCAGATAGATAAAACCTGCCAGAATGCCAATAAAGGCAAGACGATAGCCACGATCACCTGAATTACTTTGTGGAGGAAATGCCCGCTTCCATGCCTCAGCAACATAATTCCTGACAGACCACATCAATACGAGTGACAGTCCGATCCAGGCGCCTTGCACCAGTTCGCGTACATACGGGAACACACCAGATGCATTGCCCGCATCGGGCATGCGCCACCCGTAAACAACCCCAATAACTTCCATGAACTTACGGAGAATAAAAAAGAACCAGCAGCTGAACAGCACGTCTGCAGGGACAAAGTAGAGGATGCCAACAGCGAATGGCGACCAGCTCAGGTAAAAAGGCGCACAGCCGGAAAACGGTACACCAAATGATCGCCCGACATTGTTCAGGTCTATTTGGATTGACGGCAGTACGGGGAAGACGTGTGATAGTGCATTGCTGGATAGCACCGCGAACACCACAAGAAACGATAGCCAAAAGGTCCGGGAGGCCAGTAGGACTCGGCGAGGTTTCTCCTGAATTAAAGTCAGCGGCAGCTCCAACAGCGGGAAACTTAACCGCTCCCTTTGGAACCACTGTTCAAGAAAAAGATAATTGAGGCTCAACATTGTAACCAGTAAAGCCATAATAAAACCCATCCATATCACAACAGCAGGAAACCATTCTATCCATATCCGCCAGTTACTCAGAGGTTCTCCGCCTCTAAAAAAGGAACTTGCGAGACCGGGGTCGGTAGGACGAAACCACCCAGGTAGCAAGTCCTTGAGAGTCCACAACGGATTCAATACTTCCTGATAGTAGTCAGCAAACAATAAACTGTGCGGCAGTAGCTGGAGAAAGTCAAAACCGGTAAGAATAGAGGATAGCGTTAGTGCCGTATAGAGCACGAAAAGGTCTGCAGTGGACAATTTTAGGCGCGGACACCACTTTTCAAATAGTCTGTTCGCAACGGCAATCAGAAGCACTATCGCCAGTACGCTAGGCACCAGCGAAGCAGAAGATGATGCTACCCTTAACACAATTTCGCCATAAACAAGATAGGCAGTGTGCAAGGGCACAATAATTAGCGCGATGATGAAGCCGCGCCAAGGCAAAGCGGTTTTCTGGTCTAAAACCGTACTATCCTGCTTTGCGTAACAAGCCATCTCCACGAGACCTGTACACGTCTATTGCCCTTGAGGCGAGCCTGTGGGGGTGCCTGCAGGCACTGCTTTACCCGTTTTCAAGTCGAATACCTCGTTTGGCCCGACATGTATCACTTTTACACGTTTGGCGGGGTCTGAAAAATAGAACAGTATCAGCGCAATCGCAATCGCGATGGCGAACGCCCCAAACACGACCCATGCTGGTAGTTCCTTTTTCATCACTTACCTCCTCAGCGTAGTGTTGCCGAGGCGGTGCAGTACCCATGCGACACTCCACCACTGCACCGCCATGTCGCGGGATTAACGGAATGGGAGGGGTGGATACTCCCACTGCCACAGGTCCCCTAACGGATTGCCTGAGCTATCTTGGGTAAGAGGCTGTAGAGTCTGTTCCGGACGGAGCCACTTGGCGTGCCCATCCAAAAACGCATAGTTTCCCCCTCCTGAATGGCGTTCTTGCTCCTCAGTGTTCGTCCAACGGCGAGACCCCCACCATTCTGCGCCAATTGCCCACCAGAAATAGGGAAAGTTCAGACTGCCGTCAGGCAAGTAGTTATGCAACGTTCCGACTTTCCAAGTTTCGAAGAGAGTGATGGCCTGCGCTGGATATGGTACGCCAGCAAGGGTGCGAAGTTTGCCGTTGTAGCACGGACGCTGATATGGGTCATCCCAAAGGGGACCCGCCTCCCAACTGCCGGGGGGCAATCCGAGCCAGGCCAACGTATCGGCATTGGCAGCGTAAGACCGTCGTGGGGAGTTCTTCACAGCCTCGGGCCACCAGTCAAAGACAATCTTGATCGAAGCGCTGGGACAGTTGTACACGCTGTCGTTCTTCACGTACGGATAGACAAGGTCGGGCCACGCGGGGCGGTCCAGTCTGGACTCAAGTCCGTACATGGAATATACGATGGTCTCATCATAGTCTTGTGTGTACATTGCCACTGCCAAAGCAAGTTGCTTCACATTGGCAAGGCATGCACTTGCTCGCGCCTTGTCACGCGCTTGGGCGAACACCGGGAACAGGATAGCCGCCACTATCGCGATAATCGCGATAACGACGAGCAGTTCAATGAGAGTAAAAGCACGTTTTCTTTGCATGGTAGGTTCCCTCCAATTCGAATTTTTTGTGCAACCGATTGCACAACTGTGTGCATTCTACCATAGACCTTGAAAAAAGTCAAGAGAGCAACGGCTTTTTTCGAGACGACCTCTGCGCAGTTTCTAGACCAACTCAACCTGCATACACCTGAAAGTGCGAAATAAGAGGTCATGGACAATAGTTGAACCAGAAGGCATTTTGGGGTATACTGTCTAAAGGAATTTTAGAACCGGTTGCATAATCTTATACGCACAGTAAAAACATTCGTGGGAGTAACAGGCAAGATGTCGAGTGTAGCCGATGTCGCACGATTGGCGCGCGTTTCCAAGTCTACCGCGAGTCGTGCTTTGAGAGGGCACCCTGCGATTAGCCCAGATACCGTTGCACGCGTACGGGCCGCTGCAGCTCAGTTGAATTACGTTCCCAACCGCGCAGCAATGAACTTGGCAAAACGACGCTCTCAGACCATCGTGCTTTTTGTCAACAATCTGCTGACTCGCCAAACCGAAGAGTTTCACGATGGCGTGGAATCGGTATGCGTGCGAGAAGGCTATCTTATGAGCATGCAGAAACTGGGAGAAGACAAGGCAAGAAGTGAGCGATACATCCGGCTCTTACGGGAAATGCGCGTCGAAGGAGTGATTGTAGTTCCACACGTGAGCGGGGTTCACCGTGAGGAGATTCTCCTCATGAAGAGCTGGGGTATACCTGTGGTGCAGATTGATAATTATGTGGCAGGCACTGACACAGACTACGTGGGCTGCGACAATCGATTTGGGGGCATGGTCGTTGCAGAACATCTTGCAGGCATGGGATACCAGAACTTTGCAGTCGTTTCGGCGGTTCCGCGGCATCTATCATGCATTGCTGAGCGTATAGAAGCTTTCCATGAAACAATCCGCCAGTTAGGTTTCTCGCCCGCGTACGAAATGATAGCGGAGCCAAGCACACGCGAACCGTACGAGTTCAGCCGTCGTGCAATGCATACTCTGCTTGACATCCTCCCCATGCCTTTGGGGGTCTTCGCTACAAGCGCGCCGACGTCCATTGGCGTACTGAGAGCAATTCGCGAGCGGGGGTTACGTTGTCCTCAAGATGTCGGTGTTGCCGCTTTTGATGACGAGCAATGCAGCGCCTACTTGGAAACTTCACTCACTGCTGTACACTGGCCAGCGTACGAAATCGCTCAGCAGGCAGCGGAGCTGCTGCTACAGCGTGTTGCTGTAAAAGGAACCGCCGCTCCCCCGCAACACTTGCTCCGAAAGCCAGTGCTGGTGCCCCGTGAGTCGACTTTAGGTTTTCGTATTGTCCGGGCGGTGAGCAACACAGACAGCATCCTTTGAGAAGGAGGAGAACGATGCTTATACATTACAAACCACTTGATGGACATGTTGGCGACGTCGTGCCTTTTTATTGGGAGGGTGTTTACCACGCCTTCTACCTGAAGCGACGTGAAGGCATTGGAACTAGCTATGGTCATGCAGCTTCGCGAGATCTCGTACACTGGGAAACCTTACCTGATGCCATCGACGTAGGCAAACCAGGAGAACCGGACCACGGCAACTGCTTCACAGGTTCCATTATCCAGCGTGATGGTGTTTTTCACCTTTTTTACACGGGACATACTCCTGACAATCCACCCTACCCGACGGAGACCATTTGCCACGCTACCTCTCGCGATCTGATACACTGGCAGAAAGATGCTTCCAACCCGATACTGCAGGCAGACGAACGGTGGTACGAGCGAGATGATTGGCGTGACCCCTTCGTGTTTTGGAACTGTGAGGAACAGCGTTACTGGATGCTACTGACCGCACGTTTAAGGGGTGCTGCTGTGCCCCGGTCCGGCTGCGTGGCACTTGCTACCTCTCCTGACTTGCGCCACTGGGAAGTGCATCCTCCTCTCTGGGTACCACATATCGCTTTCGCGCTCGAGTGTTGCGATGTTTTTCGTGCTGTGGGACGGCACTTCTTGATTTTTTCTAACGTGGAGACACGCTACCGCACCTTTCGCGACTGGAAGGATGTCCCCTTTTATCATCCCCCAACCGACGCTTTAGACACCCCGCGCTTCTATGCGGCGAAGGCTTTCCATGTAGGGGACCGGCACCTGCTTGCGGGTTGGGTCAGCTCTAATAAGGGCGAGCGCGATGAAGGCGCATGGGAATGGGGAGGTGCAATGGGCATGGTCCGGGAGCTGGTGCCGGAAGAGGATGGGCACCTGTGGATACGAGTACCCGAAGAAGTACGAAGCGTGTTCAAAAGACTTGTCTATACCTCGATAGGTGAAAAGGCTTACCCGTCTGCTGTCCAACCAGTTCTGGGCGAATGGCAGAGGAAAGGGAGTCTCCTAATTGGCATACCCGGTAGCGAGTTTGCACTGGCTACTCTGCCGAAGATGCCTGCTGATTTTCGATTGTACGTGGAGGTATCTTTGCAGGCGGGAACGAAGGGAGGATTTTTACTGCGCTTGCAGCCACGAATAGACGCAGGGTATCAGGTGGTTCTGGACGAACCCCGTCAACGCCTGCTCGTGCGCAGATGGGAAGCATGGGGTGAGCACCCCTCTGCCATCGAACGCCCGTTTGAGATCAAGGCGGACAGTCCGGTGCGTGTCGAAGCTTACGTCATGGGCAGCATCCTTGAGATCTTCTTGGATGACAAGGTGGCATTAACAACCCGCATCTACGATTACAAGCACGGTGACCTGGGGATCTTTGTATACAACAGTCCTGTGAGCATCTCACGCATGGAGGTCACGACGCTGTGAGCAGAAGACTGCATTTCCGCCCCCCCGATGGCTACGTGGGCGACATTCACCCATTTTTCCACGATGGCGTTTACTATTTGTTTTACCTGAAGCCACCGCTTGAACCGGAACGTAGCGGTATTAAGGGCATGGTTTCTGCACTTGTGACCTCACGCAACCTGATCGACTGGGAGGAGGTACCCATCAAACATCTGCCTTCATCTGGTGCTGGAGCGGCTGTATCAGCAGAGGCATTGAGCGAGCCATGGTGGGCTATTTCTATCATTCAGCACCGGCAATCCCAACGCTTTTTCGCCTTCTACCCACGTGGAAGCGGTATTTTTGCTTCAACAAGCGACAACTTATTGACATGGCATCCATTTCCTGTGAACCCCGTCCTGCCTCCCAAATTGGACACCTATCGTGAGTGGCGAGACCCTTTCGTTTTTTGGAACGAGGAGGAAAGGAGCTATTGGATGTTGCTGACCACCAGCCTCCAAGGCAAACCAGAATTCGAAGGCGGTGCGATTAGCTACGCCTGTTCAAACGACCTACAGTATTGGGATTTCAAAGGCACCCTGTACCATCCGGGCAACATCGGCAGCCCCGAGTGTCCAGAGATGTTTCGAATGGACAAGAAGTGGTACTTGATAGCCAGCTTCCTTACCCCTAAAGGGGTTGGCAAAACATCTTACCGCGTAGCCGATAGCCTCCATGGCAGATGGAACACGATGGTGCCAGATAGTCTGGATGGGATAGACCTGTGTGCCGGAAATACTGTGTATGATGGAAAGAGACGCCTCCTATTCGGCTGGATACCGACCTACGGAGGCAGCGAGGAATCACGTGGTCAACAGTGGGGAGGCGACCTTGCCCTACCTCGCGAGGTCTACGTGCTGCCGAACGGTAGCCTAGGTACAAGGTTGCCTAACGAGATAGGCAACCTGGGTCGCTCGCGTAGACCTATTCCACCTTCAAAATGGTTGGTCAAACAAGGTACTTGGGACCGAGGCGCGCGAACGTTACACAATTTGTCCGCTCCCGCACTTCTCGTTGCGCCGTCCCTAATGAAGACAGCCTATGTTGAGGTGTCACTAAGAGCATGTGATAAGACAGCTGCTGGAGGAGTAGTGTTATGCAACTCTGCTGGTGAAAGTTTATTCGGTGTGTATATCGACTGGCAACAATCCCAGCTAAAGATAGTGAGAACGCTACCCAGCGGCACAGTTACTCTGAACTCGCTCGTCTTGGGGACCCTAGCTGCAAGCGACCTCGCTTTGCGAGCATTGGTAGAGGAGGATATTCTCGAAGTATTCCTGGGAAACCGGTACTCCTTAGCAACCCGCCTAACGCGATGTGTCGCTCCGTTTGTCCTTGGTGTACAAGTGGAAAGAGGAAGTATCCATTTTCAGAACTGCTCGGTGTGTGAGTTGGCGAAGCCTTCCTGAGCATGTCGGGATAATGCTGTACCCACATCCTGCAACTCAGAGCCAACCCTGGCACTGTAAAGTCTCCTTGTGCGCTGCTCACAGCTTTGAGTTCGTCTCTTATATGGAATGTTGGATGCGATACCCCTAACTACTCGGCAGCGGATTCATCCCGCGGTCACACAATGTTTTCTTCTTGGTCATCGCCTGTTGACAATTTTTTTCTGCTCCTCTATAATGGGATTTGGAGGCGATAGATGTGGCTTCAGTACTGGAAAAAGTTTCCGCGCTGTACACGTCGCTGAACGAGGCGGAGCGGAAGGTCGCTGACTTCGTGCTGAACCACCCCGAGGAGGCGCGCGGCTGCAGCGTCATCCACCTGAGCGACCGCAGCGGCGTCAGCGAAACCACCGTGGTGCGGTTCTGCCGCTCCATCGGTTTCAAGGGCTATGCGGACTTCAAACTGGCTCTCGTGGCGGATTTGGCTCCCCACCGCGAGCCGGTGCCCGACTTGCATGGCGACGTCTCGCCCGAAGACGACCTTCCCCGGCTGGTGCAAAAGGTGCTGAACATGGACGTGCAGGCGGTCGCCAGCACGATGGAGCTGCTGGATATGGCACAGTTCGAGCGGGCGGTGGAGGCACTCGCCAGCGCGCGGCGGGTGGCGATATTCGGAGTGGGCAGTTCGCTACCGGTCTGTATGGACCTGCAGTATCGCCTGCAACGGTGCGGAGTGAACAGCCTCTTTTCGGTGGATGACCACATGCAAGCCATTAACGCCGCGCTCCTGGAGCCTGGGGATGTGGGGCTGGCGGTATCCTACTCGGGAACGAGCAGGGAAACCATCGAGTCGGTGGAACTGGCGAAAGAGGCTGGGGCGCACACCATCTGCGTGACCAGCTTCCGCCGCTCCCCCCTCGCAAAGCTGTGCGACATCTGCCTGATTACCTCTGCGGGGCGCACGCAATGGCTGGACGAAACCATCACCGCACGGCTGGTACAGCTGGCTCTGTTTGACGCATTGTGCGTCGTGTGAATAATAATATATTTGGAAACACATTTGGTAACAAACTCAGACATCCTCCTCTGGTTCCGCCTCGTCGCCCTGCGCAGGCGAGTTTGTTACCAAAAGGCGCGCCAGTTCCTCGTAAGCCTCTTCCACGGCCCACGCGAACTGGCGCAATAACCCAGCGTCTACCTCCACGCCAGAGGCTGAGTCCCAGAAGCTGAGGAGGTCATCCAGAATCTCCCGGATTAGCTGCAGCTTTGTTGTTTCGTCGGAACTTTGCCTGTTCATATGCGTACTGATCCAACCGCGCATTACCGGGCACGTCGTACCCGAACTCCCGCGGTATGAGCTGCGTCACGAAGCCGTGACCTCGCCTACCCAGATGATGCACTAGGTCGGCTACTACAACGGGTTCATCTCCCTTCTTGCGCTGCCACAGCACCCGGCCTGAGCCGTTCAGGAACAGCTGAACCCTAACGTACTGCCCTGCGAGGACGTCGGGTAAGTATATTGTATCACAATCCTGAAATAGCGTTAGCTTACCCTTATCCTCTACCATGCGGATTGCTTCTACGTGCCCTATAGGGTTGAAATCCTCCCCTACCTCTACGGGATTTGTGAGAGCTTCTACTGTAATAAGCGGTACTAGGGAAGGGTCGCACCCCAAACGGGCCGCCGGTGTGCCAAAACCCAGAGCCGTATGCGGACGTTCTCGGTTGTACCAGTTAAGGTACTCAACCAATCCCTGTACAGCACCGGACAGCAGACTCGGTCGTTCACGGGAGAAGTACTCCCGTTCCATTGTCCAGTGAAACCGTTCCAAACGGCCGTTGCGCCAGGGTTGCGCTGGCGGTATGAACACCACGCGCGGGAAAATGCTAAGCGCAAACTTCAGGGCTTTCGTCATTACACCCATGACCGGTACCAGACCTACCCCGTTGTCCACGTACAGGGTTTTCGGTTCAACACCCGGCGGTAGCATGTACGTAACGGCTAGGGCGATTGCATGAATCCACGTGTTCAGCGACACTCCAGGGGCTAGCTCCTGACCAAATTGAAGGCTAGTGGCAGGTGCCGCTACCGCCATGCGGGAGTACCTGTCCATTGCCGTCACGAGGTACAGCTTTGTGGCACGGCAACGCCACGGCCCCCACAGGTCGATGGTGATGGTGCCGGGTTGGTCAGGACGAGCGTCCGGGTCTGGGTACAGACGTTTGTCTTTCGGACCTACAGGCTTACGCGCTAGCCCCATCTCGCGGATTGCTAGTGCCACCGTTGGCGGTGTGGGAATCTGCTCCAAACCGTACTCTTCGCGGTGCTTCTCCAGATGGTGGCAGATCATGATTGGCCCCCAGTCGGGATGGTCACGGCGAATCTCGTATACGATTTGATTCAGGTCGTGGTACACAGGCGGGCGGAAGTTGCCGCGGCGTTTGTCTACGAAGGGATTGTCGCTGGATTCGTGGAAGCGTTCAAGGGTTGTGTAAACGAACTTTCGGGAGACGTTGAGGCGGTTGGCGATTTCCTTAATCGTCAGGGTTCCCTGCTGCCAGAGGAGAATCACCTCCTGACGTAGGGCTTCAATCTGTTGTGCCGTCTTCCTCATAGGCCAGCATCCCGTAGAACGTCTCCTCAATGCTGTTGCCCAAACACTGAAACGCTTCTTCTGTGGGGTTGAGTGCTACGTAGGTCGCAGCTTTTAGGTAACCCCGTGGCCCTAACACTTCGTAGATTCTGTTAGGAGTTACGCAGTTGACCGCGAACCCCTATCGACAATACAATGATAACATAAAAACGGAAGCCAGTCAAGAGGAGCGATGCAGAAAATGAACCCGCCCAAATGCGATGATTTAGACTACATCCACTTCCTCATTGCCGCCCAGAAGGTCTTCACCGGCACCGAAGCAGCCAGATGCCAACCCGAAGGGCAACACTCTCCCGCGCACGATGCCTTCACTCGCCTGCTGCGCAGACAGCCTTTAGACACAGAGGCGTTGTGGCAGGAAGCGAAGGCGTTCGTAGA
>Ga0308412_1001252_pt1 | contig 13797 bp, 8 predicted proteins | sample HotsprottomLayer_FD_202357 | JGI IMG/M metagenome (GOLD analysis project Ga0308412, IMG submission 202357) | Hot spring phototrophic mat microbial communities from Octopus Spring, Yellowstone National Park, Wyoming, United States -... | ecosystem: Environmental > Aquatic > Thermal springs > Hot...
AGTCCTGGGTCACGTGGTAACGAATCAACTGCTTGCATTTTCCGGCCGGGCAGCAGCCTTCCAAATGCGCCTCGTATTCCTTGCGAAAATACTTCAAGGTGGAAAGCACCGGGTTAGGCGCTGTGCGTCCGAGGCCGCAGATACTGGCGGCGCTGACGGCGCGGGCAAGCTGTTCCAACTGGTCGAGGTTCTCGGCCCGGCCCTGACCGGCGGCGATTCGGTCGAGCATTTCCAGCATCCGCCGGGTACCTATCCGGCACAGGGTACACTTGCCGCACGATTGGTCTTGGGTGAAGCTGAGGAAGTATCGGGCGATATCGACCATGCAGTCGCTGTCATCCAGCACGACCAGTCCGCCTGAGCCCATGATCGCCCCTACGCTGGTCAGGGCCTCGAAATCCACGGGGGTGTCGGCCAGTTCTGCCGGCACGCAGCCTCCCGACGGCCCGCCCACCTGCACGGCCTTCAGCTTTCGTCCGCCGGAAACGCCGCCGCCGATGTCCTCGACGATCTGGCGGATGGTGATGCCCATGGGCACTTCGATCAGGCCGCCCCGGTTGATCTTCCCGGCCAGGGCGAACACCTTGGTGCCCTTGCTGTGCTGGGTGCCCAGCGCGGCGAAGCGCTCCGCACCGTTGCGGATAATCCAGGGTACCAGGGCATACGTCTCCACGTTGTTGACCAGCGTGGGCTTGCCCCACAAGCCCTGCTGGGCAGGATACGGAGGACGCAAGCGGGGCATCCCCCGGCGCCCTTCAATCGAGGAAATCAATGCTGTTTCCTCCCCGCAGACGAAGGCCCCGGCGCCTTGCACCACCGACAGCTTCAGCCGGAAATCCGTTCCCAGCACGCCCTGGCCCAGCAATCCTTCCTCCTGGCACTGCCGCAGGGCCTCGGTGATCCGCTGCACGGCCAGCGGGTACTCGGCGCGGATGTAGAACAAGCCTTCTTCGGCCCCGACGGCACGGGCAGCAATTGCCATCCCTTCGATGACCCGGTAGGGAAACGACTCCAAAAGCATCCGGTCCATGAACGCGCCGGGATCGCCCTCGTCGCCGTTACAGATGATGTACTTCGGAACTCCCTGGGCCGCGCGCACTGCCGCCCACTTGGCGCCAGTGGAAAAGCCCGCCCCTCCGCGGCCACGCAGCCCGCTGCGGGCAACTTCGGCTATGATCTGCTCGGGCGTCAGCTCTTTGACGGCACGGGCCAGCGCACGAAATCCGCCGTGGCGGCGATACTCCTCCAAATCGGTAGGATTCAATTGCCCGCAATACTCGGTGGCAATGCGCAACTGCGGGCCCAGAAAGGCGCACACCGGCGGATCGCGCAGGGCGATGGGCTTTCCGCCTTCATCGGTTTCGGGCCGGTCGCTGTACAGCCGGTCGAGCAAGCTCGAAATACGGTAACCAAGCCGGCGCACCAATCCCCGCGGCCTGAAATGCCCAAGAACGATCTCCGGCACGTCCTCCGGGCGCACTTTGGAGAATAGCCGTGTGACGGGCTGGTTGCTTTGCTCGGCGTGCGAGTGCTGCTGGTGGGCGACTTGGCGCTTGCCATCCGCGCTGCCGGTCACGCCACCAGACCGACCGGCTGGTTGTCCGACGGCAACGATCTCCACCAGCGGCGTGTTATGGCACATCCCCACGCAACCGACCGGTTTGACTGTGGCCGGTGCTCCGGTTTTGGCCAGAACGCGCAGTATTTCCTGATGCACTCTGGCGCTGCCTTGCGCCTGGCAGCACGAACCCAGTCCGATGCGAATCTCGCCGGCTGCCGCGGCCGGTTGCAGTTTGGGGGGCGACTGCTGGGCGCCGTCGCGTTGCCGGCGGAGAAAATCGGCGATAATCCGCTCCACCCTTGTGGGACTGACGCGGCCGTACGTCACGCCGTCGATCTGGATGACAGGCGCCAGTGTACAGCAGCCCAGACAAGCCACCTTCTCCAAAGTGAACAGCCCTTGCGGATCGGTGTCGGTGCCTTCGGCTATCCGCAGCCGGCGCTGTAGTGCCTCGTGCACCAACTGGGAACCTTTGACGTGGCAGGCCGTTCCGTGGCAGATGCTGATGACGTATTGCCCAACCGGCCGATGGCGAAACTGCGTGTAGAAGGTCGCTACCGAGGTGATGTCGGCAGGGGTGATCTCGGTAAGCTGGCACACCCGCTCCAGCGCCTCCGGCGGCAGCCATCGGTAGTGCTCCTGGATGGCCTGGAGAATCGGTATGACCATCTGCCGGCCGCGCCCTAGCCGGGCGACTGTCTGATCGACGAAGCTTAAATCCAGTTGCGGCATATCTGGGTGATTATATGTGCGCACCGGCGTCGAGTTTAGTGTCATCTAAAACAGATGCTTGAAACACGTGCGGCGTGGACAAGGAGTTACAGTTGGGATACCGCGCCGCTAGTCGGCTCATTGTCTTCTGATCGCAAGGTTCCGCAGCGGTTATTTGTTTTCCTCGATGCAAAACAGGTGCTTCTGGCCGCGCAGGTAGATACGGCCGTCCTGGAAGGCGGGGCTTGTCACGCAGTTTTCCCCAAGATTCCCTTCGGCGACGATCTTGCAGCCTTCCCGCGTCGGCTCGATAACGAACGACTTGCCCTCTTTGGAGACCAAATAGACCAACTTGCCCACCAGCCCGGGCGACGAGGAGAACGGCAACCCGTCGAAATCGTGCTCCCAAAGTTTCTCGCCGCTCTTGGCGTCGTAGCAGGTCAGCAGGCCGTCGGAAGTAAGCAGGAACACGAATTGGCTGGTAGCCAGTGGGCTGCAAGTGTCCGGCAGACCGTCTTCGGCGGTGAACACCACGTGGGATTTGGTAACGTCGCCGGAGCCGTCGGGCTTGATCGCCGAAAGATAGGGGAATTGATTGGCCACGTACACCAGACCGTCGGCGAACGTAGGCGACGGTCCGACATCCTGCCGCAGCACCTTGGCCCGCCAATATTCCTGGCGGCCATCGGCTGGGTTATAGGCGATCACCCACGGGTCGGCACAGGTTATCAGTTGGTCCCGTCCGGCGGCGTGGATCACCGTCGGCGTGGCCCACGAGTTGGGCACTTCGCGGACAACTTCCCACACCCGCTTGCCAGTGGATGTATCGAACGCGTACAGGCGCGATTTTTTCTCTTTGGCTGTGCCCTGGTCGAATTGCACGATCAACAGATTCTTGTACAGTTCCAGCGACGAGGCGTGGCCGTAGCTGTTGTCGGGAATGCCGAGGCTTACGTTCCAGACCAGCTTGCCCTGAAAGTCGAAAGCGGCCAGATCGCCGTTGGCGAAAATGGCATACACACGCTGGCCGTCGGTGGCGGCTGTGGGAGCGGCAAATCCGGTATCGGGAAGGACCTTCGGGGGACGCGCGGTGCTTTCGGGTGTGCCGGGGACATCGGCCGCCCAGAGCAGCTCGCCCGTGTCGGCGTGGAAGCAGAAGACTTGCCGCTGTTTCTCGTCGGCGCCGGTTACGAACACCCGGTCAGCCCAGACTATCGGCGAATTGACTCCCGGCAGCGGTACCGGAGACTTCCAGCGGATGTTCCGACCGGTGGTGGCATCCCAGCTTGTGGGCAGATTGGTGTACAACGACACGCCCAGCCCGCCTGGCCCCCGGAAACGCGGCCAATAGCGCGCCGCTTCTTCCGACAGGGGCAATCGAGCGTCGCCGACCTGGATGGTGACTTTCATGCCGGGAGAGTCCGGCGGCGACGATTGATCGGCCCGAGGTTGTTCTTTGCTCTGTGTGCCGACATGTGCACCGTCGCTATCGCCCGGCAACATGGCCACTGGCAGCGGGGTACTCCTCAGCAGCGCATAGCTGAAGGCCAGCGTGCCCGCAAGCAGAACCAAGCCAAGCGTGGCCACCGCCCAGCGCCCCCAGCGCATGGCTGGCGGTTCTTCGTCTGCGAACATCTCTGGCGGCGAGGGCATGGGCAGTTTTCTGCGCAGCCTCAGCGCCAGCCGCAAACACGCCAGGAACACCGCCACGCCCGCAAGCAGCAACACGGCGCCAGTGGCAGCGAAGTTGCGCTGGCGAAAATATTGCTGGCGGAGGCGATAATCCAGCGTTCTGATGTGCTGTTTGAGTTGTTCATTCTCGGGCTGTGCGTCCAGAGCCGCCTTGAGCGCCAGGTAGGCTTCGTCCTCAAAGGGATGGGCCAGCCGACGCTGACTGTACTCATAGCCCATCAGGGCCGCAACCACGATGCTGAACACGGCCGCCACCACGGCCAGCCGCACCGCAAGCCGGTAAGCGGACTCGGCCCCGGGGCCGCCGTAAACCATGTCTGCGTTGCTCTTGCTGTTGGTCATTTTCTTTGCGGGTTACCAGCACCGTGCGACTCATCGGCACCGTGCGACTTCTCAGGACTTTGCGACTTCTCAACAGCGTGCGTCTTATCAGCACCTGCAACAGGCGATCGCACCGATTGGCGATAGGCTTCCAATTCTATGTCCTTGATCAGTCCCAGCCGGGCTTGTTCTACCGGGCAATACCAGAAACAGCGGCCGCAACTGACGCAATTGGCCTTATCGGGCTGGTACTCGCTGCGAACGCGGTGCACGGCCAGGCTTATCAGCTTCACGCCTAAGACCAGCCCCACCCATGCACCGAAAAGGGTACTGGCCGGAATGAATCGCTGGCGTATCTGCTCGGCCTCGGCGTACAGTTCTTCTACGGGTCTGCCGGTACGGCGGAAGTTATCGCTGGCCTCGGTGGTGCCGATGCTCGGATCGGCCAACTCGGCCCGAACTCGCACGGCAAGGGTCACGTTCGGGTGCAGCATGGCCAGCGGTGCATGCAGATGGTAACCTGCCCAGGCGAACACCGCCATGATGGCCGGCAGTGCCAAAATCAATAGCCCCAAACGGCGGCGTCCCCAGCGGCGGTCAGGCGGCGGAGCGGTCGAGGACTCCAGGATAGCGCCGTACGGGCAGGCGTCTTCGCACATGCGGCAGTTGATGCACTCGTCGGGCGGGATTCGCACATGCCAGCGAGCCAGCGGCGAAAGCATCGCCATAATCGCCCCGTAGGGACACAAGTAACGGCAATATGGACGTCCTACTATCAGACCCAGCAGCAACATCGCCCCGCCGAAAACCAGCATCCCCGCGCTGCCGCCCAGGCGAAACATGTTCACGAACGGATCGTACCGGCAGATCAAGAAGGCTGCACCTGTAGCAGCCAGTACCACTGCCGCCCCAAGATATACATGGGGAAGCAATCGCAAAGCGTGGTCGAGCCAGCGGGGGACTCTCAACGGTCTTACGGCCACAAGCTCCTGCACAGCCCCCAATGGGCATACGGCCGCACAAAACACCCGGCCAAAAAACAGCGTGAATATCAAGGGCAACAGAAAGACTATGACCACCATTGGGGGAATTACATAGCTGCTATCGCCGATGGCCAGGGCAACGTTCTGGATTGCGCCGACCGGGCAGACGCAACCCTTGCGCCAGAATCCAAGCCAAATCAGCGATACTACCGCCAGGGCAAACAATCCCCCACGCCACCGCAGCACCAATGCAAAATACGTGGCCAAGCCCAAAGCACAGGCCAAATAAGCCAGGTCGGCATAATGTCGCCAGGCTGCACGGGGCGGCGGATGCAGCGCGTCGGGCACCTCGTAGCCGCTGGTGAATTCAGGCAGCGGATAGACAGGTTCGGCAGCAGCACACCGGCCTGCGACAAATAGCCAAACCGCGATCGTCGCCAGGGCCACAAGCAGCAGCGGCAGGCTTCGGCCGGGCAGGCTGGCGCGGCTGCGCTGCGCACGGGCTGCCACGCCTGGCTTGCGCATGGGCGAACAGCCGCTTTGGGTCGATCGTGTGCGTCCAACTGTTGCGATCATAGACTGGAAAGTGCTTGCCGCTGTGGATGGTGCGCGAACATACCAGACCAGCCCGGAGCCGACCACCGCCTGACGTTGCTCCCGGCCTAGCCGCGTTGGGGGGACATTGTACCGGCCGACTGTCGCCGGCGCTGGAGGGCGGCAATGGCAGTCTTCATGTTCTTGCCCAGCAGATAAGGCTGGCTGGCAGGCACGCGACGGAATGCCTGTGCCGGGCAGGCCACCGCTATTGCGCATTCGTTGCAGTTGACGCAACGGTCGTGGCGCACCTGCAAGTACAGCGATCCGTTCATCAGTCGGCAACCGGCCACGCATTTGCCGCAGGCGATGCACTTCTGTTCGTCGATGGTGTATTCGAAGAACCGCTCATCGCCGTGTCGTTCCACGAACCGGCGGGTGATCGCACCAGTGGGACACAAATGGTTCTCCGCGCCGGTCTCGAGTACATAACCCTGGGTGGGAAAGTAGCCGGTGCACACGTCGCAGTATCCGCACAGGGCGAAACACTGCACGGCCTTGACCGCCGAGATGTCCAGCACGCAGTACTTCTGGCAGCCATCGCAGGCGATGCACAAATCGGGGTCTATCTGCCACACGTAACCGCTGGCGCCGGCCGGTGCAGGACCCGACGGCTCGCCAGAGTGCTTCCAATGTTGGGAAGGCTGGGCGGACTCGGTTTCGGCGCGACCTCGGGGCCGCAGCGTCAACCACGCGCCGGCCCCGCACAAGCCCGCTGCGCCGAGCACGCGGAACACATCGCCCAAGAATACCCGTCGTGTAGGTGGATTATTGAGTGCCACGTTCGGATAACTCCACAGTGTTGCAGTCGATTATAGTGGACACGCTTTCTGCCCGGATGCGAGCGCCGGCCAATACCGGTCGACCGCTCGGCCGGTCCTCCGGCAGTTTATTGTAACATCGGAGCCTTGCCGGTATCAGCGGCTTAATATGACAGGGCTAGGTTGCCACCGCGCAACGATCCATTGCGGTGATACTGGCGATTTCACCCCCAAGATATTGCGGTTTTGTCGCAAGTCAGCGCTTTCGTATTCAGCCGGCCGAGCGGTATTCGGCCCGATAAGCCCCAACACGGCTCACTGGCGCAACGACGTGCAGCGAGGCGATGCCCTGGCCCCTGAAAAATCGAAGGACGTTCCGTCGGGTCTTCTGCGTATTGCCGACTGCCCGCCTTTGAGCTCGAATGCGGACGCGACGGAGCGCGTCCCTCCATGCGGACGCGACGGAGCGCGTCCCTCCATTTGGTTGCGGCTACAGGGCGATCCATTTGGTTGCGGCTATAGGCCGCTTTGGGACTTGCCATTGTCGTGCCCTGAGTTTTTAGGGCCGAAGACGCGCACGCATTTGGCCGCCGCGTCGAGTACCCAGACGTTGTTTTCTTCATCTACGGCCAGGTCGGCCGCCGGGGCCGCAAGCTCGGCCGGCCCGGCCACCACGCACTCGAGCTGGCCCGAGCGGGAATAAATCTTCACCCAGTTGAATCCTTTCTCGGCGGTAGCAAACCGGCCATCGGGAAAAGCAGCCAGATGAATCGGATTGCAGCAGCCGAAGAATCCATCGATCTGTGGCGAACCACGTCCCCAATGACGGACGGGATTGCCTTGATTGTGGCCGCTGTAGTCGAATCCTTCGATCCGTAGCAAGCGCGGATTGACCGCGTAGAGCATCCCGTCGCTGCTGGCTGCCGCGTCGAAGTAGCGGCTGGTGATCACAAAACCCGGGTAGTTACGGCTCTTGTCGGCGGCCCCCAGGCTTCCCAGCAGTTGGCCTTCGGTGTTGTATCGCCACACCAGCCGGCTGGCCACATCGGCCACGAAGACATCTCGCTGGGCAGCGGTTATCGAGGTGAAATCGCTGTTGTCGCGCGGGGGGTTCCAGGCGTCGAGCCGATTGCCCGCCGCATCGAATACCTCCACGTGGTTGCGAAAACCGATGTAGATTCGCTCCGGATAAATGTGACTTGCGCCGCCTGCGGCCACGCACTGCGGCGGCTGCTGGAGCAGGACGGTTCTGAGCAACCGGCCGTCGCGACCATATATCAACAGCGCCTGATCGCCGACCACGGCGACTCGCCCCTGGTCGATGACCGCCAACCCGCGCGGTTCCTTCAGCTCCACACTGAAGGTGGCCGTTTGGCGGTATAGTTGCAGCGCGGGGTCGATTTGCTGCTGTGACGGGGAAGGTACCTCGCCCTGGCGTTTCAGGCCGCCTCCCAGCAGCGCGGCGATCGTCGCTGCCACCACAACCACCAGCAGCGCTGAAACGCCTGCTACTGCCGAAAGCCCAAACCTGGAACTAGCCATCAGGATACCCAGCTTGCGTCTTTTTTCCTGGAGTTGTACCCTAGCTTCTGTTTGCCCGAGCTACTGCCCTTGCATCGGTTTGCGGGGCAAGTGCCCTGCGAGTTTTTCCCGGAGCTACTGCTCTTCCGCATGTGCCCGAAGATCCACGCATACCATCCGCCGCAGGTCGCGGACGATCAGCCTGCCGGCCACCAGGGCCATCGGGCCCCAGGATTGCACGCCGCCATCGATGACCTGCGCCCGGGCAAGCGGACGGTAGGCTTGCGGTGTGGCCTCGGCAAGCGTCAACACGCCGTCGTCGCTCAGCGCCAGGATCAGTCCGTCGGCGATCATGTACGGGGCCGAGCCGAACTTGTCCCGGCCGCTGCTCCACATCGGCTTTCCCTGCGGATCCAGGCACACCAACTGGCCGTCGCGCTGCCGGACGCCATACAAATAACCGTTCCACAGCACAGGCGTCTGCTGCTCGGAGCCGAAAAGCTTGGGCGACTCGCGGTAAAGCACCCGGGCTGCAAAACGTCCCTCGGCCGCCAAGTACTCGACTGCCAGCATCAGGCAGCCGGAATTGTAACCCCCGCAAAGGAACACGCGGCCGTCGTCGAAGACCACCGGCGATGGGCAAGTTGCCACGCTCACCTGCCACTCGGTGGTATCCCAAAGTATCGAGCCGTCGTCGGCCGAGACACCAGCCACGCCTCCCTTGCCGCAGTAGACGTACATCCGCCGGCCGGCCAGTTCCATCGGCATGATGGACGAGTGGGTCATCGTCCAGCCGCGCGGATTAGGACTGCGCCAGATTATCTCGCCAGTACGATAATCGACGGACATCAGCAACGCCTTGCCGCCGACGGCCAACACCAACCGCCCGGTCTTCTCGTCCACCAGCGGACACTGCCCGGCATACCACTCGGGCACAACCGCCCCGTGGTCGCGCACCAGGTCGATCAGCCAGTAGGCTTTGCCGGTTTCGGCGTCCCAGCAGGCCACGTGGCACTTCGGGCCGAAGGAAATCACATAGTTCTCTACCACTGCCGGAACAGTGCGCGTAATGCCGTGATGGGGCTTGATCTGGACCGGGTAGCTGTTCCGCCAGATTTCGCGGCCGTCGTCCAGCGACAGACATCGCATCAAATCGCCGGAACGATCCACCAGATCGATCTGCCCCAGCCGCAGCGCCAACAGCAGCCTGTTTCGTCCTTGTTCGAGCAGGTCCATCAAGCCGGAGCACAAGACCTCCGTCTCGGCCGCCGACAGCCCGCTCGCAGACGGCCCGCCCGAATCGGCCTCTTCGCCGACACTGCTTGCCGCGGCATTTTGCTGAGCCGCTAGCGCCGCACCGACAGCGGCTCGTACTGCATCAGGTTCCGCGGGGATAGGTTCCAGTGCGTCGGCCAGGGCCCGCTGCTGTGCCGAGGTTAACCGACGCAGCACCGCAGCCGCCTCGTCGTGCCAGTAATCGAGCACATACACGCGACCACCGCTAACGGCCGCCGCCGCGTAACCCTCGGCCATATCGACCGACCATAGACGTTTCGGTCCGCCTGGCGGCCAGCTCCGCGCCAGCGTGGGTCCGGAAACGCTAATCGCGTCACGGTTCGGTCCGCGAAACCACGGCCAGGCGTCGGCGATGCTCGACGGGCGTCCTAGCCCGGCGATCGGGCGGCCCGGCTGTGGCGGCATCGGCGCAATCACGATGCCGACTGAACCGGCGGCAGCCGCGATGCGTGCCGGCGATTCCACCTGATCGATCAGAGGCCAACTGGCCGGAACCGTGGAAGCGGCAGCCACGCCGGCCATCAGGGCGGCCGATGCGTCCTGGGAAACACCCACTGCGGCTTCTTCCCGCGGAGGGGCGTTGTCCAAGCCCGGCACGCGCAGCGTCAGCTCGGGCGGCGGGCTGGTAGTCCAGAACACCAAGACAGCCACAGCGACGAAAGCCGCCACCGCCGGCGGTGCAAAGGTTGCCAGATGTCTTGCCAGCGTTCCACTCATCCCAGCAGCGGCCACCCGCAACGGTGACGACGCCCTCCGATTTTCCAATGTGCAATGCATTGTTCCAGGGCGCAATTACTCTCTTGCGGCGGAACATGTGCGCGTTTTGCGCGCATGTTTTCGGGTGATCTGGAGGGCCACGCTCCGTCGTGGCCCTGCGCCCACGGCCAACGGACGCGACAGAGCGCGTCCCTCCATCAACACCATTTGGTTGCGGCCATAGGCCGCTTTGGGCCTTAAGCCAAAAGCCGAATAGTGCCTATTTACGCTGTCACTATTGACAATACACCGCTACGCATCCTTCTTATCCCGGCGGGTTGCAAATGTCAACTGTCAACGCCCAGGCACCCAAACACCTTGACACTTGGCAAGCCGGCAATCGCCGCGCGCTGGCCTCTGGAAAACGAAACCTGCCCGCGCAATGGCCCAGCCGGGCGTCAGTATCATTCTACCGGCTTGCTATTTGCCGGACATCAAGATAAGAGGTTATCGGCTGCCACGATAAAAGGTTTTCCGACCACACAATGACAGGTTCTTCTACATTACGGCGGCTGGCACTTGCAATCCGCTGGCAGGCACTTGTAACCGGCCGTGCTAATGTGCGAAACTGTCGGCTTCCGGTCAGGTAACTACGACCTGCCGGAATACGATGAAGTGTCGGTGCCCACGACGCGATTCGCCAAACGTGGCGAGGCACCTTTCAAACAGCCTCGTATTTGCATTCTGACAAAACAGCACAAATATCAACCTGACAAAACAGGAAATCTGCACAACATGGATGATTTACGCGAGTTCGCCAAGGTTTGTGAGCAGGCAGTTCGCCGGGCTGGCGCGACTATTCTCGACTGGGTCGGTCGGTTCGAGGTCTACAAGAAAGGGCCTTCCGACTTGGTAACGCAGGCCGACTTGGCGGCCCAGGAGGCCGTCCGCAGTACCGTACTCGAAGCGTTTCCAGACCACGGCTTTGTCGGCGAAGAAGGACCGACCAGCGGTGCCGAGGTACCAAGCGGTTATCGCTGGATTGTCGATCCGTTGGACGGCACGACCAATTACGCCCACGGTGTGCCGCATTTTGCCGTCTCGCTGGCGTTGGAGCGGCAGGGCGAGATACTGGTGGGGGCGATATTCGATCCCAACCGGGGCGAGTATTACATGGCGATCCGCGGTCAAGGGGCCACCCTCAACGGCAAACCGCTCAAGACCAGCGGCGTGCTGGACTTGGCGGATGCCATCGGCGCGGTGGGATTCCCCTACGACTTGCGGCCCGATTCACCCGACCTGCTGGTTTTCAACACTGCGGTGTTCAGATGTCAATCGGTGCGGCGGACCGGTTGCACGTCGCTCAATCTGGCGTATTTGGCTGCCGGTCGGTTCGATGTGTACTGGGCTTACGGCACCCACATTTGGGATGTGGCCGCCGGTGTACTGCTGATCCGCGAGGCTGGCGGAGTGGTGACCGCCCCCGACGGCGGCCCGTTCGATATCCGAGATGCCAAACTGCTGGCGGCCGCCACCGAACCGCTCCATGCACAGCTTCGCCAGATGGCCGCCGAGGCACTTGCCGGCCGGTGAGCAGTGCCGCCGGGCCGTCGGCTGTGGCAAACGTGCTACCGGGCGATGATCTGCCAGTAATGGAGCTCTACGTGCTATGGTGCTGGCATGTTGCGCGGAGTTTGCAGGCCGACCTGGAGTGCCCCGCCGAGTCTCGATGCGCTGGATTGACCAATCCACCACCCTCTGCTCGGTTTGGCAGACACTCCGCAATATCTCCTATTCCCTTTTTGCTTCCAGCCAAGGTCTACGAAAGCCGACGTGCAGCCGTGCAGCGGACGGCACGCAAACTTGCAGCACCGGTCAAGACTTCAAACCCTTGGTGGGAAACTCCAGTTTCTCGTTGGCCCTAAGCATCTCCTCCCAGCTCACCTCGGCGCGGCGATAGGCGGCGGTGCGGCCGAGGATGGTCGTCAGATTGCTGCGCACGCTGGGTGCGACCGTTGGGTTGGAGTATTCCCCTTCCACGATCGCTTTGTGGAATGTGGCGATGTTGGCTACTGCCCCGTCGGTATAAAGATGTGCAAGTTTGCCGCCCTTGTACGACTTTTCGCCGCGGATTAGCACAGTGCCCCAATAATGGGTTTCGGCCGTTCCTTTCGGCCCGAAGACCCAGCAGCCGATGTCCTCTATTCCCGTGCCGTACTGTTTGGAGGAGAAGCTCAGCAGCACGTCGTCGGGAAAGAGGAACACACAGGCGAAGGCATCGTTGCAGAGGATTTCTGGCGCGGCGGCCGGGTCCTGCCGACCACGGCGGTTGCACACTCCGTAGGCCTTGATCGGATCGCGATCCAGGAACCACGTGGCGACATCCAGGGCGTGGATGTTCTGCTCGGTGATGATGTCGCCCGAGAGAATGCGGTCCCGGCCCCAGCGCAGCAGCCGCTTTTCGGGGTCGGAAGGATCGAACTCTGTGCCCCAGGTGCCGCCGGTGTAGTAGACTGCCTCGGCCGAGACGATCGGGCCGATATCGCCGGCGTGTACGCGGCGGACGCATTCCCGATATAGCTCATCGGCGCGGGTCTGGAAATCGACCAATACGCAGCGTTTTTTCTCTGTGGCCCGTTTGCCCGCCTCCAGGAACCGCAGACATCCCGGCACATCCACGGCGATTGGTTTGGCCACGAAGGCGTGGCAGCCCGCGTCCACGGCATCCCAAGTCTGATCGGGATGGAAGTACGGGGGCGACTCGATGACCACGGCGTCGGGCTTCAGGTCCAGCAGGCGCTTGTATCCCGACAACCCCGTGAACCGATTAGCCTCTTTTACCTGGAACTTATTGCCCAGGTTATTGACGCGCTGCGGAAAATAATCGGCTGCTGCCAGTATGTGGTAGCCGCCGTGCTTCTGGAACAAATCGGCGATCCATACGCCACGGCCTCCGCAGCCGATGATCCCGATGCTGACCTTCTGGTTGGCCGAGTAGCCTCGGGCCAGTTCGGGCGAAACGGCAGTAAGCGCCAAAGCGGCACCCGTGCCTGCCACAAAGCGGCGGCGCGTTACCCGACTGCTGCTGGCTGAATTGTTACTGGCTGGCGATTGTCGCTGCGACATCTTGCGGCTCCTTGAATTGGATTGTGGGAAAAAGCATCAACAGTGGGGAAAACCATTCCGCTGGCAATAACTACCGGCTAATCGACCGGCCGATAGCTCAATATGCTTGCCCAGGCCGTCTATCTTAGCTGTTTGTCGCACCTTATGCCAACCAGATGACCGACCGCACGCGCCCCGGTGGCCCGGTGGCCCGTCGCGGATCGGGTGGTGCGCCGGAAATGAAACACGTGGTCTGCTGAAAATCAAGCGGTCTGCACAAACTTTGGCAATAATTCCAATTATTCGGGCTACGGTTTCCGATTTATCCCTAGGCAGCACGGTTGTTGCGCGGCTGTGCGGCGTAATTGTGCTCTGCTGCCAAAGGATAAGCTGTGGACAAAAGGCGAAACCTGGCAACCGGGGCAACATTGTTCGGCCTGGTACTGCTGGCCAGTGCTACATTGCTTGGATGCGCCTGCCAGCGCGCCCGCCATGGGGTGATACTGCGCGGCCAGTGGTCGCTGGAACTGAACCGCGTGCCCTGGCTCAGCAGTCG
>Ga0308412_1001253_pt1 | contig 13794 bp, 14 predicted proteins | sample HotsprottomLayer_FD_202357 | JGI IMG/M metagenome (GOLD analysis project Ga0308412, IMG submission 202357) | Hot spring phototrophic mat microbial communities from Octopus Spring, Yellowstone National Park, Wyoming, United States -... | ecosystem: Environmental > Aquatic > Thermal springs > Hot...
GCCCGCCGAGCGGAAGCGCTCCAGCGTGGCGACGAGGTCCGGGACCTTGAACGTGAGGTGGTGCGGCCCGGGCCCGTGTCGGGTGAGGAACCGGGCGAGGAAGTCCTGGCGCTCCGGCTGCCACGGCGTGATGATCTCGATGGTCATGCCGACCTCGGCGTCACCGAGCCGGACCTGCACCCAGCGGAACCCGTGCCCGTCGCCACCTTCGAGGAGCCGCCCCCCGAGGTGGCCGACGAGGCCACCGAGCGCAGCCGCGACGTCATCGGTGGCGAGGGCCACGTGGTCGAGGTCGATCCCGTCCATCCGTCTCAGCTCACCACCGGGGTGCCCCGTGCCGCCAGCCGGTCGGCGTGGCGGTCGGGTTCGGTCTCGCCCGGCCCGCCGCCGGTCGTGCTCCCGGCGCTGCGGGCGAGCGGCCGACCCCGGCCCGCCCGAGTGCCCAGCCGCGCCGCGACGTAGCCGATTCCCAGGACCGCGAACCCCGCCGGCGCGTCGAGGAAGAAGTGGTTGGCGGTGAGCACGATCACGAACACCGTGACCGCCGGGTAGGCCGCTGCCGCGACCTTGGCGGCGGTGGATCGCACCCGGGGGACAAGGGCACACGCGCACCACAACGCCCAGGCGCAATGGACGCTCGGCATCGCTGCGTACTGGTTGGAGATCGAGCGCATCGCGCCGGAGTTGAACGTCCACAGCGTCGGGTACCGGGCCATCGTGTCGACGAAGCCGTACGCGGCGGGCAGCAGCCGGGGCGGCATGAGGGGCCAGAACCGGAACCCGATGAGCGCCAGGGCGGTCGCGATGCCCAGGGTGTTGCGCCACAAGGGCCAGTCGTCGGGCCAGCGGCGGAAGAGGTACACCGCCACGCCGATGGTGACCACGAAGTGCAGCGACCCGTAGAAGTAGTTGCCGAAGACGGCGAGCGGGGTGAACGCCATCGCCCACTCGTTGAGGATGCGTTCGTGGTAGATGCCCATCCACCGTTCGATGCGGATGAGCTCCAGCGCGTTCGCGAGCGCCTCGGCCCGCCGGTCCGCATCGGCGTTCCTGATCGCCGAGTACACGAGGTAGAAGGCGGCGATCGCCGACACCTCGACCCACCAGTACAGGACCGAGCCGTCCCGGAGCCGCTTCGCCCCGGGGAGGCGTCGGTGCGGGAGGGCCGGGTCCTGGGCGGTGGTGGTCACGCCCGCTTCACCGTGCCGGTCGCCGTCGGCGGTGCGGTGACCGGGATCCCGGCGCCGGCAGGGTCCGACGTGTCCCCGGCGTCACGCACCGACCCGCGGTGCCGGTGACCGATCGCGAGCGCGGGGGCGCCGGGGACGCTGGTGAGCAGCATCACGCAGTACCACAGGAGCCCGACCGCGACCGCCCGTGCCGGTGACACCCCGAGTGGCACCAGCAACAGGACCAGCATCCCCTCTCGCACCCCCAGCCCGCTCACGGAGATCGGCAGCACCTGGGCCATCGCCACCGCGGGCACGAACGCGAGGACGGCGGCGTTGGGCACCGGTACCTCCAGGGTGCGGAACACGAACCAGACCACCAGCACCGTGGACGCCTGGTACACGCAGGCGGTGCCGAGCACTCCGAGCGCGCCGGGAGGGTGGCGGCGCATCGCGTCGACACCCTCGTGCACCGCGCCGAGGTACCGCACCCAGCCGGGACGGTCCCGGAACCGGCCGGCGAGTCGGGGATGGCCGGCCAGCACGAGGATCCCCACGAGCAGGGCCAGGGTGACCGAGCCGATGAGCACCGCCGCCCAGGCATGGGGTTCGGCCAGCAGGCCCGGGCGGAGCGCGAACCCCAGCGCCGACAGCAACGGCAGGGCCGCGAAGCCGGTGAGCCGCTCGAGCGCGACCGATGCGAACGCGGTCTCGGTGGTGGTGGTGGTGCGGGACGCCCGGGTCACCCGCAGCACGTCGCCGCCGATCGTGGACGGCAGCACGTTGCCGACGAACTGGCCGGCCAGGTAGTGGTTCCACAACGTGCCCAGGGGGGCGCGTACCCCGAACACGGCCAGGACGCGCTGCCACCGCCACGCCGACAGCCCGATTCCGACCGTCGCGGTGCACAGCGCAGCGGCGAACCACGCCAAGGTGGAGAGGTGCCGTTGGCGGGGGAGGGCGTGCGCGAGGTCGATGCGGGTCACCAGGACCGCGAGGAGCCCGGCCGACACCACCGACCGGAGGATCAGCACCAGGCGGTGCCGCCTCGCCGGCGCCGAGCCCCCACGCATACCGGGCAGCCTAGGACGATCCCAAGGGGCGTCTTGGCGGCCGGAGGCCGGATCGGCGACGATGTCGGGATGGAGCACCGCCGGGTGGTGACCGACGACGGCGTGGCGCTGGCGGTCGACGTGGCCGGTGACGGGCCGCCGCTGCTGTGCGTACACGGCTTCGGCGGTGCCAAGGAGGACTTCGCCGAGGGCCTCGCGCACCTCGGTCGCCGTCACCGGGTCATCACCTTCGACCACCGGGGTCATGGGGCCAGCGACAAACCGGACCGACCCGAGGCGTACGGGAAGGCCCGGCTGGTCGCCGACACCCTCGCGGTGGCCGACGCGTGTGGCGCCACCCGGTTCCGCCTGCTCGGCCATTCGATGGGCGGCATGGTGGCCCGTCGGCTCGTCCTCGACCACCCCGAACGGGTCGACGCGTTGATCCTCATGGACACCGCGCCGGGCCCCGTGCCCGGGATCGACGGTGCGCTCATCGAGCTCGCCGCCGAGGTGGCACTCACCGACGGCATGGACACCCTCCGAGCCGCGCTCGACGCGCACGCCCCGCTCGGCACCCCGGCGCACGAACGGTTGCTCGCCACCCGCCCGGGGTACCGCGAGTTCTGCGACCGCAAGTGGCAGGCGCTGTCGCCGGTGATGTGGGCGACGCTGGTGCGCGCCATCCGCGATCAGGACGACGAGCTCGACGCCATGGCGGCGATCCGGGTCCCGACCCTGGTGATCGTGGGGGAGCAGGACGAGCCGTTCCTCGGTCCGTCGCGGGCGATGGCATCGCGGATCCCCGGCGCGCAGCTGGTCGTGATCCCCGACGCCGGGCACTCCCCGCAGTTCGAGAACCCCGCGGCATGGCGGGAGGCGCTCGACCGGTTCTTCGACCGGTTGGGCATGGTGGCGGCCGGGCAACCGTGACCGCACCGGCGATCGAGCTGGTCGGCTCCGGCGGTCGGCTGGCGGCGGAGGTGCTCGCCCGCAGCGGCGTGGAGGTGGTGTTCACCCTCTCGGGCGGACACCTGTTCCCGTTCTACGACGGCTGCGTGCAGACGGGCATCCGGCTCGTCGACACCCGCCACGAGCAGACGGCGACGTTCGCCGCCGAGGGATGGGCGAAGGTGACCCGGACGCTGGGCGTGGCCGCGCTCACCGCCGGGCCGGGGGTCACGAACGGGATCTCCGCGCTGACGAGCGCGGCGATGTGCGGTGCACCGGTGCTCGTGATCGGCGGCCGCGCGCCTGCGGCCCGGTGGGGTCAGGGGTCGTTGCAGGAGCTCGACCATGTGCCGATCGTGGCGCCGGTCACGAAGTATGCGGCCACGATTCCCGCCGCGGCCGCGGTGCCGGTCGTTCTCGGCGAGGCGATCGGTGCCGCCTGTCGCCCGCACCGCGGTCCGGCGTTCGTGGACGTGGCGCTCGACACCCAGGTGGAGGGCGCGGCGGTGCGGATCGACGGGGTCCCACCGCCGCCTCCCGTGCCGCCCGACGACGCGGAGCTCGAACGGGTGGCGCGCCTGCTGCGCGAGGCCGCGCGGCCCGTGCTGGTGGCCGGCGCCGACGTGTACTTCGGGCGCGCCGAGGCGGCGCTGGCGGCGCTGGCGGACGCCACCGGGGTGCCGGTGTTCATGAACGGGCTGGCCCGGGGGCTGCTCGCTGCCGACCACCCGCTGGCGTTCGCCCGGGCACGCTCGGCGGCGCTCGCCGGGGCCGACCTCGTGGTCGTCGTCGGTGCCCCGCTCGACTTCCGGCTCGGGTTCGGGCGCTTCGGTGATGCCGCCGTGGTGCACTGCGCCGACCATCCCGAGCGGATCGCCACCCACGTGGCCCTGGCCGGTGCGACCGGCGGCGATCTCGCCCTGACGCTGGAGCGCCTCGCGTCGCGGGCCGGGCGCCGGCCTGCCGCCGACTGGGTCGAACGGCTCCGGGCCGAGGAGGCGGCCCGGAGGGCGGCGGACGCCGAGCGCATGGGCGACGACCGGGAGCCGATCGCCCCGGCACGGGTGTACGGCGAGTTGCGCCGGCGCCTGGACCGGGACGCGATCGTGATCGGCGACGGGGGCGACTTCGTGTCCTACGCCGGTCAACTCATCGATTCCCACGAACCGGGCTGCTTCCTCGATCCGGGCCCGTTCGGATGCCTCGGCTGCGGGCCCGGCTACACCCTGGCCGCCGGCCTCGCCCGCCCGGGACGCCAGGTGGTGCTCCTCGCCGGCGACGGGGCGATCGGCTTCGCGCTCGGTGACCTCGACACGCTCGTGCGTTTCGGGATCGACTGCACGATCGTGGTCGGCAACAACGGCATCTGGGGTCTGGAGAAACACCCGATGGAGCAGTTCTTCGGGTACTCGGTGGCCGCCGAGCTGCGTCCCGGCACCCGGTACGACGAGGTGGCGGTCGCGCTCGGTGCCCACGGTGAGCTCGTCCGCACCCCGGAACGGCTCGGCCCGGCACTGGACCGGGCGTTGGCGACCCCGGGGGTGTCGGTGGTGAACGTGCTCACCGACCCGGCCGACGCGTACCCCCGGTCCTCGAACCTCGCCTGAACGCGCCTGCGGCCGGCGCCGCCCGGCCGGGTGCCTCAGGTCGTGCCCGCCACCTTCTCCAGGAACCGGGCGCGTTCCACCACCACCCGCGTGACGCGGCCGGCGGCGACGAGTCCCCGGTCGTCGGAGACGGTCACCCGGAAGATGAGCCGTCGGCCGTCCACGCCGGCGAGGACGGCGTCGGCCCGCACCGTGGTTCCCACCGGCACCGGTGCCACGTGGTTGAGCTCGATGCGGTGCCCCACCGTGGTGGTGTCGGGAGCGAACGCGTCCCGCACCGCGTCGATGCACGCCTGCTCCGCGAGCAGGACCACCCGGGGGGTGGCGAGCACCTCGAGGTCGCCGGAGCCCAGCGTCAGCGCGGTGTCTTCGGTGCCGACGACGAGCGTGGCCCGTCCGTGGCGCCCCGGTTCGATCGGCATGCGCCTACCATACGCAGCCACGTCGCGTCGCGGCGAGCGCAGGGCCTCGGACCGTCGGCCGCCTCCCGCGGCGTGCCCCCGCGACCGGACGGAGCCCCGATGCCCACGAACGCCCCGACCGCTGAGCCGCTGGTGGACCCGGACCTCTGCGACCGGGTCCTGGCGGTCGCGCTGCGTCGCGGGGGTGAGCTGGCCGAGCTGTTCGCCGAGGACCGGTCCACCCACACCGTCACCCTCGAGGACGGTCGGGTGGAGGCCTTGCGCAGCGGCCGGGAGCGCGGCGTGGGGATCCGAGTGCTGCGTGACGGGCGGGCGGTGTACGCCCACACCACCGATCTGAGCGAAGACGGGCTCCTCGCCGCCGCCGCGGCCGCCGCCGCGGCGGTGCGGCACCATCCCGGTGACCCCCGCGTCGCGATCCTCCCGGTTGACGGGACGGCCCGGGCAGCGAGGATCCCGGCGCGTTCCCCCACCGAGGTGGCCGCGGCCGAACGGCTGGATCTCCTGCGGCGAGCCGACGACGCGGCCCGATCGACGTCCCCCTCCGTGCGACAGGTCCGGGTGGGCTGCACCGACGAGGAGCGACGCATCCTGGTCGTGACCTCGGAGGGCCACCGGGCCACCGATCGGCAGATCCGTACCCGTTTCAGCGTGACCTGCGTCGCCCACGGCGACACCGGCCCGCAGGTCGGGACCGAGGCGCCGGGGCGCACCACGGGTCACGAGCTGTTCGCGACGCGCCCGCCCGAGGAGGTCGCCCGGACCGCGGCCCGGCGGGCGGTGGGGAAGCTGCGGGCCGTGCCGGCACCGAGCGGCCGGATGCCGGTGGTGCTCGCCCGCGGCGCCGGGGGCGTCCTCTTCCACGAGGCGTGTGGCCACGGGCTCGAAGCCGACCTCGTGGACCGGGGCGCGTCCGTGTACGCGGGCCGCCTCGGCGAGCGGGTGGCCCCGGCGGGAGTCACCCTGGTCGACGACGGCGGGCTGGCCGACGACTGGGGCAGCGCCGCGATCGATGACGAAGGCGTGCCCGTCCGACGCAACGTGCTCATCGACGACGGGGTGCTCGTCGGGTACCTGTGGGACCGGCGCTCGGGCGGCCGGGCCGGCCGGGCCTCCAGCGGCAACGGACGACGCGAGTCGTTCAGGCACCTGCCGATGGTCCGCATGACGAACACCTTCCTGCTCCCCGGGTCCGAGGATCCCGCCGAGATCATCCGCCGGACGCCCCGAGGCCTCTACTGCGTCGCGCTCGGGGGCGGCCAGGTCGACACCGCCACCGGGGACTTCACGTTCGGGGTCACCGAGGCGTACCTCATCGAGGACGGGCGGGTCACCGCGCCGGTGCGGGACGCCCAACTCATCGGCAACGGTCCCGCCACCCTCGCGGCGATCGACGCCGTCGGTTCCGACTTCGACACCTGGGCCGGCACCTGCGGCAAGGACGGCCAAGGCGTGCCGGTTTCCGCCGGGCAACCCACCCTTCGGGTCGCCGCCCTCACCGTGGGCGGCACGGCGACGTGACCCTCACGGATCACGCCCGGGCGCTCGTCGCCGAGGCCGCCTCAGGGGAACAGGTGGAGGTGTACCTCGTCGAGTCGCGCACGGTGGAGGTCGAGGTGCGCGACGAGCGGGTGGAGTCGTTCTGCGCCGCCACCGACACCGGGGCGTCGGTGCGGGTGGTGACCGACGGTCGTGAGGGGCTCGCCTGGGCCGCACACCCCGCCGAGCTCCCCGGGGCGCTCACCGCCGCGCGCGCCAACGCGGCGGCGAGCGAACCCGATCCCACCCTCGGGTTGCCCGACCCGGGCGACTGCTCCGGTCCGGCCGTCGAGCTCGACCTCTGGTGCGACGACGTGCCCGGCACGCCGGTGGAGGACAAGGTCGCGCTCGCGCTCGCGCTCGAGCGGGCCACCCTCGGAGCCGATCCCCGCATCCGAGGGGCCGAGAAGGTCGCGTACCGCGACGCGGCCACCCGGACCGTGCTGTGCACGTCCACCGGGGTCGTGGTGGAGGACCGCCGCACCGCCTGCTCGGTGACGACGGTGGCGATGGCCGAGGACGGTGACGGCACCCAGACCGGCTGGGGGCTGTGCGCCAGGCGTCGGGTCGCGGACCTCGACGTGGCCGCCGCCGCGACCGAGGCCACCACCCGGGCGCTGCGATTGCTCGGGGCCGCGCCGGTGCGTTCCCGGCGGACCACCGTGGTGTTCGACCCTCTGGTGACGCGCTCGCTGCTCGCCCTCGTCGGCGCGGCCCTCTGCGGTGACGCGGTGCAACGAGGCCGGTCGATCTTCACCGACCGGCTCGGGGAGGAGGTCGCCGCCGGGACGGTCACCCTCGTCGAGGACCCCACCCTGACCGAGGCCTGGGGTGCCGCCACCCACGACGGGGAAGGGGTGCCGACCCGGCGCGTTCCGCTCATCGACGGCGGCCGGCTCGAGACGTTCCTCCACAACGTCACCAGCGCCCGGCGTGCCGGTGCCCGCACCACCGGCTCCGCCGCCCGCCCTCTGCACGCACCCCCGGGGGTGGCGGCCCGGGCCCTGCACCTCACCGGTGGCCGGCGCAGGCTCGAGGAGATCGTCGCGTCGGTGGACGACGCGTTCTACGTCCAGGCGGTGACCGGGCTGCACTCGGGGGTGAACGTCGTGAGCGGCGACCTCTCGCTCGGGGCGGTCGGGTGCCTCGTGCGGGGCGGGGCACTCGCCCGGCCGGTGCGGGAGGTGACGATCGCCTCCACCTTGCCGCGCCTGTTGCGGTCGGTGCGTGAAGTCGGTGCCGACCTGCGCTGGCTGCCCGGCGGCGCCGCCGGGTGCACCCTCGTGGTCGACGACGTGACCCTCAGCGGGACCTGAAGGCGGTTGCCGGCCCGGTTGCCGGCCCGGGTGCCGGCGCCCGCCCCGCGTCGGTGCGGACCGTCCCGGTGTCAGGCGGCGGTGGCGGTGCCGCGCCGGGCGAGGATGGCCCGCAGCTCGGCCACGGCGGCGAACGGGTCGGTTCCCACCCGCACCACCTCCATCCCGAGCGCCGCCGCGGCGGCGCAGTTCTGGGCGTTGTCGTCGAGGAACACCGCCCGGGTCGGCTCGCAGCCCAACTGCTCGCAGGTGTGCAGGTAGATGCGGGGGTCGGGCTTGCGCATCCCGACGACCGACGAATCGACGACCACCCCGAACAACTCGTCCACCGGAAACGTCGACCGCCACCGTTCGCCCCATTCCCGCACGTTGTTGGTGAGGAGTGCGAGGCGCAGGCCCTCGCCCCGCAGGTCGCGGGCCGCATGCACGATCGGCCAGTGCACCCCGATCGCAAGGTCGGCGAAGAACGCGAGGGTGTCCTCCACGTCCAGGGGGCCGCCCAGGACCGCCGGGGCGCGGGCCAGCACCCCGGCGAACCACTCGCCGACGCTCAGCTCGCCGATCTCGAGGCGGTGCCAGTCGTGGGTCACGTAGGGGTTGTCGCCGGTGCCCGGCGCATCGGGGCCGCCCGGGGCGGCGGCATCGGGCGACGGGGTGCCGCCGGCGACGTAGGCCGGCTCGCCGAACACGAGTCGGGCCACCGACCCGGGGGGCCAGCCGTGCCGGCGCTCGAGGGCCTCGATCCCGACGAACAGCGGGGTGGAGATCACCCCGCCGTAGTCGAAGATGACCGCCTCGATCGTCACGGGCCCCAGGCTAGGTGAGGTCGCCGGCGCCCCGTCCCGCCGCCTCAGCGGCGCGCCGGCCCGGCTCCTCAGGGGCGCGCCGCCTCCGGTGGGGCCAGGGCCAACACGGGCACGCCGCGGGTCACGGCGGCGGCGAGGTGCCGGGCCTCCGCCGGGGTGACCTGGAGCACGACCCCGACCGTCGTCGCCGCGGTGTCACCTCCCCCGGCGTCGACCGCGAGTACCAGCGCCCCCTCGAGGACGACCCGTGCCGGGGCCTCACCCTCCTCGGCGGCCACGAGCAGGTCGACCACGTCACCCGGTCGGGTCCGCGGTGCGCCGGGCACCTCCACCCGCACCGCCCGCCGGTCGGGCGGCAGCAGCCCGCCGGTCCCGGACCGACCGGCCGGGGTGAGGTGCCGGGCGGTGACCACCGTTCCGGCGAGCAGCGGCACCCGCACCGTCCGCCCACGCGCCTGGCCCGCGTCGCGCAGCGCCCCACGGGCGATCGGCGCGCCCCGCACCACCACCACCTCCAGGTCGGTCGGTGCGATCAGGGTGCCGAGCGGGAGGTCGCGTCGGGCGACCACCACCGCGACGCGCTCGCCGAGGGCCGCCTCCCGGCGTTGGACCGACACGGCCGCCCGTACGAGTACGACGGCGCTGGCCGTCGCCACGAGACCGGTGAGCAGCCACCACCCCAACTCGGTGTGGCGGGCCCGGTTGCCCCAACCTCGCACCATCTCGTGCGCTCCCTCCTCCGCTTCCGGCCGATGTGGCGCGACCCGGGGTCCCGGGACGCGACGGAGCGACGCACGCTCGAGTGCAGGGGGAAGGAACGCGGGCGGTGGCGGAAGCGGGGGAAGAGCCTCAGGAGGAGGCGGCGGACTTCGCCGTGCCCGTGGCCGACGACGTCCCCCCCGACGAGCCCGGGGATCCGCTCCCGTCACCCGAGGCGGTGTCCGCCCCGGCGCCCGTGCGGTCCCGATCCTTGCCGCCGCCGCGACGGTCGCCGCGGCTGTCGGTGCGGTAGAAGCCCGGGCCGCGCAGCACGATCCCCACCGATCCGAACACCTTGTTGAGCTTGCCGCCACACCCCCGGTGCCGCTTCAGCGGTTCGTCCTGGAACGACTGGTACACCTCGAACTGCTCGTCGCAGCGGGTGCAGCGGTACTCGTAGGTCGGCATGGGCTGTCCTCACCTCGTCGGGACCGCACCGGGAGACCTCGGCCGGAGGACCGGGGCGTGGGGTCCCACACCGCACCCCCGACCGGTTCCGGCCGACGGCTCCGCTCGGTTCCGTTAGCAGTCAAACCTGTCGACTGCTAAGGCTAGCCGATCCCGGGGGCACCCCGGCCGTTGGCGTTGAATACGGGGGTGCGCACCGCCGTCGCCCTCCTCCCCCTGGCGTACCTGCTCGGCACGTTCCCGAGCGCCGGGATCGTGGCCCGGGCCGGCCGGCGGGACGTGCTGCACGAAGGCTCCGGCAACCCCGGGACCACCAACGTCGCCCGCCTGCTGGGCTGGCGGGCCGGCCTGGTGGTCCTCGCCGCCGATCTCGCCAAGGGCGCGGCGCCGGCCGGGATGGGCCTCGCGGTCGCCGGCCGTGAGGGCGGGCTGCTCCTCGGTGTCGCCGCCGTCGTGGGGCACGTGGCGCCGATCACCCGGCGATTCCGGGGAGGGCGGGGTGTGGCGACCGCCGGCGGTGCCCTCCTCGTGCTCTTCCCCTACCTCGTGGCCGCGCTGGCGCTGGTGTGGGCCCTCCTGTCCCGGGTGCTCGGCGTGGCCTCGGTCGCCTCGCTCGCGGTGGCGGTGGCGTTCCCGCTGGTCATCGCCCTGACCGGCGCTCCGCTCGTCGAGGTGGCGGGCACCGCCGCCCTCGCCCTCCTGATCGTGGTGCGGCACCTGCCCAACATCCGCCGGCTGCTCGGCGGCCGCGAGCTTCGGATCGACCGTCCCCCGGACCCACCGGAGCCGACGTGAACCGCCGGCCCGGCGCTTCAGGTGGGGTGCCGCGGCTGCCGATGACCCCACCGGCGCTAGGTTGCGTCGGCACAGGAGGCCCGGATGACGAAGACGGTCCGCAAGGCGGTGATCCCGGCGGCGGGGCTCGGTACCCGCTTCCTGCCCGCGACGAAGAGCCAGCCCAAGGAGATGCTCCCCATCGTCGACAAGCCCTCCATCCAGTACGTGGTGGAGGAGGCGGTGCGCGCCGGGCTGACCGACATCCTCGTCGTCACCGGCCGCGGGAAGCGGGCGATCGAAGACCACTTCGACCGGAACTTCGAGCTCGAGTACTACCTCGAGCAGCAGGGCAAGCACGAGCTGCTCAAGGAGATCCAGGAGACCTCCGAGCTCGGCAACATCCACTACATCCGCCAGCGCGACCCGCTCGGGTTGGGGCATGCGGTGTCGGTGGCCCGGGAGCACGTGGGCGACGACCCCTTCGCGGTGCTCCTCGGCGACGACATCATGGTCGACGACGCGATGCTGTTGCGGTCGATGCTCGACGTGCACGCCCGCTACGGACGGTCGGTGGTGGCACTCAAGCGGGTACCCCCCGACGAGATCTCCGCGTACGGCTGCGTCGACCCCGAGCCGGTGGAGGCCGACCTGGTGCGCGTCCGCTCGATCGTCGAGAAGCCGGCCGTCGACGAAGCCCCCTCCGACCTCGCAGTGATCGGACGCTACGTGTTCACCCCCGAGATCTTCGAGGCGTTGGAGCGGATCGAGCCGGGTGCGGGCGGTGAGCTGCAGCTCACCGACGCCATCGCCCTGCTGAACGAGACCCAGACCGTGTACGGGCGGGTGTTCGAGACCGGCCGCTTCGACATCGGACAGAAGGTCGACTTCCTGCGCGCCAACATCGAGGTCGCGCTCGACCGCGAGGACCTGCGGGACGAGCTCGGCCCCTGGTTGGCCGAACTCGTCCGCCGACGCGGCCTGGCCTGAGCCACGGCACCGGCGGGGCGGCGCCCCGGGTCGCCCTACCCTGGCGGCATGCGTCCGCTGGAGGAGGTGCAAACCGAGATCCTCGGGCTCCTCGGTCCCCCGCAGCCGACCCGGCGACCCCTCGAGGCGGCGGCCGGCGCGGTGCTCGCCGAGCCGGTGGTGGCCACCGAGGACGTGCCGCCGTTCGCGAACTCGGCCATGGACGGCTATGCGCTGCGCGCCGGCGACGTGGCTGCCGCCGACGACGGCGGGCCGGTCCGCCTGCGGGTGGTCGGTGAGGTACCCGCGGGCGGCGTGCCGACCCGCCCCGTGGGGGCGGGTGAAGCGATCCGCATCATGACCGGGGCGCCGCTGCCGCCGGGCGCCGACGCGGTGGTGATGGTGGAGCAGACCCGCCCCGGGGCCGCCGGCACGGTGGAGGTGTGGGGGCCCGTGTCCGTGGGCATGCACATCCGTCCCGCCGGCGGTGACGTCGGCGCGGGGGCCACGGTCTTCGAGCCCGGAACGGAACTGCGTCCGGCCCATCTCGGGGTGCTCGCCTCCCTCGGCCACCGGGACGTGACCGTGTTCCGCCCGGCCCGGGTCGGGGTGCTCTCGACCGGCGACGAGCTCTGGGAGGGTCCGGGGCCCCCGCCCCCCGGCCGGATTCGCGACGCGAACCGCCCGATGCTGCGCGCGCTGCTCACGGAGACCGGCGCCGAGGTCACCGACCTCGGTCGGTGCGGTGACGATCCCACCGACCTGCAGGCCCGGCTCGCGGCCGTGGCCGGCACGCTCGACGTCGTGGTCACCAGCGGCGGGGTCTCGGTGGGTGCACACGACGTGGTCCGTCTCGCCCTGTCCCGGCTGGGTGTGCTGCGCTGGTGGCAGGTCGCGATCAAGCCGGCGAAGCCGTTGGCGGTCGGGGTGCTCGACGGGACGGTCTGTGTCGGACTGCCCGGCAACCCGGTGTCCGCGCACGTGAGCTTCGAGCTCTTCGTCCGACCCGCGCTGCGGGCCCTCGCCGGGCACCGCCAGCTGCACCGTCCCCGCCTCCTGGCCACCGCCGTCGCGGACATGTCCCGGCGGCCCGACGGCAAGGTCCACTTCGACCGGGTGGTGCTCGAAGTGCGGGACGGGCGGCTGGTCGCCCGGCGGGTGTGGGACCAGGCCTCCAACGCCCTGGCCGCGATGGCCGCGGCGCAGGGCCTGGTCGTGCTGCCCGACGGGGAGGGCGTCCGGGCCGGGGAGGAGGTCGAGGTCCTGCTCCTCACCACCCCGGCCGCGGGCCCGGACGCGGCGACGCCCCGGGGCGGGTGACCTCCCGGGGCGTCCAGCCGCGCCTCCCGGCGCGATCGGTGCTGGGCGGCGCACGCCGCCGTCCGCCGGCTGGTGCGCCCGGTGTCACGGCGCGCCGGCGGGTGCGTTCCCCTCGGCGCCGACCTGCGTCCCGGCGTCACTCCGTCGGGTGGCCGGGCCGGCCGGTGCACGGGACCCCTCCGGGTGCCGGGCCGGGTGCGGGGCGTGCTGGTGGGCGTGGTGCGCGAGGAGCCAGGCGGCGAGCCCGCACAGGAAGAGGAGCAGGCAGGCGAGGACCACGACCGGAGCCGTGCCGTCGGGTGCGGTGAGGGCCGGTCCCTGCGCCGCCGCCGGTCGGACCTCGATGATCGTCGCCCGGGTTGCCGGCTGCCCGTCCCGGCCGGGCGCGAGGCTCGGGACCGGGACCGCAACGCTCCGCGGTGCCGGGGAGGGTGTCGGGGAGGCGGCCTGCGGTGCCGGGGAGATGCCGGTTGTGGCCATCGGAATCCTCGGTGATCGCGCGAGGCCGGCCCGACGGTGGGGCCGGTTTCGCGCTGGCTCCCCGCAGGCTCACGCGACCAGTTCGATGCCTGCGGATCGACGCCTCCCCGAGGTGGGGACGACCTCGTCCCGGTTGTCCGTGGCCCACCCGCCTCCCCGAGGTGGACGCTAAGTGAGATTAGACCACGTTGAGCGCGAACAGGCCATGGGTCGTTCGACCCA
>Ga0308412_1001261_pt1 | contig 13771 bp, 13 predicted proteins | sample HotsprottomLayer_FD_202357 | JGI IMG/M metagenome (GOLD analysis project Ga0308412, IMG submission 202357) | Hot spring phototrophic mat microbial communities from Octopus Spring, Yellowstone National Park, Wyoming, United States -... | ecosystem: Environmental > Aquatic > Thermal springs > Hot...
CCCCGTTTGACTAAGGCCTGGTTATACTGGGGCCAGTTACGCACCTTATAGTGGTCTTTGCTTGCTTTCTTCATCAGTTATCAAGCTACCACGGGGTGCGTAGCTCTTTATTTATGCAACAACGCCACGCCCAGAGCTACTGGATGTTCATGAGCATCCTGGGGGGTTACGTCCAGACCCAGGGCACCCGCCAAGGCGCTTTCTTCGACACCCGCAACATGCAGCCTTTGGTGAAAAACCAGGCTTTCGCCGAGGCCTTGCGGGTCTACAAGGAGACCACCCGCTTTGGCCCTCCCGATGAGCTGAACCTCGATGTGGGCGATACCCGCGGGCTCTACACCAGCGGGCGCTGCGCGCTCTCGATCGACTGGGGCGACATCGAGCCGCTGTCCATCGACCCCCAGACCTCCAAGGTCAAGGATCTGGTGGGTGCGGTGATCCTGCCGGGTAGCCGCCGGGTGTTGGACCGCAACACCGGCAACCTGGTGAGCTGCACCCCGCAGCTCTGCCCCTACGCCATCAACGGGGTCAACCGCGCCCCTTACGCAGCTTTTGGGGGCTGGTCGGGTGGCGTCAACGCCAAGGCAGCGGCCACCAAGAAGGACGCGGCCTACGCCCTCTTCAGCTTCATGTCGCAACCCGCTCAGTCCAACAAGGACGTGACCATCGGGATCACCGGCTTCAACCCCTACCGCGTCTCGCAGTTCCGCGATATTCAAAACTGGGTGGAGGCCGGCTTTAGCGAGGCCGGGGCCCGCAACTACCTGACCGCCATCCAGCAGAGCCTCAACAGCCCCAACATGGTGCTCGACCTGCGCATCCCCAAGGCCCAGCAGTACCAGCAGGTGGTGCTGGACCGGGTGCTCTCGGAGTACCTGGCGGGCCAGCTGACCATCGCCCAGGCCCAGGAGCAAATCCACAACGGCTGGGAGGAGATCACCAACGCCGAAGATCGGCAGAAACAGCTCCAGGCTTACCTGGCCTCGCTGGGGATTGCCGGACGGTAGCCCAAGCAGGGGGGTGGGGCCACCCCCACCCCTCTCTCAGGTTTTGCAGATGAAAAAAGCAGAAAGCAAGCCACCGCAGGCCAGTCTATGGGCCCGTTGGGTGGGCTGGCTCGAGCGAAACGCGGCCACGGCTTTTTTAATGCCGACGGTGCTGGTCATCCTGGCCTTTGTGCTGTTTCCTCTGGTGGGCGCCCTCTATAGCTCGCTGGCCCGCCTGCGCTTCAGCGACGGGGGCCTCGAGCTGAGCTTCGTGGGGCTGGCCAACTACCGCAAACTGCTTTTGGGCAGCGAGCAGGGGCACTTTCTGGGCCAGCCCGGCGCGACCGCCTGGGTGCTGGGGGTGCTGGCCCTTCTGGCCCTCGCCCTGGGGGTGGTGATGTACCGGCGCTGGCGGGCCGGGCGACCGCTGTGGGTATGGCTGGGGCAGCCCTTGTTGGGCGGTCTGCTGCTGATGCTCTTCGCCTGGCTCTTGTTGAGCCGCCTATTGCCCGGCACCCGCATGGGCACTTTGCAAACCACCCTTTTTTACGTAACCGCCGGCACTGCCTTGCAGTACCTGCTGGGCCTGGGGCTGGCCCTGCTCTGCGCCGAGCGCCTGCCCGGCACCCGCTTTTTCCGGGTGCTGTTCATCCTGCCCCTGGCCATCACCCCCATCGGGGTGGCCTAAATGTTCCGCATGCTGACCGACACCGGCAAGGGCCCCCTGGTGCCCCTCTGGGAGGCCTTGGGCCTGGGGGGGTTTTCCTGGGTCAACGACCCCTGGGGCGCCCGGCTGGCCGTCTTGATCGGGGACGTGTGGCAGTGGACGCCCTTTGCTTTCATCGTGCTGCTGGCGGCCTTGCAGAGCGTGCCCCAGGAGCAAATCGAGGCCGCCGCGGTGGACGGGGCCAGCCGCTGGCAGGTCTTCCGCCACATCATCTTTCCCTACCTGCTGCCGGCCAGCGCCACTTTGGTGCTGATCCGGCTGATCGAGGGGTTCAAGATCGTGGACCTGCCCAACATCCTCACCAACGGCGGCCCCGGAACCGCCACCGAGTCCATCACCCTGCACGCCTATTTTGCCTGGCGCACCCTGGATATCGGCACCGCCGCCGCCCTGGGCTTTTTGCTGATGGTGCTGGTGAGCCTGGTGACCAGCCTGTACGCGGCCTGGGTGCTGCCGCGGGCCCGGGGGCAGCTATGAGCCGCCCGCGTTCGCCCCTGGCCCCCTCCCCCTGGCAGGTGGGGCTTACCTATCTGGTTCTGGGGCTGGCCTCGGTCTTTGTGCTCTTTCCCCTGTACTGGCTGCTCATCACCTCCTTCAAGCTGCCGGTAGACGTGAACAGCGGCCCCTTCTACCTGCCCTGGGTGGACTTCAAGCCCAGCCTGCACGCCTGGGAGTACGTGCTGGGCACCCTGGGCCCCGATGTGCGGCGGGCCTACGCCAACACCGCGGTGGTGGCGCTGAGCAGCGCCCTGCTGGCCCTTTTCCTGGGCACCAGCGCGGCCTACGCCCTCACGCGCTTTCGCTACCGGCCCAGGGTGGGGGCCATCGCTTTATTTATCGCTTGCCTGGTGCTGACGGTGGCCCTGGTGGCCCTGGGGATGCCCTGGCAGGCGGCGGTGGGCCTGGGCCTGGCCGGGTTGATCCTGGGCCTGCAGACCCTGGGCAGGCGCTTCAGGAAACACCTGGGCAACGATGAGATAGCCCTGTGGCTGATCTCCAACCGCATCCTGCCGCCGGTGGTGGTGGTCATCCCCATCTACCTGCTCTTCCAGCAGCTAGGTTTGCTGGACACCCGCACCGCGCTGATCATCAGCTACACCGTGATCAACGTGCCCGTGGCGGTCTGGCTGATGCGGGATTACTTCCAGAACATCCCCCAGGATGTCGAGGAGTGCGCCCAGATCGATGGGGCCAGCCGCTACCGCATCTTTTGGACGATTGCGCTGCCGCTGGCGGCCCCGGGGCTGGTGGCCACCTTTCTGCTGCTTTTGGTGTTCGCCTGGAACGAATACCTGCTGGCCTTGTTTTTGTCCAAGGCCAACAGCCAGACCATGCCCTTGATGGTGGCGGCCATGAGCGGCACGCGCGGAACCGAGTGGTGGTATATGTCGGTGATTATCATATTGATGATCCTGCCGGTGGTCGTGCTGGCCCTGGTGCTCGAGCGCTACATCGAGCGGGGCCTCATTGTGGGGGCGGTGAAAGGATGAGGTCCCGCCTGCGCGCCCTGGTGGTGGGCGGCCCCATGTACGATGGGCTCTACGAGACCATCGAGCCCTTTGCCAGGCGGGAGGGCGTGGAGGTCGAGTTGGTCCGGGCGGCCAACCACCCCGACCTCAACCGGCGCATCGCCGAGGCCTTTGGCCAGGGGGCGGGCTTCGACCTGGTCTCCACCCACTCCAAGTTTGCCCCCGCCCAACAGCAGTGGCTGGAGCCCCTGGACGGGCTGCTCGACCCAGGGGAACTGGCGGCCTTCGATCCCCGGGCCCTCGAGCTCGCCCGCATCGATGGGGCGCTCTTCGGCCTGCCGCGCAACCTGGATGTGAAACTGCTCCACTACCGCACCGACCGGGTGCGAGAAGCCCCGCAAAGCTGGGAGGCCCTGGTGCAAACAGCCCGTTCCCAGCCGCCTTTTGGCTTTGTGTTTCCCGGCAAGGGCTCGGGGGTTTTTGGTCACTTTTTCGAGCTCTGCGGCAGCGCCGGGCACTACCTATATGAGACCCCCGTACCCCGCCCCCAGGCCCAGCACGAGGCGGGGCGCTGGGCCCTGGAGATCCTGGCCGCCCTGCGCGAGACAGCCCCCGGCGAGACCCCCGAGTGGGAGTTCGATGCGGTGACGGCCTGTTTCGCCGCCGGGGAGGCCAGCCTGACCACCGACTGGCCCGGCAGCTTTCACCGCTACCGGGAAAGCCCCATCCGCGAGCGCCTGGGCCTGGCCCTCTACCCCGTGGGCCCGGTGCGGCGGGCGACCTATGCCGGCAGCCACACCTTTGCCCTGGCCCGAACAGCCTCCGACCGGGCGCTGGCGCTGGCTCTGCTGCGCCATCTGACCTCGAGGGAAGCCCAGCTCCTGGAGGCCCGCCTGGGCACCCTGCCGGCCCGCACCGACGCCCTGGCGGCCATCCGCCAGGAGACCCCGCCCCACACCCTGGAGGCCCAGCGCTGGCGCCTGCTGGAGCAGGCCCTGGCGTACGCCTGGTTCCCCCCCAAACACCCCCGCTACCCGGCGGTGGAGGCGGTGGTATGCGAAAACCTGCGGGCCTTTTTGCGCAGGGAGCAGTCGGCCACGACCACGCTCGAGCGCATCGACCGCGAGGGCCAGCGGGCGGCGGAGGGGGTCTAGATGGTGGAGGTGCGGATGCCCAAGCCCGGTAACGAGGTGGAAAGCTGCTTGCTATTGAGCTGGAAAAAGGAGGTAGGGGAGAGGGTGCGGGCCGGGGAGGTGCTGTGCGAGATCGAGACCGATAAGGCCGTTATGGAGGTACAGAGCCCTGCCGACGGGGTGCTCCTGGAGCGCCTGGCCGAGGCCGGCCAGGAGGTGCCGGTGCAGACCCCCATCGCCATCGTGGGTGCGCCGGAAGCCCGCCCCCCCCCAGGCCCGCCATCTCCCCCCGCGCCCGACGCTTGGCCGCCCAGGAGGGCCTGAAGACCCACGCCCTCAGCGGGAGTGGGCCGGGCGGCCGCATCCTCGAGCGCGATGTTCGGGCGGCGCTGGAGCACCCTCGGCGGACACCCCTCCCGCCCCCGGCCCCCCCCGACCCAAAGGGCTCCACCAGCCTGGAAGGGCCGATCCCACCCCAACCCTGGCAGACCCTGCCCCTGCAGGGCGTCCGCAGGCGGGTGGCCGAGCGCATGCTGCGGTCGCTTCAGCAAAGCGCCCAGCTCACCCTGCACGCCTATGTGGAGGTGGGGGGCCTGCTGAGGCTGCGGGAAGAGCTCAAGCGCCACCCCGATCCCGGCTTTCAAGCTATTAATCTCCACCACCTGCTGCTCTTCGCCCTGGCCCGCACGCTGCCGCACTTCCCCGAGCTCAACGCCTGCCTGGTGGGGGACACCCTCTACCAGTACCAGACCGTCCACCTGGGCTTTGCGGTGGACACCCCGCGGGGCCTGCTGGTTCCGGTGATCCACCGCGCCGAGCGGCTGGGGTTGCTCGAGCTGGCCCGGACCGCCCGGCGCCTGACCGAGGAGGCCCAGCAGGGGCGCACCCCGCCCGAGGCGCTGCAAAGGGGTACTTTTGGCCTGAGCAACCTTGGCCCGCTGGGCATCGAGGTCTTTACCCCCATCCTGAACCCGCCGCAGGTGGCCCTGCTGGGGGTGGGCGCGGTCGGCCTGCGCGCGGTGCAGGCGGGCGCGGAGGTGGTCTTCCGGCCCCACCTGCCGCTCTCGCTGACCTTTGACCACCGCGCGACCGACGGTGCGCCCGCTGCGCGTTTCCTGCACACCCTGGGCCAAAGGCTGGGCGACCCTTTGCGCCTGCTGGCTTTGTGAGGAGGCTATGCCCAAAACCCTTCCCCTGGACCCCACCCAACTGCGCCAGGCGGGCTGGCTCGAGGCCCCCCGCCTGCCGCTCAACCAGTACCGGCCCGACCCCCCGGCCGAGCTCGCCCGCTACGGCGCCCCCACCCTCCGCCGCGTCTACCGCGACATGCTCTACATCCGCAGCTTCGAGACCATGCTGGACGCCTTCAAGACCCAGGGGGTCTACCAGGGCCTGGCCTACAGCCACAAGGGCCCGGCCCACCTCTCGGTGGGCCAGGAGGCCGCGGCCGTGGGGCTCTGCCTGCCGCTGGGGCCGGAGGATTTCGTCTTTGGCTCTCATCGCAGCCACGGCGAGATTCTGGCCAAGGGCTTTGGCGCCATCGCAAAGCTCAGCGAGGCCGAGCTGGCCTCCATCCTGGAGACCTACCAGGAGGGGCGCATCCTGCGGGTGGTGGAACGCTTCGCCCACCCAAGCCTGCAAGAGAGGGCCCTGGACTACCTGCTGTACGGCCTGCTGGCGGAGATCTTCGGCCGCGATACCGGCTTCAACCGGGGCATGGGCGGCTCGATGCACGCCTTCTTTCCCCCCTTTGGCATCCTGCCCAACAACGCCATCGTGGGCGGCTCGGCCGGCATCGCGGTGGGGGCGGCCCTCTACAAGCGCATCGAGCGGCAACCCGGGATCTGCGTGGCCAGCATCGGCGACGCCGCGCTGGGCTGTGGGCCCACCTGGGAGGCCCTGACCTTTGCCAGCATGGACCAGTACCGCACCCTGTGGCCGGCGGACCTCGGGGGTGCGCCCCCGGTGCTGTTCAACTTCATGAACAACTTCTACGGCATGGGCGGCCAGACCCTGGGGGAGACCATGGGCTTTGGGGTGCTGGCCCGGGTGGGGCTGGGGGTGAACCCCCAGGCCCTGCACGCCGAGCGGGTGGACGGCTTCAACCCCCTGGCCGTGGCCGAGGCCGTGGAGCGCAAAAAAGCTCTGCTGCTGCAGGGCCAGGGCCCCGCCCTGCTGGACACCCTGACCTACCGCTACAGCGGGCACTCCCCCTCGGACGCCTCCTCCTACCGGGACAAGGCGGAAATCGAGGCCTGGCGGGCCCAGGACGCCCTCGAGCACTACGCCGCCTATCTGATCGCGCAGGGCCTCCTGACCCAGGAGGAGCGGGAGGCGCTGGAGAGCGAGGCCCAGGAGCGCCTGCGCCGCATCGCGGCCTGGGCCACCTCCGACCAGATCTCGCCCCGCCTGCCGCCCGGCTCGGAGCAGATCGCCCGGTGGATGTTTTCCCGCCAGCCGGGCCCGGCCCGCGCGGGGACCCCCTGGGTGCAGAAGCCCCTGGCGGAAACCCGCTACAGCCTGTTGCAGGCCAAGCACCGCGCGGGCTTAGACGAGGCAGGCCGTCCCTTGCCCAAGCTCCAGTGTCTGACCTATGCCGAGGCCCTCACCGAAGCCCTTTTCGAGGCCTTCTACCGCGATCCAAGCCTGATCGCCTACGGCGAGGAGAACCGCGACTGGGGGGGCGCTTTTGGGGTTTACCGCGGCCTGACCGAGGCCCTGCCCTACCCCCGGCTCTTCAACGCCCCCATCTCCGAGGCGGCCATCGTGGGCACGGCGGTGGGCTATGCCCTCTCGGGCGGGCGGGTGGTGGTGGAGCTGATGTACTGCGACTTCATGGGCCGGGCGGGGGACGAGATCTTCAATCAGATGGCCAAGTGGCAGGCCATGTCGGGGGGGGTGCTGCAGATGCCGCTGGTCTTGCGGGTCTCGGTGGGCTCGAAGTACGGGGCCCAGCACTCGCAGGACTGGTCGAGCCTGGTGGCCCACATCCCCGGCCTCCAGGTGATGTACCCGGCCACGCCCTACGACGCCAAGGGGATGCTGACCCTGGCCCTGGAGGGGAGCGACCCGGTGGTCTTTTTCGAGAGCCAGCGGCTATACGGAGAACCCGAGCTGGTGGTGCCGGGGGGCGTACCGCTGGGGTCGTACCGCGTCCCCTTAGGCCAGCCCGCAGTCCGGCGCTCGGGCAAGGATCTCACCCTGATCAGCCTGGGGCCGGCCCTCTACCGGGCCCTCGAGGCCGCCGAGCGGCTACAGGCGTACGGCCTGGAAGCCGAAGTGATCGACCTGCGCTTCTTGAATCCCCTCGACTACGCTCCCCTGGTGGAGTCGGTGCGCAAAACCGGGCGGGCCCTTCTGGTTTCCGAGGCCTGCGAACGGGGCTCTTTCCTGCACACGGTGGCCTCGAACCTGAGCCAGCTGGCCTTCGATGACCTGGACGGCCCTATTGTGGTGCTGGGGGCCCGCAACTGGATCACCCCGCCCGCCGAGCTGGAGGATCTTTTCTTCCCCAGCGCCGACTGGATTGTGGACGCCGTGCACGAGCGCATCCTGCCGCTGCCCGGCCACCAGCCCCGCACCGCTCAGGCCACGTCGCTTATCCTCGAGCGCAACCGCCTCGGGGTTTGAAGGAGGCCCGCCATGCGGATCCAAGACCTCAGAACCCTCGACCTTCGCTTCCCTACCTCGCGCTTCCTGGACGGCTCCGATGCCATGAACCCCGACCCCGACTACTCGGCGGCCTACGTGATCCTAAAGACCGACGCCGGCCTGGAGGGGCACGGCCTGACCTTCACCATCGGCCGGGGCAACGACCTGGTCTGCGCCGCCATCGAGCTTTTGCGGCCTTTGGTGGTGGGCCGACCGCTGGCCGAGTTCACCCAGAACATGGGGGCTTTTTACCGCCATATGACCGGGGACTCCCAGCTGCGCTGGCTGGGCCCCGAGAAGGGCGTGGTGCACCTGGCCACGGCGGCGGTGATCAATGCGGTCTGGGACCTGTGGGCCCGGGCCGAGGGCAAACCCCTGTGGAAGCTGGTGGTGGACCTGAGCCCGGAAGCCTTGGTGCGCTGCATCGATTTCCGCTACCTGACCGACGCCCTCACGCCCGAGGAAGCCATCGAGCTCTTGCGCCGGATGGACCCCGGCAAGGCCGAGCGCGAGACCTACCTCCTTCGCGAGGGCTACCCGGCCTACACCACCAGCGTGGGCTGGCTCGGCTACCCCGACGAGAAGATCCGCCATCGGTGCCGCCAGGCTTTGCAGGAGGGCTTCCGGGCCTTCAAGCTCAAGGTGGGGCGCGACCTCGAGGACGACCTGCGGCGTTGCCAGATCGTGCGGGAGGAGATCGGCTGGGAAAACCGGCTTATGCTGGACGCCAACCAGGTCTGGGATGTGCCCCAGGCCCTGGACTGGGTGCGGCGGCTGCTGCCCTACCGCCCCCTCTGGATCGAGGAGCCCACCAGCCCCGACGACATCCTGGGCCACGCCGCCCTGCAAAAAGCCCTGCAGGGCAGCGGCACCCAGGTGGCCACCGGGGAGCACGTGCAAAACCGGGTGGTCTTCAAACAGCTCCTGCAGAGCGGGGCCATCGGCTTCTGCCAGATCGACGCGGCCCGGGTAGGCGGCGTGAACGAAAACCTGGCCATCCTGCTCCTGGCGGCCAAGTTCGGCGTCCCGGTCTGCCCGCACGCGGGCGGGGTGGGGCTGTGCGAGTACGTGCAACATCTCTCCAGCATCGACTATATTGCGGTCTCGGGCAGCCTCGAGAACCGCTACCTGGAGTACGTGGACCACCTGCACGAGCATTTTGTCGAGCCGGTGCAAATCCACCAGGGCCGCTACCGGCTTCCGCTGAAGCCCGGCTACAGCATCGAGATCTGGCCCGCCTCGCGCGAGACCTACCGCTTTCCCGATGGCAGCTACTGGAAAGGCCACCAGGGAGGTTAGCCATGCCCCGCGCCAGCGCACTTCAGTTACATCCCAAAACCGGCCTGCGCCTGACCCGCCTCGGCCTGGGAACCGCCCCCTTGGGGGGCCTGTTTGCCCCGGTGGGGGAGGGGGAGGCCCGCGCCACCTTGGAGGCAGCCTGGCAGGCCGGCCTGCGCTACTTCGATACTGCCCCGCAGTACGGCAACGGGGTGGCCGAGCAGCGCACCGGAGGCTTCCTGCAAGGCCGGCCTCGCACAGCTTTTGTGCTCTCCACCAAGGTGGGGCGGCTCCTGCGCCCGGGCCCTTTGCACCCAAGCCAGCTCGACCCCCAGGGGGAGCCCTTTTTCAAAGGGGTGCCTCCGCTGGCCCAGGTCTACGACTACAGCTACCGCGGCACCCTGGTCTCGCTCGAGGAGAGCCTAGAGCGGCTGGGCCTGCAGAAGGTGGACATCCTCTACATCCACGACCCCGACGCCGATGGCCGCAGCGTGGCCGAGGTGATGCAGGGGGCCTACCGGGCCCTGGTGGAGCTGCGGCAGCAAGGCGTGGTGCAGGCCATCGGGGTGGGCATGAACCACACCGAATGGCTTTTGGAGTTTGCCAAAGCGGGTGACTTCGATTTATTGCTCGTGGCGGGCCGGTACACCCTGCTCGAGCAGGGGGCTTTGCGGGAATTGCTACCGCTGTGCCTGCAAAAAGGCATCGGGGTGGTGGTGGGCGGGGTGTACAACAGCGGCCTGCTGGCCCACCCTGCCCCCGGGGCCACCTACAACTACCTGCCCGCGCCGCCTGCGCTCATCGAGCGGGCCCTGGCCTTAGAGCGGGTCTGCCAGCGGCACGGGGTGCCCCTCAAGGCCGCCGCCATCCAGTTTCCGCTGGGCCACCCCGCGGTGGTCTCGGTGCTCACCGGCGCGCGCTCGGCGCTTGAACTGCAGGAAAACCTGCAGATGTTCGAAACCCGGCTCCCCCCGGGTCTCTGGCCCGACCTGGTGGCCGAGGGGCTTCTCGATGGGGATGTGCCGGTACCCGAGGAGGCCTAGATGCAACGACTAAAAGGGAAAGTAGCCCTCATCACCGCGGCGGGACAGGGCATCGGCAGGGCCATTGCCGAGCGCTTTGTGGCCGAGGGGGCCGAGGTCATCGCCACCGACCACAAGCCCGAGCTCTTGCAGGGTTTGAGCTGCACCCAGCTGCGCATGGACGTGCTCGAGAAGAGCGAGATTGAGTCGGTGGTGGGCTCGCTGGCGCGGGTGGACATCCTGGTCAACTGTGCGGGTTTCGTCCACCACGGCACCATTCTGGAATGCGGCGAGGCCGACTGGGAGTTTAGCTTCAACCTCAACGCCCGCTCCATGTTCTGGACCATGCGGGCGGTGATTCCCAGGATGCTGGCGCAGGGCGGGGGCTCCATCGTCAACATCTCCAGCGTGGCTTCCTCCATCAAGGGCGTGCCCAACCGCTTCGTCTACAGCGCCACCAAGGCGGCCGTCATCGGCATGACCAAGGCGGTGGCCGCCGACTATGTGGGACAGGGCATCCGGGTCAACGCCATCTGCCCCGGTACGGTGGACTCCCCCTCCTGGCGGGCCCGGGTGGCAGAGCAGGCCCTGCGCTCGGGCCAGAGCGAGGCCGAGGTGCGCCAGGCCTTTGTGGCCTGCCAGCCCATGGGCCGGGTGGGCCGGCCCGAGGAGGTCGCGGCCCTGGCGGCCTACCTGGCCTCCGACGAGGCCGCCTTCACCACCGGGGCCGTGCACCTCGTGGACGGCGGCTGGGCTATGTAGCCGGAACCCCGCCCGAAGCCCTCGGCCAAGGGTCGCATCAGGCCCGTCTGCCGCTTCGGGCGGGGGCCCCAGCGATAAGGAGGCTTTGATGAAACTGGTTCGCTACGGAAGCAAGGGCAAGGAAAAACCGGGTCTGCTGGATGCCGATGAGCGCTTGCGCGACCTCTCCGAGGTCGTGCCGGATATCAACGGCTTGGTTTTGAGCCGCTACCTGCCCCGGCTGGCCCGGCTCAACCCCCGCAGGCTACCGCCGGTGCGGGGCCGCCCCCGGCTGGGGCCCTGTGTGGGGGGGGTGGGGAAGTTCATCTGCATCGGCCTCAACTACAAGGACCACGCGGACGAGACCGGCGCGGCTTACCCGCAGGAGCCGGTGGTTTTTCTGAAGGCCACCAGCGCCATCTCGGGGCCTTTCGACCCCATCGTGATCCCCCGCGGCTCGAGCAAGACCGACTGGGAGGTGGAGCTGGGGGTGGTGATCGGCCGCCCCGCCAAGTACGTCTCCGAAGAAGAGGCCCTGGGGTATGTGGCCGGTTACTGTGTGGTCAACGATGTCTCGGAGCGCTCCTTTCAGCTCGAGCGCGGCGGCCAGTGGGACAAGGGCAAAGGCTGCGACAGCTTCGGCCCAATCGGCCCCTACCTAGTCACCCGGGACGAGGTACCCGACCCGCAGAACCTGAGGCTCTGGCTCGAGGTAGACGGGCGGCGCTACCAGGAGGGCCACACCAGCAACATGGTTTTTAGCGTGGCCTATCTGGTCAGCTACGTCAGCCAGTTCATGAGCCTCCAGCCGGGCGACCTCATCTCCACCGGCACCCCGGCTGGGGTGGGCCTGGGGCAGAAGCCCGAGCCGGTCTACCTGCGCCCGGGGCAGGTGGTGCGGCTGGGCATCGATGGGCTGGGCGAACAGCGGCAAGAAGTGGTGGCCGAATCCGAATAGGAGACTTCTTATGGTTGTGGACGCACACCAACACTTCATCTTCCCCAGCCGGGTGCACTACCCCTGGCTGGAGGAGGCCGCGCTGGCGCCCTTGAGGCGGGACTTCACCCCAGAGGATTTGCGGCCTTTGCTAAAGCAGTGCGGGGTCGACCGCACCATCGTGGTGCAGGCTAGGAGTAGCCTCGAGGAAACCCGCGAGCTCCTGCAGATCGCTGCCTCGACCGATTATGTGGCTGGGGTGGTGGGCTGGGTTGACCTATGCGACCCCCAGGTGGGCCAGGTGCTGGATGCGCTGATGGCCCTGCCGGAGGGCTCTTACCTGGTGGGCATCCGCCACCAGGTGCACGACGAGCCCGACCCCCACTGGCTGCTCCGGCCCGAGGTGGAGCGCGGCCTGGCGGCGCTCGAGCAGCGGGGGCTGGTCTACGATCTGCTGGTTCGCACCCGCGAGCTGCCCGCGGCCTTGGCCTGTGTGCAAAATTTTCCCAGGCTGCGCTTTGTGCTGGATCACCTGGCCAAACCCAACATCGCCCAGAGACAGTGGGACGACTGGCTCCGGGCGCTCGAGCCCCTGGCGGCTCAGCCCAACCTCTGGGTCAAGCTTTCCGGACTGGTGACCGAGGCCCACTGGCAGCACTGGAAGCCGGAAGACCTGGCCCCTTACATTCGCCAGGCGCTGGCGTTGTTTGGCGCCTCGCGCTGCCTGTTTGGCAGCGACTGGCCGGTGTGTACGCTGGCGGCCAGCTATGCCCAGGTCAAAGAGGCGCTAGAACAGGCGATAGGTTATCCAGATAGCGCAATCATGGGCGAAAACGCGCGGCACGTGTATCATATGAAATGAAGTCTCGCTGGATTGTTCCGTTTACGCAGGGCCTGAGCGATAGCGGGTGTTCCCTGAGCCTGTCGAGGGGAACACCCTGGGATGGATGCCCGCATGGCCATCGGGGCGTTGGCTTCGACAAGCTCAGCCAACCTTATAGGAGAGCTCGCGGGATCGTCCCCTTGATGCTGCGCCTATGCGATATAAAGAACTCAAGTGAGCGTATTTGAAGGATTTCATGTGATTTAGCAAGGCCCGCTCGAGGTCGCGCTCTACAGCCTCATCGTGCAGCGCTAGGAAGTCGAAGTTGTAGGGGTCTTTGAGCACCTGCTGTGCCAGGCGGGGGCAGGGTCTGGGCAAAGTTGGTGCAGCCCGGTCTCGATGATGACCTGCCCCTGGCGGAGGTCGCGCCCGATCTGCCGGTAGGGCTCCATCAGCTCCCGGCTCACCGCAAGCGCGGCGGGGGTCTGAGCCTGTCGGATGCGCTCCTCGTGGCCCTGCAGGAAGGCGGGGTAGTCCTTGCGCTAGCGGGTCAAGTCGCGATTTTTGTGGGTTTTTCTTCCGCGGCCCAAAGCGGGCCCATGTCCAGGCAACGCCGGAAAGCCCAGTCCTCCGTGGCCCTCAGCATCACCACCGTGGCCAGATTCACCAGGCTCCCCTCGCCGGGGAAGACCCCAACCACCCTGGTCCGCCGCTTCACCTCACGGATAAGCCGCTCCAGCACATTGGTGCTCTTGATGTGCCGCTGGTGGACCCCGGGAAAGTCCAGGTAGGTCAGGGCCTCCCCCCGCCCGCCCCAGTTCACCTTGAAGTAGGCCGCGTCCAGGTAGAGGCAGGGGCAGGCCAGCTGCAAAGGCCGGCTCCGCCAGGCGGAGAGCTCCTCCTCCAGGCGCTGGGCTACCCTGGAGACCGCGTCCTTACCGATGCGCACCCGGGACAGGCCCTCCGTGAGCCGCTACCTTGCGGGTGGAGACCCCTTGCAGGTA
>Ga0308412_1001262_pt1 | contig 13765 bp, 6 predicted proteins | sample HotsprottomLayer_FD_202357 | JGI IMG/M metagenome (GOLD analysis project Ga0308412, IMG submission 202357) | Hot spring phototrophic mat microbial communities from Octopus Spring, Yellowstone National Park, Wyoming, United States -... | ecosystem: Environmental > Aquatic > Thermal springs > Hot...
CCGCCTTCGACTCGCACTGCTGGACAAACCAGCAGTGGCACAAGGCGCCAGCAGACGCGACCGCAGCGCGCCCCGCCATTTGGCTGCGGCCATGCGCAGCGTTAAGGGGCAATCAGGTAGTACAGCGCCTGCGGACGCAATTCGATTCGCTCGGCTGTACCGCTGGCCTTGGTGGGGTAGCCGCTGTGATCCAGCGCGGTAACACGCAGCTTGCCGGCGTCGGGGCGATGGAAACTCACCGCACCGCTGATGTTACGCACCAGCCACGGGTCCTGGCCGATGTTGACGATGCGGTACACGCCAGGACCGGCCGGTTGGGTTTGCCACTGGGCGTTCTTCTCTTCCGAGATCACCTGAAGCAGCATCCGCTGCGAACTGCCCAGCGGGCGTCCATCAAGACTGACGGCCACAATGGCCCCCAGCTCCATATCCGAGTCGATCGTCAGATCGGCCAGTCGTGTCTTGCCTTTGGCCCGCAACGCCCCGCACAACCCTTGCGCCGCCGGGGCATTGATCGTCAGCACGCCCCGGCCGTAATCGAGTACCAACTGCCCGGTGGTGCTGCGAACTACTTGCTGCTGGCGATCGATATACGGGCGGAGGTCTTTGATGCGGTGCGAGGCCGGTTTGTCGGTGAAGTTGACGCACGTGCGCCCGGCGTAATGGACCAGCGGATCGATGACGGCCCCTGGCTGTAGTTCTGTGCCCAGCGGCACGTCTTTCAGTCGCAGTTCGTCCAGCGCGGCGTCTTGCGGCAGCGGCGTGCCCTGTAGCCGCAACAGGTCGTCCAGATTCAGGTTCAGTTCGACCAGCAGATCGCCTGGCTCGACCAGGCCCAGACGGTAGATCAATGCAGCCGCTGGGAATTGGCCCATCATCGCCGGCGACATCAGCGTCCACTGTTGCATGAAGAATCGCGGTTTGACCGTCCAGCGCTCGCCATCCAGGGCGAAGTGCACGATGGCGTCCGAGTCCTGTAGTGCTCCGTATGCAGCGTAATACAGCGGGGCCTCGCTACGGTAACGGTTAGGTCGGCAGAAGGTGGTCTCGGAGATCATCGAGGGCTTGCCGGCGTAGTGCGGGTCCATCACCGGATGCACGAACAGCTTCGGCTTGCCCGGCTGTTCGGCCTCGAACCGCAGTGCGCTGCGATCGCTGTAGGTATGGCCATTGCGGATCGACCACTCGGCAAACTCCCCCTTGTGGTTGCAACTGAAATAGCCGTGCCGGTCGATGAAGTCGCCCACCGTGTAGCTGTACTTTTCCAGCGGGCCGAAGACTTGCGGACTGGCCGTGGCCCAGTTCGAGCAGGTAATCAGCCCCTTGAAGCCAAGCTGCCGCAAGAAGTCGTAGGTCTGCTTGTAGAATGCTCGCTGGCTTTCCAGCAAGAACCGCACCGTATCTTGGTCGCGAGCGGTTTTCTCGTTGAAGATGTTCCACAGCGGCCGAAAGGCCGCCCGACCGGCAGCGAAATTGTCGCGCGGATGCTTCTGCCCTTTCCATGCGCCAAGCGCCGCTTCCAAGGAGCCGTAGCGCTGGCGGAGCCAGTCGGCGAATTGACGTTCCAGAATCGCCCATTGCTGCTCGGGCAGGTTCTTCTCGGCGAACGTCCAGAAGAAGTACGAATCCTCGTTGACCATCTCCACGCCGAAAACGGCCGGTTCGTCGATCAATCGCTTGCCGCTGCCGGGATCGGGCGTGGTTAGCAGTGCCTTCCACCAGTTGCGGTATTTCTCCTGAAACTTGGGGTTGAAATAGATCGCCGCGAACGGGTGCTGGTTGCCGTTGTAACCTTCCAGCCACGGCGTGTCGGGTTTGGGCCGCAGCCACAGCGGGAAGTAAATCGAAAAGTGCGTGTAGATGCCTTCTTCCTTCATGGCGGCGACCACATCTTGCGCGTGGCGCACCTTGGCCATGTCCGGCTCGCCGTTGCCGTCGAAAATCCCCCCGTGCACACGCACCAGATTCACCCCGTACTTGGCCAAAAGCCGCGCGTGGCGGCGGAGGCTCTGGCGGTCTTTGAGGCTGTCGGGCGGCCCGTTGACGGCCCAGAATCGCACCGGCTTGCCCGTGCGCGGATGCACAAACTGCCCGTCGCCAACGGTTATCCAGCCCGACTGGCCAGCTTGCTCCTCGTTTAGCTGCCGCAAGTCGAAGCCGCTGGAAGAATCGAATCGCTCCTCGGCCGGGGCGAAGGCAAACCATCCCTTGTTCTCTTCCGCCAGGCGACGGTGATAGGCGGCGATTTCCTCCGGGCGAAGTTTTCCCAGCGGCTGGAACGGCTCGTCGGCCAGCACGAAGCAATCCAAATATCCGTGGTTGTGCCGCTGGCTGTGCATGCGGAACTGGATGCTATTTTCCCCTTTGCGCAAGCCGACTTTGCCCACGTGAACCCAGGCCAGAAAACGCAGGTCCGGCTTGTCGTCGGCGGCGATATTCACGCTGCCCACCTGATTATGCTCGAGGTTGATCTCCTGCCATTGCCCGTCGTTGAGCCGATACGAAAGTCTGGCCAGCACCGGATTTGCCCGCACCCATAACTCGTACTGACCGGCCGTCTTGGCCGCGAACCGATACTCGGCTTCGCCTGGACGGTTGTCGTCGAAATTGCTCAGCAAATCGCCGCCGGATAGCTCCTGGCGTTTGATCTGGGTGTACCAGGGGTGACGGGTGGCCCGGCTTTGTGCAGGCTGTTCACCTTCGATCCAGATCACCTCGGCCAGTGCCCGGTCAGCCGCCAGAAGCAGTCCGCTGACCACTGCAACAACCAGTACAGCCTTGCCGACGAACACTGCGATAACCGCTCTGCGCATTGTTGTTCTCCCTGTTAGTTTGTAGCCGTGGGAATATACTGTACGCCAAGAGTGCTCTTGGCTCAAAGCTGGTAGCTTTGAAAAGAGCCAATTGCGTTGTGTCGAGCGCAGTGGCCTTTTTGTGCCTTACGGCGAAACTTGTGCGCGTTTTGCGCGCGTGTTATCGGGCGATTTGGAGGGCCACGCTCCGTCGTGGCCGTGGGGTGGCGCTGCCGCACTTGGCGGGCCACGCTCCGTCGTGGCCAGACGCGTTATGGAGGGCCGCGCCCCGTCGTGGCCGCGTCTGGCGCTGGTGATTGGAAGGCCATCGACCGAAGCGCAACGGACGCGACGGAGCGCGTCCCTCCATCAACACCGTTCGCTTGCGGCTGAAGGCCGCTTTAGGCTCTTAAATCGCAACCGCTTCGCCGGCGGCCGGGGTGAGTCTTGCGCGTTGGCGCAACGTGCTGCGGTCGGCAAGCAACGGCGCGACGAATCGGGCAATCGCATCGCCGTGCCCGGCAAACGTAAGACGTTTTGGGATAGCCAGTTACGTTTATACCGCGTCTGCTTCTGGCGGGCGGGGATTGCGGTAGTCTATACTGATCGGTTGGCATATACTTATAGGTGTACGCCGCGGTAAGATAATCGAGCAACACTTAGGCGCCATCGAAGAACATTTGGCGCATGGGGGATGAGCGAGACTGCCATATCGATCGTCAGTTCCAAGGCCCTGGTGACGCTATTCGGTGCGTGCGATCAGCACGTGCGCAGAATACGCAGTGAACTGGGGGTAAGCATCTCCGCCCGCGACGGCCGCATCCACGTCGAGGGCGATCAGAAGGCGGTAGCTTCGGCTACAGCAGTGCTGGAAGAGCTTCAGGCGCTGGCCCATCGCTACGGCGTGCTCACGCCGGAGGATGTCACCCGCGTGCTGGCCGGTGTCCGCGACGGCCAGACCCAGCAGCAGTTTCCGCTGATCGAGGTTTACAAGGCGGGGCGGCAGATTCGTCCCAAGACCGTCGGGCAGGCGCGTTACCTGGAAGCGATCAGCAACAACGAGGTGGTATTGTGTTACGGACCGGCGGGGACGGGCAAGACCTATCTGGCTGTAGCGGCGGCTGTCTCGTACCTGAAGCGTGCGGCAGTGCGGAAGATCGTGCTTGTACGCCCGGCGGTCGAGGCCGGCGAAAGCCTCGGCTATCTGCCCGGCGACTTGCAGGCGAAGATCAATCCCTACTTGCGGCCGCTGATGGACTCGCTGCACGACGTGATGGACCACGATCTGATAAAGCGTTTTACCGACGAGGACCTGATCGAGGTCATTCCGCTGGCATACATGCGGGGGCGAACGCTCAACGAGGCGTTCATCATTCTCGATGAAGCGCAGAACACCACCGTATCGCAGATGAAGATGTTTCTGACGCGGATGGGACACGGATCGAAGATCGTGGTTTCCGGCGATATTACCCAGATCGACCTGCCGCCGAAAACCCGTAGCGGCCTGGTCGACGCTCTGCGGCGGCTTTGCGGCATCGAAGGGATCGCTTCGGTCAGGCTGTCGCGTGCCGACATAGTCCGCCACCCGCTGGTGCAGAAAATCGTCAACGCTTACGAAGAACAGCGCAAACCGCGCCACTGATAGATGGCTACAGGGGGACAGAAGCGAACACGGTGGGAGCGGGTGGCCGCGCTGGAGTTGCCGCCGGGGCAATGGGAGCGGGCATGGATCAGCCTGCGCCGCCGCGATGTACTGGGACGCATCGGCATGGCCCTGCTGGCGGCGGTGGTGCTCTGTCTGGTAGTGCGCGGCTGGGAGCCGCCTTTTCCGTACCGCACGGGTTACACGCCCGGGCACGATATTCTGGCCCGAGTGCCTTTCTCGGTCTCTGTGCCCGACGCCACCAACGCCGCCCTGGAACGGCAGCGCAGCCTGGTGCGAACGATCTACGTGCAGGACCCCCTTCCGCTGGTAGAGCTGCGCGCACAACTTCGCAACACGCTGGTGGAGCTGGCCTCCAAGTCGGAGCTGTCCGAGGTGGACCCGAAGTTGTGGCAACAGTTCGCTCTGTTGCAGGACGACGGCAGCCCCCAGACGCTCTCGCCGCAGGAAGAAGGGCAGCACTTCCGCATTCTGCGTGCGGCCGTGGCAGGTGCGGAGAATTTGCAGCGCTTCGAGCGGGCGCTGGAAGAGGCCTTCAAGCCGTTCGAGCAGCGCGGGCTGCTGCACCGGCTGAGCAATCAGGTGCGCGGCGGCAATCAGGAGGAGATCATCGTCTATCCGCGCCACCTGCCGTCGCTGGAGACTACCGTCAAAGTGGCCGACGTGCTCATCGGCGACGGTACCATCATCCGCGAGAGCCTGCGAAAGCACTTCCAGCCGCCGGTACTGGCCGATCGCCTGTTCGCCTGGCTCAAACCCAGACTGAAACCCACGCTCACCCTGGACAAGGCGCGCACCGACGAAGCGATCGAAAAGGCCCTTCGCGAAGTGCAGCCGGTAACGCTGGAGTACACTACCGAGGCCAACTTGGGCAAGGCGGGCGTGCCGCTGACGGCCGAGCAAGTTCGACTGTTGCGCGAGGAACATCAGGCGTGGCTGGCAGAGCGAGCGTGGTCGCAATCGATCCTCCGCGCAGCCGCGGTAGCCCTGATGAGCTTCGCTCTGTTTGTGCTTTGCGGGGTGTACATGCGCTTCCGTCAGCGCGGCCCGCTGGATAGCGTAGGGCGGCTGGCTGTGGTGCTGGTGCTGGCCGTGGTTACAGTGGCCGTGGCGCGCTGGACGGCTCAGGACGCCTGGCGCGCCGAGATCCTGCCCCTGTTGCTGTTCGGGATGACGATGTCCATCGCCTACAGTGCCGAGCTGGCGCTGCTGCTGACCGGTGTGCTGAGCTTCCTGGTGACCATCTCGATCGGCCAGGGATTGTCGGAGTTCTTGCTGCTGGCCGGGGTCACCACTTATTGCAATCTGAACATGACCCGCATCCGCACCCGCAGCAAGCTGATTTACGTGGGCATAACCGCCGGTGGTCTAGCCGCTTTGCTGCATATAGGGTTGGGTGTGCTGGACAACCAGCCGCTCTCGGTGGCCTTGTTGACCGACGCCGCCCGAAACGCCATGTGGACCGTGGCGGCCGGGTTCTTGATGACCGGTTTGCTGCCGTTCGTGGAGCGCTTTTTCGGCGTGCTTACGGACCTGAGCCTGTTGGAGCTGGGCGACGTGACACATCCGTTGCTGCAAGAGCTGGCCCGCCGCGCGCCGAGCACCTACAACCATTCCATAACCGTCGGTGCGATAGCCGAGGCGGCGGCGGAAAGCATCGGGGCGCGGGGCCTGCTGTGCCGGGTGGGAGCGTACTTCCACGACATCGGCAAGATGCTCAAGCCCGGTTATTTCGCCGAAAACCAGGGCGCCGAGGCCAGCCGCCACGAGGGACTGGTGCCGGCGATGAGCACCCTGGTGATCATCGCTCATATCAAAGATGGCGCCGACCTGGCCCGCCAGCATCACCTGCCCCAGCCGATCATCGATATGATCGCGCAGCACCACGGCACCACGCTGGTGGAGTACTTCTACGACCGCGCCAACGAGCAGCGGCAATCCGACCCTAACGGCGGCCAGATCGACGAGAACACCTTCCGCTATCCTGGTCCGCGCCCCCAGACCAAAGAGGCCGCCGTACTGATGCTGGCCGACGCCGTGGAGAGCGCCAGCCGCACGCTGGTCGATCCCACCCCGGCAAGAATCGAAAGCTTGGTGCGGGAAATCGCCGAGAACCGGCTTCGCGGCGGACAGTTCGACGAAAGCGGCCTGACGTTGCGCGAGCTGCGCACCGTGGAAAAAAGCATGGCCATGTCGCTGATTTCCATCTATCACGGGCGAATCAAGTATCCCGAGCAGAAACGACGCGAAGAAGAAAAACGCCGCGACGACGACTCGCGCCAGGAAGACTCGCGCAAAGGCGACTCGCGCAAGGAAGAGACCCATAAGCAGGAGGCCGGCGCCCGGGCATAAGGCAGGCGTCGCCGCGCTGGCCACAGTCGATCACATCCGCTCTACCACGTCGATGCCCAGCAGCTCCAGCCCCTTGCGGATCGTCCGCGCCGTCAGGTCGCAAAGCAGCAGGCGGCTGTGGCGCAATTGGGGGGTTTCAGCACGGAGCACCGGGCACTGCTCGAAGAAAATCGAATAGCGGTTCGCCAGTTCGAACAGGTAGGAGGTAAGTTGATTGGGGCGATAGTCGGCGGCGGCCAACTCCAGGGCCTCGGAGAAGCGCAGCAGCTCTACGGCCAGAGCCCGTTCGGGCGCTGTGCCCAGGATGATCGGCCCGGCCGACTGCCGCAAGGCCTCCACATCCACACCCCCCTTGGCGAAGATGCTTTGCACCCGCGCGTAAGCATATTGCATGTATGTGGCCGTGTTGCCGTTCATGGCCAGCATCTTGTCGAAGCTGAACACGTAATCGCTTTCGCGATTCTGCGACAAGTCGGCGTACTTCACCGCGGCCACGCCCACGATTTCGGCAATGCGGCGCCGGGCTTCGGGCGATAGCTCCGGGCCGTCGGGCTTCTGGTCGTCGTTGGCGCTGACGATCTGCAACGCGCGGGCTACCGCCTCGTCGAGCAACTGCTCCAGCTCCACTGTGTCGCCTTCCCGAGTGCGAAACGGCTTGCCGTCTTCGCCCAGCACCGCACCGAAGCGAACGTGTTTCAGTTCCACGCCTGTGTAGCCCATCAGTCGGGCGGCGGCAAACAACTGCTCGAAGTGCAGGCTCTGGCGGTGATCGACTACGTAGAGGATGGCATCGGGCCGCCAGTTCTCCATACGATACTGGAGCGTGGCCAGGTCGGTGGTGGCATACAGGAAGGCGCCGTCTTGCTTGCGCACCAGCATGGGGATCTTCTGGTCGTCGAAGAAAATGGCCACCGCACCCTCGCTGTGCCTGGCGATACCCCGGCGCAGCAACTCCTCGACCAGCCCGGGCAAGCGGTCGTGGTAATAGCTTTCGCCCAGCGTGTAATCGAAGCTCACGCCCAGCCGGGCGTAGATGTGCTCGATTTCCTGCAAGCAGATGGGCATGAACTTCCGCCACAGCTCGACGTTTTGCGGATCGCCCGCGTGCAGCCTGGCGGTCTCCTGTAGCACGCGATTGGCTATGTCGGGATGTTGGGCCGAAAGCTGGGCCAGTTGCGGGTCTTCGCCGGCGGCCGCTGCCGTCCGCCCGGCTTCCTGATAGTCCATCAGCCGTCGCACCAGGCGGTACAGACGCGACAGTTCGCGGATGGGGTCCCGGGCGAAGCCTTCGGCGTCCAGAAAGTGCTTGTACCCATAGATAATCATGCCGAACTGGGTACCCCAGTCGCCGATGTGGTTGTCGCTGATCACCCGATGCCCCAAGAACCGCAATATGCGGCACAGCGCATCGCCGATGACCGTCGAACGGATATGGCCCACGTGCATGGGCTTGGCCACATTGGGGGCCGAATAGTCGATGACGATCGTGCGCGGTTGTGCAGTGCGGGGGACTGCCAGGCGCGGGTCGGCCACGGCCTCCGCCAGTCGCTCGGCCAGCCACTGGTCGCGCAGTCGCAGGTTGATGAAACCGGGGCCTGCGATTTCCGGCTGGTGGCACATATCGGCCAGGTCCACCCGGGCGATGATCTCCGCTGCTATCTGCCGCGGCGGCTTGCCCAATTGCTTTCCCAGCGGCATGGCGAAGTTGGCCTGATAGTCGCCGAAGCGCGGCTCCTGGGTGCGGCGCACCTGTTCGAGCAGCTCCTCTGGCGCGTCGGTCAGCGATAGCAGTGCGTTGCGAAAGCGGTTTTTCAGTTCCGGAAGAATGCCCATGCGAAGTACTTGCATCGCTCAGCGTTGCGTAGCCGATTGCTGCTGCCAGGCTGCCACCAGGCATTTACAGCGAGGGGTGCAGCCGGACGACAAGAACACCACCGCTGCCCCAACCGCCTCAACCAGGCATCTTGGTCCCCTACGACCGAACTTGTGCGTTCTGCGCGCATGTTGTCGGGCGATCTGGAGGGCCACGCTCCGTCGTGGCCCCGCCCCCAGTGCCTACGGACGCGACGTAGCGCGTCCCTCCACTTGGTTGCAGCCATAGGCCGCGTTAGGCAGCGGAACGCGCTTGGCGTGCGCCCAAAGGTCTTCCAAGGCGTAGTAGGCGCGGGTATCGGGGTCGAACAGGTGAACGACCACGTCGCCGTAGTCCAGCAGAATCCAGCGGCTTTCCTCGTATCCTTCGATTCCCAATCGCTGTTCGCCCCATTGTTGGGTCAGCACGCGGTCGATTTCCTCGCTCATGGCGTGCAGTTGGCGGCGGCTGGTCCCACTGGCCAGCACGAAGAAGTCGAACATATCGCTCAGCCCGCGCATGTCCAGCACGCAAATGTCCTGGCCGCGGTTGTCGGCTGCGGTACTGGCTGCGGCCAATGCCCTTTGCAACGCTAGTGAATGGTCGTCGAGTTGACTATCGGCGGCAAACGCTGCTGTACGTTGCACGGGAGTTTTGCTCACAATCGGCCTCCAGGGGGTCAGTCGCACCTGAACAACAATACATTTTAGTTCCACGCGGCGGCAATAGGGAAGGGTCAACATCTGGGCAGGCCCGTGCTCCCACTGGGCTTGCCCGCTGTATCTTGCGCCCAACGTTGCCCGGCAGACACTGTGGAAATTGGGCGGCTGTGACCAACCTCTTTCTTCGACACGCCGCTGCTGAAAGGCCTGCCGTTGCCATCAGCAGGGGCAATCGCCAGCCAATGTTGCACATCACGAGCTAAAGCGGCCTAGGGCCGCAACCAAATGGAGGGACGCGCTCCGTCGCGTCCGTTGCCACTGGGAACACGGCCACGACGGAGCGTGGCCCTCCATACCACCCGAAAAAATGCGCGCAAAACGCGCGTATGTTACGCCATAAGGCACTAAACGACAACCATCGACTGAAACGACAACCATAATGCCACATAACAGCATCTGTTACTTGTTACGGCGCAACAGCGCCAGGCCTCCCAGCACAGCCCCGCTGGCCGCTGTCACGGCGCACAATCCTAGCCACCATGGCGCGCCTTGTGCGGCGGGAATGTATCCCAGCAGCAGGGCCAGAGCCGCAACCAGCAGGCTGTACGGTGCTTGCGTGCGTACATGTGCCATGTGATCGCACGAGGCGGCGGCCGAACTGAGAATGGTGGTATCGGAAATCGGCGAGCAGTGGTCGCCGAATATGGCCCCATCGAGGATCGCCGCTGCGGCCAATACGGTTATTCGGCCGTAAACGCCTTCGTCCAATGCGAAAGCTACTGGCAAGGCAGTGGGGATCAGAATGCCCATCGTCCCCCAACTGGTACCCATCGAAAAAGAAGCCAGACAGGCTACCACGAAAACCAGCGGCGGGTACAGCCCTGGTCCAATCACCCCCTTAAGCATTTCTGCAAGATACTCACCGGTGCGCAACTGCCCGCAGCAACTGTTCAGCGACCAGGCGAGCACCAGAATGGTAACAGGCAAGATGGCTGCCTGCGAACCGCGTAGCGTGGCCCGCAGTGCCGAACCGAGCGAAATCCGCTCGGCGACCAGGGCCAACAGCCAGGCGGTTGCCAGCCCGAAGCCTCCCGCCAAGGTCAGCAACAGGTTCTTGTCGGCGCTGCCGAGTGCCTCGCGCCACACCGATGCCCGGCCCAGCGCGAACCAATCGGCTTGCATGGCCGCCATGCCACCGCCGTCGATCCACAATCCGCACAGGAACAGCAGCAGCACCGCCAGCATGGGCAGAAGTCCGGTGTAGGCGCGCGCGGGACCGTCCGAACGCTTTGGAGCCGCCGACAGCACCTTTTCTCCCAACACCCTGGCGTCGTCGGCCAGCGGCTTGCCAAGCTGGCGGGCGCGTCGTTCGGCAGCAGCCATGGGGCCGAAGTCCTGCCCGCTGAGAACATTCCACACCAGGAAGGCTATCATCCCCAAACAGTAGATGCGAAAGCCGATAGCGTCGAAGAAGATGCCGTAGCCGTCCGTGCCGAGTTTCAAATCGGCGGCCTGCTGCCCAAGCAGCCCGACTTCGTAACCGATCCACGTGCTCACCACTGCCAGACCAGCGATCGGGGCGGCTGTGGCATCCACCAGAAAAGCCAGTTTCTCGCGGCTGATGCGATGGCGGTCGGTCAGGGGACGCATCGTCGGGCCGACAATCATCGTGTTGGCATAATCGTCGATGAATACCACCAGCCCAAGCAGCACGGCGACCAATTGCGTCGAGCGGGGCGAACGAGCGTAGCGGGAAAGCCACTGGGCAATGCCTTGCAGGCCGCCACAGGCCAGCATCACCCCCAGCATCGCCATCATCAAAACGACGAAAGCGAGGATTTGCAGATTGGTCGGATCGAAGTCGTCGGGAACAATTACGCTGCGGATGGTCTGCCCGGTATGCCACAACCCGACTGGTATCGCCAGCCAGAAGCTGGACGACGCCCCCCTGGCAATCAACACTCCCCCAAGTAGCACACCGGCAAACAGCGACACCACCACCTTGTTGGTCGCCAGCGCCAAACTTATCGCCACTAGCGGCGGCAGGATGCTCGTCCACGGAGCGGCTTCCGGCGGACGCCCGCGCGACCAGTACCACGCCAGCAAGCAGACGGCAATAAAAACAACTACGGCCGTAACTGCTGAGAACCGGCCGGATTTGCCCAGCGTGGTGCTCTTCATCGGGTCAGTGCGGCGATCAGGGCCACCGGGTGGATGTACCTGTCAGTCAAACGAGCTTGCCCCGGAATGACGACCGGGGCACATTACTCTCTCATCGGGTAACTTGTGTGCGTTTTGCGCGCATGTTTTCGGCTGATCTGGAGGGCCACGCTCTGTCGTGGCCGTGTGCCCCAGTGCTTACGGACGCGACAGAGCGCGTCCTTCCAATACCTGCTTTTGATTGAGGCCGCAGGCCGCGTTAGGATTCGGGAAAGCTCATCGAACTGGCAAATGTGGCGTGGAACTCCTGGTCCGCCGAGAGGTCTACGTGCTCGACTTGCCGGGCTATCTGCTCGGCCAACTGCCGTGCTTGCAGCGACAGGGCCGCCAGCCGCGCGCCGGCCAGCGAGGTGTTCCCCTGGTAACGGATGCGCTGCCGTTGTATCTGCGGCGGAAGCAACCCGATACGCTGTGCATTGCTGCGGCGGATGAAGTTGCCGAAGCCGCCGGCCAGCAATACCGCGTGCAATTGCTCTGGGTGCAGACCAGCCCGACGCAACAGCAAGGTTATCCCCGTACGTATTGCCCCGGTGGCAAGCTGCAACTGGCGTATATCGTGCTGGGTCAGCAGAATCGGCTGTCCGTCGGCCGTTTCTTCTTCGCTGGCCAGTATGAAGGCGGGCTGGCCGTCTCGTTCCACTATCCGGCGGGCCAGGTCCGCAGGCACATCTGCCGGCAGCCGCCGCCGAGGCAAGAGTTTACCGCTGGGCGCCAGCAGCCCGTGCCGCAACAGTTCGGCCGCCGCATCGATAAGTCCCGATCCGCACAATCCCGTTGGCCGGACGTTACCGATTACGTTGATTCGCAACCGGCCGTCGAAGACGACCTTTTCGATCGCTCCGATGCTTCCGCGCATTCCGCGAGAAATGCGTGCTCCCTCGAAGGCCGGTCCGGCAGCCGTGGATGCCGCCCACAGCTTGCCGCCGGCGCAAAGAACTATCTCGCCATTGGTGCCGATGTCCACCAGCAGCGTTGGCCGCTCGGCACTGGCCAACCCGGTGGCAAGAATACCGGCCACCGTATCGCCGCCGACAAAACCGCCGATGACCGGCATCAGATACGCTCTAGCCCGCGGATGCACGCTGAAACCCAGCTCGGCCGCTGCCAACTCCAAGGCCGGCCCCAGCACAGGCACAAACGGCACGACGGCCAGATGCTGCGGGTCGATGGCGCACAGCAGGTGCTCCATCGTGGTGTTGCCCGAAAACGTCAACTGATAAATATCGCTGCGCCGCAGGCCTGCCTGGGAGCACAACTGTCCGATCAACTGGTCGATCGCCGCCACCACGCACTGCTGAAGCTGGGCCAGCCCGTGCGGATTGTCGCGGGCGAAAACGATGCGTGACAGCACGTCGTCGCCGTAACGGGTCTGGGGATTCAGTTGCGCCGCGACGGCCAGTTCTTCGCCGGTAATCATATCGAGCAGCGCACTGACGAGCGTGGTGGTGCCCACATCGGTAGCAACTGCGTAGCAGGCCGAAGTAGTGTCGCCGGGCTGAAAATCCAACAGGCGTCCGGCAGCCAATACGGCGGTACCGCAGAAGTTCGCCTGTCGCAAACGTGCGGGCAGCTCGCGTAGCAGGTCCAACGGCACGCACACGGCAGAGCGATTTTGCAGCGCGTCGTTTCTCAGCGCCGCACTTCCAGAAGCTTGATTTCCCAACGCCTGCTTTTCCGAATTCTGCTTCTGCGAGCTTTGCTTCTCCGAATCCTGTTTTTCTGAGTCCTGTTTTTCAAAATACTGATGTCCCGAATACTGCTTTCGCGCATCCTGCTCTCCCGGAGGTTGATTTCCCGGAGGTTGATTTCCCAGAGCGTTGCACAAGCGTACCAGGTCCGGCTCATCGCTGCCGCGGCGGGGAGAAAGCATCTGGAGATACTGTTTGCGAACCGGCCGATCGCCGCCTGCCGCGCTGTGCGACGCAGCCTGGGTGAGTATCTTGTGTACGTTGCCGACCAGCGCCTCGGCAGGCACTTCGGCAACGGTCGGCTGATGGACCGGCGTTTGACATGCCAGTCGCCAGCCGGCAGCGAGCTGTTGGGCCGAGAAGAAGCGCTGTTCGACCGGTGTGGGTTCGGCGGCGCCTTGATGCACGATCACTCGACACTTTCCGCACAGCCCTTGGCCGCCGCACGGCTGTTCCAGCACCAGCCCGGCTTCGGCCGCGGCCTCGTGCAGCCTGGTACCGGCGAGCACGAAGGCGGTTTTTCCGGAGGGCTGGAA
>Ga0308412_1001269_pt1 | contig 13693 bp, 8 predicted proteins | sample HotsprottomLayer_FD_202357 | JGI IMG/M metagenome (GOLD analysis project Ga0308412, IMG submission 202357) | Hot spring phototrophic mat microbial communities from Octopus Spring, Yellowstone National Park, Wyoming, United States -... | ecosystem: Environmental > Aquatic > Thermal springs > Hot...
GGCGATTTCGGCAAACGACGTTGGCTGAGATTCAGTGCCCGGTTGTCGTTTTTCGCCGGTACGGGACTGGTCCGGGCAAGCCTGGCGCTGCATAACCCGCGTCGAGCGAGGCACAAGGGTGGCCTTTGGGATCTCGGCGATCCCGGCTCTGTGCTGTTTCGAGATTTTTCGCTGGGAATTGCTCTCCCTGCGGACAAGCAAGTCTCGGTGCGCTGGAAGGCAGAGTCGGAAAGCAGCGAGCGTCCACTGCCGCCCGGGACAGAGCTGGAAATCTATCAGGACTCCAGCGGTGGGGAGAACTGGCAAAGCCGCAACCATGTCAATCGAGAAGGACGTGTTCCTTGCCGTTTTCGCGGCTACCGCGTGAGGATGGGACAGAACGAGGAATATGGCCTGCGAGCTAGCCCATTGCTACAGGCAATATATGGGGAAGTGCACATCGGGGCAGCGATAACGGAGTTCTGGCAGCAGTTCCCCAAGTCGATCGAATATCAAGAGGGGCGCATTTGGTTGCGGCTTTTTCCTCACCAGTGGGATGATCTGCACGAACTGCAAGGCGGGGAACGCAAGACGCATCACATATGGCTGGAATTCGCCACAGGGGAAAGGGCATCCTCGTTGGAATGGGTACACTCGCCTGTGCGCATCTGTTGCACCCCTCAGTGGTATGCTCGGACGGGCGCAGTGCCCTATTTGCTGCCAGCCGTGGCCGATCCGGATGACCGACTGCGCAGGTTGATGCACGAGGCCCTTTACGGGACAGAAAGCCTCCTGAAGAAACGGGAAACGGTCGACGAGTATGGTTGGCGCAACTACGGAGATGTATGGGCAGATCATGAAGAGGCATATTACGATGGGCCGAAGCCAATCATCTCGCATTTCAACAATCAGCACGATTTGTTGCACGGCGCCATACTGCAATTGATGCGTAGCGGCAACGATCGTTGGTTTGAGATTATCGAGCCGCTGGCGCGCCATGTGATGGACATAGATATATATCACACGCATGAGGACAAGGCGGCGTACAATGCCGGACTATTTTGGCACACCGACCACTACCGCGATGCCTTTACCTGCACCCACCGTACCTACTCTAATAAGAATGTGCCGAATAATGGATGTCCCTATGGCGGAGGCCCAAGTAACGAGCACCTGTACACTACTGGTTTGCTGCACTACTACTATCTTACGGGCGAGGAGGATGCCAAAGCGGCAGTGCTGGGCCTGGCGGACTGGGCAATCGCAATGGACGATGGCAGGCTGAGTGTCCTGGGACTGGTGGACGAGGGACCAACGGGACTGGCCAGCCAGACGGCCTTTGCCGACTATCACGGTCCCGGACGGGGACCGGGAAACTCGGTCAACGCGTTGCTCGACGCGTGGGAAAACTCACGGCGCCCGGCGTATCTGGAAAAGGCTGAGGAGTTGATACACCGGTGTATACATCCAAATGACGACGTAGCCGCCCGAAACTTAATGGACAGCGAGCGCCGTTGGAGCTACACGGTATTCCTCAGCGCGATTGCTCGCTACCTGGATATGAAAGCGGAACTGGGGGGCCTCGACTGGCACTACGCGTATGCGCAACATGCATTGGTACAATACGCTCGATGGATGGCGGAGCACGAAAGACCATATCTCGACCGGCCGGAAGAGTTGGAGTACCCCACCGAGACCTGGGCAGCCCAGGATCTGCGGAAGGCCAACGTGCTCCGATATGCCGCCCGGCATGTTGACCCGGAGTCGGCACAGGTGTTCCTTGCCCGTGCCGAGCAGCTATCCGACCGCGCATGGGAAGACTTGCTTCGCTTTCCCACGCGCCACTATACACGACCGGTTGCCATCGCGATGAGGGAAGGAGCCTGGGACGCCTGGTTCCGCAGCGTGCCAGAGCCGGGCCGACAGCCGATAGCACCAATGGCCGACTTCGGGAAGCCCGTTCAGTTTGTGCCACAGAAGCAGCGCGTCTTACAGTTGACGAAGACACCAAGCGGCTGGGCTGCTATCGCCTTACGTCTGGCGCACCCCGAGTGTGTGAAGCGCCTCGTGCGGATTGTGCTTTCTCGTTCACAAGAACAAGGGGAACTATGACTACGCCGCGCTCTGATGTAGAGGATGCCCGATTGAACGTAGCCACTCAAGACCACAAGTCGCTGGCTGCTGCATCGCAACACGGAAGTGATTCTGATATTGCCCCACCGACACAGCGGGCCAGATTGTTCGATTACATTTCGATTGCCCGCCCCGATCATTGGTGCAAGAACGCCTTCATGTTGGTCGGGACAATACTGGCGTGCTTCTATCACCCGGAGTTTATCTCCCTTAATAGTATTGGACCGCTGTTGTGGGCCATTATGGCAACGTGCTTGATTGCGTCGAGCAATTACGTGCTGAACGAGATTCTCGATGCGCCCACGGACCGTGCCCATCCCATCAAGCGTTATCGGCCGATTCCATCTGGCCGCGTGAGACTCTGGCTGGCTTATCTGGAGTGGATAGCACTAGGAGCATGCGGCGCAGCCATGGCATATATGGTAAATGCTCCATTCTTTGTTGCAGGGATGGCCTTATTAGGAATGGGGCTGATGTATAACGTACCACCGGTTCGCACCAAGGAGCTTCCATATCTGGATGTACTATCCGAGGCGGTGAATAACCCCATTCGCCTGGCGCTGGGTTGGTTTGTCGTGTCGCCTATGGCTATTCCGCCGATGTCGCTAGTCATTTCGTACTGGATGGTCGGGGCCTTCTTCATGGCGACGAAACGTTTTTCGGAGTATCGCAGTATCGGCGACCCGGCGCGCGCGGCAGCATACCGCAGTTCATTCCGTCATTACGACGAGTCCCGGTTGCTGGTCAGCATGTTCTTCTATGCCACTGCTTCAGCGCTGTTCTTGGGCGTTTTTATCGTGCGGTACCATTTGGAGTTGATCCTCAGTGTGCCGTTGATTGCAGGGTTTTTCGCCGTGTATTTGCGTATGGCTTTCAAGCCAGAAAGCGCGGCTCAGGCTCCGGAACGGCTCTATGCGGAAAAAGGACTCATGCTGTATTTGTTGGTGTGCGTGGTGGTGTTTGTAGGGCTGATGTTTGTACGCATTCCCTTTTTGTACGAACTGTTCAACGTCGAAGCTGCTAGAATGCCACATTTGTGGGAAATATGATGGGCCGGAATGGTGCGATCATCTTCTTATTCCGACAACGAGATGTCACTTATAGAAAAACAACCGGCACAGAGTCGACAACCAGATGCCAGTCCAAATTCAAATTCTGGCGGTTTGTTCCGCTCTTGTTGCGCAGGCTGGTTTTCGAGGCCGCTGTTGCTGGTGATAGTCGCCGGTGCGGTGGTACGGCTGGGAATGCTCTGGTGGTTCAACGGTAGCCCGTTAGAGATCTCCGACGAGCGCGATTTCAATGGAATCGCCGTCGGACTGGTAACCACGGGCGAGTTTTCCGATGGTGGAACGCCGTCCTCGATGCGGCCGCCATTATATCCGGCCTTCCTGGCAACGGTGTACTTGTTGTTTGGAGTGGAAAACTACCAGGCCGTCCGCACCATTCAAGCGGCTATGGGTCTTGCGTTGTCAGTTGCCGTTTACCTGCTTGCCAAACGGATGTATTCCGTGCGAGCAGGCGTCTGGGCGGCGGCCTTCTGTTGTTTTTATCCGTCCCTGTTGTTCTCGGCAAACTTCTTGTTGACCGAGACTCTCTTCAGTTTGTTGCTGGCCACCGCGTGTCTTGCACTCCACCAATTCTTTCATGGGGGATACCGGTTAACATGGCTCGCCTGCTTCGGGATACTGTGGGGCCTTGCATCACTGACTCGCAGCGTGTTGTGGCTTCTCCCACCGTTTGTTTTTGTTTTCATGCTTTGGGCGGCAACCGGCTTGCCTTGGTACAGGAGGGTCTTGGTAGGCGTGGTGCCGTTGGTCTTTTTCGCGCTGACCATTGCACCGTGGAGCATTCGCAACACGCAAGTTCAGAAGACCTTTGTGGCTATCGACAACCAGGGCGGGCGCAACTTTATGATGGGCAATTACGAATACACGCCACTTTGGCGCGCCTGGGATGCGGTGGGCGTTGGCGGCGACCAGGCCTGGTACGCTGTCCTGGCAAGAGAATACCCGGAGTTTTTCAGTTTGACCCAAGGACAACGCGACAGCCTGGCCATGAAACGTGGCCTGAAGTTCATAGTAGCGCATCCATTGCTGACCCTGAAGCGGTCGGTCATAAAGTTTTTCAATTTTTGGCAATTGGAACGCGAGGTGCCGGCGGGGCTGAGTCGTGGATACTGGGGTAATCTGCCGCCGTTAGCCGTTTGGATGATAGCGCTGCTGATATGCGCCAGCTACGCGGGGGGCATTTGGGCGGCGCTCTTTGGCGCGGTGATGGCTCCGCCGAGCGACCGTCGAATGTACGTGTTCGTCTTGCTGGTAACAGGACTCGTGTGTGCCGTTCATACAATCGTGTTCGGTCACTCGCGCTATCACCTGCCGCTGATGCCCTTGCTGCTAATCCTTGCTGCGGGGGCGGTCGTCAACCGCCAGCACATCTGGCAGCATCGCAAATCCTGGCGCTTTGCACTTTGCACTTCTGCCTGTGCGGTACTGGCTGCAAGCTGGGTAGCTCAGGCAATAATCGATAAAGCTCAGCTTTAGGCCAGTATGTGAAGCGTGAAGCTCAAGTGCGGTGTTGGGTTTTCGCTATCTGTGAGGAAGATTGCCCATGCCTGGGATTTGTGCAGTCGTTGAACTGAAGGCGAACCGTAAAGCGGTTGCATGGCTGCACAAGATGCTTCAGAGCATGAGGCATTACTCGTGGTATGCATGCCAAGCTTATCAGAGCAATGATGGCCGGGCCGCAATAGGGTTGGTTACTTCGTGTCCTATACATTCCAGCCTGCAAGAAGCCGTTAGTGACGACGGCTGCCTGGCAGTAATGCTGCACGGCGAACTGTATGACACCGAAGGGGTGGAGGATGCTCTTCGCTCTGCTGGTGTGCGGCTTGAAAAGGCAAGCCAAGCCGAGTTATTGCTGCACGGCTATCAAAAAATTGGGCGTGCCTTCTTTCGGGGATTGAATGGCAGATTTGTTGCAGTCATTTGGAACGGCAATAACAGTCGCCTAGTGGTCGTCAATGACCGTTTCGGCATGAAGCCGACATATTTTGCTAAGCTGTCCGATTGTTTTTTGGTAGCCTCGGAAATCAAGGCCCTGTTCAGCACCGGCCGGGTTGCGGCAAGGATAAACTTGCGCGGGTTGGCTCAATTCCTTAGCTTCGGCCAGTATTTGGGCGAGGACACGCTGTACGAGTCCGTATACTGCCTGCCGCCTGCAACATGGTTGGAATACGATGCTACGGATGGACGGCTGGCCGTTGATCGCTACTGGCAGCTTCAAACGCCCAGCGCCGATGAAGTGACACAAGCTGAGCTGCTGGAAAGGACCAACGCCGCATTCCGCAAGGCAGTCGAGCGAAGGTTGGTTGGAGGCGGGCGGATCGGGCTGTCGCTGTCGGGCGGATTGGACGCCAGAACGATTCTGGCGGTCGTAAGTACCCAGCGTTCTCCCATAACCACGGTGGTGCTTGGCATTCCGGGCTCTGCCGACCACAGGTCCGCATCGCAAATGGCCAAGCTGGTGGGTGCTGAACATCACAATTATGTAATCGGCCCGGATTTTCTTACTAACTTCGAGTCACACTTTCGCCAGATGGTGTACCTGACCGATGGGCAGTACCTGTCGCAATGCGTGGAAATGCCCACTTTGCCTTTCTACCGAGAATTGGGAATCGAGGTGTTGCTGCGCGGTCACGCAGGCGAACTGATGCACATGTCCAAAGCGTACAATTACTCGCTGGACCGCCAGTCGTTGGCCCTGCAAACCGAGGCGGATTTGGCGGCTTGGGCCTTTTCCCACCTGCGGACTTATATGCTGGAAGGCGTTGACGGCCGGCTGGTGGTCGGCGCGGATCGACGAGATCTGGAAGCACTGGCCCGTGATAGTTTGCTCTGCTGCCTGCGCCAGTCTGAAGATGTTTCGCCTCCCGTACACCGTATTTGGCATTTGTTCTTAACGCAGCGATTGCATCGAGAAGTCGCGTTGTCGCTGGCGGAGTTCGATTCGGTGGTCGAAACCCGCCTTCCTTATCTCGACAACGAACTGGTGGATTGCCTGATGTTGCTCCCGCCGGCTGCAAAGTTGGGCGATACGATACAATCGTACATATTGCGCCGCAATCGGCCGGAGTTTCTCGGTGTTGTTAACGTCAACACGGGTGCTCGAGTAGGTGCCGGGCCTGTGGCTTGCGCGATCGCGTCCTTCAAACAACGGGTATATGCTAAGTTAGCAATAGCAGGCTACCAGCCCTACGAACGCCTCGGACTGTGGCTGCGCCGCCAACTGCGGCCCATGGTAGAAGGGTTATTGTTGTCCGAGCGCTGCCGCCAACGCGGGCTGCTCGATCCTGGCACGCTCAAGTCGGTGGTCGAACATCACATGGATAACCGGCGCAATCACACCTTCCTCCTGCTGGCATTGATGGTTGTCGAACTGGGACAGCGGATGTTCGCGGATGGCAGCTTTGCCGAGGGCGTCCCTCAATTGCAAGATCACCCAAATGGGAAAGGTTAATGCGTCGTTGCAAAGGGCCAGCGTGCAAGTGCGGCGATGGCTGATTGCGCTGAGCCCAATATAGATGTCGGTTTGCAGCGGAAGTTGCCCGTCACATCAGGCAAACAGGCAACAGTCTTGGAGAGCAACCGACATAGAACTCTTGGCGGCGCGGTTGACGCTTGCTGGCATGGTTGCGATCGCCCAATCGTGTGTCCGGAAAACGAGCGGGGTTACACTGGGGAAAGATATTATTGGTAGCTTCCCTAAATCTGCATCTATCGCCAGAAACACAAATGTCCGCAATTGAGTCCCCAACCAAGAGCCTCCGCGAAGCTCAGCAGCCTGTAGAACTCGGACAGGCTCGACCGAAAAAAGAATTCTTGGGCTACATCCATAGTTTTCGTGGTCTGGCGATACTGTACATTGTCGCTGGACACTGTGTTGCGCTCCTATCGTGGCCGGGCGCACAGCTTACAGAGCGACTGCTTGGTTGCGTACTGTCTGGCGGATCAGTGTTCTTCGTGTTTATTGCTGGATATCTGTTTCAGCACCTTTCCCACAAATTCGAGTACATAAATTACCTTGGCAGCAAGCTGAAAAACGTCGTATGCCCATACGTCATACTCTCGGTACCGGCAGTTTTTCTGTGGACGGCAATTGCCCAGCGTCCCGATATGTGGCCTGGCTTTTACGAGCATCCGCCGATAATTCGGGCAGTGGTTTTCTACTTGACCGGCAGACACATCACCGCCTATTGGTTCATCCCCATGATATGTCTATTCTATTTGATTGCTCCCCTATTGCTGTATTTGGATCGGCGACGGTGGGTATACTTGTTCCTGCCGGCGTTTGTGGCAGTGTCACTTCTCATCAGTCGTGGCTGGCATCCGCTGCGTAACATGGAGCATTTCTTTTCGGCTTATTTGCTCGGCATGTTTTTTAGCCGGTACAGGAAAGAAACGCTCAATTTCGCTGCCAGGACGTGGCCTGTGCTGCTGGGACTGGCTACAACGTGCGTTGCGCTGGATTACTATCGTGTTTGGCCCGCGATCAACTGGAATTTCCTTCAGAAGCTGCTGTTGTGCGCTTTCTACTTATGGTTGCTGGCAAGAACCGATCACATTGTGGGCAAGTGGCTTGCTCCCTTCGCAACGGCCAGTTTCGGCATATACTTCTTGCATCCTTATGTGATGGCAACAATGCGAAAGGGTTTTGCCTTCCTCGGATACGGCGATTCGTTGCCAAGCAACAGCCTGCTATTGCTATTGTTGCTGTTTTGCCTTGTCAGCGGCACGTGTTTGGTTTTGGTTTACCTTGGGCGCCGCCTGTTTGGCTCTCATAGTAGGTTGTTTATCGGAAGCTGATCCGGTCGCGTTCAATTTCGTGCGACATCAACTTTGCCCAAGCTCTGCGGTAGCCCTCAGATATGCAAGAGCGCTCTCGCCCGGTCGTCTGTCAATTGTTGCACAGCCTGGTTGTGGGCGGGGCTGAAGTACTTGCTGCTGAATTGGCGCGACGGTTGAGCGACAAATATCGCTTCGTTTTCGCCTGTCTGGATGAACTTGGGCCGATCGGCGAGCAGTTGCGGGGCGAGGGGTTCACGGTGGAGGTCTTTCGTCGCCGGCCGGGAATTGATCTGAAGTGCATGAAACGGCTGTGGCAATGGTGGCGGCAGCAGCGTGTGGAACTGGTTCATGCCCACCAGTACACTCCGTTCTTCTATGCGGCGGCTGCACGTGCCTGGCGAGCTTGGCCGCCAATCCTGTTTACGGAACATGGCCGCTTTTTTCCCGATTATCCGCGGCGCAAGCGCATGTTGTTCAACAGGGTGATGCTACGGCGCGGCGACCGCGTAGTCGCCGTGGGCCAGGCGGTGCGCAGTGCTTTGGTCCGCAATGAGGGGATACCCCAGCGACGCATCGAAGTAATTTACAATGGCATCGATGTTGCGGCATTCGCCAGCAGGCCAGCGGATGCGGCGGAAGTCCGTTGCGAGTTGGGGTTGGATGGCGGAGATGTGGTCGTCATTCAGGTTGCCCGGCTCGATTATCTGAAAGACCATCCGACCGCGTTGCGAGCGATCCATCAAGCGTCGTCGCAGTGCGATCGAGTCCGGCTTCTAGTGGTGGGCGACGGCCCGGAACGACCGCGAATCGAAACAGAGATCGCACATCTGGGTATCGCAAATCATGTCCGGATGCTCGGGTTGCGGCAGGATGTGCTACGATTATTGTGGGCTTCGGACATATTTCTTCTCAGCAGCATCAGCGAAGGAATACCTGTAACGATAATCGAGGCGATGGCAGCCGGGTTACCGGTGGTGGCCACGACCGTGGGCGGCGTGCCGGAGCTGGTGCTCGACGGCCAAACCGGCCTGCTCGCACCGGCTGGCGATTACCAGCGCCTGGGCGACTCGATCGTAAGGCTAGCGCAGGCGCCGCAACTGCGGGCTGAGATGGGCAGCGCCGGCCGTCGGCGAGCATGCGAAATGTTCTCGCAGGAGAAAATGCACGGCGCGTATCTGTCGTGTTACGAGGAAATGCTCGGCAATGGAAAACTCGGCCGCTGACCGTGCGCCACGCGCGGCTTGCAATCTGCTGGTATTCTCCGACGATTGGGGCCGGCACCCTTCAAGCTGCCAGCACCTGGTCCGGCAGTTGCTGCCCCGGTATCGCGTTTATTGGGTCAATACGATTGGGATGCGCCGCCCGGCGCTGGACCGAGTAACCTTTCGCAGGGGGCTGGAAAAACTGCGGACATGGCTGGGCCCCGGACGTTCAGCGTCGTCCCGGGCAGACGAAACCCAATCGCCTGCGGCTAACCCGCTGGTGCTCAATCCACTGATGTGGCCCTGGTTCCGGCGCAAGCACGACCGGTGGCTTAACCGGCGGTTGCTGTGTCGTCAACTATTGCCGGTACTGCGACAGTGTTGTCAACCGATTGTGGCCATAACCACGATTCCCATAGTGGCTGAGCTTTGCGGCCGACTGCCCGTGCGGCGGTGGGTTTACTACTGTGTGGATGATTTCAGCAAGTGGCCTGGAATGGACGGGGAAGTACTTGATCTGCTCGAAGAACAACTGGTCCGTCGGGCCGACGTGGTGGTGGCTGCCAGCGATCAGCTTCAACAGAAATTGTGCCGCTGGGGTACTGAAGCCCTTCTGCTGACGCATGGCGTGGACTTGGAAATGTGGCAATCGCCACAGTCCCACAACGATTGCCCGCAACTGGAAGCAGTTGAGCGCCCGGTGATAATGTTTTTCGGGTCGGTCGACTGGCGAATTGACCCCCGCTTTGTCAGGGAGCTGTGCAGTAGCTTATCCCAAGGCACGGTTGTGTTGCTTGGTCCCTTGTGCGACTGTGACTCGGAACTTCTTGCGTTACCGCGCGTGACGCATGTACCTCCGGTCGCATACGAGAAACTGTGCAATGTTGTCCAGCAGGCGGCAGTGTTGATCATGCCCTACAAGAACGGACCTGGATTGCAGGAGCTGCAACCTCTAAAACTCAAAGAATACCTGGCCACAGGAAAACCAGCGGTGGTGCGCGATCTGCCGGCTACCCGCCTTTGGGCCGACGCACTGGATTTGGCATCCACTCCGCAAGAGTTCGCGGCAGCAGTTTTGCGCCGTCTGAACACCGGGTTGCCGCCCGAGCAGGCAGCGGCGCGCACCCGTTTGGCTTCGGAAACCTGGACCGAAAAGGCGCGACAGTTCGAAGCTTTGGCCTTGGCATCGCTTCCCGAGAGTTGACTACCGATTCAGTTATGCGCAACGGACGTCCTTTTATTCTGGAGACTCGGGTGGTGACCGGCACCGGCGGCGGGCCGGAAAAAACCATTCTAAACACGCCTCGCTTCCTCATTCCCTACGGCTACGATGTGCTATGCGCCTACATGTATCCGCCGGGCGACCCGGGCTTCGAACAACTGCGGCATCGCGCCGAGCTTCTGGGCGCACCACTGGTGGGAATCGAGGACCGCGGGCCGTGGGACTTGCGCACTGCCAAACGGCTGTTACAGCTTTGCCGGCAGCATCGGGTGGCGATCTGGCACGGGCACGACTACAAGAGCGACGTGCTGGGCCTGTTGCTCCGCCGCTTGTGGCCGATGAAGCTGGTAACGACCGCTCACGGTCTGGGAGTGCTATCTGGCAAAGCGCCGCTCTATAACAAGATAGACCTGCTCTGTCTGCGCTGGTTCGACCGGGTGATTTGCGTGTCGGAAGACCTGCGCGACTTGTGCATCCGCAAGGGAGTTAAGCCGGATCGGTGCGTGCTGATTCACAATGCGATCGACACCGACCAGTACACTCGCCGGGAACCGGTACAGGCAGCCAAACAGCGGTTGGGATTCGCGACCGATCGACTATTGGTGGGCGCGGTCGGGCGATTGTCGGACGAAAAGAACTTTCTCGGCCTGATCCGCGTGTTTGCCGCTTTGGTGCGCGACGGCATCGACGCCGAGCTGGTTATCGTGGGCGAAGGCCCCGAGCGAGCAAAGCTCGAAGCTGCCCGAGCCGCCGAAGGCATGCGAGATCGCATCCACCTGCCCGGCTATCGTTCCGACGTGATCGACTACTACCACGCCATGGACGTATTCGTGCTCAGCAGCATTCGGGAAGGGCTGCCCAACGTACTGCTGGAAGCCATGGCGCTGGAGGTGCCCGTCGTAACCACTGCGGTTGCGGGAGTGCCTGGCCTGGTAAAGCACGAACACAATGGGTTGCTGGTGGAAGTCGGAGATCTGCGTGCGCTTCGCGAAGCGCTAAAGCGGATGCTGCTGGACGCCCAATTGCGCTGCCGACTGGCTGCTGCCGGCCGCCACACGGTAACGACAGATTTCACGTTTTCTGCCCGCATGGCGAAAGTTCGCGCTGTTTTCGACGAGTTGCTCGAGCCACCCAGGCACTAACCGCCCCGTGCGGCCGCTGCGTGAATCGATGTCCACTGTCGCAGCACCGAAAGTGATTTGTCATGCCGGCGAGGAACTGGCAGAGCATCTTCCCAAATGGGAAGCATTCGCCGAGAGTCTGGCCGACGGTGCTGCCAGCAGGCGGCCCACTTGGCTAACGGTGCTGCGTCAGGGGCTGAAGCACAAACCGTTTTGTCTGGAAGCAGTTGTCGAAGACAGGATCGTAGGACTGCTCCCGCTGGCGCTGGTCAGCAGCCCGATATTCGGCAGGTTCCTGGTCAGCCTGCCTTATCTTAACACGGGCGGTGTGCTTTGCGCTGACCCAGATGCTGCGGGCAAACTCATCGATCAAGCAGTGAGCCTGGCCGACGCACTGGACGTGCGCTATCTGGAACTCCGCCACGAGCAGCCGGTGGAGCATCCGGCTCTGAAGCACGCGCTGACAAGCAAGTACCACATGCGTCTGGAGCTGCCGCGCTCGGCCGAGGAACTATGGAAGAGCTTCGACGCGAAGGTCCGCAACCAGGTGCGTAAGGGCGAGAAATGCGGTCTGACAGTGGCCTGGGGCGGGATGGAACTGCTGACGTACTTCTACGACGTTTTCGCACACAACATGCGCGACCTGGGAACGCCCGTGTTCTCCAGGAAACTCTTTCGTGCCATCCTGGAGAACTTTCCCGGCGACGCCGAGATCTGCACGGTGTCGCTCGAAAGCCGCCCGGTTGCTGCCGCGCTGCTTCTACACGGCCGTGGCACCACCGAAGTGCCCAGTGCCAGCTCGCTCCGCAAGTTCAACTCCACCTGCGCCAACATGCTGATGTACTGGCACTTGCTACAGCGGGCGGTGGATCGCGGGCAGCGGAAGTTCGACTTCGGCCGAAGCACCCTCGATAGCAATACCTTCCGTTTCAAAAAGCAATGGGGTGCACAGCCGGAGCGTGCCGTGTGGCAATACTACCTCCGAAAGGGAACCGTCGGCGAAATGCGCCCGGAAGGCGGCAAGTACGACAAGCTGATCCGGCTATGGCAAAAGCTGCCCGTGTGGCTGACGCGCCTGATTGGCCCACCGATCGTGCGCGGAATACCATGATACTGTCCGGCCCCTGGCAGCCAGCAGAGCCGACAAACGCTCGGCCATATTGACGATCCTGCTTAAAATGGCAGCATCGCCGCCTGCGACCCCCAATAATAGGAACCGTTGATGGCCTCATTGTGTTACCTTGTCACCGGTTGTGCAGGGTTTATCGGAGCCAAGGTTGCAGAGCTGCTGCTTGCCGATGGGCATCGCGTAGTTGGCGTCGATAACCTCAACGAAGCCTACGACCCGCGGCTGAAACAGTGGCGGCTTCAGCAACTGGCGCGGCACGACGGTTTCTCCTTCCACCAACTGGACGTGGCCGATCGACAGTCGCTGGAGCCGCTCTTTGCACCCGGGCGGGAAGCCTCGGCGCCGGCCAGCAGCGCAGTGGCGCAGCAGACCAGCAAAGCCGGCAGCAGCAATTACAGCAACGGCAATGCACCGCCCTTTGCCGCGGTGATAAACCTTGCTGCCCGGGCGGGAGTTCGCGCGTCAGTCTTGCATCCTGAAATCTACTACCAGACCAACTGCGACGGCACTTTGAATCTGTTAGAGATGTGCCGGCGTTATGGGGTGAAGAAGTTCGTACTGGCATCTACTTCCAGCGTGTACGGGGCCGATAGTGCGGTGCCCTTTTCGGAAGCCAATCACACCAGCCGACCGCTTTCACCCTATGCAGCTTCGAAGAAAGCCGCCGAAGTGCTGGCCTACACTTACCACTATCTGCACGGGCTGGACGTTACGGTGCTGCGATATTTTACTGTGTACGGTCCAGCGGGACGGCCGGACATGAGCGTGTTCCGCTTCGTGCGCGACATTTCCGAAGGACAGCCGATTGTCGTCTTTGGCGATGGCAACCAAAGCCGCGATTTCACCTTTGTGGACGATATCGCCCGAGGCACCGTCGCTGCACTGCGCCCGCTGGGCTACGAGGTGATCAACCTAGGGGGCGACAGCCCGATAAAGCTGTCCGAGCTGATTTCGCGCATCGCCGCATTCGTCGGCAGAGAGCCGGTGATCGTCCGGAAGCCAGCTCATCCGGCCGACGTGCCTGCCACTTGGGCCGACATCACCAAAGCGCGGCAACTGCT
>Ga0308412_1001271_pt1 | contig 13686 bp, 15 predicted proteins | sample HotsprottomLayer_FD_202357 | JGI IMG/M metagenome (GOLD analysis project Ga0308412, IMG submission 202357) | Hot spring phototrophic mat microbial communities from Octopus Spring, Yellowstone National Park, Wyoming, United States -... | ecosystem: Environmental > Aquatic > Thermal springs > Hot...
CGGTCTTTGACGACCGGGATACTGTGCGGCGGAGAGGCCGGGGCGGGTGGCTACCGATCAAAATGGCGGGCGTGGAGGCCCGAGTGTAAGGGCGGTAGGACCTCCCTCAGGGGGCAAGATACATGTGCAAAACATAATGGGTCATTTTTGGAAACTGCTTCCTTGCTGTTCTGGCGGGCGTTGGTGTGGGCTTTCTTGGATAAAGGGGTGCGGTTGCGGCGGCGTTTTTGGGCGCTAAAGGCTCCGTAACGCTTTTTATAACGGGGTGGGCGGGCGGTGGGGGACGCGGGTAGTATTTGGGCATGGTTGCCGATTTTTCTCCGGCCCAGGTGCGGGCGGCCATCCAGCAGTACCTGTTGGAATCGCTGCCCAAACCCGAGGCCGCTCATCGCCCCGAGCTGGCCCAGTACGCCCATATGCTGCGCGATTACCCCGAACGTGGCGGTAAGATGCTACGGGGTACGTTGCTGGTCTACACCGGGCTGGCCTATGGGGCCTCGCTGGAGGGGACGGTGCCCATTGCCGCGGCCCTCGAGCTCTTCCAAAACTGGGCCCTGATCCACGACGACATCGAGGACGCTTCCGACGAACGGCGGGGCAAACCAACCCTGCACAAACTGTATGGGGTGCCGCTGGCGCTGAACGTGGGCGACGCCCTGCACGCTTTGCAGTGGGCCCTCCTGGTTCGCTCCGGTGCGCCCCGGCCAGTGCTACTGGAGTTCGTCCGGCTGGTCGAGCGAACCGCCCAGGGCCAGCATCTCGAGATGGCCTGGATGGAACGCCAGCGCTTCGACCTAGGCGAGCCGGACTATATGGAGATGGTGGGGCAAAAGGCCGCCTACTACACCGCCGTGGCCCCGCTGCGGCTGGGGGCGCTGGCCGCCGGGGTGGAGCCTCCCGCCGCCTTCGAGGAGGCCGGCATAAAACTGGGCATTGGCTTTCAGATTGTAGACGATGTGCTCAACCTACAAGCCGACCCGGCCAGGTATGGCAAGGAAATTGCCGGCGATTTGTGGGAGGGCAAGCGCACCCTTATTCTGCTGCACTTCCTACAAACCGCCGACCCCAAGGAGCGCCAGCGAGCCGAGGATTTGCTCCGCATTCCCAGGGAGCAAAAGCCCGCCCAGGAAGTGGGCTGGCTGCACCAGCGCCTGCTGCAATCGGGGGCGGTGGCCTATGCCCAGCAGACAGCCGAACGGCTGCTGGCCGAAGGGCTGGCGACGCTCGAGCCGGTGCTGCTCAAGGCACCCAAAAGCACCTTTGGCTCGCTGGTGCTGGAAATTCTGCAAAGCCTGGTTCGGCGCGAGGCGTAAAGGAACCCCAGCGGCTCTGGAGCCTCGGGGGTAGTCCTGTCCTTAGCGGGCGATGGCCCGCGACGGCCAGCGGGCTTAGCCCCAGCAAAGCCTGCAGGGGATACTCCCGTCCTTCCCTCCTCAAGGGCTTCGATCGGTGACGCATGGGCTTCCCAACGCATCGACGCACCGACCCTGGTTTGGCTGGGTCGGGGTCTGGTAGGTTGAACCGGGGTGGTCGAGCGAGGCCCCAACTGGCTAGGTGCTCGGCAAACCGAAAGCGGGCGCCAGGCTGCATGGGAGGCGATGGGCAGAGGAAATCTGCTGGTCGCGGTTGGCCCGCCCGGCAATCTGCGCCGGGATCTGCCCGATTGCGCTTGGACAGGTGGCATCGCGTCGGAGGCCGGCGGTGGAGTACCAGACCTCCAGCGCGGTGGTTTCAGGCGGCTCGAGTCGGTTGGTTGGAGAATCTTGACCCCCACCACTGCGCTACCCCGAGCGGCCGGGGGCGGTTCACACTCACTCTTTGGGCCGTAGCCAGGCTGCAAAAAAATCAACCCTCCAGTCGGGCCCCTCAGCACTAGCTTACCCGCTCCACCCGGATCATGTTGGTGGTGCCGCGCACCCCAAAGGGCACCCCGGCGGCAATCACCACGTACTCGCCCACCTCGGCCAGGCCGGTCTCCTTGGCTTTGGCCACGGCAATCTCCACCATATCGTCGGTGTCTTTGGGGTCGGGGGCCAGCAGGGGCAGCACGTCCGAGACCAAGGCAAGCTGGTTGCGCACATGGGGATTGGGGGTCAGGGCCAGGATCGGCACCGGAGGCCGGGTGCGGGCCACCCGGCGGGCTGCCCCGCCGGTGGAGGTAAACACCACCACCACCTTGGCTCCGGTGGACTCCACCACATCGTCCACGGCACGTGCGATGGCGTCCTGCACGGTGCGGGTGGCCGGCGGGCGAAGGGCGTTGAGGCGGTCTTTGTACTCCTGGGTGGCCTCGATGGTTCTGGCCACCCGGCTCATAAACGAGACCGCCTCCACCGGGTACTGGCCCGCAGCGGTCTCCGCCGAGAGCATTACCGCATCGGTGCCATCGAAGATAGCGTTGGCCACATCCGAGGCCTCGGCGCGGGTGGGGCTGGGGTTCTTGATCATGGACTCTAGCATCTGGGTGGCCGTAATGACTGCCTTACCGGCTTGCACCGACTTGAGGATGATGCGCTTCTGCACCGCAGGAACCTCCTCCAACGGCATCTCCACCCCCAGGTCGCCGCGGGCCACCATGACGCCATCGGCCTCCTCGAGGATCTCGTCGAAGCGGGCCACCGCGCTGGGCTTCTCGATCTTGGCTATGAGCCGGGCGCGGGAGTTGTGGCGGGTTAGGTAGTGGCGGGCCAGCAATAGGTCGTCGCGGCTACGCACGAAACTGACGGCCACCCAGTCCACCTCCAGTTCGGCCCCCAAGGCGATATCGTCGATGTCCTTGTCGGTCAGGGCCGGGATCGAGAGGTCGGCTCCGGGAATGTTGATGCCTTTGTTGTTGGAAAGCCGCCCCCCCACCAGAACGGTGGTGTGGATGTCGTTGGCGCGAATTTCATCCACCCGCAGCCGGATATTACCATCGTCCAGAAGCAAAATCTGCCCTGGGGCCACATCGTTGGGCAGGCCGCGGTAAGTGGTCGAGACTCGGGTTTCGTCCCCCTCGACGGCTTCGGCGGTGATGGTGAATTTCTGCCCCGCCCGCAGCTCCACCGCCCCCTCGCGGAAACGCCCACAGCGGATCTTGGGGCCCTGCAGGTCTTGCAGGATGGCCACCGTGCGATGGAGGGCGCTCGCGGCCTCCCGGATCAGATGCACCGATTGGCGGTGGTCTTCGGGCAGCCCATGGGAAAAGTTGAGGCGGAAGACGTCCACCCCAGCCTCGATCATCGCCCGGATTATCTCGGGTGAGCGCGAGGCAGGCCCCAAGGTGGCCACGATTTTGGTTCGTTTCAAGAGTCCCATAGTCTCGCTCCCGGCTGCGCGCCAGCCCGCGGCGCACTTTTCTATTTTCTACAAGCCCCAAAGCCTAGGAACCGTGCCCCCGACCCCAGCTCTTCTTCGATGCGCAAGAGCTGGTTGTACTTGGCCAGGCGATCCGAGCGGCTGGCCGAGCCGGTCTTGATCTGGCCGGCGTTCACCGCCACCGCGATATCGGCGATGGTGCTGTCCTCGGTCTCGCCCGAGCGGTGCGAGAGGATGGTGGTGTAGCCCGAGCGGTGGGCCAGCCGGATGGCCTCCAGGGTCTCGGAAAGGGTACCGATCTGGTTGACCTTAACCAGGATGGAGTTGCCCACTCCCATCTCGATGCCGCGCTTTAGGATGGCTGGATTGGTAACGAACAGATCGTCGCCCACAAGCTGAATTCGCCGTCCCAGCCGATCTGTCATCAGTTTCCAGGTCTCCCAGTCGTCCTCGGCCAGGCCGTCCTCGATGGAGACGATGGGGTACTGGTTCACCCAGCTTTCCCAGTAGGCCACCATCTCCGGGCCGGAGAGCGACTTGCCGTCGGCCTCGAGCACATACTTGCCCTCCCGATAAAACTCCGAGCTGGCTGGGTCGAGGGCCAGGGCGATCTCTTGACCGGGCTTGTAACCGGCCTTCTCAATGGCTGCGAGCAGCACCTCCACCGCCTCCTCGTTCGACTTGAGGTCGGGGGCGAACCCACCTTCGTCTCCTACGTTGGTGTTATAGCCCTTGGCCTTCAAGACCGATTTCAAGGCGTGAAAGGTCTCGACCCCCGCCCGCAGGGCCTCCGAGAAGGTGGGCAGGCCGCCGGGCACCAGCATAAATTCCTGGAAGTCCACATTGTTGTCGGCGTGCTTACCCCCGTTGATCACGTTCATCAAGGGCACTGGCAGGGTTACGCCCTGCACCCCCCCTAAGTAGCGGTAAAGCGGCAGTCCCAGCCCACTGGCCGCGGCATGGGCCGTGGCCAGCGAGACGGCTAGGATGGCGTTGGCTCCCAGGTTGCCCTTGTTGGGCGTACCGTCGAGCTCGAGCATGGTTTTGTCCACAGCTTCCTGGTTGAGCGCGTCCAACCCGATGACCTCATCGGCAATGCGCTCGTTAATGGCCGCCACCGCCCGCAGCACCCCTTTGCCGCCGAAGCGGGGGCCGCCGTCCCGCAGCTCCACCGCTTCGTGGGCCCCGGTGGAGGCACCCGAGGGCACCATGGCCCGCCCGCGGGCCCCTGACTCGAGCACCACCTCGGCCTCGACGGTGGGGTTACCGCGCGAATCAAGCACTTCCCGCCCTTTGACTTCGACGATTGTGGTCATCTGGTTATGCCTCCTTGCTGGAAACGCTTCTATTTCTTGTAAAATTTATACCTCGAGGTCAGGTTTGCACTCGCCAGAGCGTAAATATCAAACCCGCAGGGGCACCACCACCGCCAGATAACCGGCGTCCTCCACAGCCTGCACCAAACTGGGGCTGGTGGGGCCGGATAGCTTGATCCGCACAGCCCCCTCGATGGGGGTTAGAGCGTCGATCAGGTACTGGGCGTTATAGGCTACCATCAGCTGGGGTTCACCCGTAGCCTCTACTTGCAGCTCCTCCCTGCCCCGGCCATAATCGCCCTCGGCGTCGATATCGAGCTTGCCGTCGTTGAACAGCAGGTTGACCCGATGATTGTTGCGGTCGGACAGCACCGCCACCCGCCGCAGGCTTTCGCGCAGGGCCTCGGCCTGCAGAGTGGCTTCCAGGACAAAGGTTTGCGGAATTACCCGGGCGTAGTCGGGGAACTCCCCTTCCATCAGCTTGACCGACATCCGCACCGCCTCGCCCACCAGGGTCAGGGTACCCTCGCCCACCACCAGAGCCACCTCGCCCTGGGTGTCCTTGAACACCCGCACAATCTCGTCGGCGCTACGGGCCGGAATCACTAGCTTGCGGCTTTGAAGCTGCATGGGCAGGTCGTAATAGGCCAGACGGTAGCCGTCGGAAGCGACGGCCCGCAGGCTGGTTGGAGACATCTCGAGCTGCACCCCTCGGAAAATCGCCCGGTACTCCTCGGTGCTGGCCGCATAGCGAACCCGCGTAATGGCCTGGGCCAGCCGCGCAGCCACAATCCTTTCAGCACCGGGCGCAGCGAAAGCCAGCATGGGATAGCCATCGGGGCTGGTGGTGGCCAACTGGGTACTAAAAGCCCCCGAGTGCAGCTCCAGGCGCTCGCCCTGGCCAAACACCAGCTCCACCATCTCACCTGGGGCGCTGCGCACGATCTGGGCGAAGGTCTGGGCCGGAATCAGCACCTGGCCCAGGCCCTGCACCTCGGCAGGAAGCTTCACTTCGATGTCTACCTCGCCGTTGGTACCGCGCAAAATCAGGCCCTGCTCGGAAAGTTCGATGGGCAGATAGGTGAGGATGGGGTTGGAGCTGCGGCTAGGAATAATCCGCTCGAGAATTGAAAGTCCTTCGGCAAGGGTACGTTTGGGGATGCGAACTTCCACGCTGGCCTCCGTGTTAGGCGGTTGTTCAGGGCCTTGACCCCGCTAAGCCCACACATTCTACCAGTCGACTCGGCTAACTGAAATCGGGTTTTCGCTTTTTTCAGGCAGGATTATCGCCCGCAGGCGCGGCGTTGGGCGGGCGCAAGGCCCCCAGGCTAACCCAGGCCCTACAGGAGTAGAGCAGCACCCAGAGCCAGAAGGCGCCCAGCAGTACCAGCAGCCCCCAGGCTAGACCCCCCAGGAAGACCGAGTCCAGCGCCCTGGCCAGGGCCAGCGTGGCCAGGGTAAAAGCCCCCAGGGGAAACACAAACCCCCACCAGCCGGGGACAAAGTGAAACTGCATCCGCCGGCACGGCACCAGCAAGGTATCCAGCAGCAAGAGCAGGCTCAAGACCAGCCACCACAGCCCCAGGCCCCAGACGGCCAGCCCCACCACCGGCCAGGCTTCCACCCAGCCCGGGTGAACCAGCCCCACCTTGGCCCCGCCCTCGAGCCAGCGCCAGGGCGCCAGCACCAAAAGCCCCACCGGGGCCAGCCCGATAAAAACCGAGGGCAAAACGTGGGGCTCGAGCCGCCCGTACCCATACAGCCGCTGCAAAAAGCTGGGCAGCACGAACAAAAACAGGAAAAACCCAATCCCCAGGAAAAGGCCGCTCAGCACCCACAGCTCTTTCTGCCAGACTTGGGGAAAGCTGGAAAGCCACAGCCCCCCGGCCAGGGGCACCAAGAGGGCCGAGACCGGCGGGATGAACCAGGCCCCGTTGGCGGCCTCGAGCGGCAGCTTGAGCCGGGTGCTCACGCTATAGACCACCAGCAGGCCCACCGCAAAGATCAAGGGCATCCCCAGCAGAAAAAGCCCCTGGCCCAGCGGGAGCGACCAGGGCCCTAGCGGCAACGTGCGGGTCGCCAGGCTCAGCACCAGCAGGGCGATGGGCAGCGTAGGGAGCATCTGGGAGAAAAGGGGGTGCTGTAGGTCGGCCAGGGCCGCCCGGGGAAAACGCAGGAGCTTGGCCAGGTAGAGCGCAAAGAGCGCCCCCATGACCAGGAGGGCCAGCAGGTAGACCGGCAGGGCCAGCCCCACCAGGCCGAACTGGGCCAGGGCCAGGGCCAGCACGCCGGTGCCCATCACCGCGGCGAACCAGGCCGGGTTGAGGTAACGCACGCTGGGCGCTGCCAGAGCCGCTTCCAAGAGGGCCCCCTAGTGCACCGCGGCGTGTTCCTGCTCGGCCAGGTAGCGCTCGGCCATCATGGCCGCGCGGGTGCCGGCCCCCACGCTGGTGGAGAGCTGGCGGTAGATGGGGTCGGCCACGTCGCCCGCGGCAAAGAGCCCCGGCACCGAGGTAAAAATTTCGTCCCGCACCGCCACGTAGCGGTCGGGCCGAAGCTCCACCACCCCCTGCAAAAAGCCGGTGTTGGGCTCGTGCCCGATAAAGACGAAGACCCCATCGGTGGGGTAGTCGTAGACCTGGCCGGTCTTGAGGTTCTTGAGGCGCACCCCGCACACGGTCTCGTCGCCCAACACCTCCTCGACCACGGTGTCCCAGATGAAGTGCATCTTAGGGTGGGAAAAGGCCCGGGCCTGGGCGGTCTTGTTGGCCCGCAGGGTGTCGCGGCGGTGCACCAGGGTGACCTTGTGGGCGAACTTGGTGAGGAACAAGCCTTCCTCCACCGCCGCGTCGCCCCCACCGACCACCACCACCTCCTTGCCTCGGTAAAAGAAGCCGTCGCAGGTCGCGCAGGTGCTCACCCCTCGGCCATAGAACTTCTCCTCGCCCGGTACGCCCAGCTTCTTGGGGTTGGCCCCGGTGGCCAGAATTACGCTGCGGGCGCGGTAGTCTTGCTCGTAACCCCGCACTAAAAAACCCTCGGGGGTTTTTTCCACGCCCCGGGCCTCGTCCATCACAAGCTCGGCCCCAAAGCGCTTGGCCTGCTGCACCATGCGCTCGGAAAGCTCAGGCCCCCTGATGGGCTCGGGGAAGCCGGGGTAGTTTTCCACCTCCTCGGTCAGGGCAATCTGGCCCCCCGGCAGGCCTTTTTCCAGGATCAGGGTCTTCAGGTTGGCCCGCCCGGTGTAGATGCCTGCGGTCAGCCCGGCGGGGCCGCCCCCAATAATCACCACGTCGTAGAGTTGGCTCATAGCAAAGTCTCCTTGCGCTAGCATAAGGCAGGCCCTTCATGGGTCAGTATAACATACCCCTGGGGGATATGTTATTCCGGGACGTTTGCCCCTACGGGGGGCCTGGCTATACTGATTTTACCTATGTCCGCCGCCCCGGCCCCAGCCCGCCGTGCCCTCTGGGTTTTTTTCCTAGCAGGGCTGGTGCTGCTGGTCTCGAGCCGGTACGCCTTGCGCGACCCGCGCAGCCAGGCCTTGCCGCTGGGCTTTCTGCCCGGTGCGGATATCTGCGCTTTCTCTCCGGGGTCTTCCCATTCCCAGCCCACCCCCTCCCCCACCCACACCCACCTGCCCCACTGTCCCCTTTGCGTGATGGGGGGGTTTAGCGACGGGGCCCCACCCCCCGTTTCGCTTCCGCAGCCGATGCTGCAAACCTGGGAAAGGCTACGGCCGCTCGAGGCCGCCCAGCCCTCCCTAGAGCCGGTCTTCCCCCGGCTCAACCGGGGGCCGCCCCAGCTTGGTTAGACGCAGCTATACCGTGCGCAAGTGGCCTATGGCCGCTGGCGCCTACAGTAGGTATCCAGTCTGCCCAAAACCCAGCCACCGCCTCGACGAACCATGCTGATGCTGTATCCCCCTGCCTCCCTACCCCCCCTGCCCCCCGGCCAGACCGTGGTGCTGGAGGCGGGCGTTTACCAGGGTCCCTGGGAGATTAGGAGCCCTGGGGTGCGCCTGCTGGCCCGTCCGGGCGCGGTGCTGGATGCCGGCGGCCAGGGTAGCGCACTCACCCTCTCGGCCCCCGGCATCGTGGTGGAGGGCCTCGAGGTGCAAAACGTAGGCCCCGGCGACGACTTTTACCAGCCCGACGCCGCCGTGGTTTTATACAGGTGCGAAGGCTGCGTGGTGCGGGGTCTGCGGGCCCAGGGGGTGACGGGGGGTATCCGGGTGGAGCGGTCCAGCCGGGCCGTGGTGGAAAACTGCAAGCTCCTGGGCACCCAGGCCGCCCCCGGCCTGCAGGCCTACCGCAGCGACGGGGTGGTGCTCTGGGGCAACCGCATCGAGGGCTTTCTGGACAACCTCTATGTGGAGTACGGCGAGCGGGTGGTGGTGGCGCACAACCGGCTCGAGGGCGCGGCGCGCTACGGCCTGCACCTGATGTTCACCTACCAGGCCCAGGTGCGGGGCAACCACAGCCAGCGCAACTGGGTGGGCTCGGCCATCATGCACGGGGCCGAGAACCGGGTGGAGTCCAACCTGTTTGCCGAAGAGGTAGGACCCTTGCGCTACGGGCTGTTGTTGCAGGAGGAGTGGAAAACCCTGCTGCGGGACAACCATTTTGCGCGCAACACCATCGGGTTGTTGTCGCTGGACTCGCGCGAGATTCAGCTCGAGGCCAACCGCTTTAGCGGCAACGGCACCGCCCTCTTTTTTGCCCGCGACGCCGACCAGAACACCCTCCGCGCCAGCGGCAACACCTTTGTGGGCAACCTCCACGACCTGGCCGTGGACGACCCCAGGGCCCGCGTGTTGCTCAAGGGCAACGCCTTCGACCGCGCCGCGCCACTGCCCATTCCCCACCTGCCCAGCAGCAGCTTTGCCCTGCTCAGCGCGCGCCAGCCCGACCTGAGCCTCTTTGCGCTTTCGCCGGGGGTGTTGCTCTGGGAGGCCGCCGAGGCCAGGGTGCCGGGGCTGCGCCTGCTGGCCCTGGCCGACCCCGAGGCCCGCCCGGCGGCGCCACCCGCCACTGAGGTAGCGCCCGGCTGGCTGGGGCTGGCTTTCCTAAGTTTGTTGGGGGGTCTATGGTTGAGGTGGTAGGCCTGTACAAGAAGGGGCGTCTGCGCGGTGTTGACCTGCGCCTGGAGGCGGGCAGCCTGGCCCTCCTGGGCCCCAACGGGGCCGGCAAAAGCACCCTTCTAGGCCTGCTGGCCGGGCGGCTTAGGCCCGATGGCGGCACGGTGCGGCTCTTCGGGCACCACCCCCAAAGCCTGGGGGCGGCCAGGGTCCGGGCCTACCTTCCCCAGCACCTGGCCTTCCCGCCCACCCTGCGGGTGGAGGAAGTGCTGGAAGCCGCCCGACGGCTCAAAGGCGCCAGCCCCGCCGACAAGGAGGAGGCCCTGGGGCGCATGGGCCTGGCCGGCCACCTGAAGCGCCCGGTGGCCCAGCTCTCGGAGGGCTGGCGGCAGCGGCTGGCCCTGGCCGCAGGGCTCATGGGTTACCCACCCCTGTGGCTCCTGGATGAACCGGCCACGGCCTTGGATAGCGAGGGCCTGCGCTGCTTGCAGGACTGGCTCTCGGCGCACCTTACCACGGGCGGACTGGTGATTCTATCGGCCCATCGGCAAGAAGAAATCTCGCGCCTGGCCGAGCGGTTTTTGCGCCTGGAAAACGGCCAGGTGGTTGAACAAGGGAGTCTTTATGTACAAGAACCGTCGTGAAGTGATGAAGATGCTTGCGGCTTTGGGTGCTTCTGGTGCGCTTGCCCAGGCCCTGGCCCAGCACATGCACCAGCAGATGCAGCAGGCCCCCATGCCGACCAGCCTCGAGACCATCGCGGCCAAGGTCATCCCCTGGGAGCAGGGCACCTGCGACTTCTGCGAGATGCCCCTCAAGACCCCGGCCCCCGGGGCCTGGAAGGGCCGCACCTTTGCCCCCGGCTTCTTCGAGCAGACCTACAGCCAGATTGCCCTGAAAGAGGCGACCAAAGGCAAGGAGGCCCACCACTTCGAGTCCATCGCCTGCATGGTGAACTACGCCTTTGTCTACGGCCTGCGTGACGGGGTGGGCAACACTTTCTACGTAACCGACCGGGGGGCCTACGACCCTGCCAAAGGCCCCGCCGCGGTTAGCCTGATCCCGGCCCGCCAGGCGGTGTATTTGTGGGGGGAGAAGCGCGGCTGGGTGGTGATGGACGCCAAGATCGCGGCCTTTAGGAGCGCCGAGGCCGCCATGGCCTTCGCCCGCACCATACCCGACCTGGGGCGCACCCGCCTGCTAGACTGGCAGACCCTGGTAGACCTGGCCCCCTTGCCGGAGGCGAACCTGGTGAACCTTCTGGCCAAGCACGCTGGGCTGCTGAAGTAAGCGCCAGCAGTTGGGCTTGGGGGCGGATTATCGCCCCCAAGCCCCTCTGGGGAGTCCCCCTATGAAACGACGCACCCTGATCAAGGGTCTTTTGGCCCTGCCCCTGGGGTTTGGCGCGCTGCAACCGGCGCTGGCCGCGCCCAGGCCGCTGCGGGTGGGGGTGGATGTCTGTCCTTACTGCAACATGGCGATCCTGGACGCACGCTACGCCGCCCAGATGATCACCTCCACCGGCAAGGTTTACAACTACGACGATGTGGGCTGCCTGCTCGACCACCTGCTGGGCTACGGGGGCCCCAAAGTTTCGCCCAAGGAGCTTTACGTGGCCGACTTCACCGCCTCCGGGCGCAAGGAGGCCCGCTTCATCCCGGTCAACCAGGCCCATTTCCTATTTAGTGAGCGCATCCGAACCCCTATGGGTACGGGCTTACTGGCTTTTGGCACGGCTGCCGGTCTGGAAGCTTACCTGAAAGAACGCCCCCAGCCCCAGGGGGAAAAACTGAGCTGGAACGAGCTTTTGGCCAGAGGCCGCAAACAGGCCTGGGTGCCGGGCTACGGAAGGTAGGCATGGCCCTCCTGCCCCTCTACGCCAAGGTCCTTTTGCGCAACCCCTGGGCCTTTGCCCCGTTTGTGCTGCTGCCCTTGCTGGCCCTGGCCTTCCAGGGCCGGGGGGAGGCGGTGGCGGCGGTCTCGCTTTTTGCTTCTTTGTCGCTGTTGTTGCCCCCGCTGGTGCTGGCCTTGGCCGGACCCCTCCTCGCTGCCCGAGAGGAATGGGCCTTCTGGGCCGGGATGCCCCGGAGCCCGGCCCGGCTCTACCTGAGCGGGGTGCTGGGGGTGGGGCTGGGCCTGAGCCTGCCCATGCTGGGCGGGCTGGCCCTGGCCGCGGGGCTCCTGGGGATGGGGGGCCCGGCGGCGGGGCTCCTGCTCTTGAGCGGGCTGGGCCTGCTGTGGTTCTGGGTGGGCCTGGCGGGCTGGGTGGGGGCGGGCCTCGAGCCCGCCCGGGCCCTGGGGGTGGGTCTTCTGCTCTGGGGCCTCTTGGTGCTGGCCTACGACCCCCTGGTGGTGGGGGTGGCGGTGGCGCTCAGGGACTACCCGCTGGAGAGATTTTTACTTGCGGCAGTGCTCCTGAACCCGCTGGAGCTTTTTCGGGTGGGGCTCCTCTATGCCCTGGAAGCCCCAGTGCTGGTGGGGCCAACCGGGTACTTGCTCAAAGAGTTTCTGGGTTATACCGGCGGCCTGCTCCCGCTCTGGATAGGCCTGCTGGCGGTTGGGGCAGGCTTCCTGGGCGCGGGCTGGCGCTTTTCAAGGCGGGACAGATAGACCTGGCTGTACAGCTCCTTACACATGCGCAGCGGACCCGCCCCTAAGATAAAAGCATGAAGAGGTTTTTCCTTACTACGCTCTTCGCACTTCTAATCCCGGCTCTGGCCCAGCCTGCCCTTAAGCTTGAGCAGGGCTGGATTAGGCGGGTACCGGGCAACATCACCGCAGCCTATCTGGTGCTCTACAACCCCGGTTCCAAGCCCGTGAGGATCGTCGGAGCCCAGACCCCCATCGCCACCCGGGTTGAGTTTCACCAGACCATCCACGGCGGCCACGGCGACCACCTCGACCTCTCGACCATGAAGCGGGTGGCTTTTTTGGAGGTGCCGGCCCGAGGGAGGCTCGAGCTGAAGCCGGGGGGCTACCATCTCATGCTCTACGGCATCCGCGAAAAAAACCCTAAACCCCTACAAGAAGGCCAGAAGGTTCCCCTAACACTGGTGCTGGACAACGGAGGCAAACTGGTCCTGAACCTGAGCGTAGAAATGCGCTAGACCACACCAAACGAAATGAAACCGCTGCCCACAGAGGACAGCGGTTCTCATCAGAGATGCTAAAGCGACCGGCGGAACAGAGCCAACCAGGCCTCCCCCATCTTCTGGGTGCCCAGCACCTGGGCCACCTGCTGGTCTCCCGAAGTGGCATTGATGCTCACCTGGGCTACCCGCACCTCACCCGCGTTACCATCTACCAGAACCGCAAATAGATTGTTTTTACCGCTCAGGTAGCGGCGAATGTTGGCGTCTTCTCTGGCCGCCCTCTGAACCAGCCCCAAGCCCCAGGTCCGCACGTGAATGAATATCGCGCCGGCGTAGTTGCGCTGCGCCGCTTCGACCAGCACCGCTTTGGTGAGGGCATAGTTGGCCTCGGTATCGGTCTGGCCGCCCATCAGCAAAGCCAGGGCGGGTTGGCGGAAACCCATCAAACGCAGTGCATCTTCAGGGGTGGAAAGGGCCACAGTCGCCACCGCAGCGGTAGGCCTGGCCTCGAGGTAGCTTGCGATGGCCGCACCGCTCAGGCTGGCGCAGATGGAGCTGTTGTTGGTCACCACCTCGATGCCTTCAAACCGCAGGGCACCGGCCCACACCTTGCCTATGGCATTTCCGGTGTAACCGCGCAACAGGTACTGCTCACCCAGGGTGAGCGGTTGGGCCAGCGAAAAACCAAGAACCAAGGCCGAAAGTGCAATTAGCCGCATTTGCTACCTCCCTGTTTGATGAATATCCTTACCGGGTATCAACCCAATAAATGCCTTCGTGTGCTACCTCATAACTCCACTCCAGCCATCTTCAGGAGCACCCGACTACGGATGAGGTTGTGGACCAGCAGGATGAGGTTCACCCGGGCCACCAGGCCCCAGACGGACCGAGCTTCTATCCG
>Ga0308412_1001277_pt1 | contig 13670 bp, 6 predicted proteins | sample HotsprottomLayer_FD_202357 | JGI IMG/M metagenome (GOLD analysis project Ga0308412, IMG submission 202357) | Hot spring phototrophic mat microbial communities from Octopus Spring, Yellowstone National Park, Wyoming, United States -... | ecosystem: Environmental > Aquatic > Thermal springs > Hot...
CAATCGCGTCGTAATCGGCGTACCAGTTCCAGGCCGGGCAAATGACCTCGTCGCCCGGGCCGACTTCCAAAGCTGCCATCGCGGCGTACAGGGCTGTTGTGCCCGAGGTCACTCCAATGGCATACTTCGCCCCCAAGTGTTTGGCGTATTCGCGTTCGAACTGGGCGATTTTCCCGCCCGGGTGCCGGAAAGGATTGCGGGAGTCGATCACCTCGATCAGCTCCCGTTTCTCTTCGTCGTCGTAGAACTGCGGTCCGTACGGACCAGTGCCCAACTGTTGCTTGCGGACGGGAGTTCCTCCGTCGATTGCCAGTCGCTCTTCGGCAGCGAGTTGTTCGGCGCCCGAGGCCGAGCCGGCCGTGCCGATGCCCAGCCATGCGGCAGCACCCAAAGCCCCCAGCGATTCCAAAAACTCGCGACGCGTGGGTTGTAACGGATTCATAACGCCCTCCCGTAAAGCGGCTTTCAGCCGTAACCAAAAATAGTGCTGGAGGGACGCGCTCCGTCGCGTCCGTTAGCACTGGGAACACGGCCACGACGGAGCGTGGCCCTCCATATCACCCGCAAACATGCGCGCAAAACGCGCGCATGTTCCGCAATAATGAACTAAAACAACGACTGTTTTGTGTGAAGCACTTCTTTGTGTCGAGCACTTGTCTGTGTGAAGCACTTCTTTTATGTGGAGCCCTTCATCTTGTGGAGCACATTGGCCGTGGCGGGCTTAAGTTTGCCCGCAGCCTAGCGCTGGCCGCTCAGACCGCGTAATACCGAACAACCTTTTGAATCGCCTTGGCTACGTTGAGAATATACTCCTCAGTCATCGCCTCGTGGATAGTGACTCGAATGCCGGTGGCTAGGATTGCTTCGGCCTCCGGGTTGCGGTGCTTGGTATAGTCGACGGTTGTCAGGCCCAACTCTTTGATCGGCCATCGTCCGGCGAAGAAGCCGTGGTTTTGGAACACCGGTTCGGCATAAAGGGGTTTGCCGATGTAGCCCGAGGCGCAGGCAACCCCTTCGGCCCGCAGCGCCTTGAAGAACTCCCCCCTGTTGCAGCGGAAGGCCTGCGGCTCGACGCGGAACATGTAAAACCAATAAACGCAACGGTCTTGGGGATGTACTTGATGGGGAAGGATGCCGGGGATATGGGCGATTTTTTCGGTCAATAGATTACCCAGTTCTGCTCGCCGCTGGGCGATCTTTTCCAGGCGCGGCAGTTGGGCGGCAGCAACGGCGGCCTGCGGTTCGCTCATCCGGTAGTTGGTAGCGAAAACGTTCAGGCCAAGCCCTTTGAGCCGGTCGTATCCTTTGTCGCCAAAGCGAGCCATGATCGGACCGAAGCGCTCGTCGCTGGTGGCCACGATGCCGCCGTCGCCGCAGGTGATATGTTTCGAGTCTTGCAGCGAGAAGCAGGCAAAGTGTCCGACAGTGCCGACCGGTCGGCCCCGATACTTCGCCCCCCAAGCCTGCGCACAGTCTTCGATGAGCACCAGGTTGTGCTGCTCGGCCACTGCTTTCAGGGCGTCCATGTCGCAAGGGTTGCCGCCCAGATGAACGGCGATGATGGCTTTGGTTTTCGGGCTGATGCGGCGCTTGACGTCTTCCACGTCGAGGTTGTAGGTGCTTCGGCCCAAATCGGCGAACACCGGCACCGCTTGTTGATACAAGACCCCGATGACCGTGCCCGGATCGGTCACTGCCGTGGTGATCACTTCGTCGCCGGGCCCGACGCCCGCCGCCGCCACCGCAATGTGGATCGCCGCCGTCCCTGAGGAGCATGTGTGTACGTATTTCAGCGGACAGACCTCCCGGAACCGCTGCGTCAACAACCGGGTTCTCGGGCCGCCCCAGTAGAACAGCGAGTGCTGTTGCAACATCTCGTCGAGTTGTTGGCGTTCTGGTTCGCCCCATCGTCGGGGCAGCGACGGCACCGCCTCGACGGTCTTCTCGGCGCCGTGGAGGGCCAAAGGCGACTGCACAGGCGCGGAAGCAGCCTTTTCGGCGTCCTGTGCCGCGGCACGCTGGGCTGCAACGGGGTGCAAAGCTCCGGCGAATAAAAATCCCGATGTGCCCGCAACGAATTCCCGGCGGGAAAAAATGCGCGAGTCGCTCATGACATGGTCCTCCAGGGTCTAAAAGGCATGGACCGCTTCGCCAGTTTCCGTCGATAAACTCTCACGCGGGTGCTTGCCCGGCTTCCTTTCTGGCCGCCGTTTCCTATTTCAGCGCAACACCACGAATTGCTTTGCTACGGGCAAGATTGACCACAGACGTCCAAGTTTCCGTCTCTGAACCCCTTACATTTAGGTTGTTTGTCAGTGGTTTGTCGAGAGGCTTGCCGAAAATTGTCCAGAGAACTGCCACATAGGCTTCCGCATCGCAGCGGCAGGACGCCCCCACCTGCAAGGCTATGACAGCAAGAAGTTCGCGCGCCTCGCACAATGCAGCGGCAAAAAGGCCCAGCAGCTCAGCATCGCCTTTGCTGCCCAGTTCGGTTCCGGCCCATCCCCCACTTCATTGGTCACGGTCATCATCCGATCGACGGGCTGTTTTGCTGTTCCGCAGCCACCGCGCGCCTTGCTTGCCATCTGCCGGTTACCATGCTTGGAGTTCGCAACTTGCTTTCGGACATGCGCGGTGGGTATTATTTAGCGGGACACACGTTTACTCGTCTGTCGCAAATCGCAAATGAGCGCCTGTTCTGAACAGCAGCGTCGTCGCTGCACGCACTTCGCGTCGCTGCACAAAAATGTGCCGGCCGCAACTGTGTCTCCGAGCAACTATGGCCACGGGCGCCGCACGGTGCAACGGCGCATTGCAGTCTTGGCGGCCATCAGCCGCCTGCGGTTTCGCGTTCTCAAAAGGGCTGCATGGGGCGGCTGGCTGCTGTGTCTGATGATAGCGGCTTGGCAGATTGTCAGCGCCCAGACTGTCCACACGCTCGGACCGTTCAATGTATCGTTCTACAACGCCGGGCAAAGCGACAACGGCGGCAGTAGTACGCAAGACTGGACCACGCAGCAAATCGAAGATGTACTGGCCGCGATCGGAGCCTGGACCAGCAACATCTACAACATCCCTGGCAGGCAAATGGAATTGCATTTCTTCTGGAATGCTCTGAGCGGCAACACGCTGGCCTTGGCCTACAACCGGACGAAAAGTGCCAGCAATACGACTTACACTTACGTGGAATACGTATGGCGAGCGGGCGTCAACCCGGGCATCGTGCCCACCGGCAATTACGACGCCCGGTTCGAGTTCAGCACCAATGCCACCTGGTATTTCGGCTCGGGCACGCCCGGCGGTTGGCAATACGATTTCCGCAGCGTTGTGGCCCACGAGTTAGGGCACACACTGGGTTTTTATACTTCGTATAATTCGATAACCGACCGCTTCGCCAGCGGTGGGCTTACGGCCTGGGACAGGAACCTTATCGACAGCGCAGGCAATCGTCCTGCCCGGAACAGTACCGGTACGCCTGGGAACTTCAACCAGACTGACGATCCTGTCTATTTCACCGGCGCCAACGCTGTGGCGCTGTATGGCGGCAACGTGCCGGTCTACGCCCCTGCTACATATACCGCCGGATCCAGCCTTACCCATCTCGACGAGACACTTCTGCCCAACGCGCTGATGAGTCCGCTTATCGCTGGCGGCCAGGTCGTTCGTGCGCCTACCCCGCTGGAATGGGCGATCATGAAAGACCTCGGCTGGAACGTCACCGCCACCAAGACCTGGAGCAACACCAGCGGCAACTACAACTGGGGTGACGCCGCCAATTGGACGCCCGCCGGCGTGCCCGATCAAACCTACAACGTGGTCTTCACCAATACTGGCCTGGCGGCCGGCAGCACCGTCGACCTGGGCGGCGATCGCCAAATCAAGACCTTGCAACTCGATGCCACAGTCGCCTTCACCATTGGCGGCACCAGCGGCACGCTGACCATACAGGATGGAAACCTTACCCGCACAAGCAACACCACTGCACGGCACACCATTAACCGACCGGTCGTGCTGGGCAGCGATGCCACCTGGAGCATCGCCGGCACCGATGGCCGGGTTGTGCTGACCAACTCGCTGAGCAGTAACTTCAAGCTTGCCAAAACCGGCACAGGAATGCTCACGCTGGCTGGTCCAGCAAATGTCGCCGAAGTGATCCTCAGCGAAGGCGACCTGACATTGGCCAGCGGCGCAACGCTGACCACCGGCAAAATCTCCGGCCAGGGAATGCTTAACCTCGATGGCGGCACGCTGAATCTGACCGGCAGCAACACGATCCAACTGTGGGGTCTACGGGTAGGTAAAGAAGCCCCCGGCAGCTTCACCTTGGCTCCCGGCATGACGCTGGTGACCAGCACCTTCGTGACTGTCGGGCGCGACAACGGCGGGCAGGGAACATTCATCAACGAAGGGAACATTGTTGGCCAGTCTAACCTGTTCGTCGGTGTGTACACAGGTTCCACTGGCCTGTTTATCCAGCGCCGCGGTTCTGGACAAAACGATCCCCTGCCCGCGACTACTGTGGCCGACACCACATACGTCGGTTACGAAGGTGGGGTTGGCACTTTCGAGCTTCATGCCGGAACCTACACCACCAACAAGCTACTGATCGGCCCTGGCAGCCAAGGCGTGCTTACCCAGACCGGCGGCACGCTCACCGTCGGCCAGTTGCTGCAAATCGGCGGAACCAGCTCGCCCGGCACATACAATCTCGATGGCGGTACCTTGGTAACCGGCTCGCTCACCACAGGCGGGACGCTGGGAGCGTTCAACTTCGGCGGCGGCACGCTACGCGCGTCGGCCAACTTGAGCAGCTCTGTCCCCATCACGCTTAAAGCCGCTGGTGGGACGATCGATACCAATGGCTTCACCGTAACACTATCCGGCGCGCTGAGCGGTCCCGGCAGCTTGACCAAAACCGGCGCTGGCACACTGCGCCTGACGGGCACGAACACCTATAGCGGTGGCACCTTGATCCAGCAGGGGACTTTGGTGGCAAGTTCCGACGGCAACCTGGGTGATGCTGCTGGCGGTTTGAGTTTTTCTGGCGGGGTGCTTCGTTGGGCGGCGGGTTTTGATTCTGGCCGGTCGATCAGTCTGCTGGCTGGTGGCGGTGTGCTGGACACGGGGGTTGAGGACGTAACGCTCAGCGGGACTATCAGCGGTGCGGGCAGCTTGACCAAAACCGGCGCTGGCACACTGCGGCTGACGGGCACGAACAGCTATAGCGGCGGCACCTTGATCCAGCAGGGGACTTTGGTAGCAAGTTCCGACGCCAACTTGGGCGACGCGGCTGGGTCTTTGAGCTTCTCTGGTGGAACGCTTCGTTGGGGTGCGGGTTTTGATTCTGCCCGGTCGATCAGTCTGCTGGCTGGTGGCGGTGTGCTGGACACGGGGGTTGAAACTGTAACGCTCAGCGGCACTATCAGCGGAGTGGGCAGCTTGACGAAGCGAGGCGAAGGCCTGCTCCGATTGACGGTTGCTCCGCGCTATTTGGGCAGTACGGTGGTTAGCGCCGGCACGTTGCTGTACCAGATCGACGAGGGTAGTCCTTCGGTCGGCGAGGTTGCGAGTTTGACTATTGCTGACGGTGCTGCTGTAATCGCCTCGGGCACCGTTGACCCGTTTACGGACAGTTTAATTGATACTCGCCACTTGGATGTGCTCAACGATGGCAGGCTCGAGATTCTGGCGGGCGTCAAGCAGTTGGCGAGCCTCGACGGCCAAGGCGAGGTTATCGTCGCCGCCGGGGCGTCTTTGACAGCAAGCCTCATCCGCCAGAGCAGCATTACGATCGGCGGAGAAGAGGGCAATCCGGCCCGACTGGTTTTCCGTAGCTCATTCCCGCCAGACGGCGACGGCCAGTCGCTTGCGGGCGCTTTAGCGGCGGTGGGTGCCGGCCCGGCGGTTCCTGAACCCTCGGCCATCACGATACTGCTGTCCTGCGCCGTTTTTGGGGCGGCAGCAGGGTGGGGTGCATTTCGGGCCAAGCGTCGCAGGCGGCTGGGGTAACCTAGTCGCTGGCGATTGTGTTTCTGATTGTGCCGCTCGATTGCTGATGGCGCGCCGCTTGTAACGAGATTTCTTGCTGGACTTTGCCAACAGTTTGTGGCAAAGTACTTTAGAAGCTGTTGGCAAGCAGTGCCGACCGCAATACCGCTCGAAGCAGTGTTAGAGAACGTCTCCCGCCGAAGCGTTTACCGCTGCAACAGCAACCAGTCGCGCGGTTTGATATTTGCGAAAGGCGGTCGGCCAGCAACTACTGGGTCGAGGAGGATTTTCGATGAACAGTGGCAATCGTTTCGTCTGGGCTGTGTCAAGGTTGGCGGTTCTCGGTGCGGTAGCCGTTGTTTTGGCGCCGTGCGGTGTGGCGCTTGCCAGTCGGGCCGAGGAAAGTCCCAGCGACAAGCCCGTGGCTGAGCAGCCGGCCCAGCCGCCGACGGCCGAAAAGCCAGCGGTTACCGATACCGCCCAGCCGGCCGTTACCACCGGGTGTGTATGTCGAGCGTGCGACTGTTGCTGCCGGCGCATCATCTTGCGGAACCGTTGCCGTGTACGGGTATGTTGCAATCGGTGTGTTCCTGTCGCAGTCGGTCAGACCGGCGGACCAAGCAAGCCAGACCGCTATGCCTGGCGGGACCTGTTCGACGGCAAGTCGTTGAAGAATTGGACGCCTACGGATTTCGGCGGTCAGGGAAAAGTGGAGGTGCGCGACGGCATGATCGTCATGGAGATGGGCAACGCCATGACCGGCATCACCTGGGCCGGCGGCGACCTGCCCCGCGATAACTACGAACTACAGTTGGAAGGAATGCGGCTGGAGGGCAGCGATTTCTTCTGTACCACTACCTTTCCGGTAGGGAAGGAACCGTGTACGCTGGTCGTCGGCGGTTGGGGTGGAACGGTTGTGGGGCTTTCAAACGTGGACGGATACGACGCCTCGGATAATCCCACCACCACCTTCCAGACCTTCAAGGACAAGACGTGGTACAAGGTCCGCATCCGCGTCAGCACATCCAAGATCGAAGTCTGGATCGACGACAAAAAATTGATCTCTCAAAAGCGCGAAGGCCACAAGTTCGGCATCCGCTTCGAGTGCGAACCGTGCCAGCCGTTGGGCATCGCTACCTGGTCGACCAGCGGCGCGGTACGCGACATCCGCCTGCGGGAACTGACGCCCGAGGAGGTCAAGGCCATCGCCGCTGAAAAAGATGATGTTGATCGCTAAAAGCTCCCCGGCCCCGGCGCGCCCTGCCGTTGCGTGGACGGCATTTCCGCGTCGCTAGTGCGGAAGGCGGCAGATTTATTGCTTCTGTCTGCCCAGCACCGGCAGCGGCTGTTTTGCGAACGCCTGCCAACGCTGTTGGACTTGCTGGCCCTCCGGCACGCCCTCGTGCACCCACAGTCCATAGCGCAATCGCAGCCGTTGGCCCGGTTCGATGCTCAGCGGCCTCTCCAGCGTCAGACAGGTCCCCATCCAGCCATCGTTGCGCAGATGGAACGGCGCGGGATGGTTGGGGTTTGCCGGATGGTCCATCAGGGTGATGCCGCCGGTGGCACCGTTGGTCACCGGGCCGCTGTAGTCCATCCACCGCGCCGGTTTGCGGAATGCCTGCTCTTCGTTGCGCAGACCCTCGGAGTTGAGCGCCCGGCCGCCGCCATCGGCGACGCCTATGGTCTTTGCCATTCGCACGCCGATCATCCCGAAGGGCGAAGCCCCGATGGTTACTGTCGCCCCTGCCGGCGGCTGGAACTCCAGGTCCAGATACATTAGCCACTGGTTCGGCCCCAGCGGCTCGACTTCGATGCGCCGGCGTTCCACCAGGATGATCTTGCCCGTAGAGTCTTGCCAGTGGTTCAGCACGAGCATCCAAGCACTACGTTGGCCGTCTTCGAACTGCTCGACGCGCTGGTGGACGATCCGGCCCACATCCTTGCCGCGGTCGGCCCAGAAGTTCACCCCGCCCACGTCGGCGTGCGAAATCCACACCGAATTGTGGTGCGAATGTCCGAACGGATCGCGCGGATGCCCCATCCGCGTAAGCGAGCGTCCTTCCGGCCCAGCCATCGGGTAGCAGAACGGCCGTTGCAGCAGAGGGCCATGATGGTAGCGTGTCAGCTCCCGTCCGGCGTGCTGGAACGAAGCCTGATCGTATGGCAGGGGGATGACTTCCACAGCGGGGACAGGCTTTGCGGCGGGCAATTCTTCCTCGGCCGCGTCGGCCCCGATCGAAATCAATACCACCAGCAAACATCCCATCGGCCAACCGCTGTTCATGGCTTGCAACTCCCAACACGCCCCTGGTTCATTGGCTGCGATGCGCTGCTATCTGCCACCGCAAGACGACTATCGCCGTCGCTGCCCTCGCGGGAAACCACAGCAACAGGAAAACGACGAGTGAAACAAGATCAAAACCGACAACAAGAGTAAACCGGCGCTGCGATCGTTGTCAAACGGCATCCACTGCGCTTCGCCCTGCAACGCCGGCGCCGCCGACAGTAACGGCCCCAAACTCCTAACGCGACCTTCGGCTGCAACCAAATGTGGGTTATGGAGGGACGCGCTGCGGTCGCGTCCGTAATGTTTCCCTCGGTAGCCGTCCAATCAGGACTGCCAAATGCGGCCACGACGGAGCGTGGCCCTCCAAGACGCATGCGGGTACAACGGAGCGTGGCCCTCCAAGTCATACTTCATCCTCACGCGCGCGGATTTCGACGCGTGCGGGTACAACGGAGCGTGGCCCTCCAGATTACCCGAAAAACGTGCGCGCACGACGCGCACAAGTTCCGCCAAAAGGGGCTAACCCCACTTGCTGTGATTCTGCCTGCACACGTGCAGCGGGCCGCGTGACCACCAAGCCCCGTTTTTTTCCGCTCCCGGACCCATTAGACAGCCCCGGCCGCTTGTATATTCCCCGAAACAAACAATAATGAGCCAAATTGCAGACAGTTCTTGTTGGTTATCGATTTGTCGAGGACTGGAAGATGGACTGGTTCAGTGCATCGCAATTGCTGATTGCGGCCGGGGCGGACGTTGCCGCTGCGGCTTCCGAGGGCCAGCCGGCGCCGATCGTGGTGAACATCACCATTTTCGTGCTGGCGTGTTTCGTGGGCTACGAAGTCATCACCAAAATTCCGCCGCTGCTGCACACGCCGCTGATGTCCGGCTCGAACGCCATATCGGGCATCACCCTGGTCGGCTCGCTGGTGGCGGCCGGCAGCGGGTTTGTGGCCCTGGCCTCGCTGGACGGCCTGGTCTCGCTGCTGGGCTTCCTGGCCGTGTTGATGGCTACGATCAACGTGGTGGGCGGCTTCGTGGTCACCGATCGCATGTTGGGCATGTTCAAGAAAAAGGAATGAGCCGTGACTGACGTGGTATATCTGGGATACCTGCTGGCGGCAGTGCTGTTCGTCTTCTGCTTGAAGATGCTGTGCCATCCGCGCACGGCGGTGCGCGGCAATCTGGTCGGCGCAACCGGCATGTTGCTGGCCGTGCTGTTTACGGTGCCCCGAATCGTGGAAATCGCCAGTCACAGCCCCGGGACGATGCTGAGCAAATATGGGGTATTGCTGGCCGGCGTGATCCTCGGCGCTGCCATCGGCGCCACCTTCGCTTTGAAGGTGCGGATGACTGCCATGCCGCAGATGGTAGCGCTGTTCAATGGCTTCGGCGGCGGAGCGTCGGTGCTGGTCGCTGGCGCCGAGATGCTGCACAATTTGAATAAAACCATCGAAATCAGTGTGGCCGTGGCCACGGTGGCCTCGGGAGTGATCGGCTCGGTGACTTTCTGGGGCAGCCTGGTGGCATTCGCCAAGCTGGAGGAATACAAGGCGTTCCGCAAGCCCATCCGCTACCCGGCCCAACAACCGCTCAACGCCGTATTGGGACTGATCGCTTTGGCTCTGGCGGTGTTGTGCGTCATCAATCCCCACCAGCCGGCACTGTATTGGGCGATGGTGCTGGTTTGTTCGGTGCTAGGCGTTACGTTGGTCAATCCCATCGGCGGAGCCGATATGCCGGTGGTGATTGCCGTGCTGAACTCGTATTCCGGGCTGGCCGCCGCCGCCACCGGTTTCGTGCTCAACAACGTGGTGCTGATCGTATCGGGGGCGCTGGTGGGTGCTTCGGGCGTGATACTTTCGCAACTGATGTGCCAGGCGATGAACCGCTCGTTGACCAACGTGATCTTCGGCGTGTTTACCGTCGAGGAAGATACGGCCAAAGCCGACGAGATATACCGCGGCAGGATCAAGGCCACTTCGCCGGAGGAAATCGCCATGCTCTTCGATTCCGCCCGCCGCGTGGTCATCGTGCCCGGCTATGGCATGGCTGTGGCACAAGCACAGCACGCCGTCAGCGATTTGGCCAAACACTTGGAAGAGCGGGGAGTGGAAGTCGAGTTCGCCATCCATCCCGTGGCCGGTCGGATGCCGGGACACATGAACGTGCTTCTGGCCGAGGCCCAGGTCCCGTACGACAAACTCAAAGAAATGGACGAGATCAACCCTACCATGTCGCAGGCCGATGTGGCGCTGGTGATCGGGGCCAACGACGTAGTCAACCCGATGGCGCGCACCGACCCTCAAAGCCCCATCGCCGGAATGCCGATCATCGACGTGGACAAAGCCCGCACGGTAGTGGTCGTCAAACGAAGCCTCAGCCCGGGCTTTGCAGGCATACCGAACCCGCTTTTTGCCGCCGACAATACCTTGATGTACTTCGCCGACGGCAAGAAGGCCATCCTCGATCTAATCAACGCCATGAAACAATGACCGCCACCGGCAATGCGCCGGTGTGCGCAATATTACTAAAGCAAGCTGCGTCCGCAACCAAACTGTGTTACTGGAGGGACGCGCTGCGGTCGCGTGCGTAGCGTTTTCGTGGACGGGCTTCCCACCCCATCACGGAAGACGGCCACGACGAAGCGTGGCCCTTGTATGTTTTCAGTATTGCGATCGGCAATGGCTTCAACCTAATGGAGGGACGCGCTGCGGTCGCGTCCGTAAGCACTTGGGGGCACGGCCACGACGGAGCGCGGCCCTCCAGATCGCCGGAAAACACGCGCCCAAAACGCACACAAGTTTCGGCATATGGGACTAAAGCGGCCTTTGGGCCGCAACGAAATGGAGGGAGGCGCTGCGGTCGCGTCCGTAGCGTTTTCGTGGACGGGCTTCCCACCCCATCACCGAAGACGGCCACGACGAAGCGTGGCCCTCCAGATCACTTGAAAACACGCGCCCAAAACACACACAAGTTGTGCCGCAAGCGAATCTGCTGCGGCGTTGCTGTGGTGACGCTTCCAACGGCTAACTCGTTCCCCTGCTGGCACATTCTACGCTGGCACGCCATTGGCTGCGGCTGACAGGCAGTTGCCCCATTCCATACGTTGCAGGGTACCTGGCGCTGTGTTACTCTGGCAGCAGTACTGCCGCAAGCGGCTATCGTTTACGGAGTTGCCGGCATGTGGACAAGCAAGGGTACCTGGCTCGTTCAGTTACTGGCAAGTCTCCTGCTGGCTGCCTCCACGCACAACGCACAAGCGGCACAGCCAGAGCAGCCAATTGGCAAGCAATCTCCAGCCGGATCGGGCTTCGTGCGCGACATTTCCGAGCAGGTCCAGTCGCTGCGCCTGGCGATCCAAGACTTGATTGCTACCTTCGGCGACGCTTATCCGCGCGGGCAGGAGTACCGCGACAGACTCGAGGCAATCCGACAGCAACTGCCCACGCTTGGCCCACAGGAAGCCCAGCGCCGGTTGGGCGCTCTCCGCGACGAGGCGCTATTGGCCAACCCGCTGCTGGATTTCGACAGCCTGATAGTGCTCAAGCGCCGGCGCGGACAACTGGGGCTACCGACCAACCATCAGTGCAACCCCAGCTTGCCACAGCGCGGATACGACAACGAAATAGCTATCTTTCCCCTTCCTGCCGGCCCTTCCCCACGCCGAGGCATGCAACCTGCTGCCTCAAAAACTCCTCAGACCATTTTTCGTCCCCAGCAGGGCTTTTTCGTGGGGGAAATCGACCTCCACTTCGACGGCGACCGGCTGCTGTTCACTATGCCCAACGGGCGAACATGGCAGATATGGGAAATCCGTGTGGACGGCACCGGTCTGCGCCAGGTTTCCCCTGAGGAGCCTGATGTGCATAACTTCGACGCCTGTTATTTGCCTGACGAACGCATCATCTTCGCCTCTACAGCCTGCTTTACTGGGGTTCCCTGCTGGCACGGGCGCGAACGGGCGTGCAGTCTGTACCTGATGAACGCCGACGGCACCGGAATGAGGCAACTGTGCTTTGACCAGGACCTCGATTTGCATCCGGCAGTGTTGCCCACCGGGCAAGTCATCTACAGCCGGTGGGACTACACGGGCATCATGCACGTGTATCTTCGGCCGCTTATGGTGATGAACCCCGACGGTACCGGGCAGCGGGCCGTTTACGGCAGCAATTCCTATTATCCCAATTCACTGTTCTTCCCGCGCGGCATTCCCAATGCGCCGGGAAAGATAGTCGCCATCCTGTCTGGCTATCATGGCGTCAACAGGATGGGTGAATTGGTGGTTCTGGACATTTCCCGAGGATGGCACGAGGCCAAGGGAATAATCCACCGCATTGGACACCGCGGCCAGCCGCCTGTCCCCATTGTGCGCGACGACCTGGTGAGCGCAACCTGGCCGAAGTTCCTTCACCCTTACCCGCTGAGCGACAAGTACTTGCTGGCCGCTGTGTGGCCGGAAAAGGCCGCCTCCTGGGGTATTTATCTTGTTGATGTTTTCGACAACTTCGTGCCACTGGTGGTCGATCCGCAGTACGATTTCTTTGAGCCTATTGCTTTGCGGAAGACGCCCAGGCCGCCTGTTATTCCCGACCGGGTAGACCTTGCCCGCGACGACGCCGTGGTCTATTTGCACAATGTGTACGCTGGGCCGGGCTTGAAGGGGGTGCCACAGGGTGCGGTCAAGAAGCTGCGGATTGCCGCCTATCACTACGGGTATCCCGGAATGGCAGGGCCAGACAAGATAGGCCGTGCAGGTCCCTGGGAAGTGATGCGCATACTGGGTACCGTGCCGGTGTATGAGGATGGATCGGCGGCGTTTCGCGTTCCCGCATGTGTCCCTATCACCGTTCAACCGTTGGACGGCGAAGGAAAAGCACTGGCGCTTATGCGAAGCTGGTACACCGCCATGCCAGGCGAGGTAGCCGCGTGTGTCGGCTGTCACGAAGAGCCGCGTGAGGCTTCCCCCGCACGCCGCGATATCGCTGCCTTGCGAGGACCGGTAGAGCTTCAGCCCTGGTACGGGCCTCCGCGCGGGTTTTCCTTCCAGCGCGAAGTGCAACCGGTGTTGGACAAGTATTGCGTCGGCTGCCACAACGGGCAACCGCGGGAAGATGGGCGCGTGTTGCCCGACTTGCGGGCACGAGGGCTGGTTCCCGATTACGAAGGCGTGCCACTGTCGGATCTTGGGGCCGCCCGATTGCATCCCCAACTGCGAGCCAGGACAGATATATTTCCTCCCCACAAGCCAAACCACCACCTGCTTGTAGATCGGAAGATTCGGTACACGCCGGCATACGACGTGCTCATTCCGTTGATCCGCCGGGTGAATGTGGAGGATTATGTAGGGTTGCACGTTCCGTCCGAGTATCACGCCGACACCAGCGAACTTGTG
>Ga0308412_1001280_pt1 | contig 13658 bp, 17 predicted proteins | sample HotsprottomLayer_FD_202357 | JGI IMG/M metagenome (GOLD analysis project Ga0308412, IMG submission 202357) | Hot spring phototrophic mat microbial communities from Octopus Spring, Yellowstone National Park, Wyoming, United States -... | ecosystem: Environmental > Aquatic > Thermal springs > Hot...
GCGTGGCACGTCATCGCCCAGTTGGCGATCATCGCCAACAACGACGATTTGCCGATACCATGACCCGACGCGCGAGCAATCCGCAGCGGTTTGAAACGGGTCTCGGGCGAAGCCAGATGATCGCGGATGATGCCGAGCACTTCGCGCTGCCAGTTGCGCAACGCGGAATTAGCGAGCTCCCCTTCGCCCCATGGGAAAGCCACCTCGGCCCATCCGAGCGGGTCGTAGCGGTAGGCCGCCGCCAACTCGCCGAGGGCTTGGATCGGCGCCTTACGCGGGTTCGGGTTCGAGTTCGAGGTCGACAGCATCGCCAGCCTGACCACGATCCAGCAAACGGCGCCGCCGGCGCTCATGGCGTTCCAGAGCACGCTCCAATGCCGCCGTGTAATCTTCCAGAGACGCCGAGGTCGCACGATAGACGCCGTGATATTGCGCTAGACGGTCGAGAGCTTTCTCTTTGTCGACGAAGTCGATGATGAAGTTACCTTTTTGGTCGTACCGCCAGCCTTTTACCAGCAATCGCCGATCGCGCTCCGGGATCAACTCGTTGAGATCTTCGGGCGACTTGACACCGGCAAACATCCCCGGATCGAACAACGCTTGATGCGCGAGCGCCTGAACAACACTGTCGACGCTCGTAGCCAGCGCCTGATACGGTTGCAATTGAGCGATCCGCGCCAATTGTCTGACGTCGGGTTTGCGCAATATTACTTTGATAGTTTGGTTGCTCAAACCTAATTCACGCGCTATCTGGCCGACCAACAGCCCGCGCAACGACAACGAAAGCACCGAAAAATCGCGCGGCTTCAACCGACGCAACTCGTATTTCTTGGCGAGCTCGCGCAGTTCGTCGGGCTCTACGTCAATTTTCATAGCTGGTCAAAAACATTGGTGGTGTCAGAAAGCCCGTCCGCAGACGCGACCCCGGCCTTGAAAGCAGCGGCGCGAGCCAAACGCGTAGCACGTGCTACTCGGGGCGTCGGATCGGCAATCAGCCGCCGGCCGGCGAGCACAATCGACGTACCGTCCGGCAAAACGGCCGCGTCAGCTCGCACGTCAACGGCCGCGGCAATCAACGCCGCGTCCAGCTTCGCGCGCACGTCAGACGCCCGAGGACCGTCCACGATCACCACCGCAGCGGGCAGCGTGATCGTACCGTCCGCGCGCATCTCCTGCTGCAGCGGGATCACGTGCACCCTGGCGCCCGGCAGCTCGACCGTGCCCGGTTGGGCAACCTCGTGCTCGCCGTCGGGTAGCTCGACCTCGCGCGGCGCCAGCACCTCAACGAGAACCGGCAGAGGCACGGCGGCCTCGCGCAGCACGCGGTGCGGGTCGGGACAATTGATCAATTCGATACAATAGATCATGACAACGGCCCCCCAAGTATACGGAAAGCTCGCAACAGCTCCGCGTCAGTCAACGCACGCCGCCAGAGAGCCAAGCGATCGAAGCGGCCAAAAAACACACCGCCACCTCTCCCGATTTCTAAATAGGCTGGTGTCGGCGGCGAACCGAACGTGCCGCCGGATACCACAGTATTGCCATTCACCGTCGCTGCGCGCGAATAATCGGCGCCCGTGCGAAACACCACGCGGCTGTCGAACCCGGGAAACTCGGCGTTCGGCGTCGTAGCTCGCCAGCCGGTCGCAAACCGGTGATACCAGCACTCCGCAGCGGAACCGTTCCGCGCAACGACTTCGGCAAAACAACTCGTTGCGCCTACAGCAAATTGGACCGCTCGCGCTTTGAGCGCTGCGCTGTACGCAACGTCGGCCGCATTGATCCGCAAGTTTTCGTTTGTCCAAGCAACCGCCGCCCCCCGCGCATGACTGAAAAACGGCGGCAACTCTACAATACCGAAACTTGAAAACGCTGGCAGGAAGTACGTCTGACACCCGTGCACGATCACCGTGCGCGCGGGGTTCGCCCCCGACCCGCTACTCAACAGATACGCCAATGCGGAAATCGGCCCAACGGGCGTCGAGATCAACCGGGCGAGCGCCCAGATCTCGTAGAGCTGCCCGCCGTGCGGGCCGATACCGCGATAGACTTTGCCCGCCCGCTGTTGATCCGGCTGATCATAGCGCTGTATGATTTGTTCAACGAATTGAGTGGCGCCTTGATCGTACAGCCCAAAACTAAACTGGTAGTCGCTGACGTTGCCCAACAGCTCGACCACTGCGTGCAAATAGCAAACGGTGCCGTTTCCGTTCGCGTCGACTGCCCACCCGCTGGTCATCATGGGGGCCGGCGACGCCCCCCAGCCGTTGCCCCCTTGCCCCGCCGCGACGTCACACCGGATCGCCTCCGGTCCGACCACGCCACCTGCGACGGTGGTGACCGTCAGCCCCGTCGCGTTGTTGTAAACCGCCACCGTTTCGCTAATGGACGTCCGGCCCATCATCGGCCCGGTCCAGTACCCGCCGTCGCGCGGGCCGGACCAGCCGACCAGCCGGCCAGCCTGTTTCGGCACGAAGATCGGCTCACCGGGCGTCCACTCCGCCGTCGGATCCCAGTACCGCGGCGCACGCACGAGCCGTGCGCCACCGCCATCGTCTTGTGGCGAAAGGATTTCCACGAGCTCGGAACCTCGCCCGCCGGCTCCCCCGTTGGCCAGCGGAACGCCGGCCCCAGTCTCGAAATCGAGCAACAAATCGGGGATCGGCGGCCCAGGCGGCGGGTTACGCACGCCGATGAGTGGGCGCGCAATACGAACGACGGACGGGCGACCGGCTGACAGCATCAATAGGCTCCGCAAAGCACCACAAGAGTTGCCGGCGCGCCACTTTGCGCTACGTCTCCGACGAACCGCACTCGCGTGTACGGCAACAACGCAGCCACCGGCAGCTCTACGGTCGAACCCGGCCAAACCGGGATCGACAAAAACGTGCCGTTGGCATCCCGTACGCGGCTCCAAGAGCCATCGGGTGTGGTGCGCTCTTCGACCGCAAGCGACGCAGCCGTGATCCCCGCAAGAAAACGGATTGCCATCGGCACGTAAACGAACAGCTCCAATTCGTCGCTGGCCGTCGCACCGACCGGGATCGTCAACAGTGCCTCGCGACGCTCCCAAGTGTTCCGACCAGGTTGATCTACTGGATACGGCACGTTCGTCTCCCAAAATGACTTGACCAATCACAGTATGTAACGCGAGTTACCGCAAACGCAACAAGCAAATTGAGACTACATCACTACACAAGTCATACCGCCTCACAGAAGGCGCGCAGCAAACGTCAGGGGGCCAAAAACACGAAGCCCCCGGCAGTTGCCCGCCGGGGGCCTCGATCGAAGGCAGCGGTCTCAAAACCGGAAGCGGAGCCTCCGGGCGGCCCACTTCTGGGCGGCCTTGGCCGCCCGGTCGTAGGCAGCATACCAGAGGTCCGCCTCCGAGGACCACTGGTCTGCCGGCTCGTCGCCTTGCGGCAACGCCGCGCGCAACACGCCACGCGCGCACAACAGGCGCAGCGTAGCAAGCCCGTCCCGCGTGGTGGAAGCGAACTTTGTGGGTTCGTAGAACTCGGCGATCTCTCGGCCGTCGCCGAGCCACCCTCCGCCGCAGCGATAGCTGCGGCCGTCGACCTCGATTACGAAGTCAACCCAGGGCGTGCCGCCCCAGGTACGACCACGCCGCGCAACCAACTTCATACGAGCCATGCCCACTACTCCTCGTTCCGGTTGACGCCCCGACCGTGTCACGAACCGCCATCGACATCAAGCTCAAATTTGCATGACTCGTATGCTACAGCTGCATAGCTACCGCCAAAACCTCAACCCCGCGAATTCAACGCACTACCAAATTCAAGCCCTAGTTGTCGAGCGGCCCAAAGCTGGGCCTCGCCAGTAGCCTCATCATAAGCTTTTCGCCAAGCGCTGTCTTTGTCAAGCCACAAATCTTCCGGCTCGGGCCCGACGGGCAACGGACTTTTGATCACCCCGTGTTCACGCAAGATACGCAGCGTCTCCAATCCTGCTTCGATACTTTCCGCAAACTCGCTCGACCAATAGAAAGACTGTACCGTCTTCCGCTCGACATCATCGTCGAGCCACGCGCCGCCGCACGGATAGCGGCGACCATTGACAATCACGTCGAAGTTCGCCCAAATCACACTGTCGACCTCCCAATCGACGTCCATGACCACTTCGAGCTGGCTCATCACACCTCCTCCGCTAGCAGTACCGACATCAAAGCACATAGGCCCCCGGCAGTTGCCCGCCGGGGGCCTAAAATGGCAGCCCTTGCGCGCCGCTCTAGCTCTCGACCTCGGCCCCATCCTCAGCCTCGGCCTCGGCTTCGGCCGCTGCTTCGAGCTCCGCCGCGGCGGCGGCCACGCCGCGGGCGAGGTCCGCCACTGCGGCGGCCAAGCCCGCGACCGCTCGCAGAAACGAGCGGTCATCCAAAACGTCAGCCCCGACCGTACGCTCCAAGACGAGCGCAAGAAGAGCCGCGTCCCGGTAGTGATCGAAGTCGCTGTCCATACTAACCTCCTTCAGATGGCCCCCCGGCGGACTACCGCCGGGGGCCGTTGCTTCAAACCTCAACAAACCCGAGAACGCCCACGATATCACCGCGGGCACTCGGCTGCGCCGAAAGAGTACCGTCCGCGTCACGGCGAACAGCACGGCCAGGACCGGTGTCCGGCGTGAAGACGCGGACACCGACAGGGACAGCCGCCTTGACAGCGTCGGCCACGATGTGGCCGACGATGACGGCCGTCACGCCGTCCATCAGGCCGGCCGGGAGCGGCTCAGCCAGTTGATCCCGTGCCACGCGGTAGACGGGCACAGTATAGCCCCCCAGCATGTAGGGGGCCACAAGGGTACGCGCCTCGCGCAGACGCGGCACGTAGCCGGCCGGCGCGATCTCGGCGCGCAGCGCCAGATCCGCGTCGTAAACGCGGACGACGTGAGGGGTCAAGTTCAAGATCATCCGATCCTCCAATCAGATGTTATCCCCGAGCGTGCGCTCGATGAGGCGCGAAAGCTCCGTGGGCGGCACACACGCCCACGAAGCGAGACGGCGGTCGGGGTTCGCCGCCGCCCAGGATGCAACAATCGTCACCCCGAGCGGCCCCCGGCACGCGGGGGCCGGGATGAGGCCGGCGTAAACGTGAGCCTCGTCCGGCTCGCACGGAGACGAACCGGCGAGGCACGAAAAGATGACCAACGCGACCAACTCCATCTTACCCTCCTTACCCTCCTAGTCGATGTAGAGGCCGCGCGCCTCGGCCTCCACCGAAACGTCCTCGAAGGGGCCGCGTACGAACTCGGCGGCCCCGAACGCCGAGCTCCGGATATCGCCCTCGGCGAACAAACCGAGAGCGGGCGCCTCCGCCAAATAAGGCGCGGAAGCGTCGTAGAACACGACGCCCCGCGGGAAGCCGTCCTCATCATCCGCGAACACGTAGTCGATGACGCGTTCGCGAACGAGAGGCTCGATCTCGTCGAGTGCCTCCGAGAAAGAGGGGGCCGCCGACAGAATGCGGGCGACCCGATCCAAGGTCCTCATAGCCAACCCCCTTCGGTTGCGGACGCTGCCTGCATACACCCGCGGCCGCCCCCTGTCAAGCGCAAATCGCATGGAACGAACGACAGAAGCCAAACGCGCTCTACAACGAACGCCGCGCGCGGGTCAGCGCAGACAACGCGGCAGCCCCCCGCCGCTGCCAAACCTCGTAGCGCCAATCCGACGCCAGGCTCTGAATGCGGGTATACACGCCGCGCAACCGCGATCCCAACACAACCCCTTCTTCCACCGGACGCCAGTCGGGGATCACGGCACGCGCGATATCTCGCGCCCACGGATCCCCTTTGAGCGCTTCGAGCGCCACATCGTAGAGATAATCGACCAGACGGTCGATGATCACCTCTGCATCGTTGTTGTCGCCGCTCATATCGAACGCGGCCACGTACGCCGCCTCGATGGGCAGCCCACAGCACGTAGCCTCGGCCTCGGTTTCGAGCACGCCCGGGCCACTGCGGAACCAAAGATTTGCGTACTGGCCGCCCCAAATCACGGGGCGGCGCGTTTCGAGGTTAACGAGCGTATAGTTGGTCACGATCCCTCCTCGATGGATGTCACCGACGACGCTTGGTCGTTTACCCGAGCGTAGACTTCGCTCGCCGGCACAACGCGCAACGTCTCCTCATCCGCCCGATCCTTACTGAACCACACCTTCCGGCCCTGACGCGTAACATGGCGCGCCTCCTCCGCAAGGTTCGTCTCCAACAAGACCTGTCCATCGGCATCGATCACCAAAAACGGCCCTTCGTCAGTCGGCTGATAAAGCGCTTCGAGCGTCTCGTTGGCCCGCTCTATCAACGGCATGAGATCGATCTCGCGCGCGAAACCTTCGCGAAGTATGGTCTCCCGATCCGCATCGGCAAGATCCGGGTGCTTGGCCACGTAATAGTCGACAGCCTCATCTATACAAGTAGGAAGAAACCGCGAGGGCTCGAACCACGCTTCCCATCCCCCACCCTCCTTCAGACGGAGGGTGCCCAAAACAACACCATGAAGCCACAGCTCCACTTCACAAAGCTCACGACCTTTTTCACTCGAGCGCGCCATGAAAAAGACCTCATGGCCGCTTTCGAGCACATCTCTTCTGAAGCAGTACATGAACTCTCCGATCAAATCTGAACACGAACCTTGCTCATCGGGACAACCGCCAGCGTCTCCCCGTCCGCCCGGTCCTTACTGAACCAGCCCTTCCAGCCCTTGTCCACCGCGCTGTTGAACACGTCGCGCGGATTACTTCCGCAAGCGTAAATCCGCCCATCGGCATCAATCGCAAGAAACGGGCAGTCCCCATAACACGAAGCAACGGCTGTTTCCATCTCATTGATCCTATCGAACAAAAAGCCAAGATCCACCTCTCGCGCGAGCCCTTGCTCGATGACATACCACGAGCCCGCGCCGGCCAAATCCGGATACTTAGTCGTGTAGTACTCGACCGCCCTGTCGATCACCTCACGGGTACGAGGCGTAGCCACAATCAACAACTCGTACCTTCCAGGGCCGCACCGAGCGAGCCGGCCGAACCACAACTTGTCCCGCCACAACTCGACTTCGGTGACTACGTAGCCCCCATCGCCCCACGACCAATAAAGGTCGGCCGTATGGCCGCTCTCCAACGTGACTTTCATGGAGAACCCCATAGAACCCCCTCCCCTCTTGGACGGCATCGAAGGAACGCGCTGGCCCACGCCGGGCCTGACGCGCGCAAGGGCAAAGACCAACGCCCCGGCCGGCGGCTACCATACAACGAAAGGCCGCCAACGTCAAGCACGAAACGCGCGGGGACGGGGCGCGGCGCGCCGCCGGCGGCGAACGCGCGCTGCTGCATCCGTGGCATCCGTGCATCCGAAGAACACCCCCTTTTCCAACCTTTCTACACAAACTCACACTACTATTAATTTCACTACTAAGTTTGGCATTAACACTCAAGTTCTAAATCTAAAAACTTTTAGCTAGTTAACGGATGCAGTGGATGCGTAACTGAAAAGCGCGGCGTATCAGGCATTTAGCTTGCATCCAGTGGTGCATCCGTTGCATCCGTTGCATCCAGTGCATGCCCGCCAAAGGCACGAATTCTACACGCGATGCGCGTAAATTCAGCCCCCCGCGTTTGCATCCGCCCCGGGGCGCGCGTTTCATTGAAAACGAAACCGCCGGCCCGGTCTCCCGAGCCGGCGGCGCGCGTCATCGGCGCGACGGCGAGTGGCTATGCGACGCGCGCGGCTCCGCGAATATCGACCAAGCCGAGCATCTTCGCGCGCTCACTCTCGCTGGCTGCCCGAAGCTCGGCAGCGGCTTCGGGACCGTTGGCGAAGCACCGAACGGCGCGCCGTATTCCGTTCGATAGCGTGATCATGAGCCTGCTTCCGCCTGCCCCGCGTGAGTACAGCGGCAGCCAATTGCCGACAGCCCTCGCATGCAGCGCTTCGAGTACGGCGTTAGCTAACTGCCGTTCGGCGATCCCTTCCATGAACGATGCGACCACGACGCTGTGTACGAGCGCCCTGACTTGTTCCGAAGTGATGTACTTGTATTCGTCGAGCTTGTCACAGACGAGCTCGAATAGATCCAAATCTTCGGCCCGAGACGCGTACGCCGCCCGCCGCATGCCCTCTTTGGTCGCCGTCGGCAGGGCGGTGCGCGCCGCGTTCAGGTCGGTGTCGAGTGCGCGGAGGTAGCGCCAGAGCGTAGCCCCGAACCGAGCTGCCGTCGGGCTGTGCATGTCTTCGAGCCGGTCGAACAGTTCGTCGGCCCACGGCTGTTCGTTGAGCTTCCCGCTGTCCGGCCCCCGCAACACAGTGAACCGGCGGTCGTTGTCGGAAAACTCTACCGCTGCCGCCGAGTTGGTGGCCAGGAAGAACGAGGCCGTCGCCCGGACGTTGTAGGTCCGCTGGTACTTCTTGACGATTTGAACCATAGGCCTCGACGGGTCGATGAGCGACTTGATCTTGTCGAGCATGTTGGCCCGCGACGAATTGTACTTGGGCGGCTGGATCGTCACCTCGGGGATGAAGATCAACAGCTTGCCTTCGAGCCAGTCGGTGTAAGCGCTCTGCCCGTCGAGCCCGCGCAGCTGTTGAACGAGGATCGTCGAACAATAGTCGCGGCCGAGTACGAGCTGCAGCACGTTGAACAACGTGTTACGGCCGCAGCCCTCGAACGGAGCGTAGTGGATCACGCCGGCGAGCGGCTGTTCCGGGCTTTGCACTTTCACGGCAATCCAGTTGCGGAACCAGTCGCGCTCGCGCCCGTCCGGTACCAAGTGTGCCAGAAGCCGCTCGAACAGCTTCACCGCGTCGGGATCGTTTTCTTCGGGCCGCTCGACCGGTTCGTACAGATTGTAGTAGGTCATCCCGTCGCGTTCGATGATCCGCGTATCGACGGTCGGGTCGAACGTATAGCCGTGCACGACCGTTTTGTGAGGCCAGCGCAGCCACATGTCGAAGACGTTGTACTTCTCGGCCTTGAGCTTGCCGCTCGGCTGAACGGTCGGCACTTCGATGAGCTCGGATGCCACCGACTTGTTGCGCCAGTGGACGGCGGGGCGGCGTCCTTTTCGCGGCAGCACCATACCTTCCGCCTCGTAATACACGTACTCCGCGTGCAACCGGTGCACGGCCGCTTGCAGTTCGTCTGCCGCCGGCGGTACCCCGCCGTCGGCCAGCGCGGTGCCGCTGGCGTCGGCGGGTGGAATGTCGGCTGGCTTGACGCGCTCGAACGCTACGGCCACCCGCGACGGTGCGAATGCCGGCTTGTGCCGTCGCCCGTCTTCGAAGTCGTGGGCGAACAAACGCCAGTCGCGGTCGAGCCCGAGCCCGATCCGCGTCGGGTTGTCGCCGTGTCCGGTGATGGTATCGCCGGCACACCGCGCCACGATCTCGCCGAACGGAAAGTCCTTGGTGGCTGTCGCGATTTCGATGAGGACTTCTTCGAACTCGCGGATCGTGTAGACCCCTTCGCGGATAGTGTCGAGCTTGTGGACAGAGGCGACCTCGATTTCGGTGTCCGGGGCCAGGTCGCGCACCGTCTCGCTGAGTGGCTGGCCTGCGCGCGTGTTGGTGCTTCGCATTTCGGTGAGCCCCGCGTCGCGGAACACCCGGCGCGCCGTTTCGAGCAACGCTGCCACATCGCTTTCGTCGAGCTCGGGCAGCTCGGAGAGCGGCGTGGTCCGCAAGTCGTTTGTAAGGTCCATCCACAGGTAGTAAGACACGGCCCGCGCGCCTTCCAAAGCGTGCACGCCGTAGGCACCGAACTGCCGCGGCGAACCGCTGCCGAACACTTCGACCGTGTGCACCGTCTTGTCGTCAGGGTTCCCCCACGGGCCAGTCGACAACCGCGAGATCTTGGCCGCGGTGCGGCAGAACAGGGCACGCTTGTAGGCGCTGGCCGTGGACCGCCGCTCCGGTGCCGCGGCGAGTTTCTCGCGGAGCGCTGCGGGCAGGTTCCTGAGGATCTCATCGGCCAGCGCGGCGTTTACGTCGATGTCGATGACCAACAGCGGCCCGTCGACCCGCACGCCGGTGGTCGGCGTCTCTGGCCACTCCGCGATCACTTCCGGCGTGATCTCGATGCTTGGCCACTCCTTCAGAACAGGCGGCTTACCTCGATTGGGCAACGGCGTGTAGCCGTTGCGCAACAGCAAAAGCCGCAGCTCGCGGTGATCCACCACGCGACCTCCTTACGCTTTGTTGTATCGTTCGCCCGACGTGACGTCGGCGCGCAGCGGCCAATTATCTGCCCATGCCGGGGGCGTGATCAAGGCGCAATGTAGCGCACGTTCAGCTTCGGCTCGCTGGCTTAGCGGTGCTTCGGTGATCACTTCGTCATGCACGTGGCCGATCACTCGCGCCTTGACGGCGGCGAGAGGCTCGCGCGCGGCGATCAACGCGGCGCGTAGCAGCGAGGCGCAGATACCTTGCGTCGCGTTTTCGGCTAGAAGCCCGCCCCAGAGCCACCCGATGTTGCGGCCGCGCGCGTAGCTCAGCGTCATCTCCGTGATCCGCAGTCCTTGCGTGGTCACGCGCGTCCGCGTGCGCAAGCCAACTTGCGGATAGGCCAGCCAACGGCCGCATGGCAGCACGATCAACACGGTGCGATCGTCGCCGGTTTCGACGCCCGCGATTTGCAGCCGCCCGACTTGGAAGGGCACGTAGAGCGTCCCGAGCGCGCATCGAAACGCGTGTTCCAGATCACGCCAGAACTGCGGCGCCCACGGGTTCTCGTTTCGCCACCGTGTCACGATCCGCTGCGCGAGCTCGGCATCGATGTGCACGCCGTAGGCTCGCGCCATCTTCGCCAGCGCCCCGACACCACCGCCATAGCCGAGGCTCAGCACCGGGACCTTGCCGTAGATCTGGCGCTCTTCTTTCGTTACTTGGCGCGGATCTTTGCCGAGAATGCGCCCCGCTTGGACCATGTAAACATCGGGGGCTGCCGGATCCGCATCTGCCACGCGGAACACTTCGAGGATCTCTTCGGCGCCGGCGAGCCAAGGAAGCGCTCGCGCTTCGATCGCCGACCAATCGCCCCATACCAGTACCCGCCCAGGCGGAGCGGAGACGCACGGGCGGATCAAGCGCCCGAGGGCGCGCCCCAAATCCGGAAAGATCTCGCGAAGTCGTGCGTATTGCTCGACTGGCAACAACTTAGGGTCGCGCAAGATTTCGAAAGCTTTCTCGACCTCTTCCTTCGAACCGGCTGGCTGACGCGGGAGGTTGTGCACTTGGACACCGCGCGACGAAAAGCGTCCCGTAGCAGGTGCCCCGTTGAACGTGTACTCGCCGCACAATCGCCATTTCTCGGCGACGCCGTAGTAGCATGCTCTGGCAGCGATCGCGCGGAACTTGCGTGCCGCGGCACCGCTGCCGTCGAGCCGGGCGCGGGTGATGGCGCGCACCGTGTCTTCGGTTTCGGTGAGCGGCCGCTTCGCCTCACGCGCATCGAGTAGCGTCAGCAACGCTTCCAGATTGTCGCGGCGCAGGCTGATGGTGGCGTGTTCGGCATCTGCGTCGTCAGGGTCGGCGTCGTGTTCGTCTTCGGGCGGCGGAGCCAACAACGCCAGCGCCTCTTCGTCGCCGGCGAGCAACTCGCTCAGAACGCGTGCGAGTTGTGCGACAGCGGTAGCGCTCGGAACGCGTCCCTTGGTCAGCTGCGCAATCGCGCGGTTGGCCTCGGCATGCAACACTTCGGCAACGCCTGCAGCGGCGTGCACGGCAGCTAAATCGATCGGTAGGCCGGTATCGTTGATCCGCTCACTCTCCCAGTATTGCGGCCACTGGGCCGGGTCGAGATGCCCGCACGCGCGCCAAACGCTGCGTAACGCTTCGACATCGTCGACTGCATAGCGTAAGAACTCTTCCCATGCCTCTTGCACGACCGGCTCGTCGAAATCGATGCGCTTGGTGGCATCGCTGAACAGCTTCATGAGCTTTTTGCCGCTGCGTCGTTTCTTCGCTCCGCCCACGGCTTCCGAGGCGCTGGCGAGATCGGCCGGGTAGTGCATGCGCGTGGCTGCGACCATCGCGTCGTACCAGATCTCCGGCCGGCTGAATTGCTCATCGAGCTTAGCCAGGATGAGCCGGTCGAAAGCCGCGTTCCAGGCCACGAATTTGGCCTGGCCGGCCAGCGCCTCGCGAAGAGCGAGGGTGAGTTCTTGCGGCAGATTGTCGCGGCTCAGCCCGACGTCCAGATCGTCGGCGGTGACGCACTCGACCGGGTCGTCATCGAGTGCGCAGGTGATCACGATTACCCGCGTGCTCGGGTGCGCGGCGTAGGCGTGTGCCCCGACAGCCTTCACCGAGACTTCGCTGCGGGTCTCGGTGTCGATGAAGACGAGCTTGGTCATTCTGACGTGTTCCTTGCAAGTAGATCGTCGATTTCGTCCTTGTTCCGGACGATCGCGGTCTCGAAGCCGAGCCGCTCCAATTTGCGTTGCCACGCTCGTTGGTGCTTCGATACCCGCCCGCCGTGCGGCCGCTTGACTTCAATGAACACGACGCGGCCGCCGGGCAACAACACGAGCCGGTCGGGTGCGCCGCGCTTGTTGACCGGGTCGAGCTTGATGGCGAGCCCTTGTCGGGCGGTGACGGCGTGTACGAGGTACAACTCGATGCTTCGCTCTCGCGTTCTGGCGCGCACCATCCGCGACGGTTTCGGTACGGCCGGGGTTGCAAACGCTGTGTCGAGCAATATCTAGACCTCCGAAGGCCATTCCAGCCTACAGGTAGCGATGGACGGAAACGAAAGCAAGCCTGCCCATTCGAGTGTCGTGGGCGGGTCCACTGCGGCGCGGAGGCTCGGTTGCCCCGCGTCGCTCTGGTACGAGAAGCAGGCGCCGAAGGCACCGCCCTCCGAGTACGCGCGCGAGGGCAGTGCGTTGCACTATGTCATCGAGCAATTCCTCAAACTCGGCCCGCCGGAGCCGGGTAGCGAGGATTTCCTGCCTTGGGAGGTGCCGCTCGACGGTAAGCCTTTCGAGGTCGATGTGCACCTTTGGCGTGCGAAAGGCGCCCCCGTGTGGGAGGCGTTGGCGAAGCTTCTCGATGACTTGTACGACAGCGGGGCCGACGTGCAAGTCTACAGCGAGCTGCGGCTTCCGTTCCCAGGTATTCCGGGGGCGTTCGGTACATCGGATGTGGTCGTCATCAAGACGACGCCGACGGACATCGAAGTCTTCGTGGTCGACCTCAAATTCGGCCACAAGAAGGTCGACGCAACCGACAACCATCAACTCGCGTTTTACGCCACGGCCGTGATGTCGTGGTGCGAAGGTGCGCTGGCCCCTGGTTTGGTGCCTCCGTGTCCCGATGTCGATTTGGCGAGCCTGCCGAGTACGTTCGTCGGCGTCATCATTCAGCCGACGGATGACGGCGAGGCCGAGGTCCGCACCGTAACATGGAAGCCGGACGAACTCCGTCGGTTCCAGCACGACTTGATCGCGGCCGTGCTGGAAGGAGCCTTGGCTGGTCCGGACGCACGGGCTGCGCGTGGCCCGTGGTGCCAGTTCGCGCCGTGCCGCGCGGTGTGTCCAGTGTGGCGCAAGGCAGCAGCGGCTTTGGCCGGCAGCATCCCGTCGGTGCCGCAGCCGAGCACGCCCGGCGGGCGTTACGATGCTGCGGCGCTGGCGGCAATTGCCGAGGCG
>Ga0308412_1001284_pt1 | contig 13646 bp, 13 predicted proteins | sample HotsprottomLayer_FD_202357 | JGI IMG/M metagenome (GOLD analysis project Ga0308412, IMG submission 202357) | Hot spring phototrophic mat microbial communities from Octopus Spring, Yellowstone National Park, Wyoming, United States -... | ecosystem: Environmental > Aquatic > Thermal springs > Hot...
CAGAAGGGTTTCTGCGTCAAGATAGTAAAGGGGGTGCTCTCGGTTGCGATGCATAGCACCCCCCTCTTTTTCACATCCCTGGGGGCAAGGTCAAGTAGCATACGAGGGTATTACAAAAAGGGGTATGAAACCCTCTAGGGCAAACGCGAGTTTGAGCCGTGCGGTTGTAGACCGTGGTAAGCGCGGCAGCCAGAATAGAACCAGCGCACTCAAAAAGATAAGTAGGGCAGCTGTTAGAGCCACTGGGCGCAAACCTTGGAGGGCGTGCAGGTAGCCCGCTGCTAAGGGAGCTGCCAAGTAGGTGGCATCGGTTACCAAATTGAGCCGGGCGTTTACACGTAGGTACGCTTCCTTTTCGAACAGCGAGGGCACCAGCGTCGACTCGGCCGGGGAACAAATGGTCCCGATGATGCTCCAAAGAAATACCACGAAGTAGATGGGCGCGGGCGAGTCGAGTGGAACGAGGGCCAAGAAACAAAGGCTGAGTGCGAGCCAGGCCCGGCCAACAAACAGCAGCCAGCGGGGGTCAAATCGGTCGGCCAGCACCCCACCCAGAAGGGACAGAACGATACCGGGAAGAATGCCGAGAATGTTGCTAATGACTACGGCCTCTATTCCAAAACCGCTGGCCGCCCAAGTAGTTATGAAGCTGTAACAAGCGGTTGCCAATCCTTGAAACAAAGCCGAGGCTAGTAATGTAGTAAGTTTCGTTATTGGAGTCACCGGGCTTCCTGAGCAAGCTCGAGCGCGATTCCTTTCTGGATTTTTCCTTATAAAAGGATTTGTCTAGTTCCAAAGAGGGGTTGAGTTAACTTCCAGACGCATTTACGCGCTGGGGCGCGGGCTGCACTAGGCCCTTGGGTACCTGGGGCTCGAGCGCCCCAGCGGCAAAAAAAGCCGCGAACAGCACTCGTTATGATCGGTATTTTACCATTCTTTCTGAAGACCACTCTATTTTCGCATTCTAAGCCGATAGGTGAGCCGGGCAAACTCCTCGGGTTTTTGGGCAGAGCAGAATCGGTCGATATAGGGGAGGGCAGTCTTCATGCAGTTGGCCCTGGGGTCGTAGTCTTTGCTGTTGAGCAGGGGGTTTAGCCAGATTAGGGCGGCGCTGCGCTGGTAAATTTTGCGCAAGGCCAGATCCAGGACTTCTGTTGCCCCAGTGTCGAGCCCATCGCTGGCGACAATTACCACGCTGTCGCCTCGGATCAGTCCGCCGTACTGCCGCACGAGCCGCCACAAGTTTTCTCCGATGTTGGTTCCGCCACCCCAGGCCTGGCCCAGCCGACTGAGCCGGGGCCGCTCGGAAAGGCTTTTGGTTTTTTCGAGCTGCGGGGTGATGCGTTGCAGCTTGGTGGAGAAGACAAAAACCTCGACCCGATCGCATCGCATCCGCAGGGCATAAGCGAACTGCAAGAGCCGGTCGGCGTACTCCTGCATCGAGCGGCTGCCATCCAGCACAAACAGGAAGCTGGGCTGGCGTTTGGGGTGGTGCTGCCAGGCGGGATAGACGGGGTCACCACCGGTGTGCAGGGCTTTGCGCAGGGTGCGCCGCAAATGAAAGCGCGGTCCTTTGATGGCCAGTTTCCAACGCCGGCTGCGCCCCAGGCTTACCTGGTTCACCATCTGAGTGGCGGCCTGTAGCATGGCCTCGAGGTCTTCCTGGGGTATTTCCACCTCCAGCGCCTCGGCCCCCGCGGTCCGGCTGAACATGGCTTTGAGCATTGGCGCGGCCCAGTCGGCCTGGGTATCGTCGGGGGGTTGTGGTCGGCCCATGCCGGTCAGATCACTCAAACCCTCCTCGTTTTTGGAAGGGGCGGTCTGGGCTGCTGGGATCTGCTCACCATCGTCCGCCGGGCCGCCGGGGGTTGCTTTGTGTAGGTTGCTGGGCTTTGCCGGGCGCTGCCGAGCCGAAAGAAAAAACTGAAAGAACAGGTCGTCGAAGACCCGCTCCTGCTCGAGGTTGCCGCACATCACCAGCTTAAGGGCCTGTCGAACCTCCTGCAGGTTGCCCAGCTGAACGGCCTCGAGCGCAAGCAGGCTGTCCTGGATTTCCTGCGGGCCGATGTTGAACCTCTGGGCGGTGTTGCGCAGGCGCTCGGCGAAGGCCACCAGGTTTTCCAGCAGGCTGCCATGCGGAAAATCGCTCAGTGACATGGGCTCAAGCGAACAGTTCGGCGAGGCGGGCTTTGTGGCTTTCTACCAGAGACAGGTCGTCTTTGTCCTTGATGATTACGCCCCAGGTCTGCTCGAGGATGCTCATATCGAGTGACTCCTTGTGCAGCGAGACCAGGGCTTCGGCCCAGTCTAGGCTTTCGGCCACGCCCGGGGCTTTGTTTAGTGGTAGTTCGCGCAGATGGGCCACCACGGCTGCAATTTTCTGGGCCAGCCGCTCGTTGATGCCCGGTAGCCTGGTGCGTATGATCTCGACCTCTTTCTCAAGGCTGGGGTAGTTTTGCCACAGGTACAAGCAGCGCCGCCTGAGGGCATCCGACAACTCGCGGCTGCGGTTGGAGGTCAGAATCACGTAGGGCCGGTGGCGGGCTTTGAGCGTGCCCAGCTCGGGAATGGTGACCTGGAACTCGGCTAGGAGCTCGAGTAAGAAGGCCTCGAACGCCTCGTCGGTGCGGTCTATCTCGTCGATGAGCAGTACCGGTGGCCTATCCTGCAGGATAGCCTCGAGCAGCGGACGCCGCAGCAGATAAGCTTCGCTGAAGATTTCGGCCTCGCGCTGGGCTAGGCTCTCGCCGGAATTCTCGGTCAGACGGATATGCAACATCTGCTTGGGGTAGTTCCACTCGTAAAGGGCCTGAGCGGTGTCGAGACCCTCGTAGCACTGCAGTCGAATCAACCGGGTGTCCAGCACCTCGGCCAGGGTTTTGGCCACCTGGGTCTTGCCCACCCCGGCAGGGCCTTCGACCAACAGCGGCTTGCGAAGCGCAATCACCAGCCGTAGGGCAGTGGCCATGGGTAGATCGGCGATGTAGCTGTGCTCGCGCAGAACAGCCTGTATGCCCTCGACGCTAGAGAGCAGTGGATTCACTTCTGCCTGGCTCATTGTAGGCCCTTTAGGTATTTCTCGGGGTTTTTGAGGAACTTGGCGCGGCAGCTGGGGCAGCTAAAGTAGTAGGTCTGGCCCTGGTACTCGGCGCTGACGGCTTTCGCGATCTCGATCACCTCACCGCTGGTGGGGTCGATGGCCATGCCGGCGGGAATAGAGGTGGGTGGGGTGAAGGCCGGCACCTCGGCTGCGACGGACTGAACCTGCTCGAGCGCCCGCAGAGGGTTGGCCTGGAAAGAAGCTACCTCGACCACTTCTTCAGCGGCAGTTTTCTGGCTTTTGAGCAGGATAATTTCGGCCAGGATTGAGATAGCCGCCTCGTCGCGTCCGCGTCCCCCCAGGTCGAGACCAGCGGGGTATTTGAGCTGGGGGAAGGTGGTTCTGGGAATCCCCAGAACTTCCAGGTGATCCAGCACCGCGGCCCCGCGTTTGCGGCTGGCCACCAGGCCCAAGTAGGCCGGTTTGGGCATGTGCTTTGCGATGAGCATCAGGGCGTCCTCATCGTAGTGGCCTTGCGAGGCAACCACGATGTGGGTCCTATCAGGGTTTTGAGCGCTGAGCCAGCTCCCCAGCTCGCGCCAGTCTAGCACCTGAATCTCCGACTCGAGGCTCACCCCGGCCAGCTCCGGCTTATCGCAGGCCAGCGTAACGGTATAGTTCATCCGAGCAGCTATCTGTGCAGTGGTCAGGGCAATTTGTGAACCCCCTATCACCAGCAAGTTGGGCCGAGCGATCAAAGGCTCAATGTAGACGTCCACCGCGCCCTCGTTGGCGCAGGTCATAGGGATGACCACCTCGTCGCCATGCTCCAAGACCGCCATGGCCGCTGCCTCGGGGGTAATCCTAACCAGCCGCGGCCTACCCAGGCGCAGCGCCTCGAGGGCCTGCTTACGCACGATCTCGCGCGAGCAGGCCCCCCCCACATATCCCTCAAGACGCCCGTCCTCAAGGATGATGGCTTTGTCGCCCAGGTGTGAGGAAACCGGGGCCTGCCGCGCAACCACCGTGGCCAGCGCAAACGACTGACCTGCGCGCCTGAGTTCAACGACTTTGCTAAAAATGTCCATCTGTGCTTCGGCGTAAGTTGGGTAGGGTTGGCTAATCTTCTGCTGTTCAAAAGGGCCAGGCCTAGACTTCGCTCATTTTCTGGCTCATGTTGGCAAACACCGTCTGGATGAGCCGCTTGGCCTGGGCGTCCAGCACCCGCCCGCCCACAGTGGCGGCGGGGCCGCTTACCGTGGCCTGGCCTTGCCAGTCTAAAAGGGTGCTATGGTCGTCCTGGCCTTTGATGTCGGCGCTGGCAGTTAGATCTACGGCGCTGCCCAGTCCGCCGCCGCGGAGGCGCACCATCACCCTGTTTTCATCCGGACGGGGATCGAGCTCGATGTTGAACTTGAAGGTGCCGCGCACCGGCCCCACCGCCACCCCCACCGTGGCGACCATGTTTTTGTCGTCCCTGATTTCCACCGATTTGAGGTCGGGCAGGCACGCGGCCACTTTGTTGGGATCCTGGATAAAGCTCCAGACTGTTTCCGGGCTGGCTTGTACCTTTTCTTGTCCGCTGTACTCGAGTTTCATGTTCTTTACCTCGCAAATAGTCTAAGGCTGATAGCCGGTAGCAGAACCAGTTAAGTTCGCTATTGGCTATTCGCTTATTAGACTATCAGCGTCATCTAGAACGAATCTACTCCGGCCTGCCGCAACACCCTCCAGACCTTTTCGCGGGTGATGGGCATATCGATGTGGCGCACCCCAAGGTGGGCCAACGCGTCCACCACCGCGTTCACAAAGGCAGCAGGGCTACCCACCGTAGGAGACTCCCCTACCCCTTTGGCCCCAATGGGATGGTGGGGGCTGGGGGTTACGGTATGGCCGGTCTCCCACTTGGGGGTCTCGAGGGCGGTGGGTAGCAGGTAGTCGGTGAAGTTGGACGAAAGGTGGTTGCCCTGCTCGTCGAAGGCGATTTCCTGCATAAAGGCTATGGCGAAGCCCTCGGTCAAGCCGCCATGTACCTGCCCCTCCACAATCATGGGGTTGATGATGGTGCCACAGTCGTCGATGGCCACAAAACGCCGCACCTTGACCTCGCCGGTGCCCTTGTCGATGTCCACCACGCAGATGTAGGCTCCGTGGGGGAAGGTCAGGTTGGGGGGGTCGTAGTAATAGGTGGTTTCCAGTCCCGGCTCCAGGCCGGGGGGCGGGTTGGTGTAGGCCGCGAAGGCTACCTCGTTCATGGTTACGCTCTTGCTGGGCACGCCCTTGACCTGGAACTTTTTATCCACCCACTCCACATCGTTCTCGCCCACTTCCAAGAGATGGGCGGCGATCTTTTTGGCTTTTTCCCGGATGCGGCGAGCCGCCAGCGCCATCGCACCACCCGCAGTGGGGGTGGAGCGGCTGGCGTAGGTGCCCAGACCGTAAGGGGCGGTGTCGGTATCGCCCTCCTCCACGATAATTTTGTCTACGTCCAGCCCTAGTTCTTCCGAGACAATCTGGGCCCAGGTGGTCTCGTGGCCCTGGCCCTGGTGGCGCGTGCCCGCCCGCACAATGGCGGAGCCCGAAGGATGCACACGAATCTCGGCGCCGTCAAACATCTTAATGCCCAGAATGTCGAAATCCTTGCTGGGGCCAGCTCCCACAACCTCGGTAAAGGTAGAGACGCCGATGCCCATCAGCTCGCCCCTGGCCCGTTTCTCGGCCTGCTCTTTTCGCAACTCGTAGTAGCCGATTTTCTCGAGCGCAACCCTTAAGGTTTTCTCATAGTCGCCGGAGTCGTAGGTCCAGCCTAGGGCCGAGGGGTAGGGGAACTGGTGGGGCTGAATAAAGTTTTTCAGGCGTAGCTCGACAGGGTCCATCTTGAGCTCGTGGGCTAGCACATCCATGCTGCGCTCGATCAGGTAGCTGGCCTCCGTCACGCGGAAGGAGCAGCGGTAGGCCACGCCACCCGGCGCTTTGTTGGTGTAAACCGCCTCCACCTGGGCATAGGCCTTCTGGAAGTCGTAGGAACCGGTGCAGATAGAGTACAGCCCGGCCGGGTACTTGCTAGGGTTAGCGGCGGCGTCGAAGGCCCCGTGGTCGGCCAGGGTGTAGACCTTCATGGCCGTGACCTTGCCCTCCTTGGTGGCCCCGATTTCGATGTCCATATGGAAATCGCGGGCGAAGCCTGTGGTGGTGAGGTTCTCGGTGCGGGTCTCGACCCACTTGACCGGCGCCCCCAGCACGATGCTGCCCACAATAGCGCACACATAGCCTGGATAGACCGGCACTTTATTGCCAAAGCCGCCCCCAATATCGGGCGAGATGACCCGGATGTTGTTCTCGGGGATCTTGGTCACCAGCGACAAAACCGTACGGATAGCGTGGGGGGCCTGGGTGGTCATGTAGACCGTCAGCCGCCCGGTGGCCTTGTTCATATCGCCAATGCAGCCGCAAGGCTCGAGGGGGGCCGGGTGGCTGCGGGGGTAGACCATGTGCTGCTTGATGCGCACTTCGGACTGGGCCAGGGCCTTTTCGGTTTCGTCCTTAGAGCCTACCTCCCAGGTCCAGATGTGGTTGTGGTGGCGGCGAGGCCCGTGGGCACCGGTCATCTGATCTTTGATATCCTCCCGTAACACCGGCGCGTCGGGCTCGGTGGCTTTGTAAGGGTCAACCACCACCGGTAGAGGTTCGTACTCTACCTGTACCGCGGCGGCCCCGTCGGCAGCAGCCTCGCGGGTCTCGGCGTAAACCGCGGCAACCTCCTGGTGCTGGTAGAGCACCTTGCCGTCGGCCAGTACCATCTGTTTGTCGCCGGCCAGGGTGGGGATCCAGGAAAGCCCTGCGGCGGCCAAGTCTTTGGCGGTGATTACAGCCTTAACCCCAGGAACTTTGAGGGCCTCGCTGGTATCGATGTTGAGGATTCTGGCATGGGCGTAGGGGCTGTGCACCAGGGCCATGTAGAGCATTCCGGGAAGCTTTATGTCGTCGAGGTAGTTGCCCTTGCCCACGATAAAGCGCGCGTCTTCCTTGCGCTTGATGGCCTTGCCGAGCCCCTGGATGCCCTTGGGCTCGAGGTTGGGGGTTTGAACTGCCATGGGTGCTCCTTTCAATCGTGCCGATAGCGCATGGTCGATGGCTTGCTATCCGGATTAGTCGTCCGCTGCCGCGCCTGCGGGTTGCTGTAACATCTGGGCGGCCTGCTGAACAGCCTTGACGATGTTCTGGTAACCGGTGCAGCGGCATAGGTTGCCCGAAAGACCGAAGCGGATCTCTTCCTCGGTGGGGTTGGGATTGCGCTGCAACAGGACATGGGCGGCCATAATCATGCCGGGTGTGCAGTAGCCGCACTGCAGGCCGTGTTGGTCGTAGAAGGCCTGCTGCAGTGGGTGTAGCTTTTCCCCCTGGGCCAAGCCCTCGATGGTGGTAATTTCGTGGCCCTCGGCCTGCACAGCGAACATTGTGCAGCTTTTCACGGCGGTGTTGCCGTCGAGCACCACCGTACAAACCCCACACGATGAGCTGTCGCAGCCGATGTGGGTGCCGGTTAAGCCGGCGTCGCGGATGGCATGCACCAGAAGGGTGCGGGGCTCGACGCTTAACTTTTTCTCTGTACCGTTGATTTTGAGTGTGATTTCCATGGCTTTGCTCCTAGACAAGGAGGGTCTGGGGTTCCTGCGGCCTAGGCCACCGCGACCTTCAGGCGCTTTAGGGCCTTGATCAGACCCCGCCCCACCAGCACCCGGGCCATGTCCTTTTTGTACTCGGCAGAGCCGCGCGCATCGGGGGTGGGGTCCGCGATTTTGCGGGCTTCCTCGGCGGCAGCCCGGATCAGCTCGAGCGAGGGTTTCTGGCCCCGCAAAATTTTCTCCCCCTGCTCAACCCGCAAGGCCATATGGGCCACCGCGGTGATACCGATGCCCGCCTCCTTGATGGTGCCGTCGGGGTTGAGCTCGATTTGCACGGCTGCGGCGGCGGTGGCGTAGTCGCCCACCTTCCGCTCGATTTTTTCGTAGGCCCCGGACGTGAGCGCGTTGGGGACGGGAAACTGCACCTCTACCGCCATCTCCCCCTCGCCGATGGAGGTCACGAAACTATCTACCAAAAACTGGTCGATGGATTCCACCCGAGCCCCACCCCGGCCCTGGATGACCATCTGCGCCCGGGCGGCAATGGCCGCAGCTGCCCAGTCGCCGGAGGGGTCGTTGTGGCAAAGGGAGCCCACTACGGTGCCGCGATAACGCACGATGGGGTCGGCGACAACCCTAGAAACATCGCTGATCAGGTGATACCTGGCTTGTATATCCCGGCTAAACTCCACGTCGGTGTCGCGCACCAGCGCTCCGAGGCGGAGCATGCCGTTTTCTTCTTTCATATAGTTGAGGTTGGGTAACTTGTTGATGTCTACAAGCACGGCAGGCTGGGCCAGGCGATAGCGCATGGCGGGGATTAGGCTCTGGCCTCCGGCCAGCACCCGGGCATCGAAGCCGTGCTGGGCCAGGTGGCTCAGGGCCTCCTCGAGGGACATGGGACGTTTATACTCAAAGGCCGCGGGTATCATGAATCCAACCTCCTTTTCGCTTTAATTATACTCTATTTAATTATTTAATTATACTCTATGGAGGCGAACTAGGAGAGCTCGCTGGATTGTCCCTTCGATGCTACGCCTATGCGATAGGAAGAACTCAAGTGAGCGTATTTGAAGGATTTCATATGATTTACGATACAGATGGCGGTGGATGCTATTGTGCTGTCGGCGGGGCGGGCCTCGAGGTTCGGGGTACCCAAGTTTTTGCTGCCGGCGGGTGAGGGGCATGTGCTGCTCACGCGGGTGCTCGAGCAGGTCTTGCGGGTGGCCGATGGGCGGGTGGTGGTGGTTTTGGGGCGGGCCGCGGGGGCAGCCCGGTATGCGTTGGCGCGCTGGGTCGAAACCTTGGCGGAGGGAGAGGGTTCGAGGATTTGTGCCGTTCTGAACCGTAGCTATGGATATGGACAAAGCACCTCGCTCAGGGCTGGAATCCGAGCGCTTCCAGGCACAGCGGGGGCGCTGGTATTTCTGGCCGACATGCCGGTGATGGGACTGGCAAGACTCGAGCGGATGCGGAAGGCCATTCGCCAAGCCCGCCCCAATGGGGGATCGTCCACGCGGGCGCTGGCTGTGGCGGCTTGCACGCAGGGCCAGATGCACCCGCCGGTCTATCTACCCGCCCAGCTTTTCCCAGAGATTGAGCGGCTCAAGGGCGACCAGGGGGCGCGGGCTGTCCTGAGTGCCCATTTGGGGCGGGTGGCGCGGGTTGAGTGGGGCCTGCAGCTCTGCGACGTGGACGACTGGCCGACCTACCGGCACCTGGCCTACCAGGAGGGCTGGGCCAGCGAGCCCTTTGTGCCCATCCCCCGCGTTCAGGTGGCCTCGAAAGAGGTTGGGGCCCTGGTGGATGCGGCCTTGAACCATAAGGTGGTTCCCTGGCTGGCGTCCGGGCTGCTACTGTTGCCTGCAAGGGGGGAGACCCGCTGGCTGGATCTGACCCCGCCCTACCGGGGTGTTCGGGGTATTGTGGTGGGGCGCTCGAGCACACCGGCGGCCTACTTGCAACTTCTGCGCCGGGCTACCTTGAGCGCTTTGGCCGCTTTATGAGACCTGGATGGGGCAGAAGCTGCCACAACGAAGTGTTCTTTTTTCGCGTAGCTTTTCTTTAGCCTTGGCGACCCCAGCCGGCGTTTTTGCAGCAGGGAGTGCGGTGCGCTACAGTAGGTGCGATGGTGCACTACGACGTGCTGGTTATCGGAGCAGGCATTATCGGTGCAGCCTGCGCATACCGCTTAGCCGAACGCGGCTTGCGGGTGGGGGTGCTCGAGCAGGCCCCGGCCCCGGCCATGGGTTCTACCGGCAGAAGCGCGGCGGGGGTGCGGGTGCAGTTTACCGAGGCCGCCAACATCCTTTTGTCCTGGCACTCCATCCAGGAGTACCAGGCCATGCCAGAAGCCGCTTATCGGCCCATCGGCTACTTGTTTTTGGTGCCTGAATCCCAGTGGCCCGCGCACTTGGCTGGGGTCGAGCTCCAGCGTAGCCTGGGGGTACCGGTGGAGGTGCGCGACCTCGAGGCGGCCCAGCAGTGGTTCGATTTTCTGCCCCAAGCCGAGGGCTGGGAGCCCATCCTGGGCGCAACCTACGGCCCCGCCGACGGCATCGTGGACCCGCATGGCATCTCTATGGAGTACCTGCGCCGGGCCCGGCAGCTTGGGGCGGAGGTACACACCGAGACCGAGTTTCTCTCAGCCGAGCCCAAAGGTAGCGGCTGGCGGGTGCAAACCTCGAGGGGTTTGCTCCAAGTCCGCTTCGTGCTCAACGCCGCCGGGGCCTGGGCGGGTGTGGTAGGGCACCGGGCAGGACTAGCCATACCGGTGCAGCCAGCCCGGCGGATGGTCTTCAGTACCTCCCCCATACCCCGCCCCGCCTGGCATCCCCTAACCATAGACCTCTCGAGCGGTTTCTGGTTCCGCCCCGAGCACGACCGGCTGATATTTGGCCGCAGCAACCCAGCGGATCTGGGCTTTCGGGAAGGTATGGACTGGGGCTGGCTCGAGCCTACCCTGGAGGCAGGTCTGGCCCGCTTTCCCTGGCTAAAAGAGCTTCAGCTCGACCGAAAAGCTAGTTGGTGGGGCTACTACGAGGTCACCCCGGATCATAACCCCATCCTGGGCCGGATGCCCGGTATAGAGGGCTGGTTCAACGCCTGTGGTTTTTCCGGTCATGGGGTGCAGCAGGCGGCCATGGTGGGGCGTTTGATTGCCGAAGAGGTAGCGGAGGGTCGGGCCTACAGCCTGGATATCGAGCCATTGCGCTACGAGCGCTTTTTGGGCGCTAAAGCCACCCTTGAGAAGAACATTGTCTGAGCACATAAGCGCCAGAGATCGCCGATGCCGACCGATCGCCCGTCCTTGATGGGCAAGCCTGGATGTGTTATTTTATGGACTGCGTTGAGCCGCAGGAGTAACCTGGCGTTCTGCAACAGCGAGCCTGGGAGGGTGTGAGCCGGGTAGCCAAGAACCGGGTGAAGGGCAGCGGAGCAAGCCTCAACGTAGCTCAGAGGGCCTCGAGCAACCTCGAGGAACTGGGGTGGAACCGCGGAAGGGTAAAACTTTCGTCCCCAGGCCGGTGCGCTGGGGGTTTCTTTTTTCTCGTCACCGGGCGGGGCTGGTGTCTAGCCATAAGCACTGCAATCTGGGCGCAAGCGAAAGGAGCGACGATGCCTGCTGAATCCATGGAAGAACTGGTAAGCCTATGCAAGCGCCGGGGGTTTATCTTTCCCGGATCGGATATCTACGGGGGCCTTCAGGGAACCTATGACTATGGCCCCCTGGGGGTCGAGCTGAAAAACAACCTCAAAGCCGCCTGGTGGCGGGCCAATGTCTATGAACGCGACGACATCGAGGGGCTGGACGCGAGCATCCTCACCCACCGGTTGGTGCTGTTTTACTCAGGCCACGAGGCCACCTTTTCAGACCCCCTGGTGGACAATCGCATTTCCAAAAAGCGCTACCGCCTGGACCACCTGCTCAAAGAGCAACAACCCGGTGTGCTGCAAGCTCTGTACCATGCGATGGGCTTGCAGGAAAGCGACAGCCTGGCGGCCTTGGTCTCGCGCTTGCTGGCCGAGCCGGAAAGGGCGGCCCTGGCCATGAACACCATCCGGGTGATCGACCCTGCCGATGGAGCGCCGGGCGACTGGACGCCTCCCCGGCCCTTCAACATGATGTTCAAAACCCAGATTGGCCCCGTAGCCGATGAGGACTCCTATGGCTACCTGCGCCCCGAGACGGCCCAGGGCATCTTTATAAATTTCAAGAACGTGCTGGATGCCACCAGCCGCCGCCTGCCGTTTGGGGTGGCCCAGATTGGCAAGGCCTTCCGCAACGAGATCACCCCGCGCAACTTTATCTTCCGGGTGCGCGAGTTCGAGCAGATGGAAATCGAGTACTTTGTCAAGCCCGGTACCGACGAAGAATGGCATCAGCGCTGGCTCGAGACCCGCCTGGCCTGGTGGGAGGCCCAGGGCATCCCCCGTGAACAAATCCGGGTGCTGGATGTGCCCAAGGAGGACCTTTCGCATTACTCCAAGCGCACCTTTGACCTGATGTACAACTTCCCCACCTTGGGCTTTGAAGAGATCGAGGGTATCGCCAATCGCAGCGACTATGACCTAGGCAGCCACACCAAGGGCCAGGCCGAGTTGCATATTCAGGCCCGGGTGCTGGAAAACCACGACTCCACGGCGAAGCTTGCGGTGCAAGACCCCGAGACCAAAACATGGTTTGTGCCTTTTGTGATCGAGCCCTCGGCGGGGGTGGATCGGGGGGTGCTGGCGGTGCTGTCTGAGGCCTACACCAAGGAGAAGCTGGAAAGCGGTGAGGAGCGCATCGTGCTCAAGCTCAAGCCACACCTGGCCCCGATCAAGGTGGCGGTGATTCCGCTAGCCAAAAACAAAGAAGAGATCACCGGCTACGCTCGCCGCCTCAAGGCCGAGCTGCAGTCGCTGGGCTTTGGCCGGGTGCTCTACGAGGACACCGGCAACATCGGCAAGGCCTACCGCCGCCACGACGAGGTTGGCACACCATTTTGCGTGACCGTTGATTACGACACCATCGGCAAAAGCCAGGACGGCAGCCGCGCTCTGCAAGACACCGTAACAGTGCGCGACCGTGACACCATGCGACAGGAGCGGGTGGCGGTGAAGGAGCTGGCTACGTACCTGCTCGAGCGCCTGCGAGGATGAGGAGATCAAGGGCCGCTCGAGCCTTAGCAAAAGGGCTCAGCAATGGGCTTTTGGCCAGGGCCCCCAGATCGCTGGGTATCACCGTCTGTAAGCCCACCGGAATCGGCAGGGCCCGATGTCCGTCGTGGAGCAGCGCCGAGGGATGGGCCGGCTGGGTGCTTACGATTTGGTCTTCCAGGCCGAGTTGCCGCATCAGCTCCAGGGCCCAGGGTTTGCAGAGCCCGCATGGACGTGGAAGCTGCTGGCGTCGGCGTGTAAGACCCTTACTGGGAAGAGGAAGGCCCGCCGGGCCTCCTTGGCCACCTCCAGAAACAGCTCGTTGTCGTTGAGCAGCTCGGTGGGCTTGCCCTAGAAGAATTGGCCGAAGAGGTAGAAGGGGCAGAGACCCAGCCCAGGGCGTTCAGTGCGGCGGGCCACACCGGCGGAGGCCTTTTCGCCCGGCCTTGAGCCCACGAACCGGTCTACGGTCTGTGCCATTGATGCTGGCCACCAGGCCCAGATCGTACAGCTGTAGGTTGGGTGGGGTTTCCATCGCAAAATCCTAAAGTCAAGGTAGAGGGGTGCGGAATGTCGGTTTGATATGAAATCTCGCTGGATGGTTCCGTTTACGCAGGGCCTGAACGATAGCGGGCGTTCCCTTTGATACCAAATCTATGTAGATAATAACTCATGCCAAGCAAAGCCATAGCCCTACACGCCCACCTGAGCCTGGAAGAGCTCGAACAGCGCTACCGTAGCTGCAAGGATGCCAAGGAGAAGACCCGCTGGCAGGTGATCTGGTTGTACGCCCAGCAGACCCGGGAGAACCGCCCCAGCACCCGGGCAGTGAGCCAGGC
>Ga0308412_1001288_pt1 | contig 13627 bp, 11 predicted proteins | sample HotsprottomLayer_FD_202357 | JGI IMG/M metagenome (GOLD analysis project Ga0308412, IMG submission 202357) | Hot spring phototrophic mat microbial communities from Octopus Spring, Yellowstone National Park, Wyoming, United States -... | ecosystem: Environmental > Aquatic > Thermal springs > Hot...
CGCCGCTTTTTGCGGGCGGTGCAACTGGCCTCCGAACGCATGAAGCAAGACGCCGCAATATGGGATGCCATTCTAGAAGCGCGGCTTTACGTCTTACCTGACAAAAGCCAGCTTCCGGCGCTGCGCAAGCGTTGGGAGAGTGGGATACCTAAGCGATGGGACGCCAGCTCGCTGGTCTCGCTGCGCCTGTTGGTGGAGCGCCTGTTGGCCGTTGCAGGGCCCGAGCTGGTGGGCATTGAGCGCTTTGACCCCCGTGCCTTTAGCACCCAGTTCAGTGCCCTGGCTGTGAAATGAGCTACCGCTTCGCCAGCCTTGGCAACTCCTGGTTTTACCGCATATTTTCCTACACTTCGATTCTGCTGGTATGGCTAGCGTTATCGGCTTTGCTGGGGGTCAAGTTGATGCCTGGGCCGCTCGAGACCTGGGCTTTTCTGGTACGGGAGCTGGAGCGCGGGGTTTTATTACCCCAGGTAGGCATCACGCTACAGCGAGTGCTGTTGGCTTTCGCCCTTTCCATGGCCGCAGGCCTGGCGCTGGGCTTTTGGGCTGGGCGCTCCACCAAGTTCGACCGTCTGCTGGAGGGCTGGGTGGCCTTGGGGCTGGCAATCCCCCGCATCCTGCCCATCGTGATGGCCTATGTCCTGATCGGACTCAATGAGCAGGCTGCGGTGCTCTCGGTCTTCCTGATCGTTTTGCCTACTGTGATTGTGCAGGTACGGGAGGGGGTGCGGGCCCTGGAGCCCCGGCTTTTCCAGATGAGCCAGGTTTTTGGCAAAGGGCCCTTTGAGGTGGCCTTCTTCGTGGTATGGCCGCAGTTGGCGCCTTTTGTGTGGGGAACCGCCCGCTCCACACTTTCACTTTGTTGGAAAATGATCGTGTTTGCTGAACTTTTGGGTCGCACCAGTGGTGTGGGCTATCAGATCAGCTTCTACTTTCAGATGTTTGAGATGCGCGGTATCCTGGCCTACGGTCTGGCCATTACCTTGGCTTTGGTTGCGCTGGACGCTTTGTTGTTGTGGGGGGCGCAGCGGGCAGGGCGCTGGCGAGGCCGGGAGGCGGTGGCGTGACCCAGGTGAAACTGAGGGCCTTAAGCAAAAGCTTTCGCCGCGGCGGCGAAGAAAAGCTCGTGCTGAAGGAGATCGGTTTTTGCTTGGAGCCGGGGCAATTTCTAGCTATACTGGGGCCTTCGGGCTGTGGTAAGACCACGCTGCTCAATGTTCTGGCCGGCCTGGAAGACTATCAGGGCCAGCTCGAGCTAACCCCCAAGCCCCGCGTAAGCTATGTTTTTCAAGAACCTCGGCTTTTGCCCTGGCTTACCCTAGAGCGTAATCTGGCCTTTGCGCTGCCACGGCCCGATATGACTCGGGTTCATCGCTGGCTGAAGCGGGTGGGACTCGAGGGGTATGGCCGCTACTACCCGCACCAGGTCTCGATAGGCATGCAGCAGCGGGCAGGGGTTGCCAGGGCTTTGCTGATAGAGCCCAGCCTGCTGCTGTTAGACGAACCTTTTTCCAGCCTGGACGAGCTGACCGCGCAGCGGATGCGCACCGAGCTGCAGGGCTGGCTGGCTCAAAGCGCGGCCACGGTGATTCTGGTCACCCACAACCCCCTGGAAGCTGCCTACTTAGCCGATCGGGTGCTGCTGCTCTCCCGCTCGCCAGCGCGGGTTCTGGCCGAGCTCGCGGTACCCTTTCCCCGCCCCCGTAGCCTGGAAGCCCCCGAGCTGTGGCAGTTTGCCCGGGGGCTGGTGCGGCGGCTGGAGGAAGGCCAATGAGGTGGAGGCTGGGGGTCTTACTGCTCCTATCCCTGGGCCTTCTAGTCTGGCCGGGTCGAGACTTTCTGCTGGCCCACGGGGGCAAGGGGCTCGAGCACCTGGGTTTTAGCCTCAGCCGCTGGCTACCCCCGATGTTGCTGGGAAGTGGGCTGGGCTGCAGCCTGGGGTGGGCCATGCGCCGCTATGGGGGCCTCGAGGCCTGGCTGACGCCTTGGCTGCTGAGCCTGCTGGCCCTGCCTTGGCTTTTGATAATTCCAGCGGTGAACATCATTCCCTACCTGGGCTTAGATGAGCGGGTGCTTTTCTTTATGGTCACCGCAGTCCAAGCAGTCTACCTGTCGGCGGCCATTGGGCGGCGCAAACTGCCCGACCAGACCCGCACCGCGCTGGTGCAGCGGGGCTTCCGCCTGGGGCTGTTGGTGGTGCTCATCGGCGAGCTCTTCTCACGCAAAGCCGGTCTCGGGGCCGAGATTCGCTTCTACACGCTGTACTTCAGCCTCCAGTTCCTGCTTTTTTTTATCGCCCTGGCGCTGGCTCTTTGGCTTTTGCAGGAGCTGCTGGCGTTGGCATTCGTGCGCTTTGTCGCAAAGCATCTGCTACGGCCCGCTTGAGGGTGGTGCGGCCCTTCCAGACCCCTACCGAGAGCTGGGCCTCACCGAGTTCGGCAACCGGCTGCCACGGTAGGGCGGGCAGGACGGGTTTGAGTGCATCCAGGCTGAGCAAACCGGTGATATCACCCCGCCTCAGTGCGCCCTGCGCCTCAGCGGGGCTCTCGAGGTAGACGATCTCGTAGCCCCGCGCCTCCAGCCACTCCACCAAGGCCAGCCGGTCGGCACCCCAGAAAGGGGCCAGCAAGCCCACTTTGGGGCCTTGCCCCCACAGCCCCCAGTGGCTCCGCCGGTACGGCAAGGGTGTGAGCAGTGCGCGGGTTTCCGGTCCTGCCAAAATGCCGCCCACCAGTAGGTCGCAGGACTCAGGTCGCAGGCCCCAGTCCACGGGATCCTGGCCCTGTCCCCACCCGACCTGGAGGTTGAGCTGGGCCTCGACGCCCAGGGCCTCGGCGATTTGCCGGGCCAGTTCGACCTCGAGCCCTTCCCCCCCAGACTCAACCAAAGGAGGCAGGCTGGGGGGGTGGCAGACTCTCAGCGCCCCGGCCTGCTGCACCAAGGCCAAGGAGAGGTCGGGGGGAAGTTGGCGAGCCAAAAGCAGCAAGGCCAGGCCGATCAGGAAGGTCCACAAGCTGGCGCGGTAGGGGTTTTTGTGGGGCTTCATCGCCGGTTGAACTCGTAGTAGGCCCAGCCGACCAACAAGGCTGTGCCCAGGCTTAGCACCAGCCAGCCCGCAGTGGGGTCGAACTGCTGGAAGCCGATGCTCACCCCTCGCAAGGTATCAATGGCGTAGGTAAGGGGGTTGATGCGCACCAAGAAAACCAGCCATGGGGGAAAGATTTGCTGCTGCTGTTCGATGGTGAGGGAAGGGTCGAGGGGGAAGATGGAGCTCGCAAGAAAGTAAAGCGGAAGAATTAAGGTATTGGCGAAGACCCCAAACCCTTCAAAGCTTCGCATCCGGGAGGCGATGATCAAACCCAAGGCCGTGAAGGCGAGGGCGATGAGTAGCATCGGTAGCAGGCAGGTCCAAAAAACGCCCCAGGGCATGGGAACGTCTACAAAAGGGGCCAAGAGCAGCACCAGCATCCCTTGTAATAGCGCCAGGCTGGCGCCGCCCAACAGTTTTCCCAGGAAAACAGCGGGCCTTGCTGCGGGCGAGGCGAAAATCTCACGAAAAAAACCAAACTCACGGTCGTATATGAGCGAGACGGCTGCTTGCACCGCTGGATACATGATGTTCAGCACCGCCACCGCCGGAAAGATAAACTGCACGTAGGTGAAGGGCACCAGAAAGCTCGTCTCGCGCAGCCCGGTGCGGAAGAAAGGTGAAAGCCCCACACCAAATATCAGCACCCACAATAGGGGCCGGCTAAAAGCGCCCATAAGCTGCCCCGACTCCCGTAAGCTACGCTTGAGCTCACGAGCCCAGACCGCATACAGCACCTGCAAAAAGTAGACCATATGCTGCCTAACGTGTGTGTTCCCCTCCACGCTGGGCGAAAGCCCGTAGCCCTTCGAGGTTTGTTGCTTCCTCGTCACGCAGGCTTCGTCCGGTGAGTTTGAGAAAGACCTCTTCCAGGCTGGGCCAGCGTACCTCGAGGTGGCTCACCTGCGAACCATAGCTGGGCATGAAGGTGGTCAGGAAGGCCTGGGGGTTGGCTGATTCCAAAACCACCCGCTCACCCTCCCAGCGCCCTTGGTGCTGGGAGACGAGCCGCTCGGCCAGGCTGCGTTCAAAGAGCCCCAGCACGATCTGGGCCATGCCGTGACGGCGTCGGAGCTCATGCGGGCTGCCTGCCTCGAGGAGCTGGCCATGATCTACGATAGCCACCCAATCGGCCTGATCGGCTTCGGCGAGTTGATGAGTGGTAAGGAGCAGACCAATCCCCTCGTTTTTTAGGTCTCTCAGATACGCCCAGATGCGCTGCCGGCTCTGCACATCCAGCCCGGTGGTGGGTTCGTCCAGCACCAGGAGCCGGGGCCGGTGCAGTATGGCCCGCCCGATCTCGAGGCGCCGCTTCATCCCGCGTGAGAGCGCTCTAACCGGAGCCTGGGCCCACTCCGCAAGTTCTACCAGCTCCAGCACCTCGGTGATGCGCCGGGTATGCCCGAAGCCCATGCCATAGATCAGTGCGTGAAAGGAGAGGTTCTCGTAGACGGTGAGCCGCTCGTCCAGGCTCGGCTCCTGAAACACCAAGCCCAGTTGTTGCCTAACCCGTCTGGGTTGCTGCCGCACGGAGAGGCCCATGACCCAGGCTTCGCCCTTTTGCATTGGCAACAGCGTAGCCAGCAGACCCACCAGCGTGCTCTTACCTGCCCCGTTCGGGCCCAATAGGGCGCAAAAGCCGTGGGGCATCTCGAGGCTAACCCCGTTTAAGGCCACGATCTCACCATACTGGTAGCAAAGGCTTTGGGTGCGTATGAGAGGTTTAGCGGCCATCGTCGTCTTTCTCGGATTGGGGGCGCTGATCGGTGGGCGAGGCCGGTCTGAAGAAAGCAACAGGTAGACCCTGCTGCTGGATCACGCTGTTCATACGTCCGCTCTGTAAAAGCTTAGCAATCGCCTGATCGAGCTGGTTGCGTAAGGTCACCCGGTCGCGCGCGACTGCTGCGATGACGTACCACTCGGTGTTGGGCACGCCCTCCAAGTTTTCGACTTTCAGGCCTTTTTGGGTTGGGTTTTTCTCGAGCCCATACAGCGCCGGCGCCAGGATGACCCCGTGCTTGAACTCCCCCGCGATCAGCTTGCGGGCCAAGGTTGCGGAGTTGGGCACGGGGGTAAGATTGAAACGGCCGGGATACTGCCGCACGATCAGATTGTAGGGCAGGCTGCGGCCCACAATGCCGATGGCTTCGCCTTTGGGCACCTGGTTGAGTCCCCTGACCTGACGGCTTACAAAGACGTAGCGGACTTTGTAGTAGGGCCTCGTGGCCAGCATCTGCTCGTCGGCGGGATAGTCGAAGGCGGCAGTGGTGCTCCCCAAGAGCCCCATATACACATCGCAGTAACGGGCCAGCAGTATTTGAAACTCCCGCCGGGTGACGTGGATGGCGGGTGCTTCGGGGTCGGTTGGAGCCTCACGATGGATGTGAAATTTGGCCGGCAGACCCAAAGTGCGGGCCAGTTCCTGGGCCACCCGCTCCTCCAGCGGCCAGATGGGGTTTTGTTTGTCTAGGCAGAAGGTCAGGGCCCGGTCGGTTTTGAGAAAGCGGTTTGGGAAAGGGTACTCCTGGGGTTGAGCCAGCACTAGCCCACCGAGGAGAAGCGGGGTCAGCCATCCCAGCGCGCGCATTCCAGACTCCGTCTTAAACACCATAAGTATGAGCCGCGGAAGGGTACGTTTGTCAAGTTTCGCTGGCTTTTTGGTTTAATGAAAAACGGTCTGAATGTGACCCTTTAGGCTGGCAAGAGCCTAAAGAACTTGCTATAAATCATTTATGGCTAACGAAAGCCAAGTATTGCTAGCGGCCCTCGAGGCCGCCTGGGCTGAGGGAAAAAAGACCGCCCTGGCGACGGTGGTGCGGGTGATCGGCTCGGCTTACCGCCGCGAAGGGGCCAAGATGCTGGTGCGCGAGGATGGCGGCTCGGCTTGCATGATCTCCGGGGGCTGCCTCGAGCAGGAGATGATTGAAATCGCCATGCAGATTCTGGCCCGGGGTCGTGCCGAACGCACCATCTTCGACTACAACGAAGACAAAACCTGGTGGCCTGGCTGCGGCGGCACGGTGGAGGTCTGGGTGGAGCCGGTGGAGCCCCAGGGCCTCTTGCACCGCTGGCTACAGGAGAGCACTGAGTCGGAGCCATCGGTACTGGCGACGGTGATCGGTGGGGGAGAGGGGCGGGTCTGGCTCAAGGCCGACGGGGCGCTCGAGGGCCAGATCACCCCTGCCGAACTACACGAGCAGGTGGTGCGGATAGCCCGGCAGATGCAAGGAGGCTCCTCCCGCCCCACCACCCGCTACGTGCAGGAGGCCGAGGTGTTTTTCGACGTCAGCAGCCCCATCCCCGAGCTGGTTTTGTTCGGCGCGGGCCACGACGCCAAACCCATGGCCAACCAGGCTTTGGTGCTAGGTTTTAAGGTGACGGTGGTGGACGCCCGCCCCGAGCTGCTGGAAGGCTTTGAGAACTGCCAGACCCTGCAAGCCGCCCCCGACGAGTATGCGCAAAAAATACACCTTACCCCGCGCCAGCACGTCATCGTGATGAACCATCACCTCGATATCGACCGCCAGGCCCTGCGTTTTGCCCTAGAATCGCCGGCGCGGTATGTGGGTGTGCTGGGCCCGCGCAACCGCTTGGAAAAAATTCTGGACGCCCTGAAAGACGAGGGCTTCGTGCCCAGCCCAGAGCAACTGGCCCGTCTACGGAATCCCATCGGAGTGGACATCGGTGCTGAGAGCCCGGAGGAGATTGCAGTAGCGGCGCTGGCCGAGATTGTGGCCTTGCAAAGGGGCTTCCAAGCGGGCTTCCTAAACGACAAGAAGGCCGGAATTCACGAAGCGGCTCCAGCGCGGGTTCTGACCTGAGCTCGGCCTGGCCAGGCGCACAAAGGAATCCCGCCAGGAAGAGCCTGCGCGACCGGATGCTGGGTTGTTCAGGGAGTGGATGGTTAGGTGGCCAGCTACCTGAATTCGGGTTGGCGGGGCCAGATGGATCGCCTTCCCCAACCGGGCACACGGGCAGTGAGGCAGTAGATTAGTGGCAGTGTTTGATATCAGGTTTGGTCAGTTCGCCGCCGTTCTGTGACGAACTAACCCTACCGGAGTTATCCGCCCAGTGGAGGGCTATACCGCCTCGAGGGATGGGCAGTTTTCGCCGAGCGCAGAGAGGAGTGTGCTCTAGGACTCAAAAAGATAGTCCCGTGATGTTTTTTGTTTGAAGGCTAAGTTTTTGAATCCGGTATGAGATGCTTGGGCGGCCTTGAGCCTCTTGCTCTTTGTTGCAGAGTCCTAAGCTGGCTAGGCGTGTGGGGACCGTCCCTGCTAGCGTAGGGTGCGCGCAACCTTGGTGTCCCAGAGTTTTTGGAGGTTAGTAAATATCACTGGTTTATACTAGCTTGGAAACCTCCAAGGCAAAGGCTATACTGGCTTATGTAATTGGGCTGCTAAGTTACAATGTGACCTACCTCAGAAAGTATTAGATCAGCCGTTCTGCCCTATGATCTGCCCCCGTTGTGGCCACAACAATGTTGACGGAGAAGAAGTTTGTGCTCGCTGTGGCAACACGTTATGGCCTGGGGGATCCTTCGTACAGGAACGGCGTTGGGTGAGCGCGGTATTTTTCGACCTCTCGAGGTTCACCGAGTACGCGCTAGCCCACCCCCTGGAGGATACCTGGGAAGCGGCCAATACGGCCCTGCAGACGGCAGCCAACCATGTTCGGCTGTACGGTGGCCGCATCGACAGGTTTTTGGGCGATGGTTTTTTGGCGGTGTTTGGTGTTCCCCGCAGCCAGGAGTCGGACGCCCGCGCGGCGCTGGAAGCCGCTAAGGCCATGGTGGCCGCGAGCACCCTGCCCGCTAGGGCTGGGGTGGCCAGCGGCTTGGTCTTGCGAACGCCGCTGGGCGGGGGGTTGGCCGGTGACCAGACTGTGCTGGGGCCGGCTATCAACCTCTCGCAGCGCCTGTCCCAGGCTGCCCCGCCAGGGGAGGTTTGGTGCGATGCAACCACCATGCGCCTCGTTCCAGGTGCAATCACCGAAGCCCTTCCGCCCCAGCTCCTCAAGGGTTACGCTGAACCCCTTACACCGTTCCGATTTCTGGGTTTGCAAAACAGCCCGCCGGAGTTGTTAGGACGGGAAGAGGAGCTCAGCTTTTTGCACCGGGTCCTAAAGGCGGTTCGGGCGGGCGCGGGTCGGCGGGTGGTGCTGCATGGCCCGATGGGGGTAGGCAAGTCGTACTTGGCCCGCTACTTTATCGAGACTCTTCCGCATGGGGTGCGGGGGGTGATAGCGCCGCGCTTCACCATCGGTGTGACTTTGCGCTATGCCCTGCAACAGGCCCTGCGAAAGCTACTGCCCGGGGGGCTGGCCCAGGTTAGGGAGCTCGAGCTGCCCGAATACATGTGCATCATCTTGGACTTCAGCATCGGCATCGGAGGGCATCCGGGGTTGCCCCGCGATGAGCTGGATCGTTTGCTGATTGAGACCTGGCACACCCTTTTAGCGCGGATCGCCCAGCAAGGGCCCATTGTGGTGGTGATGGAGGATATGCACAACGCCGAGCTGATCGTGCTCGAGTTCACCCGTAGGCCCGCACCACCGGGGGTCATGCTACTTTTGGTGGCGCGGCAAAACCGCTGGGAAAGCGCCGACGACCTGGAACACCTCTCGCTCAAGCCCCTCTCGCTAGAGGATACCCAGCGCCTAATACTGCGGATCCGTCCAGATCTAGGCCCGGCCACCAGCCTTCACCTGGCCGAGGCCAGCGGGGGCTTCCCTCTGGCGGTGCAGGCCCTTAGCCTTACCCCTAGCGGTGAACCTGAGCCCATCCCCCTCTTCCAGCCCAGGCTGGACAGCCTGCCCCGGTTGGCCCGGGTGGCCTTGCAAGCGGCGGCGGTGCTGGGTTCCACTGTTCCACCTGAGCTGGTCAGGCACCTGGTGGGCGAGGAGGCCGATCTGACCCGGCTGGTGGGGGAGGGCTACCTCGAGGCCGACGACCAGGGGCAGCTGCGCTTTGCGATTCCTTGGATGCGCGAGGCCATACTGGGCCAGGTGGGCGGGCAGCAGGTGCAAAACTGGCACCAGCAGGCGGCGCGCTGGTACCAGCGCCAGGGCCGCCTGGCCGAGGCTGCAACCCACCTGGAGGCCGCCGGTTATATCTCCACGGCCTATCGCATGTGGCGGGTAGTGGCCCAGCAAAGCTGGGCCGAGGAGCGCTACCCAGCAGCCCTGCTGGGCTACCTAGAGGCCCTGCGGCTGGCCGAGGGCAACGTGCGTTGGCAGGCGGCGCTCGAGGCAGCTGAAGCTTACCTGGCTCTAGGCCGCTACGTGGAAGCTCTCGAGCTAGCCAGTCTCCCATTGGAGGCCCAGGGGCTCGCCTTGGGCCTGCGCCAGCGGGCCAGGGCTTGCCAGCTCGAGGCTAGCCTGGCCCTGGGCAAGGCCGACCTGATGGAGCTGCCGCAAGTCGAAGAGGTGGTTGAACCTCGCCTGGCGTTGGCGCTGGCCCGCACCCGTCCGATAGGAGAGGCGCTCGGCTTGCTGGAAGGGCTGCCAGCTTATCTCAGCGACGCGGCGGAGTTGGTTCGGGCTCGTGGCTGGCTCCAAGCGGGGCAGCTCGATCAGGCCCGGACGGCCTGCGAAGCCTATCTGGCGGCCTGCGTCCAAAACCCTGCTGGAAGCTTCGAGGCCCACCTGCTCCTCTCCGAGGTGCTCTGGCGGCAGTTCAAGCTGGTCGAGGCCATTCGCGCCTTGGGTCCGCCGCCGGGCGAGGTGTTGCCCTCCTGGTTTACCAGCCTGTACAACAGCCACCTGGCCACGCTGCGGCTCGATCAGGGTCAGCTAGAAGAAGCGGGGGCTTTGTTGGAGGAGAGTTTGTTGTTGCTGGAGGGTTCGCCCCCGTGGTTTTTGGAGCGGGTAAGCTATGCTCGCTTACGCTATTTGATGGAGTCGGGCCAGCTCGACGATGCGCTTCACTTTGGCGAAATGGCGGTGTCCCGAACCCCCTCTCCCAGCCTTTTGGCCCTCTTGGCCTTGGCCTACGCCCATGCCCCAGGGCAGCAAAACCGCCGGCTGCTGCAGCGGCTGCTTAGGGGGTTGGAGGGCCAGGGGCACCCTGAGGTACTGGCGGCTTGCGAGCTGGCCAGGGGGATCAGCGCATGGCATTGGGAGCGGGGTGGGGTAGTTCACCTGCGCAACGCCGCGCTGCTGGCGCGGCGGGGGTGCAACCCCAGCCTTTTCTTTTATGCGCTTTTTGTCCTCGGGTTTGTGCACCAAGGCCAGAACCCCCAGAAATCGCTGGCCATCGTGCGTTATCTGCTGCGCCAGGCTGCGGCTGCGGGATTTGCGGTGCAGCACGACTACGCCTGCTTATTGCGGGCACAACTGCTGGCCACGGGGCGCGACCCCTCCAGCCTGCGGGAGTTCAAGCCCAAAACCCCGCTGGCCCACCTGTGGAAAACCCTCTTGCTGGCGGCGCTCAACGACGAAAAGCCCCGCCTAAGCCCCCACAGTTTTCGTGGGCATGGCATCCCGGGCATCCTGGCACGCTGGTTCTGTCAGCAGCCCCGCCTACGTCTGGAGTTACGTCCGGAGGCGCTCGAGTGAGGCTTTATGGCCCTGTCGCATAGGGCACCTTTAGTTTTGGCCCGCTGGTTGCAAAGGCGAGTTAGAATAAAAGTCTAACCAGACCGACGGTCTGAGCCCACCCCTATGGATGCCCAAAGCGCCCAAGCTATCGAACTGATTCGTTCCCGCATATCCATACGGGAGCTGGTGAGTAGGTATGTGGCGCTCAAGCCGAGTGGCAAGGGTACTTGGAAGGGACTGTGCCCTTTTCACCAGGAAAAGACCCCCTCATTTCAGGTAAGCGAGGCCAAGGGTTTATGCTACTGCTTTGGTTGTAGGAGCGGGGGCGATATCTTTGCTTTTCTACAAAAAATCGAGGGCATTGAGTTTCGCGAGGCCCTGGAGCGGTTGGCCCAGGAGGCAGGGGTGGAGCTGCCGCAGTACAAGGGACGCACCTCCGAGCGCAAGGAGGCTCTGCGTATCCTCGAGCTCACCCAGGCCTACTTTCGCGCCCACCTATCGGGTGCGGCGTTGGAATACCTGCAAGCGCGCGGCCTGACCCCCGCATCCATCGAGCAGTTTGGCCTGGGTTACGCCCCCAGAAGCTGGGACGGCCTGATCCGGTACTTGCAGGACCACGGCGTAAGCCCCCAGGAGGGTGCGGCGGCAGGGGTGTTGATGGAGCGGGAGGGGCGCTATTTGGATCGCTTCCGCCATCGGGTGACCTTCCCCATCCTGGATCCGCTGGGCCGTATTGTGGCCTTTACCGCGCGCGCCCTTGAAAAGGATGACAACCCTAAATACCTCAACTCCCCCGAGACCGCCCTGTTCAAGAAGAGCCAGTTGTTATACGGCTACCCTCAGGCCCGCGCAGCCATCCGAGAGCGCCGACGGGCGGTGGTGGTGGAGGGGCTTTTCGATGTGATCGCCCTGCACCAGATGGGTTTTCCTGAAACGGTGGCGGTGCTGGGTTCCTCGCTCTCTGGCGAGCAGGCCCACCTTTTGAAGCGGGCCGATGCCGGCGAACTGTACTTGGCCTTCGATGCCGATGAGGCCGGGCGCAAAGCCACCCTACAAAGCCTGAGCCTGGATATCGTCCGAAGCTTTGTGGTATACGCGGTGCTGCTCGAGGGGGGGCAGGACCCCGGTGATTTATTGCTGGCTCCCGACGGTCAGGCCCGCTTTGAAGCGGCTTTGCAATCGGCCCTACCCGAGGTGGAATACCGCTTCGAGATGGCCTCGGCTGGGCTGGACCTCAAACGGCCTGAGCACAAGCGAAGAGTCCTCGAGGCCCTGCGACCCCGCCTGATCTCGAGCGAACCCTTCGACCCGGTGGTGGAGAAGCTAAAAGCCAAGGTGATTGGGGCTTTGGAGCTTACCCCGCGCGCGTTGGAAGACTACCTGGCACGGGCCCGCAGCGCTTCGAAGCGGCCCGGCTCCCCAGCGCCCGACCGTACCCTGGGCCTGGGCCTGGGCCGACCAGACCTCACAGAAAAGCGACTTTTGCGCGAGCTGGATGTCATCGCACTCTTGTACTCGGTGCCAGAGGAGGAATTTTTGCAATGGGCGCTTTATGTCGAAGACCACACCTGGCCGCCGGAAGGAAGTCTGCTGGCCGAGTTTATGCAGGCCGCCCGTTCTGAGCAGGGCAAGGGCCGCATCCTGAGGCATTTTGAGCAGCGGGGCGAAGGGGCCCGCTTAATGGACGTGCTGATGAAGAGCCCCAGCTTTGAGCACCAGAACCTCGAGGCCCACCTGAGCGTGGCCCTGGCCCGGGTGCGGGAGGTCTACTACGAGATGCGCTTGGATAAGCTCAAGGCCCGGCTTAAAAACACCGCTGACCTGGACGAGATTCGCTCCCTGACCAAAGAAATTCAGGAGATCTTACAGGCCATCGAGGCCGAGCGACGGGTGTACAAGCGTTAGGCCGGTGCAAACGGCTTAGAGCGCTTTTCACAACTATTGAGCCACTCATAACTTGATTGCGTCGTCCTGCACAGCACAGTTGCCTCCCGGATGGGAGGCAAGGTCTGTGAAAAGTGTGATAGGTATGACCTCAGCGGGCTGTCCAGCCCAAGTCCATGACCTGGGCCGAGCCGGTAATGGCCCTGGCCTGCTCGGAGGTCAGAAAAAGTGCGTACTGGGCGACTTCTTCAGGTTCGATAAGGCGCTTGATGGCCGCGGGGGCTAGCATCACCTTTTCGATCACCTCAGCCTCGGGAATGCCTAGGGTGCGGGCCTGGTCGGCAATTTGCGACTCCACCAGCGGGGTGCGCACGTAGGCCGGGCAGATGGCGTTGCAGGTGATGCCGTACTCACTGACCTCGAGCGCTACAGTTTTGGTCAGGCCTAGCAAACCGTGCTTGGCCGAGATATAGGCCGACTTATAGGGGCTGGCCACCAGCCCATGCAGCGAGGCGATGTTAATAATTTGGCCCCAACGCTTTTGCTTCATGGTGGGCAGGGTGTATTTGATGAGCTGAAAGGGCGCTGTTAGCAGAACCTGAAGCATCAGGTTCCAGGTTTCCTCGGGAAACTCGTCCACCGGGTGGATGCGCTGGAGGCCAGCGTTATTGACCAGGATGTCTACCGGGCCTAACTCGAGCGCTCGTTGGGCCAGCGCCTTAACCGAGCCCTGTTCGGAAAGGTCGGCCTGGATAAATGCCCCACCTAAACTCTGGGCTACCGCTTCTGCGCTGGGGGAGAGGTCGTTGAGGATTAGGCGAGCCCCTTCGCGGGCGAAAACCTCGGCGATGGCTTTCCCGATGCCGCTGCCGGCGCCGGTGATGAGGGCGGTTTTATCTTTCAGTTGCATATCCCTTCGTATGCTACCTTATACCCCCACCCTCGCCGTTCTTAGTAACAGCCGACTGCGGATGAGGTTATGAAGGAGAGCTAAGTGCCCATGCATTAAACTATCCACATGCCTGCCCCCCTTCGCATCCGATTGACCCCAGAGGAAGAGGCCCAGCTGCGGGAGCTGGAGACCAACCCGGTGGTCCCCTTCAAGCTCCGCCGCCG
>Ga0308412_1001289_pt1 | contig 13620 bp, 10 predicted proteins | sample HotsprottomLayer_FD_202357 | JGI IMG/M metagenome (GOLD analysis project Ga0308412, IMG submission 202357) | Hot spring phototrophic mat microbial communities from Octopus Spring, Yellowstone National Park, Wyoming, United States -... | ecosystem: Environmental > Aquatic > Thermal springs > Hot...
CTTGTTGCAGGGTACTATAGCACACGCCGCGCCGCCTGCAACCAGGGCTACATCAACGTCCGGTGGATCGTCCGCGCCGTGGGCGTCATGGTCTTTGAATACATACTCCGCTCTCGCCCGCGCCGGCAGCCTTCGCATCCCCTAGCCGAGGGCTTATGGTTTTTGAATACATAATCCGGTATAGCCCGCGCAGGCGGGCTTCGCATTCCATAGCCGAGGGCTTCAGCCCCACGGCCAGCCCGGTATACCGGATTAATTTCTCAAAGACTATCAGCCCCACGGCCAGCCCGGCAGAGCGGACGAATTTCTCAAAGACCATAACGCCTCGGCTCCTGGTGCGAAGGCCACCTGCGTGGCCTGTCGAGCCCGCGCCGGCGGGCTTCGCAGAGGCTCGCCCGCGGCTTCAGTCGCCGGGCAGACGACTCTGACCTGGCCCTGGCCTGCAACCAGGAGTTGCCCGTGTGTCGCGTCCCACTGCTATAATGCCATGCACGCCAATCAGGACACGAGGGAGCAGCATCCATGGACCTCACCGCTGGCTACGAGATGTTTCTGACCGACGAGCACGCCATGCTGCGGCAAACGGTGCGCCAGTTTGCCGAGCAGGAGGTCGCGCCGTTCATTCGCGCCTGGGACCGTTCGGGCGCCGAGCAGCACGAAGGCCCCGAAACGCGCCCGCACATCCGCCCTGTGCTGAAGCGCATGGGCGAGCTGGGCTTCCTGGGCATCTGCCTGCCCCGGCGCTACGGTGGCGCGGGGATGGACTACCTGGCCCTCGCGGTGGTCTGCGAGGAACTCGAACGGGTAGACAGCTTCCTGCGCGTGGTGATGTCGGTGCATACCGGCCTCAACTCGCTGAGCCTCTTCCAGTGGGGCAGCGAGGAGCAGAAGCAGCGTTACCTGGTGCCCCAGGCCCGCGGCGAGCAACTCGCCGGCTACTGCCTCACCGAGCCTGATTCGGGCACCGATGCCGCCGCCATGCGCGCCACTGCCCGCCGCGACGGCGATAGCTACATCCTCAACGGCGAAAAGACCTGGATCAGTCTGGCCGATATTGCCGACAACTTCCTGGTAATGGCCAGGACCGATCCGGACCGGGGCGCGCGCGGCATCTCGGCCTTCATCGTCGAGCGGCGCTGGCCCGGGGTCTCCAGTCAGCCCATCCACGGGAAGCTGGGGGTGCGCGCCGGTAACACCGGCAGCGTCATTTTTCAGGATGTGCGCGTGCCCGCCGCCAACCGCCTCGGCGAAGAGGGCGAGGGCTTCAAAATCGCCATGGCCGCCCTCGACAACGGGCGCTACACCGTGGCAGCCGGCGCCACCGGGCTGATCCAGGCCAGCCTGGAAGCCAGCCTGCGCTACGCCCGCGAACGCCACACCTTCGGCAAGCCGATCGCCGAGCATCAACTGGTCAGGCGCATGCTCAGCCACATGGTCCGCAAGCTCGACACCTCGCGGCTCCTGGTCTATCGGGCGGGCTGGATGAAGAACCGCGGCCTGCGCAACACGCGCGAGACCACCCTGGCCAAGTGGCATGCCACGGTATCGAGCTTCGAGTCCGCCGATGATGCCATTCAGATCCACGGCGCCTACGGCTACGCCGACGAGTATCCGGTGGAGCGCTACCTGCGCAACGCCCGCGGGGCGGTGATCTACGAAGGCACCCGCGAATTGCAGGAGTTGTTGCAGGCCGATTTCGCCCTCGGGTACCGCATCAACCCGCCGCTGCGCTGCGAACTCCCCGCGTATGACGCCGAGGCGTGGGGTTGACAGCCGGGCGGAAAACGAGGATTATAGCGCCTATCAAGAACGTGTTCACATGTCTCCCGGGAGCGCGGGCATCTTGCCCGCGGAGATGCGACAAGGGCGGGGCACCCTCACTCCCAGGCACGTGTGTTACCCCAGGTGTGAACAGGTACCCTATCAAGTCTCCGGGACAAGGGACGGAGAACGTGGTACAATCGGTGGCGTTACAGGTGCCGGTAGGGTGTCGCGCAGGCGACGCCCCGACGAAGGAGCTTGGGCATGCACATCGTCGTGTGTATGAAGCAGGTCCCTCGGGACAACTCGGTCAAGATCAACCCTGACCTGAGCATCAACGCTGACGGGATCGAGAAGATCATCAACCTGTTCGACGAGTACGCGATCGAGGAAGGGATTATCTGGAACGAGAAGCACGGCGGGAAGCTGACCGTTCTCTCGATGGGCACCGACGAGTGGGTTGAGCAGATGCGCCGCGCCCTGGCCATGGGCGCCACCGACGCGCTGCTGCTGAAGGATCCGGCCTTTGCCACCCTCGACACCATCGCCGCGGCGAAGGTGGTGGCGGCGGCGATCCGCAAGCTTGGCGATGTGGATCTGATCCTCACCGGCCGGAACAGCACCGACGATGAGAGTGGCGCCTTCGCCCCCGCTCTGGCGCGGGTCCTGGGCTGGCCCCAGCTCACCTATGTGGGGAAGGTGATTGATGTCAATCCCGGCAGCAAGACGATCAGCGTCGAGCGGCATCTGGAGACGGTGGTGGAGACGGTGACCGCGCCGTTGCCCGCCGTGGTGAGCGTGATCAAGGATATCAACAACCCGCGCTATCCCTCGCTGCTGAAGATCAAGAAGGTCGCCAAGGTGGAGCCGCCGGTGTGGACGGCAGCCGATCTGGGCGTCACCGGTCTCGCGCCGACGGTTACGGTGACGCAGCGCGTGCCGCCGCCGCCGCGTCCGAGCGGCGAGATGATCGACGGCCCCGACGCGGCCGCCAAGGTGAAGAAACTGGTCGATAAGCTGCTGGAGAACCAGATTATCTAGCGCAGACGTTGCCCCCGCGCCCGTGGCGCGGGCATGCGCTGGCAGCGTTGTGTCGCAGGAGGAACATATGCCGGGCGTACTGGTTTATGTGGAGCAGGTAGACGGCGAGATCGCCGCCGTGACACGGGAGTTGCTGGGCAAGGGCAAGGAACTGGCGGCCGCCCTCGGCGGCCCGTTGAGCGCGGTGGTAGTGGGCAGCGGCGTGGGCGCGGTGGCCGAGAAAGTGACAGCCTACGGCGCCGATACGGTGTATACCGTTGACGACCCGCGGCTCTCCCCCTACACGACCGATGGGCACGTGGCCGCGGCGAAGGTCGCCGTGGCCGCGGCGCAGCCGGCGCTGATCCTCGCCGGGGCCAGTTTCCAGATGCGCGACTTCGGCGCGGCCCTGGCCGCCGATCTGGATGCCGGGCTGGTGGTGGACGCGATCGATCTGAAGGCCGAGGGTGGCGCGGTGACCGCGGTGCGCCCCTCCCACGGCGGAAACGTGATCAATACCTACGCCTTCGCCACTGGCCGCCCGGTGGTGGCCCTGGTGCGCAAGCAGAGCTTCCCCGAGGCGCAGCCCGGCGCCGCCGCCGGCAGCGTGCAGGCCCTGGCCCTCGATGGCGCGGAGATCCGCACCACCGTGAACAATGTCGCGCCGAAGACCGGCGCGGTCAACCTCACCGACGCGGCCATCATCGTGACCGGCGGGCGCGGCCTGGGCGACAAGGACAACTACTACAAGCTCATCCCGCCTCTGGCCGAGGCCCTCGGCGGCGCCTACGGCGCCTCGCGCGCCATCGTGGACGCCGGCTGGGTGCCCTATGAGCACCAGGTCGGCCAGACCGGCAAGACGGTCTCGCCCAAGCTCTACGTGGCCTGCGGCGTCTCCGGGGCCATCCAGCACCTGGCAGGTATGCGCACCAGCCGCAATATCGTGGCGATCAACAAGGACGCCGAAGCGCCGATCTTCCGGGTCGCCACTTTCGGCCTGGTCGGCGATGTGAACGAGGTGCTGCCCCTGCTGACCCAGGAATTGAAGAGCCGCCTTAGCCGGTAGGATCGGAGGGTGGAGAACCCTGGTTTCCTCGCACCCTGGCATCTCCGAGGGAGGGTGTGGGAGGGTAAATCCCTCCCACACCCTCCCTTGCTCATGCCGGTATGCGGAATTGTGAAGAAAAACTCCCGAAATTGGTATGGACGTGGTGCGATCTTTTCGCTATACTACCTTGTACAAGATAACGACGCATGCCGACCGTGGCGGCGGCGCTGTCCATATATGGTCTGACAGCCAGATTGCGACAACGCGTTTTCTGCGGGATGGCAGGCTCGCTCTGTTCCACTCTCCCCGAACCTGTCGGGATGGCGTGTCAGGCCAGCAGGTCGAAAGGATTACAAGCTATGAGCGCACTCATTCTCCTTGCTGTGGCTGTCGTTCTCGCCCTCGTCTCCGTCGCCGCGCTACGCAAGGTTCAGCAGGCTCCCGCCCGCGTCGTTATCGAGCCAGACACGCTCCTGCGTCGCCGCCGCCGCCAGTAGGCCCAACCGGCTACACAGTACGCCACCACGTCTCTTCGCTGATCCGTCGTACCTGTTCACACTCGGGGTCATCCACGAGCCTGGAAGTGAGGGTGTTCCGCAACCCTCCCACCGGGTGGGGGATGGGGAAACCTGGTTTCCCCATCCCTCTGCTTGAGGGCTGCGCCCCGCACACGTGGGGACACCAGGTTTCTTCACACACCTCCTCCGAGGGCTTCTTTCCACGTTGGCATTAGCAGGCTTTCATTGGGATGCGGGAAGCAATCCTCTATACTGAGAGGCGGCAGTGGAACTTCCACCGCCGCCTTCTCGTCTATCCATCGTGGTCCCTGCTGCCGCGGGCTTCCCGCGATGGATCCTGATCGGGTTGCCTGACGGTATGCGTAGCGTGCGAGGAGCCGGTTGTGTCCCGAGCCGTCCGTCGTTTGCTTCCCATTCTCCTGGTGGTGCCGATCCTGACCGCCGCCCTGGCGCAGACGGGGCGCGCCGCTCCCCCCGCCGCGGAGGCGATCAGCCTGACCGCCCGTCCCGCCTATGAGGGCGTCTTTCGCCCCAACCGGTGGATGCCGATCGTGGTTGAAGTGGCCAACGAGGGCGCCGACCGGAACGTGGAGTTGCGCGTCGGCACCCGCGAGGGCGCCCGGTACGCGACGGTGGTTGCGTTGCCTCACCGTGGGCGTAAGGTGGCGCCTGTCTATGTCTTCCTGACCCCTGCCTCGCGGCGGCTGCGGGTGCAGGCGCTCGACGCCGGTCAGGAACTTGCCGCTACGACCCTGCAACTCCCTCCCTTCAACCCCCAGGCCCGTTACGTCGCGGTGGTGGGGCAGGAGGGCGCGCCAGCGCCCCCCCTGCCCGCGCGGCTCTCCGGCGGCTCCGTGCTCGTCCCGATCCTGTTGCGCCCCGAAGATATGCCTGAGCATGCCCTGGGTTTCAGCGCGTTCGATACGGTCGTTCTGGAAGATGCCCCCACCGAGGCGTTGAACGAACGCCAGCGCGCGGCGCTCGGCGAGTGGGTGCTTCGCGGCGGCCAGGTGATCCTCGGCGGCGGGGACGGTCTGCGCCGCTCGCTGGCCGGCCTGCCCGCGATCTTGCGGACGGTAACGGTGACCGCGGTTGAGCCGGCGCCCGCCGCGACGCTGTTCGGGGCCGATGCCGGGGCCGGGTCGGTGCCGCTGGCCCGCGTGACGCCCCTGCCAATCGCCGGCGCGCCCGCTCCCTACGCCGTGCCGCTGTTTGCCGACGCAAGCGTGGCCGCTCTGGAGCAGAGCCTGGGGCGCGGCGTGATCACTGTGGCGCCCTGGCCGCTGGCGCATCCTGCGGTGCGCGCGTGGGCCGAGGCGCCGGAGGTGTGGGAGGTGTTGATGCATCCCCTTGCGCCTCCGCCCCCGGGCTTCGAAGCTCAGGCGCTGAGCCTGGATGGTTTCCTCGAAGGCAGCCTGGCCGCCAGCCTCACCAGCCTCCCGGCCCTGGAGTTCCCGCCCCTGGGTTTGCTGGCCGGATTGCTGCTGGCCTACATCGTCCTGGTCGGGCCGGTCACCTATCTGGTGTTGCGCCGCTTCGACCGACAGGCCTGGGGATGGGTCGTGGCGCCGGCGATCACCCTGCTCTTTACCGGGTTAACCTATGGCCTCGGATACGTCCAGCGGGGCGGCGACGTGTTGCTGGCCTCGGTCAACCTGATCGAGTCGCTTGACGCCCATGGCGACGTGGCGCGTCTGCGTTCCTTCGTGGGGCTGTTCTCGCCCGAACGGCGCAACTACAGCCTGCGCGTCGCGGCGGCGAACGACGCCGCTCTGTTGCTGCGCCCAGTCTCTATCCAGGGGCCGTGGGACCCTGGCGCCGCCGGTGGCGGGGTGTTTCTCCAGGAAGCTGAGGCGGGCGCGAAGGCCGATGCCTTCGAAGTGGCCCAGTGGTCCATGCGCGCGCTGGGCGCCGATGTGATTACCAGCACGACCGGACTTGCCGCGCGTATCACCATCGCCGGCGACGAGGTGCATGGGGAGGTCGAGAACCGTGGCGATCAGGCGCTGGCGGATGTCGCCCTGGTGCAGGGCGATCGGGTGGCGCGGCTGGGCGATCTGGCCCCGGGTGAGCGGCGCAGCGCTCTCCTGCAGCGCCAGCGCGTGGCCCAGCCGGGGTTGTTTGGGCCGGTCATCCCTCTGGGCTACCTGATCTACAGCGATGAAATTGACCGTCAGGGCCAGCCCGGCGGCCAACCGCTGGCCGCCGGGTTGCAGCAACGGATCCGCATTCTCGACGCCTTCTACAGCTACGGGTTGGCCCTTCAGAACGGTCAGCCGCTGGTGATCGCCTGGAGCAGCGCGGCAGGTCTGTCGCTGGCCCTCGAAGGGACGCGGGCAAGCAGCCAGCATACGACGCTCATCACCGCAACGCCCCGCATAACGGTTGCCGGCGATACGCTGAGCCTGGGGCGGGGTTGGCTCGCCTCCCGCTTTGAAAGCCCCGGCACCACGAGTTGTATGGGCGGTCAGGGGCTGGGCCTGCTCGTGCGGCCCGATCCGGCAGTGGTGAACCTGGTGTTGCCCCGCGACCTGTACGGGCTGCGCCCCGAGGCGATGACCCTGGAGACGGGCGCCGATGGTCCCTGGCAACCGACCACCGTGGTTGAGCTGTACAATTGGAACGCAGGCGCCTGGGAGGCGCAAAGCCTGATGCGCCGTTCGCAGCCCATCGAGGCCCCCGAGCGCTTCCTGGGCAGCAATGGCGCCATCCGGGTGCGGTTGAGCTACCCCCACGGCGAGGCCGCACCCGGATGCGTGTATGTAGATGCCACGTTGAAGGGACGCATGCCATGACCCCGGCCATCGAGACGGTCAATCTCACCCGGCGCTATGGCCGCATGGTTGCCCTCGACCACCTGAACCTGACGGTGGCCCGGGGAAGCATTTACGGCTTTATCGGCCCGAACGGCGCCGGCAAGACGACCACCCTGCGCCTGCTCGCCGGTCTGATCGAGCCGACCTCCGGCGAAGTGCGCTTGATGGGGCAACGGCTCATCCCCGGCGGCGGCCAGCGCCTGGTGGGCTACATGCCCGACTTCTTCGGCGTCTACGACGATCTGCGGGTCTGGGAGTATCTCGACTTCTTCGCCCGCTGCTATGGTCTGGAAGCGGCGCGCCGCCGCCGGACGGTTGATGAGTTGCTCAACCTGGTCGATCTGGCCGATCGGCGCAACGCCTATGTGCAGAGCCTGTCGCGGGGTATGCAGCAGCGGCTCTGCCTGGCCCACGCGCTGGTGCATGATCCGCCCGTGTTGCTGCTTGACGAGCCGGCGAGCGGGCTGGACCCGCGGGCGCGGGTGGAGTTGCGGGAATTGTTGCGCACCCTGCGCGACATGGGCAAGACGGTGCTGGTCAGTTCGCACATTTTGAGCGAACTGGCCGAGGTGTGCAACGAGATCGGGATCATCGACAGCGGCAAGATGATTGTCAGCGGTCCGGTAGAGACGGTCCGCCGGCAGTTGGAAGGCAGCGCCCGGCTGCGCATCCGCGTGCTGCGGGGCCTGGAGACGGCCCGCGCCTTGCTGCAGCGCGTGGCGGCCACCCCAGAGGAGGGACTGCCGCGGCTCCGCGGGGTGCGGGCCGATCCGTCCGACGAGGCGGTCGTGCTGGTCGAGGTGGAGGAGAGCGATGAGGAGCGGCAGGCGGCGCTACTGACGCGCCTGGTACAGGCGGGAGTGGTGGTCAGCGAATTTCGGGCGCAGGCGGAGAACCTGGAGGAGTTGTTCTTGCGTCTGACCGCGGCGGAGTAAGCGTTTATGCGGGGGATACGTCTTCAGCGACCGCAGATCAACCCGATTATCGTGCGCGAAGCGCGCACACGCATGCGGGGCGCGCGGCCCTACGTCGTGCTGACCGTGTTTCTCGCGCTGCTGGCCCTCGCTGGCGTGGGGATCTTTCAGTTGATGGCGCAGCAGGCGCGCTTTGGCGGCGTGCTCCTGAGCGCGCAGGTGGGCCAGGGGCTTTTCAAAGGTCTGGCCTTTGTCGAGTTGCTGCTGGTGGTCTTTCTGGCGCCAGCGATGACCAGCGGGGCCATCAGTGGTGAGCGTGAAGGGTTGACCTACGACATGCTCATGGCTACGCCCCTGCGGCCCGAACAGGTGCTGTGGGGCAAACTGGTGGCGGCGTTGAGTTACCTGTTCGTGCTGATCTTCGCCGCCGTGCCGGTGTTCAGTGTGGTATTCGTCTTTGGCGGGGTCGAGCCGATGGCCCTGCTGAAGGCGTTGGCGCTGCTGGTGATGACGACCATCTTCTTCGGGACGCTGGGCCTGTTCTGCTCAGCCTTGCTCCAGCGGACGACGCGGGCGACGGTGGTGGCCTACGCGCTGGTCTTGCTGCTGCTGGGCGTACCGCTGCTCCTTGCGACGGTCTGGGGACAATTCTCGACCCCCCCGGGGCAGGCGCCGCCGCCGCCGCTGGTATACCTGCAGCCCTTCAGCGCGCTGACGGCGATTACCACGATCACGCCCTCCGCCGACCAGGCGATGAACTTCTTCGGCTATGGCGATCCCCTGAGCGGCCTGCCGTTCCTGACGCTGCTGTGGCCCGGGGTGATCCACTACGGGCCGGCGGGGCCGGTTGTGGTGCCGGTCTACCGGGCGACGCTGATCTTCTACGGCCTGCTGACGGTCCTGCTCAGTTGGGCCACGGCGCATCTGATGGGGCCGGGGCGACGCTGGCGTCCGCGCCGCAGCGATCTGGGGTTCGTCCTGCTGCTGCTGGTGATCGGCCTGGCGGCCTATGTCTGGCGCGACTGGTGGCACGTGGCGCCGCCGCGGATGGGGTGAGCGATCAAACAGGGAAGCCCGCTGTTCCGGGTTTCCCGATCGGCGGTCCCCTTGTTGGGGGCGGGAGTGCGGCTCCGCCGCACACGAACAGGATGAACATAGGTTGTTCTTGGGAGGGCGCAGCCCTCCCACACCCTGCGGGTGGGGATCTGGGGGGAAACCCGGTTTCCCCAGCCCCCTGCGTGAGGCCGCAGCCCTCCCACACCCTGCGGGTGGGGATCTGGGGGGAAACCCGGTTTCCCCAGCCCCCTGCGTGAGGGCGTAGCCCTCCCACACCCTCCCGCGGGCGGGGGTCTGGGGGGAAACCCGGTTTCCCCAGCCCCCTGCGTGAGGGCGTAGCCCTCCCACACCCTCCCGCGGGCGGGGGTCTGGGGGAACCAGGTTCCCCCATGTTCACATCAGGCTGCGCAGCACCCCCACGACGCGCCCCTGGATGCGCACATTCTCGGGGGAGGTATAAATGGGTTGCATGGCGCTGTTGGCAGGCTGGAGGCGGATGCGGTCCCCCTCGTAGTAGAACTTCTTGAGGGTCACCGCATTCTCATCAACGATCCATGCGGCGACCATCTGGCCGTTTTCGGCGTCCTCCTGGTGGCGCAGCAGCACGATGTCGCCATCGTCGATCAGCGCGTCGATCATGGATTGGCCGCGCACCCGCAGGGCGAACACATCCTTGAGCTTTTCCGGGGGGACAATCTCGGCGGGCACGTCGATCTTCTCGGCGGACGCTGGATCCACCTCTTGCGGGTCGGGGAGCGGGGAGCCGGCAGTGATCACCCCGAGCAGCGGCACCTGGCCGCCTCTGCCGGTCAGGCTGAGCGGGACAAACTCGTTCTCTTTCCGCGCCAGCGTGATCCCGCGCGACACTTTCCCCTCCCGATTGATCCAGCCTTTCTCCTTCAGGGCCTTGAGGTTGTAGGCCACCACCGAGGTCGAGCTAATATTGAGCTTACTCTTGATATCACGAATGGCTGGCGCGTAGCCGTTCTTACGTATGAACTCCTCAATGTAATCCAGCATCTCTTTCTGACGCTGAGAAAGCCCATTGCCTCTACGCATGTCTCCCCATCCTTTCTCTGGCCGCAGCCCGGATGGGGCCAACGGCGAGCTTCCGATACACGATGCGCGCTACGCGAACCAGTATGCACTGTGCGTGCAGAACGGCACAGCCGGCTGTGCCGGAGTAGAACTTTTGTCGCAAGTATAGCAAAGAAAACACTTGTGCGTCAAGAGGGCGGGCCGTTGCCGATGTCGTTGGGGCTTGCCCCGCGCCGTTGAGTCATTCGTGCTGCTGGCAGCTACCCTGGTAGACCTTCGTGCGGCTGCGCCGCACACTGCCGTGATGAAAGAGTTGTTTTTGGGCGGGCGGCGCCCTCCCAGCGCCTGCCGCGGGCGGGGGGATGGGGAAACCGGGTTTCCCCGTTTTTAATCGGATTTCGGGGCGTCTCTATGACGCTGTGGCAGCGTGCTATAATCGCGGGTATGGAGCAGGTGATCGCAGTTGATCTGGGGGGCACGTTTCTGCGCGCCGCGCTGGTGACGGCGCGGGGGCAGGTGCTGGCCCACGAGCGTGTTCCCACGCAGGTTGAAGCCGGCCCCACGGCGGTGATCGGGCGGGTGGTGGAGTTGATCGAGCGTATGCGCGCCCGCCTGCCCGAGGAAGCGACCCTGCTTGGGGTGGGCATCGGCGCGCCCGGCCCCCTCGATCCGGCCACGGGGGTGGTCTACTCGCCGCCCAATATGCCCGGCTGGCACACGGTGCCTCTGCGGTCCATGGTCGCTGAGGCCACCGGGCTGCCGGTGGAACTGGGCAATGACGCCAATGTCGCCGCGCTGGGCGAGTGGCGCTTCGGGGGTGGCCAGGGCCGGCAACATCTGGTCTATGTCACCGTGAGCACCGGCATTGGTGGCGGGGTGATCACCGACGGGCGCCTGCTGTTGGGGCGCATGGGCGCGGGCGCCGAGTTGGGGTTTATGGTGCTCGATACCGAACGGGGCGCGGTGTGGGAGGATCTGGCCTCGGGCACGGCCCTTGGGCGCGCCGCTGCCGCGGCGATGCCCGCGCGCCCGGAGAGCCTGTTGCACCAGCGGGCCACCCCGGCCACGGTGACCGGCGCCGACGTGGCCGCCGCGGCGGCTGCGGGCGACGCGCTGGCGACCGAGTTGATGGCCCGTGAGGCGCGGCTGCTCGGGTTGGGGTTCGCTTCGATCCTGCACGTCTTTAGCCCCGAGGTGCTGATTGCCGGCGGCGGGGTGATCTTGAACAACCCCGGCTTGCTCGAACAGGCCCGCGCAATTGCCTACGCCCACGTGAAGGTGGCTCTCTATCGCGATGTGCCGATCATCGCCGCGACCCTGGGCGATCACGCCGGCCTGCTCGGCGCTGCCGCGCTGGCGCTGGCCGCCCACGAGCGCTAAGCGATGCTGTGGTGTAAGTGTTCACATGGTTCCTGGGAGCGCGGGCAGCTTGCCCGCGGAGACGCGACGCGGGCGGGACGCCCGCGCTCCCAGGCGCGTGGGTTACCCCTAGTTTGAACACTTAGGCATGGTTCAAAACCTGCGGTTTGCGCTTGACCGTCTGGCGGGGAGGTGTGGAGGGGCCAGGCCCCTCCACAACCTTCCCTGTGGTCCCGTGTCGAGGCAAACGGTCATGTGCGTTTGAACCACGCCTTACGCTGCGATCATCATTGTAGGTGTGAACCGTCTATGGGCTATGCTGACCCATCGCCAGTTGCGCGGAACGCCGCGCGCCAGCGCACGCTGCTGCTGGCCTGGCTGACGCTGCTGTTCTTTTTTGCCCTCTTTGCCGGGATGCTCGCCTGGGCGCTATGGACCGGGCGTGAAGTCTACCGCGCGGCTACCGAGCCGCGTGAAGCGGTGTTGATTGTGCGCGGCCCCGCCGAGTCGATCGCCTGGCGACCGGCCCATCGAACGGTGTACCAGGCCCCACGTGACGAGCAGCCGCTGTCCGAGGGTGATTCGGTGCGGATCGTCGCGTCGGCCGGCTACGGGCAGTTGGCCAGTGTGCGTCTGTTCGAGGAGAGCCAGCTTGATCTGTGGGCCGGCGCCGAGGTGGCCATCGAGGCGCTGCGCACCAGTCGCTGGCACAGCGGCACCCTGGAGATTGCCGTGCGCCAGCGTGCCGGCTATGTGCGCTACGACATCACGCCCAACCAGCGCTATGCGCAGGCGCGTTACACGGTGCGCGTAGCCGATGCGCGGCTTGATCTGGCGCCCGGGGGCAGTTACAGCGTCGAGTTGCTTCCTCCCGAGCGCGCGGTGCTGCGGCCCGATGGCGGCAATGCCCTCTCCGCCGATGTGGCGGTGCGCAGCGGCGTGGCGCTGGTCCACGGCGCCGACGGGCGCAGCGTCGAGGTGCGGCCCCGCGAACGTCTGGTGATCGATCCGGCCGGCGTGCCCGGCCTGGTCGTCCCCGCCCGCTGGGAATTGATCCGCGATGGCGGTTTCAGCCAGTTTAGCGAGGTGGAGTATAACAATACCACGCGCCAGGATGACCCGACCCTGCCCAGGGCCACCACCTGGCGGGTCTACTCCGGCCCGGCATTGCCGCTCGAACAACGGGGGTTCTTCCGCCTCTCGCCGATCTGCCGCCCCCAGCTCCCCGAAGGGAGTTGCGGCCCCGATGACCGGCGCGTGGCCGCCTGGTTCTACCGGCCCGGCAACCAGACCAGCGGCTTTACCACGGGCATCAAACAGGACCTGGGACCGCGGGGCGAGGGGATCGATATCTCGGAGTACCGCTCGTTGCGCTTTTCGCTCTGGGCGCGCATTCTCTACCAGTCGCTCAACGACGTCGGCGACCGCGGCACGGAGTGCCCGGTGATGATCCGCCTGGTGGCGAAGCGCACTTCTCCGGCTGATGCGGAGGAGGAACGGGTGGTGTGCGTCTACAGCGATAACGATGATCGGCCGCCGCAGGTGACTCAGCCCGGCGTGACCTATATCCCTGTGGAGCGGGCCGTCTGGGCCAATATCAGCTTCGATTTGCGCGATGAAGGCTGGCTCCCCGACTATCGCCTGTTGCGCAGCATCGAGATCTATGCCAATGGCCACGACTATGATTCGCGCGTGACCGAGGTGTCGCTGATCGGTGAGCAGTGAAGGTCAGGGGATCTGCCTGATCTTCTCGCCCTTAGAGGCTGTCCAATATAAGATCACCGCGCTTTACCTGACGCCGCTCCGCTGCGCTTCGCGGCGCAGGTAAAGCGCATACCGTTAGGCGCTTCATCGTAGCCTGTCGTAGAGAATATGCCTTTGATGTCGATACCTTGACGTGGGTGGTAAGATGACACCGACGTGTCGGAGGTTCGGAGGCCCGGCAAATGGGTTCGTATACCGAATTACAGGCTTGCACACCTGTTCCGGTAAACATAAATGGCTTCAATCAGTCTGCTCAATTACCATATGGTTTGCAGGTTGACCACATTCGCGCATCGATGGTCGATTTTCTCGACTTCTTGGGATTT
>Ga0308412_1001295_pt1 | contig 13573 bp, 13 predicted proteins | sample HotsprottomLayer_FD_202357 | JGI IMG/M metagenome (GOLD analysis project Ga0308412, IMG submission 202357) | Hot spring phototrophic mat microbial communities from Octopus Spring, Yellowstone National Park, Wyoming, United States -... | ecosystem: Environmental > Aquatic > Thermal springs > Hot...
TGGACATCCACCTGGCTTCGAACGTCGAAATCCCCGACAATCTCGTCGTCCGGGCGGCGCGCTTGCTCATGGAGCGGACCAGGCTGCGCGGCAGGGTTTCGCTCGTCTTGGACAAGCGGATTCCGGTGGGCGCGGGCCTGGGCGGAGGGTCGAGCGACGCCGCGGCGGTGCTGCTCGCGCTGCCGGTCCTGGCTGGCGTTCATCTCGAGCTCGATGAACTCGCCGCCCTGGCAGCCGAGCTCGGTAGCGACGTACCGTTCTTCCTCCACGGGGGCACGGCGCTCGGCCTGGGCCGCGGCACCGAACTGTACCCGCTGCCGGAGGCGCCCAACTTTCGCGGCATCGTCGTTGCACCGCAAATTCAAATTTCCACTGCCGAGGCCTACCGGGCGCTCGGCCGTAAATTGACATCAGGGTTACATTTGCCTATGATGAGTAAGTTCACGAATCTCTGTTGGTCGCTCGTCCGCGGTATGTCGAGCCAGCAGTGGTCGGCTTTCGGGGAGAATGACTTTGAGAGCGTCGCCTTCCGGAATCACCCGTCCTTGGCCGCCATCCGGCGCAAACTCAGAAGCGCGGGGGCTGGACCTGTGCTGCTGAGCGGGAGCGGATCGGCCGTTTACGGCATCTTTTCCCGCGGCAAGGACTTACGGCGTTTGTGCCGCAGCTTTGCCGACGGGGTGGCGCAACCGTTTGTCTTCGTCAGCCGGGCTCGCTACCGGCGCTTGTGGTGGCGCAGCCTCGGCGAGCACCTCCGGGGGGAGACATGGCCGCCCCAAAGCCGGTACGCGCGATGAGCTACGACCATTTTAAAGTCGTCTCGGGCAGCGCCAACCCGACCCTGGCGGAAGAGATCTGCCAGTGGCTGGGTTGCAAGCTGGCCCAGACGGAGCTGACGACGTTTTCCGACGGCGAGATCCGCGTCCATATCAAGGAGAACGTGCGCGGCTGCGACGTCTTCGTCGTCCAGCCCACCTGCCCGCCGGTGGACCGGAATCTCATGGAGCTGCTGTTGATGATCGACGCGCTCAAGCGCGCCTCCGCGGAGCGCATCACGGCGGTGCTGCCCTATTACGGGTATGGCCGGCAAGACCGCAAGGACCGGCCCCGCGTACCCATCTCCGCCAAGCTGGTGGCGTCGCTGCTGGAGCGCGCCGGCGCCAGCCGGATCCTTGCGCTTGATTTGCACGCCGCCCAGATCCAGGGCTTTTTCGATATCCCGGTCGATCATCTGTTCGCTACGCCGGTGGTGCTGGAGTACTTCCGGGAGAAGACGGACAGGCTCACCGTCGTATCACCAGACGCCGGCGGCGTCGAGCGAGCGCGCGCCCTGGCCAAACGCCTGGAGGCGCCGCTGGCCATCATCGACAAGCGCCGCCGCGATACCAACGTCGCCGAGGTCCTGCACATCATCGGGGACGTCGCGGGCCGCGACTGCCTCGTGATCGACGATCTGATCGACACCGCTGGAACGCTCGTCCGCGGCGCCGAGGCGTTAATCGAGCACGGAGCTCGAAGCGTGTCGGCTTTCGCGACGCACCCGGTGCTCTCCGGCCCGGCCATCGCCAGCATCGAGGGCTCGCCGCTTCATGAAGTCGTGGTCACAAATTCGATACCATTGAAGGAAGAGGCTAAACAGTGCAAGCGGCTTCGCGTCTTATCGGTGGCGAAGCTGCTGGCCCAAGCCATCCAGGCGATTCACGAGGAAACCTCCATTAGCGTCTATTTCGTTTGAGCCGGGCGGAGTCGCTGGGAGCGGCGCTCCGGCCGGAAAATGAAATGAGGAGTTGGTATGAGAAAAGACATCACGGTCGTCGCCGAACCGCGCGCCGAGCGGGGCAAAAACGCGGCCCGCCGTCTCCGCGTGGGGGGCCGGATTCCGGCGGTGCTCTACGGGGCCGGAAAACCAGCGACGCCGATCACCGTCGAACCCAAGCAGATCGAACGGATCCTGTCGAGCAGCACCGGGCACAACACGATCTTCGACGTCCAGGTGGACGGACAGGAGACTTGTCCGGCCATGATCGTGGACTGGCAATATCACCCGGTTCATGGGCGCCTGTTGCATGTCGACCTCGAGCGGATCGACATAAGCCGGAAGCTGCGCGTCAAAGTTCCGGTGCATCTGGAAGGTGAAGCCAGAGGCGTCAAGCAGCAGGGCGGGCTGATGGAGGTGGTGACCCGCGAGATCGAGGTCGAGTGCCTGCCGGACCGAATCCCTGAGCACTTCTCCGTCGATGTCCGCCGGCTGCTCATTGGCCAGAACCTGCGCGCCGCCGACGTCCCGCTCGGTGAGGGAATCGAACTGAAAAGTTCGCCGGACACGGTGATCTGTCACGTCATCGCCCTGCGAACCTCGCAGGTGACCGAGGCCGCCGAAGCAGAGGCGGCTCCCGCCGAGCCGGAAGTGGTCAAGAAGGGCAAGGCCGAGAAGAAGGAATAACCAGTAGGTTGGGCACGGTGTGGTGGCTGAGCGTGCCGGAGAGGGGCGGCCTTGCTGGCTTGTGGTCGGCTTGGGTAACCCGGGCGAACGCTACGCCCACACCCCACACAACCTCGGCTTTCTGGTGGCGGATCGGCTGGCGGCCCGGCACGGGATCCGGCTGGCTTTGAAGCAGGCTATGTCGCTCGTCGGAGTGGGCGAAATCGGCGCTGCCCGGGTCGTGCTCGCTAAGCCCCAGACTTTCATGAACCGCAGCGGCGGGGCAGTCCGGGCGCTGCTCGAAAAGGAGTCGCTTGGCGCCGACCGCTTGGTGCTCGTCTATGACGAGCTGTCGCTGCCCTGGGGCAACCTTCGAGTTCGCGCGAAGGGCTCAGCCGGCGGGCACCACGGCGTCGAGTCGGTCATCAGCCAGCTCGGCACCACCGACTTCGCGCGGGTCCGGCTGGGCATCCACCCGGGACGGCCCGTCGAGGACGGAGCGGAGTTCGTTTTGACTCCGTTTCCGCGCCCCTGGCTCGAGGAGCTGGATGAGTTTGTGGACCGCGCCGCCGACGCGGTGGAGGTCCTCATCGCCGAGGGCGTCGAGAAGGCCATGGCGAAGTTCAATCGCCGCGCCCGAGGCTTGGAGAAAGAGGAGGCATGAGAATTTACGAAATCATGTTCATCGTCGATCCGAACGCTCCGGAGGAGGCGATCGACGCGATCATCGCACAGGTGGAGGGCGTCATTCGCGATTCCGGCGGCACGGTCGACAAGGTCGACAAGTGGGGCAAACGCAAGCTGGCCTACCGCGTCCGGCGACGCGAGGAGGGCTATTACGTCCTGGTGCGGTACTCCGTGGCCGACACCGCGGCTGTCAAGGAGATCGAGCGGCGCCTGAAGGTGCAGGAGCTCGTGCTGAAGTACCTCACGGTGCGTCTGGACGAGAAGCTGCGCTGGCTGGAGAAGCGACGCAAGGCGCGCGAGAAGCGGGCGGCCAAGAAGCCCGCCGCCGCGGCAGCCGTGCGGATGCCGGGCGAGCCGGCGCCTGCGGTTCCGGGTGAGCCCGTCGAGGAAAGCGAGTAGGATGAAGGAGTAGGACGACTATGGCGGAAACCAAAGGCGGAAGACCCATCAGTGCTTCCCAGCGGCCCACCGGGGGCGACAAAGCGGTGGTCACCCGCAAGCAGTACTTCCGGCGCAAGAAGGTCTGCCGCTTCTGCGTGGAGAAGATTGACGATATCGACTATAAGGACGTGCGCCTGCTTTCGGCGTTCATCTCCGAGCGCGGCCGGATCATTCCCCGCCGGATTTCCGGGGTCTGCACGCCCTGCCAGCGGCGCCTAACCACGGCCATCAAACAGGCGCGCAACATCGCGCTGTTGCCCTTTACCACGACGCCGTAGCTAGAGGCACGGCGCCGGTGACAGGATCGGAGGGATTCAACCGATGGAGGTGATTCTCAGGCAGGACGTCGACAAGCTCGGAACGCGCGGCCAGGTAGTCAAGGTCGCCGACGGCTACGCGCGCAACTACCTGTTACCCAAGCGCCTGGCTGTGCCCGCCACGCCCGCCAACAAGAAGATCGTCGAACAGGAGCGGCAGGCGCAGCTGCGGCGCGAGGCCCGCGAGAAGACCGAGGCCGAGGAGCTGGCCCGGTTGCTCGCCGGCCTCAGCATCACGATCGCCCGCAAGGCAGGCGAGCATGACCAGTTGTTCGGGTCGGTGACCCCGCAGGACATCTCGGATGCCCTCGCGCAGCGGAGTTTCAACATCGATCGCCGCAAGATCCAACTGGAGGAGCCGATCAAGCAACTCGGGGAATATCAGGTGCCCATCCGGTTGCACCGTGAGGTGACGGTGAGCATCGGCGTGAACGTCGTGCGAGAGTAGTACACTCTCTCGATATGGCGTACTTCGATTTGAGCGGACAAACGGCGGTCGTCACCGGCGCAGCCACCGGGATCGGCGAAGCGATCGCGCGGCGCCTCGCTGGAGCCGGAGCCACCGTGGCCGTCGCCGACATCAATGTCGAGGGCGCCGAGCGCGTGGCGGCCTCCATTGCCGCCGAGCAGCCCGGACGGGCCTTTGCGGTCCCGCTCGACGTCACCGACCCGGAATCGGTCCGCTCCGCCGTGACGGCGGTGCTGGCCCGCACCGGGCGCATCGACATCTGGGTGAACAACGCCGGCATCGCCGGAAGAGCGGCGCCGCTTTGGGAGCAGAGCGATGAGGACTGGCGCAAGGTGATGCGCGTCAACCTGGACGGGGTCTTCTATTGCTCGCGCGCCGTCATTACGCACATGCGCGAGCGAAAGTACGGCCGCATCGTCAACATCGCCTCGATCGCCGGCAAGGAGGGCAACCCGAACATGACGGCCTACTCGGCCAGCAAGGCGGCGGTCATCGCCTTCACCAAATCGCTGGCCAAGGAGGTCGCCCTCGACGGCATCTGCGTGAACTCGGTAGCGCCGGCGGTGGTGCGGACGCAGATTCTCGAGCAGCTTACGCCCGAGCAGATCGATTACATGACCCAGCGCATCCCGATGCGCCGCACGGGTACCCCCGAGGAGATCGCCGCCGTCGTGCACTACCTGGCCAGCCCGGACTGCTCCTTCGTCACAGGACAGTGCCACGACGCCAGCGGCGGCCGCGCAACCTACTAACTTGCCTCTCCCGCCCGAGGATTATTCGAGCCTGCCGCCCGGCGAACTTCTCGAGCTGGCCGCCCGCGGGCACGCAGCGATCGATCATCGGTTCCTCCGCGCCCTGTTGGCGGACCGGCGGCGTCTGGTCGAGGATCTGGTCCGCTTCCTGGCCGGGGACCACAGTCGTCGCCGTCTGGACTTGCGTCTGGAGCTGCTGCCGCTGCTTCGCCACCTGCGCGCCCCCGAGACGCTGCCCTTTCTCGTTCAGCTCGTCGAGCTGTATGAGGTGGACGCGCCGGACGAGCTGGTGGAAACCCTCTGCGAGTTCGGCGAGCTGGCCGTGGAACCGCTGCTCGAACTCTACGGCCGGCTCGGAGCGGCCGACGCCTCTGTGGTCCCGTTTCTCGTCGCCTCGCTCGGTGTCAAAGACGACCGCATCGAGCGGCTTCTGGCCCAGGTGGAGGCGCAAGATCCGGAGGAAGGGGCCTTTTGTCGCGAGATTTACGAGCGAACCGAAGCGGTCGGCGACGACGAGCCGTTCGATCTGTGGAAGCAGTATCCTGACCGAAGCGAGCCGCCCCTGGACCTTCTGCCCGAAGAGGAGGTACTCGAGTTTCTTTCGAGCCGCGCTAGCGAGCATCGCGTCGCCGCAGCGCGCTGTCTCGGTGACCGCCTGCGGCTTGGACGGAAAACGATCGAACGCCTGATCGAGGCGGGCCGCAGCGATCCGGATCCCGCCGTGCGCGCGGAGGCCTGGCGCGCTTTGGCCGGGCGCGAGGCGGCGGTGTCGCGCCTCCAAGAGGAGCTGCTCGCCCGCCTCGGCGACGACTCGGTTGTTGTCGCCGAGAAGGCCGGCCTCGCCGTGGCCCTGGCGGAGTCGGCCGGACATCCTTCCGTGCGGGCTGCAATTCTGCGCGCCTACGAGCAACCGGCCACACGCGCGCGGGCGCTCGAAGCCATGTGGCGCTCCCTCGACCGCAGCTTCGCCCGCTACTTCCCGCCCCATCTGGAGGACCCCGACCGGGAGGTCGTCGCCGAGGCCATCGCCGGCGTCGGCCACCTCAGAATCGTCTCGGCGCTCAGCCGCCTGGAGCGGTTTTTCGATGACGAGGACCTCCGTCCGCTCGCCCTCATGGCCTACACCCTGGCGATGCCCGGACCGGTGACACCGGGCCGCGTCGAGGGCCTCTTCCGGAAGATCGAGCAACTGGCGGGAGAGCTGGACCCGGAGGAGGCCGAGATCGTTCGCCGTTCGCTAGACAATCGGCTCATGGAGGCCGGCTACGCCCCCCATTTTCAAGCGAGCGAGGAGCCGGAGGAGGAGCCGCCTGCGCCTGCCCGAGGCGGCATTGGCCGCAATGATCCCTGTCCCTGCGGCAGCGGCAGGAAGTACAAGAAGTGTTGCGGCGCTGCCCGGTGAAGCGCTCAGGAGTCGGAGGGCCGCTTGCCCAGCCGTGTCGCCACCACGTCGACGGCGAAGCTTGCCTCAAGCGACGGTAGACCCTCGAACTCGGCCATGGTGCTCGCCGGCGGGCGGCTGCGGTCGATGAACTCGAAACCGAGCGTCCAGATCTTGTCGGCCAACGCCATCGAGATCGGATAGAAGCTGGCTTGCACCACCCGGTCGTAGGAGCTGCCGGACTCCCGGAGCACCTTGCCCAACCGCTCGAACGCCAGCCGCACGTCGCCGTCCTGGTAGTGGAACGCCATCTGCGTTCCGGTCAGCACCACGTGCTCGGCGCCGATGAGCGCAATCTGGGAGCGAAGGGGCGATTTCTCCAGGCCTTCCGGATTGAGGAAACGCACCTGCTCGCCCACCGGCGCCGGAAGACGCACCACCGCTTCACACTCGACCGAGCCGCGCGTGTAGGAGCGCCTGAGCTGCATGTAGGCGAGCGCGGCCGAGCGGAAGTTCTCAAACATGGTCTGAAAGACCTTCGGCCCGTCGTCGAGCGAACTCAGATAGCAGGTCAGGCGAAGCACGTCGGCGGGCGAGGCGCCGAGACTCTCCACCGCGGTGCGAATCTTGCTCAGGGATTCGGCTGCGAGCGGCGCCACCAGCAGGGTCGGCTCGGCCGAGCTTGCCACCTGGCCGGAAATGAAGGCGACGCCGTGCGGGTTTTGCGGTTTGCGGGCCTCGGCCACCGACTCCAACAGGACTTGAGCGCCCACGGCCGGCAGCGCCCCCACTTGGACGACGCTCAAAGCCGGCAGAGGCAGCCGGCGGTCGGCAAAGGTCTCGGCGACGATCTCCTGCACCCGGCGCAGGTCGCCGCTGCCGGCCACAAAGGCGCGGAGCTTGAGGATGCGGGCGCCCCGGGCGTCGCGGATTAAAGCCTTGAGGCTGTCGCGCACCTGCCGGGAGAGCAGACCCTGAGTGGTGAGGGGCGCGACGTCAAAGACCAAGCGCGTCGTCTCGCCGACGACGGCGGCGGGAAGCTCCGGGGGCAGCTCCAAGGTCTCGGTAACCGGCTCCTTTTCACGCTCCTGTCTCCGTTGGGAGAGGCCGAGCGCCGAGGCGACCAGGAGAGCGGCGACGATCAGGGCGATCGTTTTGGCGGTACGCATCGCTCGCCCATGATTCTACCAAAGCCCCTCCGGAGCCCTGTGCGGGTCCAGTTCCCCGGCCCGGTCCAATATGGTATGATTGGATCGTTCCACCGTGTTTCCGCAGCTCCAGCTCGATCCCGCCAGCAACCAGCCCCTCTATCGCCAGCTCTTCGAGCAGATCCGCGCCGCAATCGAGGACGGTCGGCTCCTGGCGGGCGAGCGCCTGCCGCCGACGCGGCACCTGGCCGAAGAGCTGCGGTTGAACCGCTCCACGGTGATCGCCGCCTACGATCTGCTCGAGGCGGCCGGTCTGATCAGCCGCCATGTCGGCCGCGGCAGTTACGTCGCGGCGGGAGCAGCCGGCATGCTCGACTGGTCGGCCTTGCTCCGCCGCTTCGAGATGCCCCAGGCGCCGGCGGCAGGTCTGGGCCCGGCCGACGACGCCATCAGCTTCGCCACGTCGCGGCCCTCGCGCGAGCTGTTCCCGATGGAGGACTTTCGTCGCACGGTGGAGGAGGTGGTCGGCTCGCCCGAAGCCGCCGATCTGTTGCAGCTCGGCTCGCCGGGAGGTCTCAGCTCCTTGCGCCACTATCTGCTCGAGCGGGCGCGGCAAGAGGGTCTGGCCCGGCCGGGCGATGACGTCATAATCACCAGCGGCTGCCAGCAGGCGCTCGACCTGCTGGGCCGCGTGCTGATCGCGTCCGGCGATACCGTCGCCGTAGAGGACCCCGTCTATCCCGGCATCCGCTATTGTCTTGAGCGCGCCGGCGCGCGCCTGGTCGGCGTGCCGGTCGAGGCCGACGGGATCGATCCGGAGCGCTTCGAGCGGCTCCTGCGCGAGGAGCGGCCCAAGGCGGCAATCCTGACGCCGAATTTCCAGAATCCCACCGGCGCCACCCTGCCGCTGGCTTCGCGGACGGCTGTTCTTGGGGCCGCTCGGGCCGCCCGCGTGGTGGTCATCGAAAACGACATCTACGGCGAGCTGCGCTACCACGGCTCGCCGTTGCCCACACTCAAGCAGCTCGACGAGACCGGCAGCGTCGTCGAGCTGCGCAGCTTCTCCAAGGTGGCCTTTCCCGGGCTCCGCGTCGGCTGGGTAATCGCGCCTCGGGCCGTGGTGAGCCGGATGATCGAGGCCAAACAATGGTCAGACTTGCACACCGACCAGCTCTCGCAGGCGATCCTGCTCCGCTTCGCCGCCTCCGGCCGGCTGGACCGGCATTTGCGCCGCGTTCGGCGAGCCGGAGCCGAGCGCCTGGCGGCGGCGCTCGAATCTTGCCGGGAGTACTTGCCGCCCGGGGCGCGCTTCACCCGGCCGCAGGGCGGGATGAGCCTCTGGGTGGAGCTGCCGCCGCCGCTCGATGCCTCGGAGCTGCTCTCCCGGTGCCAGCGGGAAAGGGTGAGCTATCTGCCGGGCAGGTACTTCGCCGTCTCACGGCCGCACACCGGCTGTTTGCGCTTGAGCTTCGCCGGTTTGAGCCCGGAGAAGATTCGTCGGGGAATCGCGATGCTTGGGAAGCTGTTCGAGGAGGAGCTAGAGCGGCTCCGCCAGACGGCGTATGAGCCGGCGCCGGCTTTGGTTTAGCGATGAATCCGGCGACCGTCGGAGATTTCGGCTTGATTTGAGGGAACAAACATGTACTTGGATGACGCATTTCGTGTTAAGGTCGGCCTCGCCGAGATGCTCAAGGGCGGGGTCATCATGGATGTCACCAATGCCGAACAGGCGGTGATTGCCGAGAAAGCGGGCGCCGCGGCGGTCATGGCTCTGGAGCGCGTGCCTGCCGACATCCGCAAAGAGGGGGGCGTGGCGCGCATGGCGCCGATCCGCAAGATCCGCGAGATCATGGAGGCGGTCAGCATTCCGGTGATGGCCAAGGCCCGCATCGGCCACTTCATGGAGGCCCGGATTCTGGAGGCGCTCAAGGTGGACTACATCGACGAAAGCGAGGTGCTCACGCCCGCCGACGAAGAACACCACATCGATAAACGCGCCTTCACGGTTCCATTCGTCTGCGGAGCGCGCAACCTGGGCGAGGCGCTGCGCCGGATCGCCGAGGGCGCGGCGATGATCCGCACCAAGGGCGAAGCCGGCTCCGGCAACGTGGTCGAAGCCGTGCGCCATATGCGGACGATCATGCGCGAGATCAAGCAGCTCACCGTGCTGGGCAAGGAGGAGTTGGTAGCGGAATCGAAACGACTCGGCGCGCCGCTTGAGCTCGTCGAATGGGTGGCCGAGCACGGCAAATTGCCCGTGCCGAACTTCTCCGCCGGCGGCATCGCCACGCCGGCCGATGCCGCGCTGGTGATGCAGCTGGGCGCCGAGGCCGTCTTCGTGGGCTCGGGCATCTTCAAGTCCGAGGATCCCGAGGCGCGCGCTCGCGCCATCGTGAAGGCGGTCACCTACTACAACGACCCCCAGAAGCTGCTCGAGGCCAGCGAGGAGCTCGGCATGGGGATGCCCGGCATCGACGTCGCCAAGCTCGATGAGTCGCAACTGCTCCAAACGCGAGGATGGTAGGTGAAGCGGATCGGCGTACTGGCGCTTCAAGGCGATTTTGAGGCCCACCGCCGGGCGCTGGCCGAGCTCGGTGTCGACGCGCCGGAGGTTCGCACCGCCTCGGAGCTCGAGAATCTCGACGCGTTGGTGATACCCGGCGGCGAGAGCACAACCATGCTCAAGCTGCTCGGCTCGGAGAAGATGCTCGAGCCGCTGCGCGCCTTCGGCGGTGAGCGTCCGATCTTCGGTACGTGCGCCGGGGCGATCCTGCTGGCCTGCGAGGTTCGGAATCCTTCGCAAGAGTCGCTCGGCCTGGTCGACATCTCGGTGGAGCGCAACGCCTACGGCCGCCAGGTGGACAGTCGGGTCACAACGGTGCAGCTTGAGCCGGCCTTCGCCGCCAAAAGCGGCCGCCACCGGATCGAGGCCGTCTTCATCCGGGCGCCGATCATCCGCCGTACCGGCGACGGGGTCCGCGTCCTGGCGCGCTATCAGGGCGATCCCGTGCTGGTCGAGCAGGGACGCCACCTGCTGGCCACGTTTCACCCCGAGCTCTCTTCGGATCGGCTCATCCACCGATACTTCCTCGAGCGGGTGGAGTCGTGGCGAAGCTGAGAGTACTGTTCGTGTGCGTGGGCAACGCCTTCCGCAGCCAGATGGCGGAGGCCTTTGCCCGGGCGCTGGGTTCGGATCTGCTTGAGGCGGAGAGCGCCGGACTGGCGCCGGCTCCGGCGTTGCCGGCCGTCACTGAGGAGATCATGGCGGGCTACGGCATCGATGTCAGCGGGCAGTATCCCAAGGGTCTGGAGGAAGTGGACCCGGCCGGCTTCGATCTGATCGTCAACATCAGCGGATATCCGCTGCCGCTGGACACCCCGGTCCCCGTCCGCGACTGGGAGGTTCCGGATCCGGTCGGGCGAGACCGCGCCTTCCACGAAGAGGTCGCCCGCCGGATCGAAGAGTGCGTGCGCGAACTCGTCGCCGAGCTGCGTCAAGGGCGCTCCTGAGGGCAATCTTTTCATCGGGCGGAAACCCTCACGCAACCGGTTTGCAACCGGGCGCGTGGTAGCCTCTAAGCTGAGAACTAGCTCCCAGCTTCGCTCAACAGGAGGTTTCCAATGAGCTGTCGATTGCTTCCCGGACTGCTGTGCACGGCCGCGCTGCTGGCGCAGCTTGACACGGCGAGCCTCACCGGCCTGATCACGGACGCGACCGGCGGGGTGATCGCCGGCGCCCGCGTCGTGGCGCGCAATCTGGCGACGAATGTCGAGCAGACGGCCGCCACAGGCGCCGCCGGCTACTATCTGCTGCCCGCCCTGCCGGTCGGCCGGTATGAGGTGGCGGTCGAAAAGGAAGGGTTTCGGCGCGCGGTGGCGCCGGAGATCGTACTCGCCGTCGGGCAGAAGGCACGGCTTGACTTTACGCTCGAGCTTGGCACAGTGGCCGAATCGATCACGGTCGAGGGCGCTCAGCCGCTCATCAGCACCGAGGATGCCTCCACCGGCGCGGTCGTGGCCAACCAGAAGGTCGTGCTGCTGCCGCTCAGCCGGCGCAACTGGGATGACCTGCTAGGCCTGGTGGCCGGCGTGCAGAGCGACCGCTACACCGAGGAGGGAGGCGGCACCGCGGCCGGCCGCACGGGCGGCGCCAATGTCCATGGGGTGCGCTCGCTGCAAAACAATTTCATCCTTGACGGCGTGGATAACAACTCGATTTCGACCAACGTCCAGGAGCTGACCACGCAGGTGGCGCGACCGTCGGTGGACTCGATCCAGGAGTTCCGGGTCACCACCAACTCCTATTCGGCCGAGCACGGCCGCAGCCCCGGCGCCACCATCAGCGTGACCACGCGCAGCGGCACCAACGACCTGCACGGGACGCTGTACGAGTTCCTGCGAAACCGCCAGTTCGACGCCAACAACTGGGTGCTCAACCGCTCCGGGCAGCGCAAGCCCCAGCACTCCCAGAACCAGTTCGGCGGGAACCTGGGCGGCCCGATTGTGCGCGATCGGGCCTTCTTCTTCGTCAACTACGAGGGCACCCGAATCCGCAAAGGCACCACGCGGCTGGGGAGCGTGCCGACCGCCAGCGAGCGTGCCGGCGACTTTTCGGCGGAGGCGGCCGCAGCCAACCGAACCGCCTACGCGACGATGATCGACCGCGTCGGCGATTGCATGGGGCCGGGCAATCCGTTTCCGGGCAACCGGATCCCCGCGACGTGCCTCGATCCGGTGGCTCGGCGCATCATCAACGAGCTGCCGGCGCCCAATCTCGTTCCCGCCTCCGGCCCGCTCAACCTGTTCAATTTCGTGCGAACCCCCTCGATCATTGACGATACTGACGCTCTGATCACGCGCGGAGACGTTCAGCTTGCGCCGCGCCACAGCCTGTTCGGCCGTTTTGCCTGGTCGGATCGTTTCCGCTACGTACCGGGCGTCTTCGGAGGCGTCTTGGACGGAACGTCGACCTCAGCCTTCGGACGGCTGTTCATGACGGGCTATTCGGCCGTCTTGGGCCTCAACAGCGTGCTCAGCCCGCGCGTGGTGAACGAGCTGCGCATCGGCTGGGGCCGCAACGTCTCGCGCGGCGTGCAGGACCCGTTCGGAAAGAACACGCTGGCCGACTACGGTATTCGTGGGGTGCCCGAAGATCCGTCCTTCTCCGGGGGGCTGCCCGCGCTGCGCATCCAGTCTCGAGGCGGCACTCCGACCATTCCGGGAGGCGCCGGCGGGGGCTTGGACCACATCGGCTCGCCCGTCTTCCTGCCCAAATGGCAGTTGACGAATCAGTGGCAGTGGTCCAACATGCTGAGCCTGGTGGCCGGACGTCATCAGATCAAAACCGGCGTCGACCTGCGGCTGCCGATGCGCAACATCTATGTCGACATCCCCGCGCCCCGCGGCGACTGGACCTTCGACGGCAACCGCACCGGCATCGGTCTGGCCGATTTTCTCCTCGGCTATCCTTCGGCAGCCCAGCTCTCCAATCTCAACCCGGTCGATCTCCGCGTGTGGATGGCCTCGGGGTTCCTCCAGGACGACTGGAAGCTGACCCCCAAGCTCACGCTGAACCTCGGCGTGCGCTACGACTTCGCCACCTGGCCCTACGAGGGACGCGATCGGCTCACCAACGTCGATCCGGCGACAGGCGCGCTGTTTACGCCGGCCGAGTCCCGCTTCGGCCGCAGCCTCGTCGCCGCCGACAAGAACAACTTTGCGCCGCGCTTCGGTCTGGCCTACCAGCTGGGCCCGAAGACGGTGCTGCGGGCCGGCTATGGCCGCTTCTTCATGCTTTTTGAGCGGGCAGGCAGCGAGGACCAGATGGGTCTGAATCTTCCCTGGGTGGTCAACAACGCCCTGGGCGCCGCCAACGACCGCACCACGGCCAACGACATGCGCGTGCGCACCGGATTCAACCTCTCGCTCAATCCGTCGGTGATCCTGAACGATCCCG
>Ga0308412_1001296_pt1 | contig 13570 bp, 14 predicted proteins | sample HotsprottomLayer_FD_202357 | JGI IMG/M metagenome (GOLD analysis project Ga0308412, IMG submission 202357) | Hot spring phototrophic mat microbial communities from Octopus Spring, Yellowstone National Park, Wyoming, United States -... | ecosystem: Environmental > Aquatic > Thermal springs > Hot...
AGACCTGCCACCGGGTCATCCAGCAGGGTGTGGGGATTGAGAAAGCGCAGGTTGGTTCTGCTCAAGCAACGCCACCAGCGCTTACCTGCGTTTGGAGTCGCACCGCCTGTGAACCGGTGCTTCCTGGTATCAAGCAAGGTGGGTGGGGCCATTCGTGACTACCTTGCTCACCCTTCTATTGGGCTTTCAACTGCGTAACTCCTAAATCATTGAAGCGCTTGCAACTGGATTGCTTTGTTCTGCATGGCAAATGTGAAGAGTGCAAAGGGGTGATGCCAAAGGGCGTCCTCCGTTGACACCCTCCTTGAGGTTCAGTAATGTTGAGGACAACGTTCAGCACTAGGGAGGTTTCCATGAAACGAATCTGGGTTTTGGGTTTGGTGGTGCTGGCCTCGCTGGGGATGGCCCAGACCAAAATTGGCAACTGTGAGGTAACCGGCCCCAAAGGCCAGTTTCCCATCCGCCCGGTCATTGCGGGCCAGCTTACGGTGCAGACCAACCTGCCGTCGCCGGGCTTTTGGAACGGCGACAGCCCCGCCACCATCAAAGACGGCTATGAGTACTGCCTGGCCGCCAACATTGCCCACCGCGCCGGGCTGGACAAAGTGGTGGTGCAGAACGTGGCCTGGGATGCCCTGATTGCCGGCCAGACCCGCAACTTCGACTTTGCCCTCTCGCAGATCACCATCACCGAGGCCCGTAAAAAGGTGGTGGACTTCTCGAGGCCCTATTTCTCCTCGGACATCGGTGTGTTGGTACGGGCTGCCGACAAGGCCAAGTTCAACACACCGGCCAGCCTCAAGGCGGCCCGCCTGGGCGTGCAGCAGGCTACCACCGCGGCCAAGTTCCTGAGCGACACCCTGAAGCACCCCCAGAACCTGACCAGGGTCTTCCCCGATGTGGCGGCGGGCTTTACGGCGCTTAGGGCCGGTCAGATTGACGCCTTCGTCATCGATACCTCGATTGTGCTGTCCGAGGCGGCAAAATCCAACGGAGCGCTGGTGGTGGTGGGCCAGTTCAAGACCGGCGAGAACTACGGGGCGCTTTTCACTAAGGGTAGCGCCAACCGGGCTCAGATCGACAAGATCCTAGAAGTCCTAGAGAAAGAGGGCATTCTCAAAAAGCTGGCCCAGACCTATCTGGCCAAAGAGTGGGGAATTGATCCCACCACCGTACCGTTCTGGAAACCCTAGCGCTGCGTCTACTCTCGAGACTGGCTGGCCGAGAAGCTCGCCGGGTGGATGTTTAGCTTGGCTTCATCATAGGAGGTAGACACAAATCGCAGTGTAGTGCTATCTTGAGGCGTCTGGGAGTTTTCTGAGGTGGCCCGTTGTTGTTTTGTCTACAGCTCAGCTATGGCTGGTTTACCCCGTAGCTTGCGTGGACAGATGATGTTTGGGTAGTTCAGCGCCTTGGTCCCGGGCCGGGTTACGTTCTACTGCAGGGGTTGCCCGCGATAAGGAGCAGTATGCACAAAGGTAAAGTGAAGTGGTTCAATGCGGAGAAGGGCTATGGCTTTATCCAGCGCGAGGAAGGGGAGCCGGACGTATTCGTGCACTACAGTGCTATTCAGTCCCGCGGCTTTCGCACCCTGAATGAAGGCGACGTGGTAACCTTCGACATTGAGCCCGGAAAGAACGGTAAAGGTCCGCAGGCTGCCAACGTGAGCGTGGTGGAACCAGCCAAGCGCTAACTCATGTTCGGTTAGTTCGCCACCTTTCGGCGGCGAACTAACCTGACCAGCGGGATATGCTTTCTTCGCCGGGCGCAGCGAAGGGTGTGCTCTAGGATTCAAAAAGATAGCCCATCGGGATTTTTTGAATCCGGTATAAAACCTCACAACTGCAAGAGAGGGGTGTTTTTGCAGCCCCTCTCTCATGCTGAACCAGGTGAATGGCCGGCCTTCTAGAGCGCTCTTCACAATTATTGAGCCCCTCACAACTTGATTTCTTCGTCCTGTACAGCATAGTTGCCTCCTGGATGGGAGGCCACGTCTGTGAAGAATACGACAACCCGCCTGTAAGCGGCCTTCGAGCCCCTCACCAACCCAGCTTTCCACCTTGTGAAGGTCGCGGTAAAAAAGCCGCGCCAAGGCGGGTGCGATACCCGGTCCGGTTGGTTCTTAACCGCATAGTAACGAACCAACCTAACCTGAGGAAGTGCCAGAAGATAGTTTTTTGAATCCGGTATGAGTTGAAGAGCAGCCGTTAGGCTTGCTTACTCTGGATGAAGTTGATCGCATCCTGTACGGTGCGAATTTTTTCTGCGTCCTCGTCGGAGATCTCCAGGCCGAACTTGTCCTCCAGGCCCATGATCAGCTCCACGGTGTCAAGGCTGTCGGCGCCTAGGTCTTCGATGAAGCGGGCCTCGGGCACCACCTTGTCGGCATCAACACCCAGCTTGTCCACGATTACTTCTCTAACATCGTCCAGGATTGCCATAGCTTAACCTCCGGTCAGGGTTTGCTCTACCGTGCGGGATTCTACCACATCAAAACCTGCACCGGGGCAGGTTTTAGTGGGGGGTCATACCCCCGTCCACGCACAGGGTTTGCCCGTTGATGTAGGCGGCGTCGTCCGAAGCTAGGAAAGCCACAGCCTTGGCCACCTCCTCGGGCTTACCAAGCCGCCCGGCGGGAATTTGCTTGAGATACTCGGCCACCACCTGCTCTGGCAGCTTGGCGGTCATGTCTGACTCGATAAACCCTGGCGCCACAGCATTAACAGTGATGCCGCGGGTGGCGTACTCCCTGGCCACCGACCTGGTAAAGCCAATCAGGCCCGCCTTGGCCGCCACGTAGTTGGCCTGGCCAGGGTTGCCCAGGATGCCCACCACGCTGCTGATGTTGATAACCCGGCCCCACTTTGCGCGCATCATGATTTTGATGGCCTCACGGGTGGTGTGAAAGATGGCGCTCAGGTTGGTGGCGATGACCGTATCCCAGTCCTCGTCCTTCATGCGGATTAAGAGGGTGTCGCGGGCGATGCCAGCGTTGTTGACCAGAACCTCGAGACCGCCCAGGGCCGCGTTGGCGTCGGCCACCAGCTTTTGGGCGGCCTGGGGACTGCTCAGATCGGCCCCTAGAATCACCACCTGGCTTGCGCCCAAGGCCTGGGCCTCGGCGGCGGTGGCTTCGGCCGCTGCCTGGTTGCCGGCATAATGCACGACCAGCGCATAGCCCCGGCGGGCCAGTTCCAGCGCGATAGCCCGGCCGATTCCCCTCGACGAACCAGTTACCAGTGCTTTTCGCATGCTTCCTCCTGATCTCAGCCCTGTACCCCTCCGGCCAGGGCCGCGGCAATCTCCTGGGGGTGTGTGAGGGCGCGGGCCTCGACCCTTTCCAGCGTTCGCCCCACCAGTCCGGTGAGCACCTTGCCCGAGCCAAACTCGAGGTACACCTCGACCCCTTGCTGCTTCAGGTGCTGTAAAATCTCCACCCAGCGCACGGCGTGGGTAATCTGTTCCAGCAGCAGCTCCCGGATCAGCGAAGGGCGGGTCTCGGGCCGGGCCAACACGTTGGAATAAACCGGAAAGCGGGGGGGGTGTAGCTCCACCTGGGCCAGATCGGCGGCCAGACGCTCCCGAGCAGGTTGCATTAGCGAGGAGTGAAACGGCGCCGAAACCGGCAGCGGTATCACCCGGGCTTTGTGGCTTTTCAGCAGCTCGACGGCCTGGGCTACGCCTTCGGCGGTGCCGGAGATGACCGTCTGCTCAGGCGAGTTGTAGTTGGCGACCTCCACCCCGACCAGGCCGGCGGTGAGCTCCTGCAGGGTTTGGGCGGGGATCTTAAGAACGGCCGCCATGGCCCCTACCCCTACAGGCACGGCTTCCTGCATGTACTCGCCGCGTTTGCGCACCAGGCGCAGGCCATCCTCCAGGCTAAGGGTGCCGGCAGCCACGTGGGCCGTCCACTCGCCCAGGCTGTGCCCAGCAGCGAAGCTGGGCAGCGCACCACCCATTTCCAGGTAGGCCTGGAAGGCCGCATAGCCCACGGCCAGTAGCGCTGGCTGCTGATTGGCGGTGAGGCGGAGCTCTTCTTCCGGTCCTTCCCACATCAGCCGGAGTAGCCCCGGCAAGATGGCCTCGGCCCGATCCAAGGCCTCGCGGGCGGCCCTCGAGCCCTCATAGAGCGCCCTGCCCATGCCTATTTCCTGTGACCCCTGCCCGGGAAATAAAGCTGCGATCATTTCTAACCTCTCCACCTGCCTAACCAGACTCAATCCGGCTGCCACCAGGTCAGCACGCTGGCGGCCCAGGTGAGGCCAGCCCCAAAAGTCACAAAGAGGATATGGTCTCCGTCATGGATTTTACCTGCGTCCAGGGCCTCCTGCAGCGCGATGGGTATGGAAGCGGTGGAGGTGTTTCCGTAGCGGTCTAGGTTGACCCAGACCCGCTCGGGGGGCAGTCCCAGGCGCTCGCGGGCCGCCTCGATGATGCGGGCGTTGGCCTGATGGGGGATCAGGTATTTGATGTCTTTGGGCTCGAGACCGGCTTTCTCGATGGCCTCGAGGGTGGCGGTGTTCATGACCCGCACGGCGAACTTGAAGACCTCGCGTCCGTTCATGTAAGTGTACCGACCCAGGGGGCTGCCATCGGGCAGCTTATCGGCAATACAGCGCAGCGCGAGCTCTTTACCACCGGAACCATCGGCCCCCAACACGAACGACTTAAAACCATAGCCCTTTGGCACCGGGCCGATGATCGCAGCACCCGCGCCGTCACCAAACAGCACCGCCGTCGAACGGTCGGTGTAGTCGAGGATTTTGGAAAGGGTCTCGGAACCGATGGCCAGCACCTTGCGCGCCAGGCCGCTTTGCACCATGGTATGGGCCTGGGCAACGGCGTAGCCCCATCCGGGGCAGCCGGCCAATAGGTCGTAGGCGCCCGCGTTCAGGCCAAAGCGGTTTTGCACCAAGGCCGCCGTGGCTGGGAAAAGGGCGTCGGGGGTGTTGGTAGCCACAATTACCAGATCCACCCCATCCAGTGCGCTTGGCCCATGCCGACGAATCAGGTCTTCTACCGCCTTGAAGGCCAGATGAGAGGTAAACTCCCCTTCTGCAGCCAGGCGCCGTTCGCGTATGCCGGTGCGACTGACTATCCACTCGTCGGAAGTGTCCAGGATCTTTTCAAAGTCGTGGTTGGTCATCACCCGCTCGGGGGCATAGGTGCCAAGGGCAAGGATACCGATATTCAACGTAGCCTCCTAAAGCTGCCCAAAGGGGATAGGGCACTTCAACAAAGATAACACCCCGGCCCTTCTTTGTGCCGGAGAGCGCTTTGAACCAAGTTCAGACGCTAAAGCGCGCTTCACAATTATCGAGCCGCTCACAACTTGATTTCTTCGTCCTGCACAGTACAGTTGCCTCCCGGATGGGAGGCAACGTCTGTGATACTACTTCACTCCGGGCCACCAGTGGAAGAGGGTGTGCCGCCTGAGGGTCTGTGGGTCTTTTTGCAGGGTCAGGCACCGCTGGGCCCCAGTCTCCATCATAGCCTCCGGGGAGGGGAACCAGCGCTTGGCCACCGCCTCATTCACCAAAGGCCAGACCCGCTCAACGGGCCGTGGCTCAGGGGAGTAGGGCGGCAGCAAGACCAGACGTATCCGTGCCGTTCACCAAGGGGTTCCCCCGGCGCCACCACATCCTACGCCCGACCGGCTGCGGTGATCGTCGTAGGCCCAGACCCAGGCCTTCCTCCCCCGCGCCTTGGCTTGCTCTACGAGCAGGCCCCGGCTCTCTTCCGGGCTCAGGTGCCGCCTATCCCTCAAAGCCGCCGGGCCCTCCCGGTTGCACCGCTCTGCGACCAGGTGCACCCATGGGCAATCTCCTTGGCCTTGGCCCCCTGCAGGGCACGACAGACCGTCAGCCACCGACGGGCTTCCAGGCCTTGCGGCACCGCCCCAGGACCTCCTCGGGTTTGCGGTGGGGGACTACGGTGGGCGTGGGTGAAGGATACGAAAAAAGGGGTACAAGCCACACTCCCAGAAGAAACAAGGTGCGCCTTCAGAGCGGGTCAGTGAGAGATTAGCGGTGGTGATCCATGTCGGGCAAGTACATGCGCCAGGCCTCGGGCAGGTGGGGCAGGTCGGCTACCAGCAGAAGGCTATGCCGGGGGGCGATGGGACGTCGGACCAGACGCATCCCGGCTTCCTCGGGGGTGCGATTTTTCTTCTTGAGATTGCAAGGGCGGCAGGCAGTGACCAGGTTTTCCCAGATGCTGCGGCCTCCCCGGCTTTTGGGGAAGACGTGGTCTACTGTGAGGTCGCCGCCGCGTTTGCCGCAGTACTGGCAGGTGTAGCCGTCGCGCCGCAGGATGTTGCGACGGTTAAGGGCAAGCCGCCCTGGAGGGCGGCGAACAAGACGTTTGAGACGGATGATGCTAGGGATAGGGTAGGGAGCGCTGGGAGTTCGTAGGTATTCGCCGCTTTCCTCGACCATCTCGGCGGTTCCGTTCATGACGAGGATGACGGCGCGCTTGACGCTGGCTAAACCCAGGGGCTCATACCCAGCATTGAGGACTAGGATGCGGGGGGTATCGAGGTTCATTGTGCTCAGAATAACTGAAATCTGTCAGAGGACGCTAGAGCCATGCTTCACAATGACCGTTTAGCAGAGGTTGAGGTCGGGTCGAACTTAAGCGAGCGCATGGCCATGGGGTAGCCCACTGGGTTTACAGAAGCGCCCTGATGGGAGGCTAGGGTGCCGGACGCAGCCATCAACTGCGCCGAGGATCCTGGAAGCCTGAACCAGCACCCTTTTAACGATGGCATTGCTGTTAGAATCGAAAAGTTATGGGTCGCTTGATTCGAGGGCTGGCGGCCGAGGGCAACCTGCGCGTGCTGGCCGTAGAAACTACTGATATCGCCGAGGCAGCCCGAGAACGGCATCGGCTTTCACCCACCGCCACTGCCGCGCTGGGTCGGGCCATGAGCGGGGTTTTGTTGCTGACCTTTTTGCTCTCTAAAACCCCCAAAGAGCGGGTGAGCCTACAGTTTGTGGGCGATGGGCCCCTGGGGGGGCTGGTAGTGGAGGCCGCCCCAGATGGTTTTGTGCGGGGCTACGTCAAAAACCCCCAGGCCAACCCCCCTGTGCGATCCGACGGCAAGCTCGATGTGGGTTCGGCCATTGGCCGGGGTGAGCTTAAGGTGGAGCGACTTTTACCCAACGAGGAGCTGTATCAGTCCAGCGTAGAGCTGGTCAGCGGTGAGATTGCCGAAGATCTGGCCCGTTACCTGTGGCAGTCGGAGCAGATTCCCTCGGCGGTCTTGCTGGGGGTGCGGGTGTATGGGCAAGGCGAGGTGCAGATTGCGGGGGGTGTGGCCATTCAGGTGTTGCCGGGCTGTCCCGAGGAAGTGATTGAGCGGCTCGAGCAAAACCTTCAAGGCCACACCGCCATTACCAGCCTGCTGCTGGAGAGGGGGCTCGAGGGCACCGTTGAGACCTTGCTGGAGGGCCTGGGCTATGATCCCACCAACCTGAGCGCGGTGGGCTTCCGCGAAGGGTATATCCCGCTCTCGTTCCGCTGCCGCTGCAGCCGTGAACGGGCCTTAAACGCCCTGATCTACTTCTCGCCGGAGGAGCGCGAAGAGATGATTGAGCAGGATGGGGGGGCCGAGGTGCAGTGCCATTGGTGCGCCGAGAAGTACCACATCACCCCCGAGGAGATCCGTTCCCTGTCGCTGGGCGAGGGTTTGCCTAAGATACCTGAAGCCTGAAGCGTTGAGCAGATCTAAAAGGGGCCCGCTCAGGTCAGGCGAACTCAAAAAACCGCGCCCTAGGGTAATCCTGCGAAACCCCCCGCATAAATTCTTCGTACCTGGATTCCTCAACCAAGGCCACCGTGGAGCCGCCAAAACCGGCCCCAGTGAGACGTGCGCCCACCGCTCCGTGGCGCAGCTCGGCCTCCACCAGCCGGTCGAGTTCGGGCATCGAGACCTCGTAGTCATCGCGCAGCGAGCGGTGTGAGGCCACCATCAGCTCGCCAAAGCGCTTGATATCGCCCTGCAAGAGCGCCTGCAGCCCATCCAGCACACGCTGGTTTTCGCTTACCACGTGGCGCACACGCCGGTTCAGGGGTTCGGGCAGGGCCTCCAGGCGAGGAAGGTCGGCGGGCGAAAGCGCGCGCAGCGACGGCACCCCTAGCAGTCGGCAGGCCTGCTCACACTCGCTGCGGCGAGTGTTGTAGCCCGACTCGGCCAGGCGGCGCGGCACCGCCGAGTCCACCACGGCCACCCGGTAGCCCTGGGGCAGGGGAGCCAACCGGGACTGGAGGCTCTGGGTGTCCAGAAACAGCCCATATCCCAGCCGCCCCACCGACGAGGCCATCTGGTCCATGATGCCGCAGCGCACCCCCACATACTCCACCTCGGCCTGCTGGGCCAGCCGGGCGATCTGCACATCGTCTAAGGGCAGTTGGTACAGCGCGCGCAGGGCCCGCAGGGCGGCCACCTCCAGCGCCGCCGAGCTCGAGAGCCCCCCACCTATGGGCACCTCGCTGCGCACATAGGCCCGCAGGCCCGGCACGGGATACCCCTGCTGGCGCACAACCCACACACAGCCCGCGATGTAATCCAGCCAATCCCCTTGCCGGGCTACATTCAGCCCGCGACTTTTACACTCCTGGAAGTTTTCGCTGTAGGCCTCGAGGCCCTCGGCAGGGGCGGCTTCGATATAGGTCTGGTAGGGCAGGGGGGTAGGGAAGACGAACCCCCCGTTGTAGTCGGTGTGTTCGCCCAGCAGGTTGACCCTGCCGGGGGCGGAGGCCCGCACCTGGGGTTCTGAGCCAAAGATTTTTTCGAACATAGCTGCGCTCACTAGATGCTGGGCTTGCAGGTCTGGTACCGCGAACGCCGACCTAGCCGTCGAGCACCATCGGGCGTTGGCGCCCGTCGAACGGCGTCATGGGCCAAGCGGGGTCGAGGGTCAGGTTTTCCAGCCCTTGCTCGCTGAGCAGAAAGGTGTCCTCGACCTTGGCGCCGGGGAGGCTGGGGTTCCAGGCCAGGGCCATGCCCACCTCGAGCCGGGTGGGGTGGCCGGGTCGGGCCAGCACCTCGCGGCTCTTGTAGCCGGTCAGGCCCCCCTGGTGGTGGTTTTCAAACTCCTGGGGGTGGCCGATGGCCTGGTAGGCGGCGCGGATCTTTTCCAGTACCTCGCCCAGGGTAGCGCCGGGCCTCGAGGCCTCGAGGGCCGCCGCCTCCACCTGGCAGACCCGCTGGTGGAGCTGCCTGGCCTGCGGATGCCCGAAGCTGCGCAGGCGGCTCAGGTTGGCAATCAGGCCGTGCCGACGTCCGCAGACCACCCCCATGAACAGCCGTCCCAGCGGGCGTTGTTTGGGGAGGGGATGCCGGTAACGGAACAGGCGTTCTTGGCCTGCGACCAAAAGCACCAGAGGCTGAATGCCCCTTGAGAGCAAGGCTTCGCTGATGGCCCCGGCCAGCTCGTACTCGCTCCAGTCGGGGTCGGCAAAGCGAAGGCCCTCGCCCAGGGCGGTGGCTGTATCCTGGCCCAGAGCACGGTAGCGCATCTGCTCTTCCGGCGAGAGCACCAGGCGCAAGGGGGTGAGGTCGTGCTCGAGGTCGCTGGGTCCTTCGGGGGAGGGCGGGCTATACCAGGGGTAGCGCACGACCTCGAGGCCAGGTACTTCCTCTTCCAAAAGCCGTCTGGCCTCTACTTGTGAGGTGTGGAGCCGCACGCTGTCGGGGGTGACCTCGAGCCAGGCCGCCACCGGGCGAAAGGTAACCACAGTATTGTCGCCCCCGCCCGAAAGCCAAGCGAAATTTTCGGGCTGCTGCACAAAAAAGCGGGTAAAACCCTGGGCTTCCATCCAGGCCCGCAGGCGCAAGAGCGCAGAAAGGTTCATACCTTAGCCTACCTTTAGGAGTTGGGGACGCATCAAGTTCAAATCGCCACCGCACGCAGGGTCTTGGCGGTTTCCTCGGGCAGGGCATCCATGGTAAACGTGCCAGCGGCAATCTCGGTGCCGGCCAGGTATTTCAGCTTGTCGGCGGTGCGCAGGGCCGGGTAGAACTCCGCATGGAAATGAAACACCTCCTCGGCGCCCTTGGGGGCGGCGTGCAGGGCCATGATGTAGGGCATGGGCTTCTGGAACAACCGGTCCAGCTTTTGCACCACCTGGCCCAGCACCTTGGCAAAACTGCAGATTTCTTCCTCGGTAAAGGCCCACGGGCCAGGGCGGAACCGCTTGGGGAAGAGCAGCACCTCGTAGGGGTAACGGGCGTAGGGGGGAACGCAGGCGATGGTGTGCGCATCCTCCAGCACCGTGTAAGGCCCCAGGTGGGGCAGCAGCTCGAGCAGCACCGGGCTTTTCTCAAAGGCCTCGAGCTCTTTTTGCAAGATGGGCGGAACCCAGGGGTAGGCGTAAATCTGCCCGTGGGGGTGGTGCAGTGTGACCCCGATCTGCTCGCCCCGGTTCTCGAAGGGCATCACGTAGTGGATGTGGGGGCGGGCATAGAGCTCCTGGTAACGGTCGGCCCAGACCCGCACCAACAGTTCGCGCCGCTCGGGGCTGAGGGTGGCCAGGCTGCCGCTGTGTTCGGGCGTAAACACGATCACTTCGCAGTCGCCCTTCGCATCGCGGGTGGGGATGACCAGACCCTGCGGGGGCTCCCCGGCGTGGGGGGAGAGGGAGGGCCAACGGTTCTGGAAGACGGCGATCTCGAAGTCTTCGAAGGGGATCTCGGTGGGGAAGCCGCCGGGCTTGCTGGGGGCCAGGGGGTCGTACTCCTTAGGGGGTAGGAAGGTGCGCCCCTGGCGGCTGGCGGCAAACACCACCCACTCCTGCCTCAGGGGGTGCCAGCGGGCGTGGGACTCGGCCTGGGCAGTGTTCTCGCCTTCCTCCAGCGCGGGCAGGGCATGGGGTTTGAGGCCGTACAGATAGAGCATCCGGCCATCTTTCTTTTCATATATGCGCTTGTGCATAGTTTCCTTGAGTCGTCTGTTTGAGATATCATTCCAGCCAGCCCGAGAAATCCACCTCCCGCTCGCCGATCTTAAAGGTGTAGGGGCCGGTTTGTTCGACCGGTGGGTTGGCCTCGAGCCAGGCCTTGAGCTGCTCACGCTCCTCGTCGTCCAGCCATTCGGGGGGGTCGGAGGTGGCCTTGAAGCCCGCGACCAGCGCCAGGTCCTGTAGCACCGCCCGCTGGGCAGGGCTGAGCAGGTTGTAGCGGGTGCGGAAATAGACCACATCGGGGTCGGTGTGCACCAAGGGCTTTAGCCAAAGACGGTGCAGGCTGGTGCGCAGGGCATTGTAGGCGCTGGGGCCGGTGGGGTCGTGCAAAAAGACCCGTCGGTCTTCGTTGTCCCAGTAAGGGGCCACATCCGGCCCGATGCGCAGCCCATCCACCAGACCCAGCGAGGCGATGATGGGGGCGCCACAGGCCAGGATGTACACCTCGTCGCCGGCGGTCTCGCGGATGATGCGGAGGCCTTCTCGGTAGGCTTCCTCCCGCGACTTCCCCCCCTGCCTTTTGCCCGGCAGCGCCGCGGCAAACAGGAAATCCAGCTTGAGGTAGCGGTAGCCCCAGCCCCGCACCTTTTGGATCAGGCTGCGCAGCCAGTTCTGCACCGCTGGCAGGGTTACGTCTAGCGCGTAGTAGCCGCCCCAGTTGTTGCCTGCTAGGACCAGCTCACCCTGTTCGTCGCGCAAGAACCAGTCGGGGTGTTCCTTGAACAAGTTGGAGCTGGGCCGGGCGATGAAGGGGGCCAACCAGAGGCCGGGGGTCAGGCCCTGGCCCTGGGCCCGCACGGCCATGGCGCTCATGCCCGAGGGGAACTTGTGGTTGGGCTCCCAGTCGCCAATGTTTTGCTGCCAGCCGTCGTCTATCTGGAAGACCTCGAGCGGCAGCCCCTGCAGGCCAGCGATGGTCTGGAGCAGCCGGCCTTCTGAGATGTCGCTGTAGTAGCTATACCAGCTACACCACACCCTAGGCGCGGCTCGCGGGGCCCGCACCCCCAGGGTGGTGGCCAGCAGCTCGGCGTAGCGGGCCAGCACCTCGCGCATCTCGCCGTAGGCCAGAAACCACTGCATCTCGTGCTCGCTGATGCCCTTCAAGTTCAGGCGATCGGCCTCGATGCGGGCGCCGGGGCGCAAGGCACCTAGAAAAAGCATCCGCCCGTCGTAGCCCTCGATACCGCCCAGGCCGCTGCCACCGTGGACGGGCGAGAGGGCGTAGGCGGGGTCGTCGCACTGGGGGCGCCGCTCGGGGGGCAGGATGGGCTTGGGGTTTTCCTTGAGGCTGACCCAGGCCGCATAGCTCCAGCTTTGCCAGCCCTGCTTGAAAAACATGGTGCGTCCAAAGGGATGGCCAATTTGCACAGTTTTACCGCTAAGCAGGTAGCCGCCTAGGGTTTCCTCGAGCCTGTCCGCGCTTATGTGAAAATCGTAGCCCTGAATCTGCATGGCGCTACTCCGGGGTCCAGATGCACAGATTATAGGCTGCGACGGTGGGGCCTCCCAAAACAAAGCGGGCGCCAGGGGGAGCCGGAACGGCCTGGGGCTGGTTGCTGTAGTTGAAGGCAAAGACCCAGTTGCCCCGGCGCCGGAGGCGCAGGCCTTCGGGTAAAGTTTGCGGGGTCAAACCCGCGCGCTGGGCGGCTTCGGCCAGGTAGTGCTGGAGAAACTCACGGTCTGGCCAGAAGGCCAGGTAGTGCCGGTTCTGCTGTTGGTAGATGGCCCCCTTGCCGTCGCCGAAAGAGGCCACCGGGGTCAGGTCAGCCTCGAGCCACTCCTTCCATACCCCCACCGGCCAGGCCTGGCCCCGCCAGAGCACGGTGTCGGTCAGCCCTGGGCGCCAGCTTTCCACGCGGGTCACCTTAATGGGCAGCAGTTCCTGCAAAGCACCGGGGGGTAACTGGGCTGGTAGGCCCAGGGCCTCGGTTTTGGAGCCAGTGCGGGGCCCAAAGACTAGGGTGCCAGGGGCACTGCGGAAGGCCTCGAGGGCGGCTTGGCGCAGGATGGGCAGGCTGGGCACCACCACCAGCCGGTAGGGCTTCAGGCTGGCCCCAGGGGGCAGCATGTCCACGTCCAGCCCCAGGCGGCGCAGGGCTTGGTAAAAATGCCAGACCAGGTCGCGGTACACAAACCCCTGCCCCTGGGGCTGAATCCGGTAGACCCAGTCGGCCTCGTAGTCGAAGACCAGGGCCACCGGGGCTTTGGCGCCGGGGGGCAGGGAGAGCTGGTGTAGCTCCTGGGCCACCTGCTGGGCCTCGTAAAAGCCTAGGTCGGGCTCGAGGTCGGGGCGGTTGAGCCCGGCGTGAAACTGCTCCTGGGCCTGGGGAAACTGCCGCCAGCGGAAGTAGCTCACCACCTCGGCGCCGTGGGCCAGGGCTTCCCAGGTCCAAAGCCGCACCATGCCGGGGGCCGGCGAGGGGTTGTGGTGGGCCCAGTTGACCGGCCCGGGCTGCTGCTCCATCACCCACCAGCGGGGCTTTACCCCACGGTAGAGGTCGTGGTGGAAGGCGGCCATGTCTGGGTGGCCGGTGTGGGCGTAGCACAGCTTCTCCTCTGGGGTGCAGGGCAGCACATCCATATCGGTGAAGCCCAGGGGATAGCT
>Ga0308412_1001301_pt1 | contig 13554 bp, 8 predicted proteins | sample HotsprottomLayer_FD_202357 | JGI IMG/M metagenome (GOLD analysis project Ga0308412, IMG submission 202357) | Hot spring phototrophic mat microbial communities from Octopus Spring, Yellowstone National Park, Wyoming, United States -... | ecosystem: Environmental > Aquatic > Thermal springs > Hot...
CCGCCGCGGCCGGGTGTCGCGTGGCGAGCTCCACGCACTGGAGGGTGTCCCGGATGTTGAGGAAACCGCGGGTCTGGTGACCCTTGCCGTACACCGTGATCGGGTGCCCGATCACCGCCTCGACACAGAACCGGTTCAGCGCGGTGCCGAACAGCTCGTCGTAGTCGAACCGGGTCAGGAGCCGGTCGTCGAGCTGGGTCTCGTCGGTGTGGATGCCGTACACCACCCCCTGGTTGAGGTCGGTGGCCCGTAGGCCCCAGGTGCGGCAGGCGAAGTGGATGTTGTGCGAGTCGTGCACCTTCGAGAGGTGGTAGAAGCTCGGCGGCAACTTGGGGAAGGGCAGCCGGTCCCGCCGGCCGTTGTGCTCGATCTCGAGGTACCCCTCCTCGATGTCGATGTTGGGGGTGCCGTACTCACCCATCGTGCCGAGCTTCACGAGGTGGGCGTCGGGCGCCACCTCCCGCATCGCCCACAGGAGGTTGAGGGTGCCGAGCACATTGGGGATCTGGGTTCGCACCGCGTGGTCGCGGTCGATCATCGAGTACGGCGCCGAGGGGATCTCGCCGTAGTGGATGATCGTGTCCGGGGCGAACGCCTCGATGGTGGCGCGCAGGCGGCCGTAGTCACACAGGTCGAACACCCAGAACGCGATCCGCTCGCCGCTCACCTGCTCCCAGGCCTGCACCCGTTCGTGCAACGGTGCGATCGGGGTGAGGCTGTCGGTCCCGCGTTCGAGATGGCAGCGGCGCCGGGTGAAGTCGTCGATCACCCCGACCGCGTGCCCGCGCCGCGAGAAGTGCATCGCCGTGGGCCACCCCAGGTAGCCGTCACCGCCGAGGATCAGGATTCGGTTCACGTCCCACCTCACTGGGTCTGGTGCTCATCTGTTCGCGGGTCGGCGACGCCCGTCCGGCGCCGCCGGTCGTGGACCACCGGGTGACCGGGTTCGGGGTCGGCATGCGCGCCGACCGGCTGCTGGTTCGGGACTCGTCGCTCGGGACTCTTCGTGGGGATCGGAGGCCGGTTCGGCGGGCCGCCCGTCGCCGGACGGGTCACGCTCCCCGGCGCCCCCCACGGACAGATCGCCTACCGCCTGTCCATTCGGGGCCGCAGGCTAGCCCGCGGCGGTGCCGACCGAGCGGATCGGGGCCTGCCGGGCGAGCGGCCCGGCGAGGAGGAGGCCCATCGCGGCCGTGGCCCCGACGGTGCCGCACAGGAGCCCGATCTGGACGCGCAGCAACAGATCGGACGTCGTGAGCACCCCGATCGCGAACCCGACGGTTCCGATCGACCAGCCGAGGGCCACCCGGGCGGGACGGGCGAGCGCGATGAGCACCTGCGCGAGGGTGAGGGCCAGCAGGTAGCAGCTCGACGCGGCCGCCAGCATCGCCAGGTCCCGGGACCCGAGGGCGAACTCGGCGCCGAACAGGGCACCCACCACCGCCGGTCCGGCGACCCATCCGCCCACGGTGGCCAGCCCGAGCAGGCCGCCCACGAGCGCGACGAGTCGCCGCATCCCCTGACGGAACCGATCGTGTCGCCCGGTCGCGGCGAGTCCCGCCAGTTCGGGGACGAACGTGGCCTGGATCGCCTGGAACAGGAACACCGGCACCCGGGCGATGACCAGCGACGCCAGGAACTGCCCGGCCGCGTCCCGCTGACCGGGTCCGGCCAGGGCCTGCACGACGACGGGCCCGGCGTTGAGGAGCACCTGGGCGAGCAGCGACGCGAGCAGCAACCAACCGATGGAGCGGGTCAGTTCACCCCGGGCCGCCGGGGGTCCGGGTCGCAGCAGGTCGCGCTGGCCCACCAGGGCGACGGCGACCCCGGCGAAGGGTGCGAGCCCGAGCGCGAGGCCGAACGGCCCGGCACTGCGCACCCCGCCCACCGCCAGCAGCGCGCCGGCGCCGAGCCGCACGAGCGCCTCCGCCCCGTTGAGACGACCGTAGGGTCCGAACCGGTCGGCGCCGGCGAGCACCCCCTTGGCGACGTGCTCGATCGCGTACCCGACCAACAGCAGGCCCAGACCCACGAGCAGCAGCACCTGACCGTCGAACAGCCGGTGGAGGGTAAACGGCGCCGAGCCGGCGATCCCGGCCACGAGCACCGCGGCGAGCACGGCGGCACCCACGGCCGCACGCCGCGCCACCGGTCGCCCGCCGAGCCCGAGGGCCCGTCGTTCGGCGAGGGCACGCGCCAGTTCCTGCTCGACGGGCATGAAGGTGCCGGGAGCCAGCAGGAACCCCAGTGCCCACAACGCCGAGAGCGCGCTCGCCCGTTCACTCCCCAACGCGCGCCCGGCGACGGTGAGGAAGCCGTAGGCGGCGAGGCCGGCGACCAGGAGCCATGCCCCCACGGTGTCCGAACCGCGCGGCAGCAGCCCCCGGACCCGCCGGAACCCCGTGGCCGGCCGACTCGGCGCGCCGGCGGAGGTCAAGCGTCCTCCGGCGCCTCGGGCCGCAAGGCGGCCAGCGCCGCGACCGGGTCGCGGGCCCCCAGCAGCGCCTCGGGTGCCAGCACCGGCACCCGGGGTCGGGGACGGGTCGGGACCGCGGTCGGGTCCCCGGCCAGCACGTCGTAGGAGACCCCCGGCTCGGCGAGATGGGACGCCAGCGCGTCCCGCAGGTCGGCCCCCGGACCGGCCGACGGCACGTCGAGCACGTCGAGCACCTCGACCCCGGCCCGACCGATCCACAGGGCGTCCCCGAGGCCGAGGTCGGGGGCGAGGAGCCAGAGCGCGACCCCCGCCTCCCGCAGCCGGCGCCCGGCCACCTCGATGGTCCCGAGACGGTCCCGGGCACCCGGCAGGACCAGCAGCACCCGGGCGGCAGCACCCCGGGCCCGTTCGGTCGCCGCGGCGACCGCGGCCGGCTCGGCGTCGGAGCCCGGCCCGTGCCCGGCGAGCGCCGCCGCCCAGCGGGTGCACAACCTGGCCCGCCCGCGCGCCAGCGCCTCGTGCTTGGCGTCGGCGGGCAGGCTCGCCGACTCCTCGTGGTACACCACCGCGGTGGGTTCGTACCCGGTCGCCCACCCGGTCTCGCGTGCCCGCAGGCACAGGTCGACGTCCTCGTAGTAGCCGGGGAAGAAGCCGGGGTCGAGGCCGCCGAGCGCGTCCCACACCTCCCGGCGGCACGCCAGGGCGCACCCGGAGGCGTAGTCGACCCTGCGCCGGGCCAGGAAGCGGCGGGAACCGGGCGCCAGGCCGCGGCCCACCTGCACGGTGCAGCCGTCGGCGAACACGACGCAGCCCGATTCCTGGCGGCGGCCGTCGGGCCAGTGCACCCGGCTGCCGACCAGACCCCAGCTCGGTTCCGCCTCCAGCGCGTCGAGCAGCGCCCCGACCCATCCCGGCTCGACCACCACGTCGTCGTTCGTGAGCAGCACCGGGCCGCACCTGCTCTCGCGGGCGGCGAGGTTCGCGGCCCCGCCGAAGCCGAGGTTCTCCGGGGTCTCGATCACCGTGGCGCCCCGCAGGTGGCGGGCGAGGCGGGCCGTGACCTGCGGTTGGGGGCCGTTCACCACGACGACGGTCCCGAACGGGGGCCCGACCCGCAAGGCACGGGCGAGGGAACCCAGGCAGGCCATGAGGGCGTCGGGCTTGTGGAAGGCCGGGACCACGACCGTGGCCGCCGGGGGTCCCGGGGGCGAGAGGTCGACGGGTCGGCCTCGCCGCCACCACCGGCGACCGACCGGACGTGCCCGCACCCGATCGCCACCGGACGCGGACGGGGCGGGCACGGGCCGGATCGTACCGGCGGTCCCCCGGGCCGCACCCCGTCCGGAGACACCTACCCTGGTGCCGATGCATGCGTTCCTGCAGGCGCTCGGCGAGCGGGTGCTCGTCTTCGACGGCGCGTTCGGCACCTGGGTGCAGGCCCAGGACCTGGGACCGGACGACTTCGGCGGCCCGGGCCTGGAGGGCTGCAACGAGCATCTCGTGCTCACCCGGCCCGACCTCATCCGCCAGATGCACGCCGAGTACCTCGAGGTGGGCTGCGACGCGGTGGAGACGGCCACGTTCGGCGCGTTCGACCTCGTGCTCGCCGAGTACGGGATCGCCGATCGCGCCCACGAGCTCAACGTCGCCGCCGCTCGTCTCGCCCGGGAGGTCGCCGCCGACTTCTCCAGCTCCGATCGGCCCCGGTTCGCGGTGGGCTCCATCGGGCCCGGCACCCGTCTGCCCACGTTGGGGGCGATCAGCTTCGCGGCGTTACGGGACGGCTACGAGACCCAGGCCGCGGGGCTGCTCGAGGGTGGCGTCGACGTGCTGCTGGTGGAGACCGTCTACGACCTCCTGCAGGCGAAAGCGGCGATCCAAGCGTGCCGGCGTGCGATGGGCCGGGTGGGCCGCACGGTGCCGCTGATGGTCCAGGTGACGATGGAGACCACCGGCCGGATGCTCGTGGGCACCGAGATCGGCGCGGCGCTCACCGCCCTCGAGGCGATGCGCCCCGACGTCATCGGCCTGAACTGTGCGACCGGACCGGCCGAGATGACCGAGCACCTCCGTTACCTGTCCCGCCACGCCCGGGTGCACCTGTCGGTGCTCCCCAACGCCGGGTTGCCGTCGGTGGTGGACGGTCGCACGCACTACGACCTCACCCCCGACGCGCTCGCCGACGCGCTCGCCCGGTTCGTCACCGAGTTCGGGGTGAACGTCGTCGGCGGGTGCTGCGGCACCACCCCGGCGCACCTGCGCGCCGTCGTCGAGCGCCTCGGGCCGGACCCGAAACCGCAGGCCCGCCGGCCCAGCCCCGAACCGGGGTGCTCCTCGATCTATTCGCACGTGCCGTTCCGCCAGGAGCTCGCCTACCTCGCGGTGGGGGAACGGACGAACGCCAACGGGTCGAAGCGGTTCCGCGAGGCGATGCTCGCCGGCGACTGGGACACCTGCGTGCAGATGGCCAAGGAACAGGTCCGTGAAGGCGCGCACGTTCTCGACGTGTGCGTCGACTACGTGGGCCGCGACGGCACCGCCGACATGACCGAGGTGGTGTCCCGCTTCGCCACCCAGGTGCCGCTTCCGCTCGTGTTCGACTCCACCGAACCGCCGGTGATGGAGGCGGCACTGCAGCTCGCGGGCGGCAAGTCGATCCTCAACTCGGCGAACCTCGAGGAGGGGGAGGCACCCGGTTCCCGGCTCGACCGGGTGTTCAGCCTCGCCCGTGACTACGGCGCCGCGGTGATCTGCCTCGCCATCGACGAGGAGGGCCAGGCGCGCACCGCGGACTGGAAGCTACGGGTGTGCCACCGCCTGTACCGCATCGCCACCGAACGCTACGGGATCGAGCCCGGCGATCTGCTCTTCGATCCGCTCACCTTCCCGCTCGGGTCGGGTCAGGAGGATCTGCGCCGGGACGGCATCGAAACCATCGAGGCGATCCGGCGCATCAAGGCCGAACTGCCCGGGGCCCACACGATCCTCGGGCTCTCGAACGTGTCGTTCGGCCTGAAACCGGCGGTGCGCCACGTGCTGAACAGCGTGTTCCTGCACGAGTGCCGCGCCGCGGGGCTCGACGCCGCGATCGTGCACGCTGCCCGGATCCTGCCGATGCACACCATCGACGAGGAGGCCCGTCGGGTGGCCCTCGACCTCGTCTACGACCGCCGTCGCGACGGCTACGACCCGCTCACCGAGCTCATGGCCCTCTTCGAGGGGGTGGAGGCCACCGCCACCGTGAAGGAGGACCGGTCCGGCTGGCCGGTGGAGCGCCGGCTCACCCAGCGCATCATCGACGGTGACCGGGACGGCCTTGAAGCCGACCTCGACGAGGCACTCGCCTCCGGCCGCCGCGCCCTGTCGATCATCAACGACGTGCTGCTCGAGGGGATGAAGGTGGTGGGGGACCTCTTCGGGCGGGGGGAGATGCAGCTCCCGTTCGTGCTGCAGTCCGCCGAGACGATGAAGGCCGCGGTGGCACACCTCGAACCGCACATGGAGCGCACCGGGACCTCGGGCAAGGGTGTGGTGGTGCTGGGCACCGTGAAGGGCGACGTCCACGACATCGGGAAGAACCTCGTGGACATCATCCTCACGAACAACGGCTACGTGGTCCACAACCTCGGGATCAAGGTGCCGCTCCAGGCGTTCGTGGACGCGGTGAAGGAGACGGACGCGGACGCGATCGGGATGAGCGGCCTGCTCGTCAAGAGCACCCTCATCATGCGCGAGAACCTCGAGGAGCTCAACGCGCTCGGGTTGGCCGACATCCCGGTGCTGCTCGGTGGCGCCGCGCTCACCCGCAGCTACGTGGAAGCGGACCTGCGCAAGGTGTACGAGGGACGGGTGTTCTACGGCAAGGACGCCTTCGAGGGGTTGCGCACCATGGACGCCCTCATGGAGGGCAAGCGCACCGGGACGCTCGACCCCGATTTCGGCCGCCGGCCGCTGGAGCGGCACCGGCCGGCCACGGCCACCGACACGCCGACCACGGAGGTTGCCCCGCGCCGCTCCACGGTCGCCACCGACGTGCCCGTGTTCCGGCCCCCGTTCCTCGGGGCGCGGGTGGCCAAGGGCATCGCGCTCGACGAGATCGCCGCCTATCTCAACGAGACCGCGCTGTTCCGCAACCAGTGGCAGTTCCGGCCGGAGAAGCGCGACGGCCGACCCGAGCCCGACGAGGCGTTCAAGGCCCGGTTGCGTCCGCTGCTGCGGGAGCAGGTCGAGCTCGCCAAGGCCGAGGGCTGGCTGGTGCCGGCGGTGGTGTGGGGCTACTTCCCGGTCGGGTCCGACGGTGACGAGCTCGTCGTGTTCACCTCCGAGGAGCGCCGGCAGGAGCGCTGCCGGTTCCGCTTCCCCCGTCAGCGCAAGGAGCCGTGGCTGTGCATCGCCGACTTCTTCCGACCCGCCACGGGCCCCGAGGTGGACTTCGCCGCGTTCAGCGTGGTGACGGTCGGGGCGGCGGCCAGCGAACGCGAACGGGCGCTGTTCGCCGCCGACCGCTACCAGGACTACCTGCTCTGCCACGGGTTGGCGGTGGAGATGGCCGAGGCGCTCGCCGAGCTGTGGCACCGCCGGATCCGGGAGGAGTGGGGATTCGCCCACGAGGACGGCCCCACCCTTGCGGGGCTGTTCCGCCAGCAGTACCGCGGGTCCCGGTACTCCTGGGGCTATCCGGCCTGCCCGGACCTCGAGGACCAGCTGAAGGTGCTCGAACTGCTGGGCGCCGACCGCATCGGGGTGACGATCACCGAGGAGTACCAGCTCGAGCCGGAGCAGAGCACCTCGGCGATCATCGTGCCGCACCCCCAAGCGAAGTACTTCGTCACCTGAGCGGGCACCGGACGCGCGTCGTGCTCGGGCTCGTCCCGGCTCACAGGTCCTGCCGGGGCTCGGCGACGCCGCCTTCTGGGACCCGGCCACCCGGACCGTGCACGCACGGGTCGGGGCCCACCACCCCATGGTGGCGACCGACGGGCGGGTCAGCCGGGACCGGCTCGTGGCCGTCACCGCCCGGGGGGTTGCCCGCCTGAGCGCGCCACCGGCCCCGGGGACCATGCCGGCGACCTGAGCGGGCGACCTGGGCGGGTGGTTCAGCGACCCACGAGCGCACGACCGATGAGGTCGGTGCCCGCCGCGGTGAGGATCGCGAGGTACAGCAGCCCGGTGGTGGCCATCACCGCGGCGTAGGCGCGCTCCCGCAACGCGGCCCGAGCGGCGAGGAGCAGGCCGAGGGTGGCGAGCGCGCTGACACCCCAGGTCCAGGCGAGGAGTCCCCCGAACCCGTCATCCCCGCTGCGCAGCACGCCCACCACGCCCGGCGGTACCAGCAGCAGGCCGACCTCGGGTGGCCAGCACCGCAACGACCAGCGGACGAGCTCCGCCACCGGCTCCCGCGGCAGGCCGGGCTGCACGAGGTACCAGTGGCCCAGGAGCATCGCGTCGGTGACCGCCCCGAGGAACGCGGCCCCCACGAGCAGGCGGGCGACGCCGAGCACCGCCGGGGCGGCCGACGCGCCGGCGGCGGCGAGACCGGCGGCCCCGGCCATGGCCGCCAGAAGGTCGAGCCCGGAACGGCCCCACGACCGGCCCGCCACCCCGACGCCCAGCGCCGCCAGGCTGGTGACGGCCATCACCGCGGTCCCGGCGGCGAGGCCCACCCGGTGCCACCCGGTCAGGTCTCCCGCCGGCGCGGCCAGCGCGGACCCTGCCGCCAGCGCCCCGTAGATCCCCCGAAGCAGCCACGCGTACCCGGGTCCGAGCAGCCGGTGGCGGCCGGTGACCCACCCGAACGCGAGGCCACCGGTCGCCCAGCCGGCGAGGACGGTGGCGAGGTCGAGATCCACCCCCGGCCCCGGTCAGCCGACCACGGCCAGGTCGCGGGGCGCGTGGTTCAGTCGCCGGGGGCCGTCGGCGGTCACGGTGACGATGTCCTCGAGGCGCAGCCCGAACCGGCCGGGCAGGTACAGCCCCGGTTCCACGCTGAACGTGTGGCCCTCCTGCAACGGCTCGCGGTTGCCGGCCACCAGGTAGGGGGGTTCGTGCGGTTCGAGCCCGATGCCGTGCCCGGTCCGGTGCCAGAACGCCTCGCCGTAGCCGGCGGCGCCGAGCGCCGCCCGGGCCGTCGCGTCGACCTCTGCGGCCGGGGTCCCCGCCCGGGCGGCCCGGACCGCCTGCTCTTGCGCCTCGACCAGGGCCGCCCAGGCGTCGGCGACCTCGGGTGCGGGGTTCCCGACGACGAACACCCGGGTGATGTCGGAGCAGTAGCCCACGCGGCGTCCCCCGAAGTCGCAGAGCACGACGTCGCCTTCGCCGATGCGCCGGTCGGTGGCGTCGTGATGGGGGCTGGCGGCGTTGGGACCGGCGGCGACGATGGCGAAGCTCACCTCGTCGTGCCCCGCCTCCAGGAGGCGATCGCACACCTCGCGTTGCAGGTCCCGTTCGGTGCGTCCCGCGAACCGGGTGGTGCGCAGCTCGGTGGCCACCCGGTCCGCAGCGGCCGCCGCTGCGGCGAGCGCGTCGAGCTCGGCCGGGTCCTTGCGGGCCCGGAGCGGGGCGAGCACCACGGAGGCGTCGGTGAAGGTGGCGGCGGGGAGCCGTTCCTGCAGCGCCAGCAGGAACGTCGCCCAGGTGCGGGCCCCGATGCCGACCCGCACCGCCCGGTGCCCGATGAGGGAGGCGACGATGGCCACCGGGTCTTCGGTCTCGGCCCAGGGTCGGACGGTGAAGACCTCGGGCCGTTCGCGCACCCTCGGCGCCTCCAGGGCGGGAACCACGAGCGTCGCCGGCCCGTCCACGGGCAGCACGAACATCGTGAGCCGTTCCAGCGGCATCGCCTCGTAGCCGGTGAGCCAGGGCAGGTCGGCACCGACCGACAGGGCGAGCACGTCGAGGTCGCAGGCGGCCATCCGGGCCCGAACCCGCTGCCGGCGGGCCCTGAAGTCCGGGCCCACCTCAGCCGGCCGCCGCATCGGGCGCGCCGGCCACCGCGTCGGCACCCGCCCGGGCGTGGTACGAGGACCGCACGAGCGGCCCGGCCTCGACGTACGCGAACCCGAGGCCCTCGGCGACGGCGCGCACGTCGTCGAACTCCTCGGGGGTCCACCAGCGGGCCACCGGCAGGTGCGCGGCGGACGGGCGCAGGTACTGGCCGACGGTGAGGATGTCGACCCCCAGCGCCGCGGCGTCGGTGATCGCGGCCTCGAGCTCGGCCCGGGTCTCCCCGAGACCGACCATGAGGCCGGTCTTGGTGACCAGCCCGGCCGCCTTGGCCCGCGCCAGCACCGCCAGCGACCGGGCGTAGGACGCGGAGGGACGGACCCGTCGCTGCAGGCGGGCCACGGTCTCGAGGTTGTGGTTCAGCACGTCGGGGCGGGCGGCGAAGATCAGGGCCAGCGCATCGGGGTCGCCCTTGCAGTCAGGGATGAGCACCTCCACCGTGGTGCCTCCCCGACGGGCACGGATCTCCCGGATCGTGGCCGCGAACATCGCGGCGCCGCCGTCGGGGAGGTCGTCGCGGGCCACGCTGGTGAGCACCGCGTGGGCGAGACCCAGGTGGGCCACCGCGTCGGCGACCCGGCGCGGCTCGTCGCCGTCGAGGGGACCGGGTCGGCGGCTGTCGACCAGGCAGAAGCCGCAGGCCCGGGTGCAGCGGTCGCCGAGCAGCATGAAGGTCGCGGTGCCCGCCGACCAGCACTCGCTGATGTTCGGGCAGCCCGCCTCCTGGCACACGGTGTGCAGGCCCGCGTCGGCCACCAGACGCTGGAGGTGCCGGAACCGGGCCGTGGTGCGCAGCGGGACCCGCAGCCACGGTGGGCGCCGGCCCGCGGCCCCGACCACATCGACCCTCCCACCGGCGGGCGCTGCGTCGTGACGGTGCCAAGCGACGTCGTGGCGTTCGACCCGGCGGCCGAACCGGTGCGCGAACGCGGTGACCACTGCGTCGCACACCTCCCGCATCGAGGGGACCCGGCCACCCAGCTCCGCCGCCAACGACGTGACCCCCCGATCGTGGATCCCGCACGGCACGATGTGGTCGAACATCCCGAGGTCGACGTCCACGCCCAGCGCGAAGCCGTGCATCGTGCGACCCCGTGCCACACGGACGCCGATCGCGGCGATCTTGCGATCCCCCACCCACACCCCGGTGTACGCGGGGTCGCGGTGGGCGGCGACCCCGAAGGACGCACACACCTCGATCAGGACGTCCTCCAGCGCCCGCACGTAGGCCACCACGTCACGTGCCCCACCCGGAGTGGCGGCCAGGTCGAGGATGGGGTAGCCGACGAGTTGGCCCGGCCCGTGGTAGGTGACGTCACCACCGCGGTCGGTGTGCACCAGCTCCGCACCCACCGAGGCGGGTGGCACGAGCACGTGCTCGGGACGGGCGCGCTTGCCGAGGGTGTAGGTGGGCGGGTGTTCGAGCAGCAGGAGGTGTTCGAACCCGCCGGCGTGGAACCCCGCCTGCAGGTCGTGGGCCTCCCGGTACGAGACCTTCCCGAGCCACCGGACCTGCACCGGACGCCGGAGCGCGGTCATCCCAGCTCGACCTCCCAGTCACGGGTCTCGAGCGCGTCGCGCACGGCCCGGAGGAACGAGGCGGCGTACGCCCCGTCGAAGGCCCGGTGGTCCCAGGTGAGGGTGAGCATGCCGACCGGGTGCACCGCGATGGCGTCCTCCCCGTCGGGTCCCTCCACCGCCACCGGCCGCTTCCGTACCGCGTCGGTGGCGAGGATCGCGACCTGGGGCTGGTTGATGATCGGCAGCGTCATGTGGGTCCCGAACGGCCCCATGTTCGTGATCGTGAAGGTGCCCCCGAACACCTCGTCGGGGGTGAGCTGCTTGGCCCGCGCCCGCCGGGCCAGGTCATGGATCTCCCGGGCCAGCAGCCGCAGGCGTTTGCCGTCGGCGCCGCGCACGACCGGGGCCAGCAGCCCCCGGAAATCGAGGTCGACGGCGATCGCGAGGTTGACGTCGCGCGACACCACGAGCGCGTCGCCCTCCACGCGGGCGTTCACGTGCGGGTGGGCGACGAGCGCGTCGCAGGTGGCGCGGGCGATGAACGGCAGGTACGTGAGCCCGAACCCCTCGGCGGCGCGCCACGCGTCGCCGTGGGACCGGCGGACCCGCTCCACCCGGTCGAAGTCGACCTCGACGGCGGTGTAGGTGTGCGCGCTCGTGGCCTTGGATCGCACCATGTGTTCGGCGGTGCGTCGCCGCAGGTTGTCGAACGGCACCACCTGCTCGACCTGCTCGCCCGGCTGGACCGGCTCGACGGCCCGCTCGCTGCCCAAGCCCGCCGACCCCGGGGCGGACGCCTCGGCGCCACCGGCGGCGGGTGACGGCCCGGTCCCGCCCTGGCGGGCGCGGGCGGCGGCCAGGACGTCACGACGGGTGATGCGCCCGCCCTCGCCGGTACCCCGCACCGTGGCCGGGTCGAGGCCGTGTTCGGCCAGCAGCCGCCGCACCAGCGGCGAGGTGACGAGCCCCCCGGCCGGCGCGGGACCGGGGGACGGCGGCGCCGAGGGCGGTGGCGCCGCCGGAGGCGGAGGTACGGGTGGCTCGGGAGGTCGTGCGGGAGACACCGGCGGTGGCACCGGTGGAGACGGGGGCGGAGGCGGGGGCGGAGGCGGTGGCACCGGTGGAGACGGGGGCGGAGGCGGGGGCGGAGATGGAGACGAGGGCGGAGGTGGTGGCGGTGGTGTGGGTGCGGCCCCCGCTCGGGGCGGCCCACCCTCCGCCGCCACCCCGGCGGTCTCGTCGATGACCGCGAGCGGCACCCCGACCGCCACGGTCTCACCCTCGGGCACGAGGATCTCCCGCACCACGCCCGCCACCGGTGAGGGCACCTCGGAGTCCACCTTGTCGGTGGAGACCTCGAAGAGCGGCTCGTCGACGGCCACCGGGTCGCCGGGTCGCTTCAGCCAGCGCGTGATCGTCCCCTCGGTGACGGTCTCCCCCAGTTGGGGCATCGGGATCTCCATGCGCGTGCCTCCGCTGCTCGCCCAGGGTCAGTGCAGCGACCGTCCGGTGAGCGCGAGCGCCGCCTCACCGAACACCTCGGACAACGTGGGGTGGGGGTGGATCAATCCGCCGATCTCGGCCGGGGTCGCCTCCCAGTTCACGGCCAGGTAGCCCTCGGCGAGCAGTTCGGTGGCCCACGGGCCGGCGATGTGGACCCCGAGCAGCGGCCCGTCCCGTTCAGCCACGAGCTTCACGACACCGTCGGGCTGCCCGAGGATCAGCGCCCGGCTGTTGCCCCCGAACCGGTGGGTGCTGGTCACCACGTCGTGTCCCCGGCGTCGGGCCTCGGCCTCCGTGAGCCCGGCGAACGCCACCTCGGGGTGGCAGTAGATGCACCAGGGCACCCGGTCCTCGTCGAGAGGGGGGGCCGCCTCTCCGAGGATCGTGCGCACCGCCACGATCGCCTCGGCGAACGCCACGTGCGCCAGTGCCGGGCCGGGCACGAGGTCACCGACCGCGTACACCCCCGGCACCGACGTGCGCCGGTACGGGTCGACGGTCACGTGTCCGCGCTCGTCGCAGACGATGCCGGCCTCGGCCAGGCCGATCCCGTCCGAGCGGGGACGGCGGCCGATGCTCACGACCACCACGTCGGCGTCCACCGTGACCGGATCGTTCGCCGACCCGCCCGCGGCCCCGGCGGCCGGTGACGGTGCCGGACGGTACCGGACCCGCACCCCGTCGTCGTGGGGCTCCACCGCCTCGACCGTCACCCCGGTGTGGACGGCGACGCCCCGGCGGCGGAACACCCGACCGACCACCGCCGAGACCTGCTCGTCGACACCGGGCAGGATCGACGGGAGCGCCTCGAGCACCGTCACCTGGGAACCGATGTCGGTGAGGTAGGAGGCGAACTCGCACCCGATCGCCCCGCCACCCACGATCACCGTGCGTGCCGGCACCCGGTCCAGGTTCAGCACGTGGTCGGAGGACAGGACCCGCTCACCGTCGAAGGGGACGCCCGGCAGCTCCCGGGGGACGGAACCGGTGGCGAGGACGAGGGCCCGGCCGGCGAGTCGGGTCCCGTCGGCGAGGAGAAGGTGGGCGGGAGCGGCGTCGGCCACCACACCGCGGGACCGGAAGAGATCCAC
>Ga0308412_1001304_pt1 | contig 13549 bp, 7 predicted proteins | sample HotsprottomLayer_FD_202357 | JGI IMG/M metagenome (GOLD analysis project Ga0308412, IMG submission 202357) | Hot spring phototrophic mat microbial communities from Octopus Spring, Yellowstone National Park, Wyoming, United States -... | ecosystem: Environmental > Aquatic > Thermal springs > Hot...
CGTGGTGTGAGGAGGTCGTGCTCGATCCGCAGCAGCGTATAGCAATTCCGCGACGGCTGCTCGAGTTCGCCAATATCGAGGGAAAGGTCACCATCGTCGGGATGATGGACCATCTGGAACTCTGGAATCCCGATGAGTTTCTGCGCTACCTCGATAGCTTCGGCGATAGCTACGAGCAAGTCGCCTCTGCCGTGATGAAGTGACCGGGGGGGAACTTCACATGGCAGAAGGTAGTGACCGCTCGTACCACGAGCCGGTGATGATGCGGGAAGTGCTCGCACTCCTGTTGACCGATCCCGATGGGATCTACATCGATGGAACACTCGGTGGCGGCGGACATGCAGCAGCAATCCTTCAGGGATTGCGGGAAGGCTTACTCATCGGTTTCGATCGCGATCCGGACGCCATTGCCGCGTGTCGGGGGGCATTCGGCAAGGATTTGGCGCTCGGTGAGCGATCGCGGCTCGAAATCGTACACGGCTCCTATCTGCTGGCATGCAGCAGGGAGGATCTTCGAGGGCGTGTGCAGGGAATCCTGCTCGACCTGGGTGTTTCTTCGCACCAGTTGGACGAGCCCTCGCGAGGCTTTAGCTATCGCTACGATGCTCCGCTCGATTTGCGTTTCGAAGGTAGCACCTCGAGCGAACCATCCGCAGCAGACCTGCTGGCGACGCTCGATGAGGGTGCGATAGCCGATATTCTCTTTCGATACGGTGAGGAACGCACAAGCCGCCGTATCGCGCGAGCGATCGTCTCTGCGCGAAGGCATACACCGATTCGCACAACAGGACAACTCCGTCAGCTCGTCGAGCGGTGTGTCCATCCACGCCACAGATACGATGCGCTCAGCCGCGTGTTCCAAGCACTTCGAATTGCGGTCAATCATGAACTCGACCACCTAAGTGCATTCCTTGAGTGTATGCCAGTCCTCCTGCGGCCAGGAGGTCGTATAGTGGTCATCACGTACCATTCGCTCGAAGATCGAATCGTCAAGCATGCGTTACGCTCACTCGAAAGGACACAATCGCCTCAGCGTGCGCCCATACTACGGGTGCTGACGCCGAAACCTCTCCGTCCACAACAAGACGAAATTGTACGAAACCGCCGAAGCCGTTCGGCAAAGCTCCGTGCTGCAGAGCGCGTATGAGTCCTCCATAATTGCAACTAACAAGCACAAAAGCTGATCTGCAAGCACACCCCAACGGCGCTATGTAAACCGCAAGACAATCACGTCGGTTGTTTCGTGCAACGGGTCATATCGAGCGATTGACGGAGAATCTGAGAGTTCGGCTAACCTACCGCAATGAGCAGGCAAGGAGTACTACAACAGCGATTTCATTGCGACATGACTCTGTGTCTTTCCATAAACCTCCCGCTCGTTGCGTCATTCGATTCGCACGGAGATTGTTTGGCTATACGTGCTTAAAGGCTTGCTCAAGATCCCAGATGATGTCCTCGTAGTGCTCTACTCCCACCGAAAGACGTATCATCTTCTCCGTGATACCGAGTGCGCGGCGATGGCCTTCTTCGATGTCCACGTGGGTCATCGTTGCAGGGTGCTCAGCCAGTGATTCCGTGCTCCCGAGACTGACGGCAAGCTTGATGAGTTTGAGTGCATTGAGGAACCTGAATGCTTCCTTCTCCCCGCCACGGATATCGAAAGAGAGCATAGCCCCCGGAGCACTGCACTGTTTACGATATATCTCGTATTGCCGCCCATCGCTCTTAGAGAGTAGTCCCGGATAGTACACTTTCTCAACCTTCGGGTGGCTCGCAAGGTATTGAGCAACCTTCTGAGCATTCGTGCACTGCTGTTCCATTCGAACTTTGAGCGTTTCGAGACTCCGCATGAGCAACCATGCGGTCCAGGGACCTGCCATGTTCCCGAGGAAGGTTCGAAGAATTTTCACACGTTGGACGAGGTCATGACTACCCAAACATGCGCCTGCAATAACATCACTGTGACCACCGATGTACTTCGTCGCAGAGTAGAGGACAAGGTCAGCGCCATGGCGAAGAGGGTGTTGCCAGAGTGGACCCATGTAGGTGTTATCGACAACGACGACGATGCGGCGTTCAGGAGTGCTGAGGCGATCAGCGATCGCTCGGCACGCGGCGATGTCTATCATCGTGGTTGTGGGATTTGCGGGGGTCTCGATGTAGATCATCGCGAGTCGGTCGCACAAGCCGCTTTCTTCGAGGATGCTTGGAAGCTCGTCGTATTCCTGTCCGGGGAGGAATTCCAAGGATGAAATTCCAAAGCGAGGAAGGACGTGGTGGATGAAATGATCGGTCCCGCCGTAAAGTGGAGCGCTATGCAGCAGCAGATCACCTGGCCGAAGAAATTCAAGCAAGACGGTCGTGATCGCGCTCATACCGCTTTCGAAGACAGCACAACGCTCGGCACCGTCCCAGAGTGTGAGGCGATCTTCAAGGATTTCCATGTCCGGGTTGTTGATGCGACTATAGATTAAGCCGACTGTTTCGTTCGGAAGAGGTTCGCGCAATCCATAGGCAACCTCGAAGAATGCTTTGCCATCTTCCGCAGAACGGAACACAAAGGTCGAGGTTTGAAAGATTGGACATTTGATGGCACCTTCCGACCATTCCGGTCGGTAGCCGTAGCTCATCATCAAACTTTCAGGATGGTACGATCGCTCGTTCATTGCTTAGTCTCCGTCGGTGATCTGTCGCTGGGAAATAGAATGTTGCACGCTGTGCGTTTACAAAACACTACCGATTCGCGAACTTAGCCAGCGGCGATCGAGGGCATATTCAGGTGCTCTTCGCCATCGCGTGACCGTAAGCTCTCTAAACAAGTCGGCGTGTCCTTGCTCGAAAACACTCGAGACTATTTGGTCAACGACACTCGTGCAGCGCAGCGCGAAACTACTCACAGATTCCTCTCCGAGAGTAGTTGCTGTCGACACTAATGAACTATAGTGTGCAGTTGTGTTTGCCTATAACCTGCCTTGCGTATTCCGGGTATGCCGTAAGTTGGTTAGATTGAATGAGGTTGCAATTACATCTCCTCCGGAACCACGTTCTGCGGGCGCCCTTCGAGGAAGGCTTTGAGGTTGTGCAGCGTGGTATCCAGGATGCGCTGGACGGCTTCCTCGCTGTTGAAGGCAATGTGCGGCGTGAAGATGATGTTGTCGCAGTGCAGCAGCACGTAGGCTTGCACGACCTTCCGCAGCGTTTGTTCGGCAACGGGGGCGCGCAGCAGTATGCTCTCCTCCTTGATGTACTCCTCGCCCTCGATCACATCGAGTCCGGCGCCGGCAATGATACCCTCATCGAGTGCCCACAGGAGCGCTTCGGTGTCCACAACCGAGCCGCGGGCGGTGTTGATGAGCAGAGCACCGCGCTTCATCATGCTCAGCCGCTCGCGGTTGATCATGTGGTAGGTCTCCGGCGTGGCGGGGACGTGGAGCGAGACGATATCGGAGCTGCGCAAGAGCGTCTCTAAGTCCGTGTACGTAAAGCCCAGAACCTCGGCAAGGAGCGGCTGCGGACGGATGTCGTACGCCAGCACGCGCATCCCAAAGCCGCGGGCAATGCGGATGACGTGCAGCCCGATGTTCCCGGCACCGATGACGCCCAGCGTCTTCCCGTAGAGGTCGAATCCTCGAAGCTCGGCAATGCTCGTACTGGGGCGGTGGAGCCACTGCTGTGACTCTCGGAGCCGACGCGAGAGCGCCAGGATGAGCGCAAACGTGTGTTCGGCAACGGTGTTTTCACCGTAGTGTGGAACGTTGCAGACGGTGATGCCCCGCCGGCGGCAGGTCTCCAGGTCAATGTGGTCGTAGCCTGTGGACATGGTCAGAATGAGCCGGAGCTCCGGCAACGCTTCGAGCAGCTCGGTATCCAGCTTCGTCCACACGAATGCGGCAATTGCCTGGGAAGAGATGTAGAGAGGGCATCGCTCCAGGGTCAGTCGTTCTGTGCTGAAGTGCGCTTCGACGGCGCTCACCAGCCCCAGTTGCACCAGTCCCTCTTGTAGGTAGGTCACCTGCCACGGCTCCAGGTCGAAGAAGGCGATGTGCATTGGAAGCACCAACGTAGATTGATAAAGTGTTGACGGAAAATAGCGCTTCGGCACTTGGAATACCAGGAGCGCGCAATCATATACACAAAGACGGCAAGGTTAAAGTAGGATTGTGCCGGAAGACTTGCTACCGTGCTGTTCGTTTGCATAGTCCGAAGATTTCGGGTTAGGAGCGCACCTGCTCTTGCAGTTCCCCGTCCCAGCGGGTGACAATGACCCGACACCCGCGGACGGTGAATTTCGGATGCGATTTTGTGAAAGATTTTGTCTGCATCACAGCTATTGATTACACTACCTTGCAACGACTACTTGGGCGACTCGGGAAACACAAGACACACGCTAAGCAACCTCTATGCGAAACTCCAAGCGGTACACAGCAGGAAACAGCGTGAGCATTTCGCTCTCGACGAGCTTGAGAAGCTTCCGCCCAGGTAACTCGTATACCTGATGTGACCGCTCGAAGATCATTGTGGAGGAATTAGGATAGTTTCGAACACTCTCCCAAACTTCTGCAGGACATTCGAGCGCCCCTGCATCCAACGCTTTAGGTGCGACCCAATAGCGCATCGTGAGGTATCCGTCCGAATTGAAGCGCTCCCAGTGGAAGGTAGAATCACGACGATAGATGACCGATCCATCAGGATGCTCGAACCAATCGAAAGCGTTAGTCTCTCTCAAAGCCGTGACCTGTGAACTTCAGCGTCCGGCAGTTTTCTGTCACGACGCGCACGACCTGATCGGGCACACCATTAGGAACTTCGACGTGGATCTCCAGCGTCACCGAGACTTGGGCGCCCGGAAGCGAGGATAAATGTACGAGAACTTCTTCGGCGATGCGTCCTGCCTCTGCCCCGAGGCGAAGGTGACTTAACGCCACACTGCCATGAAAGCGCTTGAGTGGGGCGGCGGTTGTGATAGGCTCTCCTGCAGGCGTAGGGGAGGTAGGCTCTCCCCCGGCAGGGACAGTCCCTCCCGCCGAAGCACTGGGCGTGCCTCTTGCTGGCGTTGGAACGGTTCGTTGCTCTTCTTCCATCTGGCGCCGTGCGGCCTCGGGTTTGACGAGGAGACCTTGCGGTTCCGAGTCCGACAGCGAGAGGTTCTGCCCGCCGCGCAAGCCTCGGTACCGCCCCGTGGCCTCGTCGTAGCTGTCGGCATAAGCAAAGCCTTCATGATCCCAGGTGAGCAGGCTCACCCCGTCGCGCACGGCGCGCACCAGTACCGCCGGCTCTTTTAGGCGCGGCAGATATACATAGCGGGCGAAATCCTCCACCAGTTGACGCACAGCTACATGATTGCCGCGCCATAGCGGCACGCGGTCGAGCTCCATGCGCAGGCGCGTGCCTGCTAAGCTCACAAGGTGCAACTCGTCGTTGCGCAGCCGTTTGCTGGCCCGCACGGCGAGCGAGTCTGCCCCTTGCAGGCGTATCGCTTCGAAGGTCACCGTCGCGGCCGGGTCCGGCCGTCCCTGGGCGTCCTGCTGCACGGGCACCAGCAACCAGGAGTAGGTTTCCGGTAGGCGCACCTCCACCGTTTTGTCGGCTGACTGCTTTTGCGCCTCCGCCTGGCGGACCTGCTGGGGATCTAAGTTCAGCGCCTCTCGATCGCTCAAGATGGATTCCCAGGCCAAGTACCGCCGCACTGCCACCTCCAAATCCGAAAGCCGGGTTTCGTCCGGTGCTAAGAAGACGAGCGCGTTGCGATAGAGCCGCGGCGCAGAACCCCGCATTTCGAGGATTTCCCTGGCTTTGCCGAGCGCCGCGCTGTCCGGATTGCCTTTGGCGTGGGTTGTGGAGGAACCCAGCACCACCAGGCGCGTTTCGAGCTCGTCGGGCACATCGGCGCTCGACAGGGGGAAGGGATGCACCCCATAAAAGTCCCCCCGTTCGCGCAGAGCCTGCCGCACCCGTTTCTCGATTTCGCTGTGCACCCTGTCAGGGTCGCGTTTGAGTTGCTCGGCCCGGTCCTCGGCCAGCTTGGTGACCGTCGGCTGCGTGGAATACCAGAAACGCGTACCGTCGTGGTAGAGGTAGGTCGCTTCGCTGGCCAGCCGGCGGAGAGCATCCCCGAACACAGCCACCGGCTCACCGGGCAGCGTGCAGCCCAACTTGATGCGGCGATCCTCGAGCCCTTTGTGCGGCGCGCTCGTCACCGGCGCTGAACCCAGGAAGATGGTGCGCGCCACCCGGCGGCACGCCGAGTACTTCCCCAGATTGGGGTTGTCGCGATCGAGCCGGACGGGCAGGGCGTCCGGTCCATCCACATCCTTTTCGAGAATCGGCGCCCAGTTGTCGGGCAAATAGCGCGTCAGCTCGAACTGCACGCGTGGGTCGTCCATCGGCAGCGTGGCCGGCAGGATGAGCGGGCTGCGGTCGCCCTTTTCCCACAGCGAGTGAATCACCGCTGCCATGAGCCGCAGCACCCCTCGCGTTCGCTGAAACTTGAGCAGCGTTGACCAGTCCGAATACAGCCGCTCGAAGACCTCCGGGTGAATGGGATAGGCAGCCTTGAGACGCTCCTCGTAGGTGCGCTCGGCGCATTCGGACGGGAATTCCGCGGTCTGCGTGCGGTAGAGCTCGCCAAAGGCGCGCGCTACCACATCGCGCGCTTTGTACTGCTTGTCCTCAGTGAAAGGCTGGAACAGCCGTCGCCGCACAATCTCGAAGGATTCCTCGGCCGAGGCGGGACGCCACGACGACTCCACCCGGCCAATCACGTTTTGCAGGCGAAGCAGAGCCTCACGCCCGCGCAAACCGCCCACTTCGACATCGTCGGCGTGCGGCGAGCCCGGACCTTCCGACGCCGGCAAGCTCACCACCACCAGGCAATGAGGTACCGCCCGCGCCGATTCGGTGAGCGCCTGCGCAAAGGAAAACTGTGTCTCGAACGAACCACCCGGCAAATCGGCAGCATCGTGGAGCTGGCGGGCATAGGCAACCCATTCGTCAATGAGGATAAGGCAGGGCCCATAGTCACGAAAGAGTTCGCGCAGTCGGTCGCCGGGGTTGGTGGCGCGCTCGTCGTCGGCGCGAATGTGCTCGTAGGCCTCGCGCCCACCCAGTTGCCAGGCCAGCTCGCCCCACAGCGTGCGCACCTCGGTACCGTCGGGCTTGCGCGACGGATTGCCCGGCGAAAGGCGGTTGCCCACGAGCACCACCCGCTTGACGGAAAGAGCCTTGGGAGCGAAGATATCTTGCGCGCTCACGCCCTCCTCGAGTACGCCACTAAATTGGCCGCTTTCCCTCCTGGGTGCACGGACGTCTCGTCCGCTTTGTGCGGGCCAGAGGCCCACGCTCCCAGGAAGGCCCGCGCTCCCAGCCAAGCGTCGTGTGGCTTCCTCCAGCGCCCGCTCCAAGCCCGGCAGCTCCGCCAGCGGTCTCCCCGACGCTAAATGGAAGAGAGCCAGCATGGAGTGCGTCTTGCCCCCGCCGAAGTTGGTCTGCAGTTGCACGACGGGATCGCCCCCCTGGCCGGTCAGCCGCAGGATTGCGTTGGCCAAGAGCTGCTGCAGGCTCTCGGTCAGGTAGGTGCGCCGGAAGAACTCCACCGGGTCGCGGTACTCGTCGCTGCCTTCGCCCAGGTACACCTGCCACAGGTCGGCGGCAAACTCCGCCTGCTGGTAGCGGCCGCTGGTCACATCAGGGTGCGGCACAGCCACCTCGCGCCAAGGCTTGAGGCTACTGGTGGCGCTACTATCGATCAGCGAGCCGCCCAGCCGTCGCTTTTCACTGCGCACTTGCTCGTCGTACACTTGGCGGCGGAGTTCCAATTTGAGCCGGCGTACCTCTTCCGCTTGGGGCGCCGACAAAGCCGTCAGCAGCCGCTCGGCTGAGTCGAGCGCGCGGTCGGCGTCGTCGCTCGAAAAGGCTTCCTGATGCGCCCAGCGATTGCGCCACTCCCGCAGCTCGCTCACCAGCGAACGCTCGGCAAACCCAAGCGTTTTGCGGAAGACATCGTTCCAGCTTTCCCACATCACCTTGAGCAGAGCTGCTACATCGATTTGGCTGAGCGGCTTGCCCGCGCTCAAGCGGTCGTCGCCAAGCAGGCGCGCTACCTCCGCCTCGACTTTCGGGCCGAAGAAACTTCGCATCTCCCGTTCGACATACGGCGCCAGCCCCTCGCGCAGGAGCTCGAGCGCCTTTCCTACTCGATCTCGATTCGTCATGGCCATAGCTTAGTTCTCCTTTGAGAAGAGTTCGGGTTGCTCATGTGATGCCTGTTCTTGTGCTAACTTCGTCAGTTCGCTCCATCCGAGGACCAGCGCGTTGTACGCCTGTGCCTCGGCTGAGCGTCCGTTCTTTTCAGCGATTGAAAAGAGCCGATATGCCAGGTCGCGGGCGTAATCGGCATGGGAACCCAACCGGCGCAGCAGGTCCGCAGTAACACGGTCTCCTTTTTGCTGGCACCAATAGATCTTGACAAGGTGGTGCGTGGCCTCCCAGACAGTGAAGCGCCGGTCCTGGACCGGGTCCCACTCGTCTGGGAGCTCCTCGGGACGCAACAGGCGCACCTTCCCGCCACCACGGCGGACGATGCCCGCCTGGTGCAAGCCTTCCACTGACGTCACCTTCGCCTTGGATAGAAGCTCGGCGTCGCCGAAGTCCCCCTCCTCGAAGCCGTGCTGCTCGTACCAGGCGATGGCCCAGCGGGTGTCGGCGTCGAACTCGTCCTCCTGCTCGGAGAGGACTTCGGTCAATGTCTGGTTGATGAGGGCCAGCGCGGTGCGTACGCTCATCGGCTGGCCAGAGGCTTCGAGAATCCGGCTGTACTTCGAGTAGATCGCCATGCCGGGGCCAATGGCCGCCTGGGCGAAGTCCACCGGGGCGATGTTCCCCTGCTGAAGGCGCCGGAGGGCCACGGGTAGCTCGCGCTTGAGCTCGGCGACGAAGGAGCGGCGGTCGGTTTGGAGTGCGGGCGTCTCGCCCGCTCGATGCGGGCTGGAAGCCCGCGTTCCCAGGAGAACATCCTGCCTGGGCCGGCATGCGAGCACGATGTAGGAGGCGAGGGCGTTCGAGCCCATGGCGTTCTGGCGCCACTTCTGCGCCGAGCGGACCGGCCAGGTTGCGGTGATCTGGAAGCCGGTCTCGACCAAAGCGGTGAGCATCGTCTCCCAGCCGGTGGTGCGGTCCACTGGAGCACTCGCATCTTGCGCGCCCTTCCGGCCTTTCCTGGGATCGCGGCCATCTTGGTCCCTGGGATCGCGGCCATCTTGGCTCCTGGGATCGCGACCATCTTGGCTCCTGGGATCGCGACCATCTTGGTCGCATTCTTGTGCGGGCGGGACGCCCGCGTTCCCGGGATAGTTTGCGGGCGAGACGCCCGCGGTCCCAACATTCTTTGCAGGCGAGACGCCCGCGCTCCCGGCTTCCTCGTCGGCGCCGCTTGACTCGTCGTCCTGCTTAAAGGCGTAGTAGAGGGTCAAGGGGAAGCGCGGGTCCATCTTCTCCCGCAGAGCGGCGAAGGCCCGGCGGAAACCCTGCTCGAAGTGCTCCTTAGCCTTGCGCCTGTCGCCGTCGAAGCGCTCTGGGGCGGCAACCAGCTCCGGCTCCTTGGGCACTAAGATTGTGCCGAAGAGGTCGGGGTAGAGGTCGCCGATGGTGCGCCGCAGCCACACGTAGAAGAAGTCCGAGAGAGCCGCGTAGCCGATGTTGTCGTAGTAGGGCGGGTCGGTGGAGACGAGAAACCTGGGATCGCGACCATCTTGGCTCCTGGGATCGCGGCCATCTTGGTTCCTGGGATCGCGGCCATCTTGGTCCCTGGGATCGCGGCCATCTTGGCCGCCTTCTTGTGCGGTCGAGACGCCCGCGCTCCCAGGATTGTTTGCGGGTGGGACGCCCGCGGTCCCAGAGACACCTGCGCTCCCGGCGGCGTCGATGAGGAGGGCGTGGCCAACGAGCTCCGTACCGACAGAAAGAGTTTCGACGCACTCGGCTTCCCGCTCCACGCAGACGTGCCACGAGCCAATCGCATCGCCAAGCGTGTTTCCCTCGCAAAAGTCCCACACCATCGGAATTGCCTGACGCGCGAACAAGTTGATCAACGCCGGGTTCGGTGCGCGCCATCTGCAGAGTGCGTTGTTGTTATCCGCGCAGCGGTCCAGGGCCAGGGCCAGGAAGGTGGTCACCGTGGCGGCGTAGGCGTCGGCGCTGGGAGCGTGGCCATCTTGGTTCCTGGGAGCGCGGCCATCTTGGCCGCCTTCTTGTGCAGGCGAGACGCCCGCGTTCCCGGGATTGTTTGCGGGCGGGACGCCCGCGGTCCCAGCGTTGTTTGCGGGCGGGACGCCCACGATCCCGGGATTGTTTGCGGGCGAGACGCCCGCGTTCCCGGGATTGTTTGCGGGCGGGACGCCCGCGGTCCCAGGGAGGCCCGCGCTTATAGCGTCCCGGCGCACGTCCTCCCGCACCTCCCGCACCAGGTCTGACAGCGTCACCAACGCCGCGAGCTGCCGGGGGGTGAAGAGCTGATACCAGTACTTGAAGCCGTAGCCACGGCCGCTCACAAGGTTGATGTCATTTTCGTTCATCGGTTCTTCCGGCCTCCACGTTGGCTGTGCCTGGCGGGCGATGGCTTCATGCTCCTCGGTGGCGGGTAGGTACACGCGCCTGCGGCCGGTGTCGGCAACGATGGCCACCAGGCGCGCGTCCATCCGCCCGGCCTTCCCCTGCTCCTTGATGTAGTCGTCCGTGATTGGGTCGCCGGTGAGCAAGCATCGGAACATCGCCCGGCCCGTCTTCGTTCCCGCCCTCACCGCCTCGCGGTCGGGCGGCGGACCGGTGCGCACCCGGAAACGCCACCTGGGAGCGCGACCATCTTGGTCGCCTTCTTGTGCGGGCGGGACGCCCGTGTTCCCGGGATAGTTTGCAGGCGGGACGCCCGCGTTCCCAGGATTGTTTGCGGGCGAGACGCCCGCGCTTCCAAGATTGTTTGCGGGCGGGACGCCCGCGCTCCCAGGCCACTCCACGTCCGGTTCCAGCCAGGCCTCGCTTCCCTTCTTGCTCGAAAGCCAGAAGGTGCTCATGAGCGGCACATGCGCTCCCCGAGCAGCGGGATTCGGGCTCGGCACCGTCCGTGCCCAGATCCAGGCGATGACGGGGAGTTCCTTACCCACGTAGGGCTTCAGATGCGGGTGCTCGGCGGCCATCTCCGCCGTCACTTTCACCGGCGGGTAGAGGTGCCCGATCCGCTCCCGCGCACGCTCCAGGACAACCCGGCCGTAGTAGCGGACGTCGGCCGCCAGGCCAGCCGATCCGCGCCATCCTGGGAGCGATCCTGGGAGCGTGGGCCTCTGGCCCGCATCTCCACAGGCGGAACTCCATTTCCAATCCTCCGGCTTCTCCACCAGCCCTGCCTTCACCGGATTGTTTCGGATGTATTCTCGAACGGCAGCCAAGTGCTTCTCGTCGCGAATAAACCGGTCGAAGTAATCCGTCATCCAGAATTCCCCCGATCTTCCAAGGATACGGTTGGCTTCCTTTGCCGTGAACGATTTCCACGAATGCACAACGTCACTCAAGCGGTGTCCTGAAAGCACCTCGACGAGTACATGGACGTGGTTGGGCATGATGACCCATTCTATGAGGCGGTACCGTTCGCCGTCGAATTGAAGAAGAGCGTCCTGTACCAGCCGTGCAATGCGCTCATCGCGGAGGTAACAGGCCCCGTGTCCAGCATCTTCGAACTCTGCGATGCGTTTGCGCAGCTCGACCATGCGAGGGTCGGTTGCCGGAAGCGATGATGTGCACTGCAACTCGTTCCGCCAGGATTCGACGACGTGGGCTGGAACGCTGTCGTACAGCCGAAAGGTGATGAACTGCACCAGACCTGGCTGGTCCAGGTGCGGCAGATAGCCGCGGGAATACCATTGTTTGTGCGGGCGGGACGGCCGCGGTCGCAAGATTGTTTGCGGGCGGGACGCCAGCGCTCCCGGGATAGTTTGAAGGCGGGACGCCCGCGCTCCCAGGAAGGTGGCCTCGGGGTTGACCGGCGGGCAGTCCGCCCACCGCGGCACCAGCTCGAGGTAGCACTTGTTCAGGAGCACCGCCACGGGGTTCAGGTCGCCGGCGTAGGCTTCCATACCCAGCCGCGCCGCCTCCAGGGGAATGGAGCCTCCTCCGGCGAAGGGATCCAGCAGCGGCGGAAGCTTCCCGTCGCAGTGCTTGAGCATCTCCGCACGCGCCTCGGCGTACACCTCGGGGTGCTCGTGAAGGCGGGGATGCATCATCTTGCGGATGATGCCGAACAGCCGCTCCCGTTCCCGCTCCTGTGCCTCCTCGGTCGGGAAGCGCTCGGGGTGGCTGGACGGGTCGTCCACCACTGAGGCGAACAGAAAGGCTCGACACGCAGGGAGCGCCTTGCGACCCCACCAAACGTGGATGCCTTTGGGATGCGCCCCGATGCCCGGCATCATGTCGTATGCCGAGGCGTCGTTGATCTCGGGCAACGGTAGTGCGACTTCGATGAGTTTTTTGCGGTGCTTCATACGACTTCCTCCGCGTGCGAAAGTAACGATGACAATTCGTAGTTGACGCTTGTGACGCCGAAGTCTGGCTCCCGCTTGAAGGGACGGCGGACGTAGTAGAGCCGGTGCGTGCCGTCCTCCTCGAAGGTCACGATCGCCAGGATATAGTCCTCGGGCTTGTTCAGCGAGGTCAGGATTTCGTTGCGGGTGACGGTGACGGTGTCCGCGCCTGCCACGCGGCCCTTCACTTCGATGAACCGGAGCCGACCGGTGCGGGGGTCGCGGCTTTCGATGTCGTAGCCGAGGTGGTCGAACTCTCGGTCCACGGGCTGGTAGCCTAAGCGGCGCTCGGTCTCCATGACGATGGCGCGGGCGCGGGCAGCGATGGCTTGGGTATCCGCGGCAGTCGTCGCTGTCGGCAGCGCCTTGCCCTGCATTTTGGCCAGCAGCCCTGCCGGGATCACGACGAAGCCGGTCATCACCACGGGCGGGAGGGGCGAGATCTGCGCTTCCCGGTCGAGCTCTTGCATCCGCTTCTCGAGCCGGGCAGCGAGTTCGTCGGCTCGGCGCCGCGCTTCCTGCGAGTTGAGACGCGCGATGGGCTTGCCTGCTTGCTCCTGGAGTCGGAGGTCTTCGGCTCGGCGGTCCCAGTAGGTGATCTCCTTGGTTAGGCGGTCTTTGACGGCGGCGCGGGTTTTCTCGACTAACTCCAACCGTCGGCATTGGACTTCGTTAAGGTGTTCGGGTACCACCTCTGTTACCGCGTACGTCATTACTTTCTCCTCCAGGTCCTGCGTGACCCAAGAGCATTCGGGTCGGGCGAGGATTTCGTCTGGCTTGGGTTCGTCGTCCTGCAACGGACGGTAGTCCAGGTACGGGGCGTAGCCGGCGTTGCGGGCTTGGCCCTGGGCGTCCAGCTCCACGTAGAGCATGCGGCGGGAGATGACACGTTGATTGCCGCTCGGTGTCCGAGTCGCATCCTGAATCGAGTGTTCGAGAGCGAAAATCGTGCGTGGGGTGGTGCCGAGGTCAGTTTCGTCCACGAG
>Ga0308412_1001308_pt1 | contig 13539 bp, 9 predicted proteins | sample HotsprottomLayer_FD_202357 | JGI IMG/M metagenome (GOLD analysis project Ga0308412, IMG submission 202357) | Hot spring phototrophic mat microbial communities from Octopus Spring, Yellowstone National Park, Wyoming, United States -... | ecosystem: Environmental > Aquatic > Thermal springs > Hot...
TTTCTCCATTTGATGCCCTTCGAAGCACCGAAAGTGCACGTTCTGCAGGTCTTGCAGGAGCGTTCGTTGCTTTTTCAGGTGATGTGACCGCACAGATTTACAATCCTGCAACACTTCCGACGGTGGAGCCGCACACGCTTTCACTCACATTCACAAAGCACGTCCTCGATATAAATTCAGGTGTCGCAACGTATGCGACTCGTCTTCGAAGCGGCTATGCAGGTGCATATGCGGCAGTGACAAGCTATGGGACATTTACACGTACCGATGGACTTGGTGATGTTCTTGGGTCATTCAGTGCCGGTTCTGTAGCTCTTGCCGTATCGTATGCAAACCAATTCGATACGAATGCTTACTATGGCGTGACGATTGGTTACGTGCAAACGACTATTGACCGCGTCGCTGCCAGTGCACTTGTTGCAAATGTTGGGATCCTGTACCAACTTCCTCACATTCGCACCACGATCGGTGCATCGTTTCGATATCTTGGGATCCAACTTGCACGGATGAATGGGCAAGATGCATCGCTCCCGACCGATGTCCGTGTTGGGATCAGCCATCGGTTGCGGGGATTGCCACTTCTTGTGAACCTCAACCTTACTCGACTAGCCGAAGATCGAATGACGCTTGGTGAGCGGCTCCGAAATTTCACACTTAGTGGTGAACTCTACCTTGGCAAAGCACTGCAAGTACGAATAGGCTATGATAACGCCATCCGAGTATCTCAATTTTCAGCAACGGCATCATTCCTGACAGGAATGGGTGTTGGTGTTGGGATTGTCTATCCAGAGTTTACGCTTGATTACACCTTAACGACCATGAGTACACCTGCAATTGTTCATCGCTTGTCTTGTGGACTAGCGCTCGAACGGTTATTTACAAATCCCTGATTTCAATATATTTGCATCAAGGTTAAGTGATTCGCAATCACTGTTAGTTTGTTTAACCATCATCACAATGAGGTCGCCCATGCGCAGTCTCCGTATAGTTCTTCGTTCAGCAATTGTGCTCGCCACCATGAGCGTTATAGCAGTTGCGCAGCAACAGCAAAGCGGCGAGCAAACATCTCCCCAAAACACAATCTTAAAACCAAAAATGACAGTGGGTGATATACTCTTTGCAATCAATGTTCTCAACACGGTCGAAATCAAGGGTAGTGAAGTTGAGGCATTTCTTGATGTGAAAAACGTTTTGGTTAAGGCTGTAGAAAACGCACAGAAAGAAAAAAAGACCGAGACTGATGAAATAACAATTGAAATGAATCTCCTGACTGCCAATAACTTCCTTAACCTGTTTCAACGCGCAAATATCCCCGGTTCAGCAGCGGAGCGATTCCAAACAGTGAAACAAGCGCTGTTTGCATCGGCAGCACCATTGCAATCCCAATCTCAGCAGAAGCGATAGCATCAACGACGCTTAGGATGGCTCGATAAGCCATCCTAAGATGGTTGTAACCCCAACGAGCACCAGCATCGCTCCAATTGCGGGAATAATGAGTGCATGGTAAGTGCTAATGTACGGAAAGTACAGAAACCATGCGCTTGCGATGATTGCTGCTGCAATCGAGATGCCCCAGATTCCACCAGTGAACGCAACGAGCATACGCACTCGACGAGGGTATTGTATTGGTGCTCCAAGTAGCAGGAGTGTTGTCCTATCGCGACGTGATAAGGGTAGGGTTAGTCGCAAGTGCAACAGCTGCCCAATCGTTGCAATTGCGAGCCATAGGATAGCGAGCACATGGGATTGATGCTCGAGATCACGCTCGTACTCTCCAATTGATGCCAACTGCTTCGGTGAGTAGTTGATACTGCTTACCTCTTCCATGCGGCTACATTGCTCCATGAGAGCGGCGACGGCAGACTGCGACATCCTATCGGGTACAAATCGTAATTCGAGAACGAGAGGAAAGAGACTATCTCCACCAAACTCAGAGAGTGTGATCCCATAGCGGGATTGGAACCGTTCCCGCCATGTAGAATCCGAGACAATTGTAACACTTGCAATGAGAGATGGTGCCAGTGCACGTAGGTCCGAAGCGATAGCCTGCGCTTGAGCGTGCGTAGTTCCGTCCTGGAGCAAAAGTTGAAGGGTGAACAGCGATTTGTGTTCGAGAGTTCGATGGTGCGATATTGATGCCACGATATCGCTGCCACTGCGATAATAAGAAGCACCGCGATCCCAAGTGCTAATTGGAATGTTTGCCAAGGACGGTATTTGAGCAGCAACCATACGTAGAACAATGATGCCATGCTTGTCAATTCTCCATATTCGTCTTTGGTAGAGGTCGAAGTGAGCGACGTACTATCGAGGCGCGGAGTGAGAACGCTGCCTGTTGCATATCCTTAAACGATAGTAAGTCTTCATTGCGCAGTGCCATGACAAGTAAAAGTGCAAATGCCACAGCATACGCTACTACTCCAGTCCCTACGAGACATAGCTTCGATGCAAAACAAGCACTCAAATAGGCAATGAGCGCAATCCCAACACTGAGTGCGGTTATCGTCAACAGACGTGTGACGCGATTGAGGGCCAACTCGACTGATTGAAGCATTACAAATGGCAATGCAAGTGCGCCAATTGCCATGACATTGAATATCACAGCAGTTTCCTGGTACCGAAGTCCGAGAAATTGCACAAGGAGTGTTGTACCACCGAACTCCAACAACGTTACTAGTGCGGATGCTATGATAAGCTGCAAGAAGAGGGCTTTCGAGATCAACATGCGAAGAGCATCGCGCCGTTCTTGATGAAGAAGCTGCACTGCTGTCGGATAAAGGAGCCATGTCGTAGCGTCAGCGCCCGTCTCAAAGACACGGTAGAGCATCTTCGCAGCGTTATACACACCAACAGCACGCGTCGAAAAGAAGAGCTGCACAAGAAAAATATCTAACTGACGAATGCTCGTCGCGAGTGTCATCATGAGTGCTTGGGGAAAGCTGAACTGTATGATTGATCGCATTGTTCGATGCCCTCGAAGCGAAAGTTCAAGGAGATCACGCCCTAATAATATTCCAACCAACGAACCAACAAACATGCCACTGCATGCAATGAACACCAATGCCTCGAACGATGTCAACCAACCATACAGGAGGAACACAACCGTTAACAATGAGTTTGTACCTAACCATGCTCCATTAGTCATAAAGACATCCCTGATCCGAAGCTCCCGTTGGAGCAGCTTGAGCATGAACGAACGCGGGATACCCACTATGCAATAGAACACCAGGTAGAATGCGACATCCTGAAAGCGGTGCTCATAAAACATACGACTCAATGGGGCACGTGCAAGTACAATTACCGCAACGATACCGAGTGTCAGTGTCGTATGCAAGGCTAGCGCAAGTGCATTCGTCCGTCCGCGTTCCTTGAGGTCTTGTCCATACTGGATGATTCCCTGCAGAACAGATCCTTCGGCAATGATCGCTATCCATGCTTGCAACGTTAATAGTTGGGCAGCTAAACCATACTCCTCAGGAGAAAGCGCCCGAATTTGGAGCCATGTGACGAAACCGTACCCTACGAAGAGAAGCTTATCAGCGGCTGTCCACGAGAGCAACCGAAAGTGCTTGCGAAGCTGCATCGGTATTAGAACACGTACTGCGCAAAGTTACGAGCGCACCTTCCATCGAAATACTACCTTAGTACTTGTTGAACGTGGCTTGATGACAATTGCATGGGATGGCTTCCACACGCCATACGAATGGCTGTAGAGACTCTCTTCAAGGGTGATCCCAAGTGCATCGGTAGTACACGTGATGAGATACTCCCGAGTGTAGATCTGCATTGCATCCGAAAACAGTGAAACAAGTACGCACGGATGGAGGTGAAAGCGAATCAATGCAGCATTCCAATCAGCAAAGAAATCCTCAATGATGAGGGTGTTGGACTCAAGACGAACGATTCGTCGGTGGGGAATAGTCCATGCCGTATGCTCAGCAACGAGCACGTGGTCACCTGATGCAATGATACTCGCTGCTGCACGATCGCTGGTGAGCCAGAACAGCGCTTCAGAACGACCATCGCACCATGAGTTCTGTTCAGCACATTCGATTGCAAGCGTGTCATGCATCTTGGTCGAACGAAATTGGTTTCGCATGTCAGGTGATGCCACATAAACACCTGTTCCAGGGTCAACGAGAACTTCTTGTCCACCAAGTGCGAATGTGATTGAAAGCTGATCGTTATGGGCATGACCTCCCTTGCCACGTTGGCCAATCGATCCAGCGCGGAGAACTGCCTCGGCGTATTCATTGCGGAGGATCGCTAATCCAAATTCATGTGCGTGATAGCGTGGTGATCGTTGTTGGCATACATTGCTAATGAGTGCATCGAGAATGCAATCCTCTCTATTGCAGACTGCACGCAAAAGTGCACAGGTTTCGCGATGGTTCCGCTGCGATAGGTAGGGTTCAGGATCAGCATACCATGCATTGTAGCATTCGGCTGATTCCGTCATCGGAATGAACGATAGGAACCGTCCAGTGTCGTTGTCGCCAATCTGTGGTGCAATACCACTTTCGTATGTAGTTTGCTCAGTAAAGTCAGCGATACGCTCAAGCAACGACCAGAACCCTCTATCACGGTCAAGAATCAGACGGCCTTCCGGCGTCCGTTGCAAATACCATGTTGCCCAGGCAAGCATTTCTGCTCCAAATCGGTGGTATGCAAGGGATGCTTCGAAGTTGCCGCCGTCGCTGAGAAATTGATACCGTGCCTCTCGACAGAGTTGCTCAGCGCACCACGTACGCAACCGTGATGTCCACTCGCACTGTGGGAAATACGCTGCCGCAACCGATAGACCGGCGATACAGGCTAAGTAGTGGTTCCCTCGCATGCCCTCTGACCATTCGAGGTGCTCGAGCACAAAACATGCATGGTCATAGAGGTAGAGCAGCATCGTTTCTGCGACATGCTCACGTATTCCATGCGATGCTACAAGGTCGAGAGTCGAAATGATCGCAACAAGTCGGAGCGCCACTTCCATACTGACTGCCCATTGGATACCGTAGCCTGGCGGATTCTGTGCTGCAAAATCGAGCAGTATAGTTTCGATGACGTGTATGATTGTTCTGCGTTCACTTTCCGACGATGCGCTCAAGTGCGCAAGAGCAAGGAGAGGTAACAGCTGTAGCCGACCTAGCTCCCACGGAACTTTCGGATCAGCACCGGGCGGCCCATCAAGGGCAAGCTGTGCATGCCAACATCGCTCGCTCCAACGGTAACCACTTCGGAAGTCACGTTGCCAATCGTAAGGCATGTGTGGTTGGTCAATCGTGTTCCATAGCCACTGGGAGCGGGGTACAGCGTTATGAGGAAGGAGATGAGCGAGCCATTGCCCTCGTTCAGTGATTTCGACCGTCGGTGCATCGTAACAGTACTTGCCAAATCCTGGTGCTTCAAATCCGTGCACTGACATAATCCACCCTAATCCAAGCACTGGAAGCTTTCCTTCTAAACATCGAGCAGCAATCTGCTGGAGAGTAGTTGACCAAATGCCAAGGTGGTCTGCTGCCGGAGCAGCTAAGTGCTGCACAATGGATTGATGCACTGCCCATGGCACATCGCGTGCTGTCGCGTATGGCTGACATCGTGTGGTACGATACCGTTGCCAACGACGCACCACTGGCGACCATACATGACGCAATGCCTTTCGCAATACAATTGGAAACGGGACTACCTTGAGTTGACGACGACGTAGATCATCCACAGTTCTCGTACTTCAATCGGTTCGATGGACGGGTATCTTTGTGTTTGTCATGCTACAAAAGTGCAGGAGTCGCCAGGTAGTGAACATCACGGTAGTATTTGGAACACGCCCAGAAGCAATCAAATTAGCGCCAATTATACACCGGCTTGCACGCGTCAATTGGTGCAACCTCCGAGTGGTCGTCACTGGACAGCATACGGAGATGCTCGGGCAAGTCCTTGATGTGTTTGGTATCACACCGGATGCTGATTTAGCAATCATGCAACCAGGCCAAAGCCTCTATGACATTACCATTCGGACGCTTGCTGGACTTGAATGCGAATTCAATCAGCATCATCCTGATCTGATCATCGTCCAAGGTGATACAACGACAACGTTTGCCGCTGCACTTGCAGCGTTCTATGCGAAAGTGCCTATTGCACACGTGGAAGCAGGATTACGGACGTTTGAAAAATATGCTCCATTTCCGGAAGAACTCAACCGTGTCTTAACATCGCACCTTGCCGACTGGCACTATGCACCCACAGAACGAGCTCGCCGAAACCTCTATCGCGAAGGTATCGCACCAGAGCGAATTCTCGTCACTGGCAATACGGCAATCGATGCACTTCAATGGGTAGTCGCACAGCTTTCGCAACTCGATTCAATCGAGCGTCAATCGTTGCTTTCACTACCGACCGAAGTCATTGAGCTTTGTGAGCGTAGCCACCAGCGCATTGTATTGGTCACAGGTCATCGTCGCGAATCGTTTGGTGAAGGATTTGAGCGCATCAGCCATGCACTCGCAGAGTTAGCTCGCAGTGAGCAGGATATTGCTATCATCTATCCAGTGCACCGAAATCCAAATGTTCGAGTACCTGTGGAGCAAGCGTTAGCAGCGGTTCCCAACGTTCACTTGCTTGATCCACTTCCTTACCGAGAATTTGCATACCTGATGCAGCATGCCGCATTCATCATCACCGATTCTGGAGGGATCCAAGAGGAAGCACCGTCGCTTGGAAAACCAGTGCTCGTGTTACGAGATGTTACGGAGCGACCTGAAGCAATCGAGGCGGCTACTGCACGTCTTGTCGGCACTCATCCTGACTGTATTATCTCGACTGCCCAGCGATTGCTACACGATGATGATTTCTATCGCTCGATGGCAAGGGCACACAATCCATACGGTGATGGTCATGCCGCCGAGCGTATTGTTGCCCACTTAAAGAGACTTGCACAATGACACGATCGGGCTTTGTTGCCATTCTCGGAAGACCGAATGCTGGAAAGTCTACACTGCTGAACGCACTCATTGGTGAACCGCTTGCGATCGTGTCACCAAAGCCTGAGACAACACGACGGCCTGTGGTGGGTATCCTTACGCGTCCTCACGCACAATTGGTTTTTCTCGATACTCCGGGAATCGTTCAGCATCCCAAGTATGAGCTCCACCGCCAAATGCTCGTAGAGATTCGCCAAGCGATAGAAGATGCAGATGTCCTGCTTGTGCTCCTTGATGCCACTGGTGGCATCGCTGAAGCACAGTCACTCCTTTCTGAACCAATTATGACTGATGTTCAGGAGAGCACGAAGCCGACGATTTTAGTTCTCACAAAAATGGATGCGCTCGAGGACAAAGCAATGGCGTTACCTGTTATTGAGCAGATGATGCAATCAGGGATCTTCACGACAAGCGTTGCGATCTCTGCCCTCAAGGGGAAATACCTCGATGAGCTCGAACGCGTCATCATCGAACATTTACCAGAAGGCGAATTTCTCTATGACACTGAGCAGCTTTCCTCACAGAATGAGCGGTTCTTTGTGGCTGAATTCATTCGTGAGCAGATATACCACAATTGCCAACAGGAGATACCATATTCCGTTGAAGTTGTCATAAGCGACTTTGAGGAACGAGGCAGTAGCCCGTGGTACATCGCAGCAGAGCTCATTGTCGAACGACACTCGCAGAAGAAAATTCTCATCGGTAGTGGTGGCTCGATGATCAAGCGCATTGGCGAAAGAGCACGGAAGCGTATCGAGGAGCATCTCGGCGTACCCGTGTACTTAGAGCTCTACGTAAAGGTGCGTGAGCACTGGCGGAATGACCCGACATACCTCCGTTCATTTGGCTATCGTATGATTCATCCCCGCACGAAGCGATGATTCAGTACAACCTCGATGAGCCGGTTCCAACGTTGCATGTTTCGACATTGCTCAGCGATAGTGATCGCCACGAGCTTCTACGCATGATGATCATGGCACGCGAGTTTGATCTTGCGATGATTCGTTTGTACCGTCAAGGGCGAGCGCTCGGTGGTGTGTACGCTCAGATTGGAAACGAAGCGACATCCGTTGGTTCAAGCTATGCACTCGATCGCACACGCGATGTGATTTTCCCAATGCACCGTGATATTGGAATGCACTTTGTCTTTGGTGCCGAACTCGACAATCTCATGCTCAACTTCATGGCACGTCAGGGGAGTAGCATGCGCGGTACTGATGGTACCGGGCATTACGCTGATCCTGCTCGTCGGATTTATGGCAACATCTCACATCTTGCCGCGATGATTCCTGTTGCTGCAGGGTATGCACTTGCAGCACGGATGCGCAACGAGAACATCGTTGTACTCACGACGATCGGCGATGGTGGTTCGAACGTCGGCGAATTCCACGAAGCGATGAACTTCGCGGCAGTGCAGAAGTTGCCTTTGATAGTGAACATTGAAAACAATCAGTACGCGTACTCGACACCAGGTCACTTAGAGTACGCCTGTGCACGGTTGAGTGATCGCGCGGTCGGCTATGGCTGCTACGGCACAACCATTGACGGGACCGACGTCGAGCTTGTCTTCGACACCGTGAGGGAATATGTCGAGCGTGCTCGTGCAGGTGAAGGACCTGCGCTCATCGAGTGTGTAACGATGCGTATGCGCGGCCATGCTGAGCATGATGACTTCCGTTACGTTCCTCGAGAGATGTTGCAATACTGGGAAAAACGCGATCCTCTGCAGCGCTATGAAGCATTCCTCATCGAACGTGGGATTGCTAGCAGAGACACGATTGAACGCTGGCATTCAGAAATAGCTCAGAGGATTACCGATGCGATCGATCGAGCGATCCAGCAGCCATTTCCTCCTGCCGAAGAAGCGTTCAGAAACGTATTCATCTAAGGCTGGACGATAAGCGGTATCGAAATGTCCGCATCCGTCTCCGGTGATGGCGTCTGTCCATCCTTCTTATTTGGTTCGTAGTGATAGAGTTTGATACGCACAGCACCAGGTGTCGGTGCTTGGACGGCACTGACTGTCCACTGTGTTTCTAATCCTAAGGGCATGCCACGACTGTCACGGTCGCGAATGGTAATTGCGATAACACTTTCTGCCGAGCCTTCGACGCTGTAGAAAAGTTGATGTTCGGTCCCTTGAGTGCGGATGGTGTTCGTAAGGCTATCGCCGTCGGTAGCGATGATGTTCAGCAAACCAGAATAGGTTGTGCTTGCTCTCAGTGTGAGTGTGTCAACAATTGGTGGGCTACCACCGGGACCGTCAAAGTCGCGCCAGCGCGCAACGAGCTTATCACCCTGGGTGCTGGTGAGAGTGAGAATAAACGTGCCTGGCACTTTGTGGGTGTCGTCATGTGTATGGGGGTCCTTTTCGCACCCAATGACAAAGAACAAGAGCGCAACAAGAGTAACGGCACTGAAAAGTCTCATAAGAGTGCCTCCAATGAATTGTTAAACATGCCAAACGGGATTGTCACAGCGATCGTGACATTCCTTCCTGGGTTGAGTGCAAAGTAGCGATAACGGCTAAGGTAATCTCGGAAAGGTGTATCGAAGAGGTTTTGTATGCGAAGCGAAAACTGCAGAGGTATATTCATGACAGACCACTGGCCGCCTGCAACGACATCAACGGAACCATAACCGGCAGGTGGAGGTGCATAGTCGAAGATGGTTGAAGAAACTGCTGTCTGGCGTCGCACCAGTGTCACAGAAAGTTCGACGTACGGGGACTGCTTGGAAGTGCTTTCATCGAAATGATAATGAACGGCAAGACGTGCACGATCGGCAGGCATGAATGCAAGGAACGCACCACTCGGTAGCTCAAGTCCCCGGACGATTGCAAGCTGTGCGTCAAGACGGAAAGCTGTCCACAATGGTATCGATGCAGACACCTCACCGCCGAACACGACTGCTCTGCGTTGGGAGTATCGCATCGTCGGAAACACACCGCGGTAGGTCACAGTTGGCATTGAATCGGGGAGGAGTTGAATAAACCGTGGTAAGTATTGGCCATAGGTTGTAATGTTAAGTTGCCAGCGGCCAACAGATGTCGTTACTGCAGCATCGAATGAATAAGCCCGCTCCACACCGAGCGTTCGATCACCCACCTCATAGACTGCAGTACCATGATGGAGGTCACCAGCGAACAGTTCAACTGGTGTTGGTGGTCTCCAATGCGTGGCAATGTTGAGTTGTAGATGAAGAGAGTTATCGAGACTCCGTTCAAGTCCTGCATGTGCAGCAACTCCACCAAAGATCATCGTAGTGTCGGGGTCATAACGACCGAGAGATTTGTTATAAGGGCGAGCACGTACCCACTGAAGATCCCCGCGAAGACCAACGGATGCAAGCCAGCGACCAAGAGAGAATGTCCGCGTCCCAAGAATACCACCTTCGTAGAGCACGTAATCGGGAAGAAGAAATACTTGTCCACTGCGGATGTTCGACTGCCGAAGGAAATGAATTCCCATGACATTGCTTGCGTCTCGATCAGCAAAACGGTAGCGAAGTTCGAGCTGATAGCTTGCAAGAGAAAGTTCGATTGCTGGCCTGTTGATCGCTTGTTGGATGAGAGTAGTGTCGCTATAGCGCATTGCGTGAGCATCGTACTCGCTGCGGTCATTGCGTTGCCAACCGTAGTGGAGTTCTAGTGTTCCGTCATCGGTTGAATGCGTGCTATGAACGAAGAGCGTCTGGTGCACAATCTCCTGTCGCGGGTTTGTGATGGAATAGCTCCACGGTCGAATGATGAGCGGTTGCCCTGCATCAATAGCACGACGCAGGTCGTCTGCATTGCCAAGGTGTGACGCTGCAAGTATCCCGATTGCAGCATCAAACAGCGAATAGCTTAATTCATGCCGCCAGCTCCCAGCATCGTATCCTACAGCGACGTAACAACTACCGGAGCGAGCACCAGTGTTCGAGAGAACATACTGCGGTGTGCGACTATCGCCAGCGATCATCCCACTTGCATGGAGAAGATAGGCTGTGTTCGATAACCCAAGGTCAGAACCATGGATTTGAAATCCTGCTGCTCCCATCCCGTTATTGGTTGAACCAAGGAGGGATACCCTTCCCTCGAACGCACGGTGATAGTGGAGGAGTGGTGGCTCAATGCGAATGACACCACCGATTGCTGCATAAGAATCTTCGATACTTGCTGCACCTCGAATGACCGCAATGCTCGAAGGCAAAAATGGATCGACCGCTGGACCATGGTCAAGCCCCCATTCTTGTGCGCGGTGCTGGATACCCCCACTGCTAATGACAACCCGCTCACTGTGTAAGCCACGGATTACCGGTTTTGCAATCGCTGTACCGGTTTGAAGAAGCGAAATGCCCGGAACATTTGTAATCAATTCGCCAATCGTTTGGCCCCGGTGACGATCGAGATACTGACCATCAAGTTGCACATCATGCTCGGTCCCATGAGCAAGTGGACGCATCGACTCAATGACAACGTTCCGCAACTCGATACTGAGTGGAATTAGCGCAATGGCGATTGTTGTGTCCCGACTTACCCTGACAGTAACGACACGATCGTAATATCCAAGTCTTCGTATTCCCACGGAGTATTGACCAGGTTTTATCCCACTTAGGTCGAAACGCCCATCAGCAGCGCTCTGAGTACCGATGCGTGTTCCGATGATCTGTATGTGTGCATCGGCTATCGGCAAACTGCTTGCACTATCACGCAGGACACCATGAAGATGGATACCGTCAGCGTACGCTGAAATGGCGAATGCAGCAAGGAATAGGAAAATCATAGTCGAAAAAAGTTTACAATCGAGCTTCCGCAATCAAAAGCAGGGCTGGCGCGGACTACACGATTGGCGGGGCGCGGAGTGTACGGGGGAAACACACCGGTTGGGTTGGCGAAGAAGAATGCGGAGCAAGGAGGTTCAGTGATACCACATGTAGTGGCGTTGTGCATACCACCACAACCGGAGGCTCTGTGCTGAGAGGAATGTGACAAAGTGGACAGTGATCTGTTTCTGAGGAAGTTACGAACTCCCCACAACCCAATTCCATCGTGTGCACATGCCATACACTTACCATCTGGACCGCAGTTGTGCAGATGGCGAGCGTGCAGGCGACTTGTGCTACTAAGTACTTCATGATGCTGCGAAATTATGGAATGCGCACTAATGGTACAGATCGTATGCTGCTGGGCGATCGGAGGCGCACCCAATAGATGCCTGAAGCAAGATGATGAACATGGATGGCGACTTCGTAGGCGCGGCCTGCTTCCAACTGGCCGAGCTCGTGTTTGGTAATCACCGTTCCATCAAGAGTTGCAACCTCAAGCATATAGTGACCACGCTCATTCGCTGTGACGATTGAAGTCACATCATCAGTCGTAGGATTCGGCTGTATTTGGAATAGTGGAAGCTCGAGCTGAGAACCTAACAGTCGCGGTCCGCCAGCGCCACAAAGAGTAAGGCAAAGCGCACCGTTCCCAGTACCTGGATTGCTCCAGGTAGTCGGTTTAATACCGCTATTTGTCCACCGTGCTTGTACGATAAACATTGAATCGCACTGGCGATCACCGAGCAGTACATCACCGATAAGCTGAGCAATGATCTGTGGCTGCTGTGAGAGAGGCGTAAGCAATGTATCTACCGTGATCGTGATGACATGACGATCATGTGTGCGACTGTTGAACGATAGAATGCGCCCACTACGCGCACGAACACCGCGCGGCATAAACAGTTGATTCGGCAGATCGAGCACAAGGAGTAGCTGGACGTTTGGGAGAATCAAGTTTGTATCCAGTTGGGCATAAATGTTGAGTGTGGCATTTTTGTAACGTGGATCGAGGATGCGCAGTGTGTCAAGCCAAAGTGCGAACCCAATCCCGGGTAACGATCTTGCACGTAGCAACACTGGGATGCTATCGGTACACGGCTTTCCAAGACCAGTGAATTTTACCCAGAGTGTGTCCGCGAACTCCCCAATTTCTTGTGCAGAGAACTCGACATCTGCGGTTGACGTTTTTGTGACAACATCAATGTTCAATGCGATGGGTGAGACACTGTAGTAATTCACCCACTGTCCAACCCCAAAAGAGAATGTCAAGCTTCGAGTGTAGTTGTTTGTCAGCCGGAGTGGAAGTGTCCGGCTTTCACCTTGTTTGATTTCACCAAAGTCAAGGAGTGTATCCGCGTCGAATGGGACAGTCCGTTCCCCTATCATTTGAACAGTGTCGTTAACTTCTTGGCCATTGATGACGTAACGAAGAGCCAACGACGCTGATCGCGACCCTGCGCGAGTTCCAATTGGGTTGAATTCGAGCTCAATGGTGAAGCTAAAGCCAGAAGGGACGGTGTATGGCAATTTTGACCACGGCGAACCTGTAATGCGGAAGAGTTTCGCATCCGGTCCAATGATTGTTAACTCCTCCAGTTCAGCGTTGCTCGCAGGGTCGTTATTCTTGAGTGTGAGCACCCGGCGTACGGTTGAGCACGGTGCTACAGTACCAAAGTCGAGCGGTCGTGGAGTGATAGATAGTGAGTTGTTTGTTGGGATGACCCGTATTGGAATGTTGATCGAATCAACGCATGGGTAT
>Ga0308412_1001312_pt1 | contig 13517 bp, 10 predicted proteins | sample HotsprottomLayer_FD_202357 | JGI IMG/M metagenome (GOLD analysis project Ga0308412, IMG submission 202357) | Hot spring phototrophic mat microbial communities from Octopus Spring, Yellowstone National Park, Wyoming, United States -... | ecosystem: Environmental > Aquatic > Thermal springs > Hot...
GCCGTCCTATCAAGGTACCGTGATATCCTAGCCGCCACCATTGGCACCACTCCAAAGCAACTTACGCTCCCCACAGGGATCCCATCCACGCTGGGATCCCTGTTCTCATTCGGCCAATGGAGTCTGGGGTGTCATGCGTAGTCACTTAGTCACCGAATGCCCCCAAACCCTTGCACAGAGCGGGTTTTGGCGGTGACTACCGCGTAGTCACCTGTAGTCACCGGTAGTCACCCCACCTAGCTACTAAGCGCGAACAACCGGTTCGTCATGAGTGGTGGAAGGGGATCTGATAGCCCCTTTAGGCAGACCCCTGTGATGACCGGTGACGAAGGGTGACGAAGAAGAGACTAACGTCCTGATAAGCAGGAATTATCTGGAGTATTCGGGATACTTGGCCGGATTCGAATCCTTGGATCCCTCTGCCGGCGACAGACTCCTCATGCCCGACCAAGCATCCTCTGTAGTTCCGCCAACAGATCCGCCCGCCGGAGATGTCGGCCGGTGGTGGGATCCCTGTCACCGCCTGGCCCGATCACTCGCCTAGCCAACCGCCGCAGCTCCATCACGGAGAGGGCATCCAGATCGGCGGGAGGGTTTGCCGGGCGCTGTTGTTCCGTGACGCGATGGTGATTGGACCCCGTCCCGCTGACGCGATTGGACTCCGTCCCGCTGACGCGAACGGCCGATTCCAGCGCCTCGACCCGCTGTTCTAGACGCTCCAGACGGTCGAGGATCTCTGCAACCGCTGGGCTGTTAACAGGTGTTTGCAGCCTCTCCAGGTACTGCCTGAGGGCCGCCACGAGAACTTCAGATGGCGTTACCTGGAGTCGCGCGGCTACTTCCAGAAGTTGATGGTGCAGTTCTGGGGGGATCCGCGCCCCCACCATGGGAGAGACCATTGTGACGTTAGCAGTTGAAAACAGCGTCCAGATCCTACCCCGCCCATGCGGTGGGATCCACTCTTGCCGCCGCCGCCTGGACGGATCCCCTAACAACAAAGCTGGGCCACCGCCGCCGTTTGGCCCACCGGAAGCGCTGCAGTAGGGGTACTGTTTGCAGTTGCAAACAGCGTTCGGCTAGAACTGACCAAAGTACGTCCCAACGACTTTAGGCATTCAAGTGCGTAACGCGGTAGATATCTCCGGCCGTCAGGCCGTCAACGGTCAACAGGTACGCTTCCTAGAGCAGGATCCTGTCCCACCATCGCTCCGTGGGAGAGAAGCAACGCTGGAGCGGACAACTGAGCGGGAGGCATTCGTCTGGGTTAGTGGGAGCCGCCGGCGCGTACCGCTCGACTGGCTGGCGGCCCCCTCCCGGCCGGTGCAGGGATCCGCTGCGATAGCAGCGGTAGCCCCGACCTACGGTCGGGGATCCACCGTGTGCGCCCCGTCTGCACCCGGCCAACCCACCTCCCGTCCGGCCCTGGCTCAACCGGCGGCCGCTGACGCAGAGGGTGACGATGATCCGATCACGGAGCAAGCCTGGGATAGCCTCCAGGATGCCTGCCTGGAGTTGGGGCTGAGCTGGGGGGAGGCACAGCGGGTGATCGCATGGGCGACCGGGATCCCACCGGCGGAGCTGGATCCCTCCCGGCTTACTTGGCGGCATTTTCTGCAGGTTATCGAGTGGCTAGAGAGGCTGGAGGTGGCCCAGCCTGCCCAACCTGCACCACCTCCTCCGCCTCCGCCTCCAGCCGCCAGCAGAGAGGCGGCCAAAGCCATCTATCCCCCGCCAAGCCGGTATCTCGGCGTGGCGGCCTACAAGGAACTGGTGGCCATCGCGGCCAACCTAGGCCTGGATGAAGACTCGATGGTGGCCCGGCTAGGGATCCCCGCCGACTGTCCAGGCTACCTACTCGATCGGAGTTGGGTGTTCGCCATAGCGCGTGGGCTGGCGGCAGTTGCAGCCGGTCAACAGCCTGGCCAACCCGACTTTTCCAAGGCGGTGCTGAAGTTTGGGTACCGCTCTGTTCGCGACAGCGGGCCGGAGGCCTTCGACGGCCCCAAGCTGGTGGTCGTTGGACTGGATGGGACGCTGCTGCATGGAGAGGTGGTGATGGTGGCGGATATGGCCCAGCAGTTGCGGATCCGACTGTAGCCGTGTCGGGGGCTGTTTGCAGTTGATAACAGCCGTCCAGCACTGGAAGGGATCCCCGCCACCTGCAGGTTGAGGCCCCAGATCGGCCTACGGCCCGAGGTTGCTAAGATAATGGTGACCCCAACAGGGGTACCTCCTTTGACTACCACTGCGGGGGGAGCAACCGCTCCCCCTGTGGTGTTTGTAGGGATCCACAGAGGGACACAGCAGTTTGCGCTCCGCGCCGCTGACGCGAATGCACTCCGTGCCGCTATCGCGACCGCGACAGCGCCGCGTAGCGGCAACGCGATCCTCGGCCGTAGACCGCACAGCCGACGGCTCGATCAGCCGCGAGGCGACTGGCTGCGAACTGCTGGATTGCGACAGCTACGGGGATCCCGTATCGAACGCGGAAGCCATGGCTTTCCGGCGGGCGGCAGCGAAGTTTGGTCTAGGTCGATCCCTGTATGACAAGGCGAATCGACTGTCCAGCGTGAGCCCAGTTCAGGGGATCAGGTAGGTGGCGGTGGCTTTTTGCGCGGATCCACTGCATGGGCAGGGATCCGTTCAGCCAGCGGTGACTACCGAGTAAACTACCCGACTCCGACCGCTAAGCGGTACGGGGCGGCTATCCTTCCCCGTCCTGAATGGCGGGGCTCACCATCCACAGAGCTAGGGGCGTCGGAAGTTTTTTACTCGCTCCATGACCTGCTGATACTGTCCCCGCGTTACCCGTGAGGGATCCAGCTTCTCTACGGGGATCCCTGTCGTGCTCGCGATGAACTCCACCGCCGTACCCCAGAGCATTCCGGCTTCCCGACAGGCGGCCAACAGGGCCTTCCAGTCCTGCATAGTGACAGGGGCGTCAACGACCTCCGGTTGGAGGGATCCATTGTTAGGGAGGGGCACCGGCTCCGGCTCCAGCTCCTCGAAGTCGTTGGGATCCCGTTGTGGGGGCTTCCCGTTGGAGGCCGGCCGGACGGCCTCTACGTCACTTGGGCCAGGCAAGGGGGGCGCCTCCGGCCCGCTTGCATAATCCGCTAGCTCTGGCTGAGTCGGTTCACTATCTTGCATGGGGGCGACGACCGAGTGACTACGGGGTGACGACGGGGTGACTACAGGGTGACTACCGGTGACTACAGGGTGACTACGCGTAGTCACCGGCTCAAAGCCGCTCTGTGCAAGGCTTTCAGGCTCTTGGGTGACTACGTGACTACCGGAATAGGGTTGGACAATCTCGATGTGCGTAGGATCCACCCAGCGGGCGTACCCCATCTGCACAACGCTGTCCAGAAAACTCCGGATCTCTTTCATGGAGGGTTTACGCCGGCCTGACCACCAGTTGCGGCATTGCTTCAGGGCAATGGGGCCACAGCCTTTGAAGCGTCCCACAAACCGGAGAACAAGGCTGGCCTCTGGGCTGCTGGACTCCCCTAGTTCGCCGTAGATAAGTCTGGTTTGATTCTGTAGCCAGCGGGTGAACTGGATAGCTCTGGCCAGGGTGCTAGCAGGGATGACTTGGGTGGGGGTTACTCCAGTGCAGGCTGCATCCAGCCAGTGGAGGATGAGAGCAATGCGAGCGGCCCGCTCTTTGGTCTTGGGGAGCGAGGATCGGATCCGCTCATTGGGCTCGCTGAGGATGGGCTCATTGAGTTCGCGCTTCCATTCGTTCCAGAGCCGCCGTCCTTCCCCGTCCAGTACATGCCGCATCGGCGGGAGGGCCTGCAGCCGGCGATAGACGGCCTCCAACAGCCGGCTGGGGTTATGGGTGGGGCCATCTTGAGTGTCGGGGTCAGGCACAAGGGGCACCCTCACCCAAGCAAAGCGGGGCCAGAGCCCGTCGCCAAGGTTCTTGTCCTCCTGCCAGGCCTTCTGGAGGATGGACGGCTGGATGCCGCCTACGACGCTGACGGAGGTATATCGCACAAAGATCTGGTCGGAAGTTTTGCGATCCACCTTCAGGGCGTCACCGCTGTACAGGCTCAGCCAATGGGCGCGATCCGCCCCCTTGCCGCCCCGATAGGCATCCATGCTTTGTAGGAAGACCGCTAGCTCGTCTGGAGTGACCAACAGCCCTCGATCCGGTTGATCGCTCAGGATCTGGCCTATCGCCTCCATCGTGTAGTTGGAGGCGTAGAGGCTGACGGGCTTGGGCCGTCCAGGGGGATCCCCTGCGTCCTCGCTCTTCCTTCTCTTCTCATATTCCCGTAGGGCCGTCTTATAGTCCTCAAGCTGGTGCTGATAGCGGATGCTGTACTCCGCCTGAAGATCCTTGAGGGGCTGGGTCAGGGTGTTGATGATGTGAGTTTTGCCGGAGCCTGTTTCCCCCACCAGTCCACCCCACAGAATCGGGGGCACCGCAAACTGGAAGCGGGGGTCGATCTCCAGCCGAGTCTGGCTGGGGATGAGGCTAGCGGCAACGCAGAGCAGTACTAAGTAGTAAGCCTCAACGGGTAGACCCAGCCCTTCTGCAATCCGACGAAGCGGCGTATCTAGGTCTTTTGGCAGCAGAGTGAGGCCTGAAGCCCGATCCAGTTGGGCCAGCTCGCCCACCTCCGCCGCCAGATCCCCGATCTCATCGTCAGCCGCCAGATGGGCCGGCAGGGCCACTCGAATCGAACCCAAGATCTCTTCAGCCGTGGCCCCGTTCTCCAGCCAATCGACAACATCCAGTCCGCCGTCTTTCGGTAGGTTCTCCCAAGGGGCATTTGGGGGCGCCAACAGCCAGCCGGCTATCTCGATACCGGCACTGCGTAGACTACGCTCGATTTCCAACATGTGCTCAAGGCCAGGGCGATCTGCATCGGGTGACAGTATTATCCGGCAGCCCTGCAGGTCTTGTAAGTAGTTGGGGAAACCGTAGCCAGTCCACTTGCCGGCTCCCCCGATGGACGTGGTTGCAGGGATCCCTAGCTCCAGCAGCCGCTCCACGCAGCTCTCGCCCTCGACCAAGAAGATAGGATGGCCGGTCTTCTCGGATAACTCTCTGGCTTCGGCAATCCGGTACAGCCGTACCCGCTTGGTCACCTTGGTCACTTGATCGTTCAGGCCAGAGACCCAGTCCCCGTTTTCGTAGCGGAATTGGAAGATGTCCTTCTTCCCATCGCCGTAATCCGTCCGGCGCACCTTGATTACCGGTTGGCCATCCGCATCGCGATAGATGAATTCTTGCTGGCCTTTTGGGCGGGGCTTCTTGGCCGGTGGGGGAGCCGCTGTCGGCCGAGCGATGGATGGTGCAGGGGCCGCTACCGGTTGAACGGCGATCGGCTTAGCAGGGGTCGCATTGCCGTTCTTGTTGTTGGCCCGCCGACTAAATGATGTCAGCCTGGGATCCCAGTCATCTTTGCGCCGCTCCTCATGCGGCTTAAACATCGCCCACCGGCCGCCGTCACTGTCGCCCAGATAAGCCCATTGCTGGCCGTCGCTACCGCGGATGACCTCTCCGACTCCTAGGTGCTCCTTGGCGTAGGTGCGGCAATGACAGACTTCGTCCCACCGGCAGTCGCGGTCTTTTGTCCGCCCGCAGACTGGGCAGGGATTCTTGGGGGAAGAGTAGGTAAACTTGCCAGAGGATCGTGGTACGCTGGTGGTTAGCATAGTTGTTCTTCCAACTTGGTTGTATTGTTTTCTGCGGGGATCCCAGTCTGGATGGGATCCCTACTTCTCTTGGATTTTAACCAATGAGAAAAGATCCCCAAAGCCTTCCCACGTCTATCGTCTACGCCTTAACCATTGGAATTTGATGTTGATTTAAGCCACATCTTTTGTCTGCAAGTAGGGGCCCAATCCGGCATAAGTCTAGGCCGGTGGTAGTCATGCAGCCGGCAGGTGGTGGTGGGATCCTGCCTGGCACTGGCACCTTTTGGGGGTTCAGCCTGCATTGAAGTCATCCACTCTTCTTCCTGTAGTCACCGTAGTCACTTAGTCACCCAAGAGCCTGAAACCCTTATCAGGAGCGACTTTGAGGGGGTGACTACGTGGTAGTCACCGGTAGTCACTGCGTAGTCACTGTGAGCCAGAACAAGGGATCCACAGCCCGTCACCGTCAGGGCGGGGTGCAGTGCTAGGGGACGGGTGACTACAGGTGACTACGGGTGACTACGCGGTAGTCACCCGTCCAAAGCCGCTCTAGACAAGGCTTTTGGCCCATCCGGTGACTAAGTGACTACGGTGACTACAGAGTCGCTGTTAATGTGTCATGGACATAACCGGAGTGCGGTCTATCTGTCTAGGTCGATTGAACGCCCGTGGATCCCTATAGCGCCATTACCGCCAGAGGGCAGGCTTCTCTGCGGACTAGCTAAGCCGGCATAGGCTCGCGTCGGTAGTAGTCATGCGTCCGGTCGGCGGCATTGGGGATCCACGCGACGTCGCGTCTCTGGGGTCTCAACCTACAGGAATGCCACCGGAGAATGAGGTGACGACGGGTGACGAAACCTTCGTCACCACCCCAAAGCCGCTCTGCACAAGGGTTTCAGCCGATTGGGTGACGAAGGTGACGAAGGTGACGAAGGATCCGTTCTGTCACAAAGGGATCCCCAGCTGACGGCCCACTCCAAGGACGCCTCCAGGGGCGATCGCGCTAGAAGGGGAGAGAATTATCCCATCCAGTCCCCCACAGTTCGTCGAAAGTAGCGTCGTCCTGATCGCGTGGTATTAGTACCACCCAAGCAGAGGACTCCGTCCCGCTAACGCGATCAGAAGCGGGATCCCTGAGCATCACCACTCGCTCAGGGGCAAATCCCAAGCGGGCCGCCTCATTGCGGTAGTGTTGCAGGGACTCCTCCGCCTCAGCCCGACAGGAGAAGAAGATGGCGTGGTACGGGGGATCTTCGACTCGCCCCGCCCTGATATCCACCACCAGTTGCTCCATGTAGCGGAGGAACTCCTCTCCGCTTCTGAACACCGGGAATTCACTCATCGGATTCCTCCTCATCAGGGATCCACCACAGCAGGTCACCCGGCTGACAGCGGAGGGCCTTACAGATCCCGTTCAGCCTCTCCTCAGTAAGTCGGGGCATCGTGTCAGCCCCGCGGAGTTTGTAGATCGACACTTCGGTTAGTCCAAGGGCCGCAGCCAAGTCTTTGTTACGGATCCGCTTGGCCGCCATCACCTCATTTAGTCGCCACTTAATCACGCCTCTACCCCATAACGAATCCTAGGGATACTTCTATTACTCTAGCTCACCTACAATTACCCTGAGGCATTCAGGCAAGGTTTAATAATACCTCCACGTATATTTCTATTAGACTGGGTTGACTTTGGTATTACTCTGAGTTATATTGAGGACATGGAGATGGGGGTGCAAGGCGGAAGCGCTGGTGGCCCTCAGATCCAGGGGAGATTACCCAATCAGTCGTTGTTCCAAGGAGGCTGCATCGTGTTCCGTTCCAAGTTGACCAATCTGGATGTCGGTATCGCCATATCCGCCCCATCTCCACGGGTGCGTGTGCTCTTCGACAACCGCAACCACGCCACGCAGAAGGTGATTCTGTACGTTGGCTTCCCTGACAAAGAATCCGCAGAACGGGTTTACTCCTGGCTGATTACCCACGGCTACCGCCACTACGATCGCGCCACTGACACAGGGATCCTGAAGCCGCGCAAGGCTGAACGGGTTGACGGCATGAACTGGGAGATCAAGATCCACCGCCCAACAGTCGAGCTAGTCAATCGCTTCATCGCCAAGGATCTGGCCCGCTGATCGGAAGAAGAAGGGATCCCTAGCGCCAACTAGGGATCCCCACAACAGACACCAGTCCAAGAACACTAACGTCGTGCTGCATTAGGAAAACTACCATGAACAGCTTTCAGGAACTCAGGGATGTCCTAAACCAGCCCACAGACCCAAGCCTCATCCGCCGCCGCCGCCAAGGAACGGTCGATATCGACTACCTGGAGTGGTTCACCGTCAACCGGATCCTCGACACCCATTGCCCTGGCTGGAGTGGTGAGGCTGTGGTGACCACAGTAGGAGACACGGTAATCGTGACTTACACGATTCGGATCCCTACGGATGAAGGGGTAGTAAGCCGATCCGCCACAGGCTCCGAGAAACTGGGATCCGGCTTCGACCCCGTGGCCAGTGCGGAACAGCAAGCGTTCAAGCGGGCCGCCGCCCGATTCGGGATAGGGCTAGATCTCTATGACAAGCCCGCCGCAAAAGGCTACCGCGTCCATGGAGCAGCGCGTCAATCAGACTCATGGTCGGCAACTCGCGCAAACGCCAGGCCGTCCTACCAAGGCACCGTGATATCGTAGCCGCCGCTGACACTCCCTAAGACAACTTGCGCTGCAGGGATCCCATCTGCTTTGGGATCCCTGTTTTCGTTCCCGTAGTCACTTAGTCACCTGAGCGGCTGAAACCCTTGTCCCGCGCGGGTTTGAGCGGGTGACTACAGCGTAGTCACCCTGTAGTCACCCTGTAGTCACCCTGTAGTCACCTGGAGCGGTGGACAGTAGGGATCCACTCCCTAGCAGTCACCCTCCTCTAGGGCTACCACTCCGGCTGGGCACAGAAGTATCGCTCTTCTTCGTCACCTTCGTCACTTCGTCACTCTGGCGGCTGGAACCCTTGTCTGGAGCGGGTTTGAGCTGGTGACGAAGGTTTCGTCACCCGTTCGTCACCCTTCGTCACCCCGTGGTCATTCTGTGGTCACTGATTGAGGGGATCCACTGCGTGCCGGCAGTGTCTCCCCGTAGACTGGGCTCTACTACCCGTCCACCGTCATGCGGGGTGGCCAAGAATGAGCCGTGGTGACAACAGCGGTGGATCCCCTTCGCCACTCATGACGTTCCGGCCGGCCGGGGATTTCCACAGCCAAACGAAGTAGATCTTTCGTCACTTTCGTCACTTCGTCACTCGACCGGCTGAAAACCTTACCTGGAGCGGGTTTGAGCGGGTGACGAAGGTTTCGTCACCCGTTCGTCACTCTTCGTCACCGGTCGTCACTCTGTAGTCGCTGCCTGAGTGGGATCCACCGCGTGGTGGCAGCCTCTCTCCGTATGCCAAGGATCCACTACCCGTCCCCGTCCCAGCGGCCGCGTTGGCGACCGTAGGTCTATTGGCAGATGGATCCACATACCTCAGAGAAGATGGTCTCAGACTGCCTCTGTAGCCATAGGGCAAGCTCTATACCTCTGCCCAAAGTATTAGCAGGAATAGCTTCACTAGGGGGCACTCCGGAGCATGCTGCATCCAGCCAGTGGAGCACTAAGGCAATACGTGCCGCCCGTTTTTTCGTCTCGGCGTGCATTGCCCGGATCACGTCGACCGGTTTGCTAAGTATAGGCTCAATGAACTTGCAATCCCATTCATTCCAAAGCTCCTGCCCCTCCCTGTCCAACTTGTGCTGCGTCGGCGGGAATTTCTGTAGGCGGTGGTAGACAACCGCCAGCAGCCGTCGGGGGTGTGGAAATGGCCCACTTTCCGTATCGGGATCAGGCACAAACGGCACCCTCGCCCAAGCGAAGCGGGACCAGAGGTTGAGGCCCAGGTTTACGAACTTATTCCCGAATGCCCGGAGGACAGACATCTGGATCCCGCCCACGATACTGACGGACGGGTAACGCACAAAGATAGGGCCGGTGGCCCCGCGTTCGATCTTCAAGGTACAGCCATCGTACAGCCGCAACCATTGGGGGAGATTGGTCCCTCGCCCACTCTGCCGAGCCCTCGCTGCCCGTAGAAAATCCCCCAGCCCATCCGGTTCGAGCAATAGCCCCCACTCCGGTTGTCGACTCAAGATTCGTCCTATCGCACTTATCGTGCAGTCGTGGGTGTAGAGTGTGATGGGCTTAGGACGCTCAATGGGATCCCCTATGGCTGCTCCTCTCCTACGCCTCCGCATGGCTGCCTTGTATTCGTCAAGCTGGGATTGGTACTGGATGCTGTGCTCTATCTGAAGCCCCTTAAGAGGCCGAGTTAACGTGTTGACGATGCGATACTCTTTACTACCCGCATCCCCGACCAAGCCGCCCCATAGGATCGGGGGCGCCTCTAACCCAAAGCGTGGGTCGAGCACCAGTCGAGTCTGACTGGGGAGAAGACTGGCTGCCGCGCAGAGCACCACCAAATAGCAGGCTTCAGCGGGGACCCCTAGTCCTTCTGCAAACTGATGCAGCGTCGCCCCCAGAGTATTCGGTAGCAGCTCGGGAAAAGAAACCTGAGCTTGCAGCGGGTTACCGGTACCCGGCACACCAGCTTCCGGAGGATCCTCTTCAGTGGCTTCCAAGGGAGGCAGCAACCAGCCGGACATTTCGATACCGTGCTGGAACAAAGAGCGTTCGAGCTCTGACATGTGCGGTCTCCAAGGTAAACATCGTCGAATTCAACAGTGGCTACGCGAACCCGACCAGGGATCCAACCGGCATCATGGTCGGCAAACCGCTCGAACACCAGGCCGTCCTATCAAGGTACCGTGATATCCTAGCCGCCACCATTGGCACCACTCCAAAGCAACTTACGCTCCCCACAGGGATCCCATCCACGCTGGGATCCCTGTTCTCATTCGGCCAATGGAGTCTGGAGTGTCATGCGTAGTCACTTAGTCACCAGATGCCCCAAACCCTTGCACAGAGCGGCTTTTGGCGGTGACTACCGCGTAGTCACCTCGTAGTCACCGTCCACCTGGCCACTAAGCGCGAACAACCGGTTCTCCATGAGTAGTGGAAGGGGATCCGATAGCCCCCTTTAGGCAGCCCCCTGTGACGACCAGTGACGAAGGGTGACGAATAGGTGACGAAACCTTCGTCACCAGCTCAAACCCGCTCCAGACAAGGGTTTCAGCCAATCGGGTGACGAAGTGACGAAGGTGACGAAGAAGAGACTAACGTCCTGATAAGCAGGAATTAACCGGAGTATCCGGGAGGCTTGGCCAGGTTCGACTCCTGGGTTCCCTCTGCCGGTAAACTACCGGCTCCGTACCGATTAGCGGTCGGTATCGGGTAGCTTACCTAGTTCCCGTCGTAGGGCCGCCAACAGCTCCGCCCGCCGGAGGTGTTTGCCGGTGGAGGGATCCCTATCGCCGCCTGGCCCGATCACTTGCCTGGCCAATCGCCGTAGCTCTAGTACAGGGAGGGCCTCTAGGTCAGAAGAAAGAGTTACTGGAGCCCGCTGTGCCCTAGCCGCCTCCAACGCCTCAACCCGCCGTTCCAGTCGCTCCAGGCGGTCGAGGATCCCTGCAGTCGTGGGGCTGTTAACAGCCGTTTGCAGTTTCTCCAAATACTGCCTAAGAGCCGCCACGAGAATCTCTGAAGGCGTGACCTGGAGCCGTGAAGCCGCCTCCAAGAGCTGGGAGTGCAGCTCTGGGGGGATCCGTGCCCCCACCATTGGAGAAATCACTGTGATGATGTTTGCAGTGGATAACAGCTCCAGATCTTACCCGCCCATGTGACTACCGGTGACTACCGGTGACTAACAGTGACTACGTGGTAGTCACCCGTCCAAAGCTAGTCTGGGCAAGGGTTTCAGGCTTCAGGGTGACTACGTGACTACGGTGACTACGGGTCAGCAACGTTAGATGGATCCTGCTGCTCCCCTTCCCCACCAGACGACCCTGTAGAGGCCAACCGGCTCCAGGTAGGATCCCCCACCAGCCGGCCGCATAACTACCACCAGCCTAGGCTTATGCCGGTTTAAGACCCTACTTGTAGACAAAAGATGTAGCTTAAATAGGACTCCGTCCCGTTAGCACGAACGACATTAAATTCCAAAGACCGAGCTATAGATGATAGGCGTGGAGAGGCTTTGGGGGTTTTCTAGCTTTAGCTAAAATCCAAAGAGAAGTAGGGACCCCAGTGCGATGGGATCCCCACAGAAAACAACCGACTACCGGAGAATAACTATGCTTACAACCAAGGTACCACAGTCCCAAGGCCAGTTTACCTACTCCTCCCCCAAGAACCCCTGCCCAGTCTGCGGACGGACGAAAGACTCCGACTGCCGGTGGAATGAAGTCTGCCATTGCCGTACCTACGCCAAGAACCACTTGAGAGTTGGAGAAGTCGTACGCGGTAACGATGGCCGTCAATGGGCTTGTCTGGGCGATAGCGACGGTGGACGATGGGCACTGTTTAAGCCTCATGAGGAGCGGCGCAAAGATGGCTGGATGCCCAAGCTGACCTCATCCGCCAAGAGACCGGCTTCTCCTGCCAAGCCAGCCCCCAAGCCAGTAGCGGCTCCCTTGGACTCCGTCCCGCTAACGCGAACGACGGCCTCTAAGACACCCCGTCCCAAAGGAGAACAAGACTTCATCTATCGCGATGCAGACGGCCAACCGGTAATCTTAGTGCGGCGGAAGGACGATGGCCAAGGACGGAAGGAGATCCGCCAATTCCGCTACGAAAACGGGAAGTGGATCCCTGGCCTGAACGATCAGGTGACTAAACGGGTACGACTCTACCGGATTGCTGAAGCCAGAGCGTTATCTGAGAAGACCGGCCATCCTATCGTTCTGGTCGAGGGTGAGAGCTGTGTGGAGCGGTTGATGGCACTGGGAATTCCCGCAACCACGTCTATCGGGGGAGCCGGCAAGTGGAGCGGCTATGGTGGCCCAAATTACCATCAAGATCTACAGGGTTGTCGGATAATTTTAGCTCCCGACAGTGATCGCCCTGACCTTCATCTGATGGAGGGGATGTAAGGTAAAAGGGGAAAACGTTGAAGGGAGGTAGTTATGTTGAGAATGTTGAGACTGCTGATTGCCTTTCTGGCAATTTCAACTATAGCCCTGGCCCATATAGCCCTGGCCCAACCTGTCACGATACAGTACTGGCACATCAACACCGAGGCTTTCGGCCTTCCGGCCCTAAGGGAGCTCATCCGCCGGTTCGAAAGTCAGAACCCCGACATCAAGGTGGAGGAGCGTTTTCACGCCAACGCCTACACGGGGCTTTTGCAGAACCTCCAGACGGCCTTAGCAGCAGGGAACCCGCCGGACGTGGTACAGATGGGCTACCTCTATATCCGCTACGCGGCAGAAAACTTTCCCTTCGTCTCAGCAGAGGAACTAGACCGCCGCTATACGGGGGGCCGCTGGCTCAAGCGCTACCCTCCTAACATCCAAGAGTTGGGCATGGTGGACGGGCGCATGGTAGCGGTGCCCTACTCTCTCTCCAACATCGTGACCTATTACAACGCCGACCTCTTCCGCCAGGCGGGCCTGGACCCTGACCGCCCCCCGGCCACCTGGGAGGGCTGGCGCCAGGCGGCTGAGACCATCAAGGCTAAAACGGGCAAGTTCGGGTTTTACATCATTCTACTGGACGACAACTGGGCTTTCGAGGCGCTCGCGCGCTCCAACGGTGGACGTCTTCTAGCCTGTGAAGGAGGTTACTACCGGGCCCCGATAGACAGCCCCCAAGTGGTGGAAGCCCTGGCCTTCTGGGCCGAGATGGTGAAGCGGGGCCTGGCCTTGAATGCCCCACTGCAGCAAGGGGA
>Ga0308412_1001314_pt1 | contig 13510 bp, 10 predicted proteins | sample HotsprottomLayer_FD_202357 | JGI IMG/M metagenome (GOLD analysis project Ga0308412, IMG submission 202357) | Hot spring phototrophic mat microbial communities from Octopus Spring, Yellowstone National Park, Wyoming, United States -... | ecosystem: Environmental > Aquatic > Thermal springs > Hot...
CCGACCGGTCAGGTCGTGGGCATGATCGGGGAGCTGCCCACGGTCGCGCAGGTGATCCGCGAGGTGACCGAGACCGCGGTCGCCACCCTGGAGCGGCTGGCACCGGGCAGCGGCGCGCGGCCGGCGGCGTGGCCTGCGGGGACCGGGTTGGTGGTGCCCGGGTCGGCGGGGCCCGGTACCGGCGAGGACGTGACGGCGCACGGAGGTGGCTGAGATGGCGGAGAGGGTGGAGCGGGTCCCGGCGGTCGAGGGCTGGTTCCGGATCGAGCCCGAGCCGGCGTTGATCGGCCGGCGCGGTCGGGTGACCGGCTCGGTGTTCTTCCCGCCCACCGGTGTGGGACGCAACCCGGCGGCACCGTTCGAGGAGCTCGAGGAGGTGGTGCTGTCCCGGCGGGGACGGGTGTGGTCGTGGACGACCAACCACTACCCGGCGCCGCCGCCGTTCCCGGCCCGGGAGCCCTTCCGTCCCTACACCGTGGCGGCCGTCGAACTGGCGGCGGAGCGCATGGTGGTGCTCGGGCTGCTCGCCGAGGGGGTCGATCCCGCCGACCTGCGGGTGGGACTGGAGATGGAGCTCGACGTCGGGGTGCTGTGCCGCGACGGTGGGCGGGAGGAGCTCATCTGGACCTGGCGTCCCGTCGCCGGGGCCGAGGCGGAGGGGGCGTGATGCGTGACGACGTGGTGGTGGCCGGGGTCGGCATGCATCCCTGGGGCAAGTGGGGCCGGCCGTTCGCGGACTACGGGCTGGTCGCGGTGCGCGAAGCCCTCGCCGACGCGGGTCTCGAGTGGCGGGACGTGCAACTCGTCGTCGGGGCCGAGACGGTGCGCAACGGGTACCCGGGCTATGTGGCCGGGGCCACGTTCGCCCAGGCGCTGGGCTGGCAGGGGGCTCCGGTCGCCTCCGTGTACGCCGCCTGCGCGAGCGGTGCCGCCGCGCTCGGGATCGCCCGTGCCCACCTCCTGGCCGGGCTGTGCGACGTGGCGCTGGTGGTGGGGGCCGACACCACCCCCAAGGGATTCCTCGCCCCCAACGCCGGGGAACGTCGCGACGATCCCGATTGGTTGCGGTTCCGGCTGCTGGGGGCCACGAACCCCACCTACTTCGCGCTGTACGCCCGCCGGCGGATGGCGCTCTGGGGCGCCACCCCGGAGGACTTCGCGCTCGTGAAGGTGAAGAACGCGCGGCACGGGCTCCACAACCCCTACGCCCGCTACCGCGCCGAGGTCAGCGCCGAGGAGGTGGCGGCCTCCCCGCTGGTGGCCGACCCGCTGCGGCTCCTCGACATCTGCGCCACCTCCGACGGTGCCGCCGCGGTGGTGCTCACCTCCGCCGCCTGGGCCGCGGCACGCGGCGTCGACCGTCCGGTGCGCCTCGCCGCGCTGAGCACGGTGACCCCCACGTTCCCGAACCCGCTCGTCGAGATGCCGCACTTCGCCGGCGACGCCACCCTCGGGGATGCGCCGCCGGTGGTCCCGTTCCGGGACGCGATCGCCCGGGCCGCCTACGAGGAGGCGGGCCTGGGTCCCGAGGACCTGTCGGTGGCCGAGGTGTACGACCTTTCCACCGCCCTGGAACTCGACTGGTACGAGCACATCGGGCTGTGCAAGGAGGGTGAGGCCGAACGGCTCCTGCGCGACGGCGACACGCAGCTCGGGGGGCGGATCCCGGTGAACCCGTCCGGTGGGCTGGCCTGCTTCGGGGAGGCGGTGCCGGCCCAGGCGCTCGCCCAGGTCTGCGAGCTCACCTGGCAACTGCGGGGGACGGCCGGTCCCCGCCAGGTGGAGGGCGCCCGGGTGGGCCTGGCGGTCAACCAGGGGCTGTTCGGGCACGGATCCTGCGTGATCGTGCACCGCTGACCGCACCGGTCACCAGGGCCGGTCACCAGGGCCGGTCACGGTACTCCAGCGGCCGGCCCGACCAGGGTGGCAGGTCGAGGGTGACCTCGGTGACGCAGCGGTTCCCGGCCAGCGGGGCGTCCGCCCACACGTCGCGGACGAAGCGGCACCCCCGCACCCCGAGCGGGAACCGGTGGCCGGGCACCGCCCGGTCCGAGACGTTCACGACGACGCCTCCCTGCCGGTACCGCCGGTACCACACGCAACGGGTCGCCGAGCCCTCCTCGCACGCCTCGGACCGGGGGACCGGATCGATCGGCGCCCCCAGGGCCACCCGGGTGAGCTCGGGGTAGGTCGCCAGCGCCGGGCAGGGCTGCCCGGCGACGGCCTGGCGGCACCCGGCCTCCCGGTCCCAGACCGCCACCCCGAGCGGGAACGAGAACAGCTTCACCCGGGCCCACTGGAAGTACACGTTGTCCCGCCGGAGGTCACCGCCGAGCGTGCCGGCGGTGATGAGACCGATCACCCGGCCCCCGTGCAGGGGGTGCTGCTCGTTGAACCGGTTCGCCACGAAGTCGTTGTCCCAGTCCTGGTCGCGGGGGTGGGCGACGGCCTCGTTGGCCACGAAGTTCGGGTGGCGCCAGCCGTCGTCGAGCCGGCGGCAGTCAGAGGCCCGTTCCACGCAGCGCGGATCGCGGGGGTCGGGCCGCATCGGTACCCGTGGGTCGAAGGGCGACTGGCCGTAGTTCACGATGAGCTTGAGGCCGGCTCGCCGGACGAGGGCGCTCACGTCGATCCAGGTGTCGGCGAACGTCGCGCCGGGGCGAATCGGGTCCTGGGTGCAGGTGGAGGTCCGGTACCAGGTGGGCGGGCCCTCCTGCCCGTAGCCGGTGAGGGCGGCGAGCCCGCGGTCGAAGAACACGCCGTCCCACCCTTGGCGCCGCAGCTCGGCGAAGCGCGCCGCGAGGTGCTCCTGCACGGCGCGCTCGTTCATGTCGAGGTACCACCAGTCGCGCCCGTCACGCCGCCGTACCGCCAGCGGCGTGTCCCCCTCGAGGCAGAAGGCCCATTCGGGGTGGCGGTCGATGCGCAGGCCCTGGTAACGACGGCCGGTGGGGAACCAGTAGGTCTGCTGGTACAGGTACGCCTCGGTGCCGGCGGCGCGTATGTGGCGGGCGGCGTCGGGACGGTCGATGTTCTGCGGGCCGGCCACCACCAGGCGGACCGGTCCGAGCCGGCGGATCTCCTCGGCGGAGCGGATCGGCAGGTACCAGAACGCCACGTTCTCGGCCCGGGCCCCGCGCCGTTCGGGGTCGGCCGGAGAAGCACGGTCGGGGCCACGGCGTGCCCGATCGGTGGAAGCCGATCCGCCGCCACCACAGGCGCACATCGCCACCGCGAGCGCGACGGCGACGAGCAGGCGGCCGGGGCGGCGCCGGCGGCCGGAGCCCCGATCGCCGCCCGGGCACCCGGCGCCGGGCGCGGACCGGGGAGCCCGAACGACCGGTGGCACGGGCACCGAGCCTACCGGCGGGTGCATCCGGCGATCGGCGCGGCTTCCCACGCCCGTTCGCTCGGGCGGGCCCGGCGCGGGTCGTCGGGTTGGGAGAACGCGCGCCGCACCACGTCGTAGAGGCAGGTGGCGTCGAAGGTGACGTGGGGGCGGGGCAGCGGGCTCCGGCGCAGGGCGTAGCGCGCCGGGGGGGAGAGCACGAGGCGGGGGCGGGGCAGCGGGGTGGGGGGGGCGACGACCTCGTAGACGGCGATGACCCGGGGCCAGTCGCCGGGCAGGCTCTCGTAGACCCGGCGGAACGACGGGTGCCGCTCGAGGTAGGGGATGAGCCGGGCCGCGTCGAACGTGTTGCCGCTCGGCCCCTCGGTCACCACGAGGTACCGCAGCCGCTGGTACCGCACGGCCCGCAGGAGCGCGCACTCGAAGATCGAGCCGAACCGTTCGTCGCTGCGCACCAGGACCAGCATCGGGCCGCGGCACGCCGGTCGGCCGGGCTCGGGACCCCGCCACCCCGACCGCAGCGTGAAGTGCACATCGGACAGGGACCGGGGGCCGGCCCGGGCGGCCGCCTGCGGCAGCAGGTGCAGATCGAGGCGCCCATCGGCCTGCAACCAGAGCGCACTGCAGAAGATGAACGTGCATCCCACCGGCGCACCGTCGGCGGCGCGTTCCAGCCACGCGGTCACGGCGCGCGTGGCCGGGTTGTCCCAACTGCGAACGGAAGGGTCACCGGCCCGCGACGGATGGGTGACCGACGCCAGGGTGCCCCAGGCCACGACGGTCACCGAGGCCAACGCGGCGCCGACCCGGAGCCGGGCCCGGGCCCGGGTGGGGACCGAACCCGCCAGCGACCCGACCACGAGCGCGGCGCCGAGCGGCACCGTCGCCGCGTTCCGCAGACCGAGGCCGGCACCGGTGGCGTACACGGCCTGGGGCACCCCGACGGCGACGAGCGCCAATCCGGTGCGGGAGAGGGGACGGTCGACGGTGACCGCGGCGTAGGTCACCAGCAGCACCAGGAGGGCCAGCCCGGTCCAGACCAGGAGCGGCTCGCCGGTGATCTGGAACCGCAGGGCCCGGCGCAGCAGGCCGGGGACCTCCCCGGCGGGCACCACGAGCGGTCCGGCGAGGGCCAGGAGCGCGCCGTAGGTGCCGGTGGCGAGGAGCCCCAGGGCCGCCAGCGTGCGGGTGCGGGGCGGCCGGGTCCGACCTGCCCAGGTGAGCACGGCGACGAGCGGGAGCGCGAGCAGGCCGGTCTCCTTCGTCCCGGCCGCCACCACGGTGGCGACGCCGGCGGCGGCGAGCCAACCACGGCGCAGGCGCGGGGTGGCGGCGGCCAGCGTGGCGGAGATCGCGGCGGCGGCGAGCGCGGTCGCGGTCAACCCGTCGGGCACGAAGTTCGCCCCTCCGGCGAGCAGCGTCATCGGCTGGGCGACGGCCGCCACCCCCGCCACCACGGCCGGCCACGTCCGGGCGGTCCAGCGCCACACCGCGGCGGCCACGAGCGGCCCGGCGGCGACCAACGCCAGCCGTGACATCCAGATCGAGGCGCCCGGATCCTCCCGCACCAGCCACCCCAGCGCGAGCCAGGCCGGGTAGACGGGGCGGTTCCACCACGCCAAGGCCCGGCCGTCGGGGAGCCGAAGCCCGTCGCCGTGCACCAGGTTCCGGCTGATCGCCAGGTAGCCGGCGCCGTCGGCGTTCAGCCACCAGGCGGGGAACCAGCGGAACCACGCAAGGCCGGCCGCACCGATGGCGAGGAGGGTGACCAGGAGCGTCAGCCGCCGCCGGCGACGCGCGCGACGAGCGCGCCGCGCGCCGGCCCCGGCCCCGGCCCCGGCACCCTCCGCGCCGGGCCCGTCCGTCACCGTGGCACCCCGGGGTCGCGCACCGGCGCTGCGGTCGCGGTCACCCGGTAGAGCACGAACCCGGGGCCCGCCCCCAGGCGACGCAGGTCGGGGCGGCGGTCGAGCGCGCCGAGATCGGTGGGCATCACGACCGGAGTGCCGAGGTTCCAGCTCGTGTCGGTGGCGACCAGGACGTGGGTCACGCGCCGTCGCCCCCCCGAGGGCAGCGGCCCGGTCGGGTCGGCGAAGAACGCCTGGGCCTCGGTGAGGAGGTGGATGGCGCGCCGCAGGAGCCGGGCCTCGGTGTACGGGGCGCGGCCTTCGACGAGGCCCGGGGTGTCGAGGTTCGCCCGGAGGAACCCGTCGGTGTAGGAGTTGGCCAGCACCAGCGAGCCGGGTGGGAGGCGCAGCGCTCGCAGCGCGCCGATCCGGTCGTCCCGGGGTGCCAGGTTCCCGAACCGCTGGGTGCCCGGCACGGTGGCCGCGCCGAGCAGCGCCACCGCGAGCAGCAGCGGTCCGACGACCAGGGCGGCGCGGCGACGGGCGGCGCGCCGTTGCGCCCGGGTGGTCGGGTTGCGGGCGTCCCCGACCGACCAGGTGCCTGCCGCCACCGCGGCGCCGATCGGCACCAGCATCCCCAGCGGTGCGATGAGCCGCCAGGGGCCGGTGCGGCGCGGCACGTAGGTGTCCCACCCCAGGGCCGTCACCGCCGACACGGTGCCGACGGCCACGACGGTGCCGAGGAGGAGCAGCAGGTACCCGACGGCGGCCCGCCGGCCGGTGCGGCGGAACGCCCCCCCGGCGAGACCGGCGACGACGAGCGCGGCGGCGAGCGCGAACCACCACCACGGTCGGTCCAGGAACCCGCGCCGCAGCGCGGCGGCGGCGGTGTCCCAGATCGACAGCGGCGGGCGCTCCGACGGCGCGCCGAGTGAGACCTGGCGGAACACCCAGGTCGGGTCGGTGCCGCCCGCACCCAGGCGCGGGGCGGTGGCGAGCTTCTCGGGCCCGGCCAGGCCGCCGCCCCGGACGGCGATGGCCGCCAGCCATCCGGCGGCCGGGGCGGCCATGCAGGCGAGCGCCGCCGTCCGGGTGCGGTGACCTGCCAGTCCGGCCAGCATCGTGCCGGCCCAGAGCGCCGCGGCGACGAGCGCGGCCAGCGGGTGCACCGCGAAGCACACCCCGAGGCCCAGCGACCCGAGCACCAGGTCGACCGGCGACCGCCCCTCGAGCCACCGGCGGGCGAGCGCGGCGGACGCGAAGCCGATCCCGTAGGTGAGGGTCTCCGGTCGCAGCGAGACCGCCTTCGTGACGGTCACGTCGAGGGTGAAGGTCCCCAGTACCGCGGCGGCGGCGGCGAGCCGGCCCGCACCCCACGCCCGGGCGAAGACGAACACGCCGGCACCGAGGGCGGCCACGGCGACGAGCTGCACGATCCCCGCGGCGGCGAGGCTGTGACGGTCGCCCCCGGCCAGCGACAGGAGGGCGGTCCCGGAGGTGAAACCGGGGTAGTCGTTGAGGAACGCCACCCGCCGACCCCACTCCGCCGACGACGCGGGAACGCCTCCGGCGGCGGCCGTCTCCCGGGCGAGGTGCCAGTACAGCCACGGGGTCGGCTGGCGGAGCCTGCCCCAGCCCTGCACGATCACCGTCGCCACCGGGGCACCGGCGACGGCCGTCACCGCGCCCGCCAGGGCGAGGCAGCGCCGCCCCGCCCCTCCGAACATCGTGGCCAGGCCGTTCCGGGCCGGCCCGGCGAGCGCGGTGACCGACCCGGCCGCCGCCGCGGCCCCGAGCGCCCAGACGACGGTGGGGGTGAGGGCCTCGGCCCGGGCGAGGAGGTGCGCGCCGAACAGCCACACCGCGCTGCCGAGGACGAGCACCCGGGCCAGATGCGTCTCGGCCTGCGTCTCGGCCTGCGTCTCGGCCCGGAGCCGCCCGTCCGACCGCGTCCCGAGCGTGGCGATCACCGCGGCCACGGCGACACCCGGCAGCACCGCCCAGGCCGCCAGCGCCGCGAGGACCCGCAGCGTGGTCACGGCCTGGCCCGGAGTCGTCGGCGGCGGTTCACGGCCCCGACGTTGTAGCCCGGCCGGGACCCACCGGCGGGGACGGGGGCACCTAGCCTGCCGGCCGTGGACCTCACCTGGAGCCCCGAGGAGGAGGCGTTCCGGGCCGAGGTGCGGACGTGGCTGGCCGAACACGTCCCGGCCGAGCCGCTGCCGTCGGGGGACACCCGGGAGGGCTTCGCCCGGCACCTGGCCTGGGAACGCGAGCTGTACGAGGCGCGCTGGTCGGTGGTGTCGTGGCCGGCCCGCTACGGAGGGCGTGACGCCAGCGTGTGGGAGTGGCTCATCTTCGAGGAGGAGTACCACCGCGCCGGCGCCCCGCAACGGGTCACCCAGAACGGCATCTTCCTCCTCGCCCCGGCGTTGTTCACGTTCGGCACACCGGCCCAGCAGGACCGGTACCTCCCGCCCATGGCCAGCGGCGCCGAGACGTGGTGCCAGGGCTGGTCTGAACCGGAGGTCGGCAGCGATCTCGCCGGGATCCGGGCCCGGGCGGTGCGCGACGAGGCGGGTGGGGGATGGCGTCTGTCGGGCCAGAAGACCTGGACCACCCGGGGCGCGTTCTGCACCCACCTGTTCGGCCTGTTCCGCACCGATCCCGCCGCCGAGCGGCACCGCGGCCTCACGTACTTCCTCGTGCCCCTGGATGCTCCGGGGGTCACCGTCCGGGGGTTCGGCCGCCTCGACGGTGACGAGGGGTTCGCGGAGGTGTTCTTCGACGACGTGTTCGTCCCTGACGACGCGGTGCTCGGCGAGGTCGGGGAGGGATGGAAGGTGGCGATGGCCACCGCCGGATCGGAACGCGGCCTCACCTTGCGGAGCCCCGGCCGGTTCCTCGCCACCGCGTCCCGCCTCGTGCAGCTGTGGCGTCGGGTGGGTCGCGACGCCGATCCGGCCCTCCGCGACGCCGTGGTACGGGGACTGATCGGCGCCGAGGCGTACGCCGCCCAGACCTTGCAGGTGGTGACCCGCATCGTCGACGGTGCCCGTCCCGGCCCGGAGGCGAGCCTGGCCAAGGTGTTCTGGTCGGAGCTCGACGTCGCCCTCCACGACACCGCGCTGCGGCTGCTCGGCGCCGACGGTGAGCTCGACGGCACCTGGATGCGGGGCTTCGAGTTCGCGCTCGCCGGACCGATCTACGCCGGCACGAACGAGATCCAGCGCAACGTCATCGCCGAGCGTCTCCTCGGTCTTCCCCGCCGGTAGCGGTCGTGCGGTTCGCCTGGAACGAGACCCAGCAGTCGTTCGCCGCCACGGTGGCCGACGTCCTGGCCCGCGCCTGCGACCCGGCCGCCGTGCGGGCGGTGTGGGAGGCGGGGGACGGGCCGGTCGTCCTGCCGGCCTGGGCGGCGCTGGCCGACCTGGGCGTGCTCGACGCGCTCGTTCCCCCCGACGCCGGCGGGCTGGGCCTGCAGCCGGTCGACCTGGTCCCGGTCGCCCGGGTCACCGGGCGCGCCGCGCTGCCCGGCCCGTTCGTGGAACACACCTTCGTCGCCGCCGCGGTGCTGCGCGAGCCGGGCGTGCGGGCGACCGCCGCGCTGGGTCCGGCCGGACCGGTGGCCCATGTCGTCGACGTCGAGGTGGTCGTCACCACCGACGGGGAGCGGCTCGTGGCGGTGGGGCGGGACGCGCTGCGGATCGAGCCGGTCCGGTCGGTCGACCACTCCCGCCGCCTGGCGCGCATCCACTGGGACCCCGCCGCGGCGCGGGAGCTGGGGGGGCCGGCGGAGGTCGCCGCGGCGTTCGACCGTGGGGTGGTGGGGTTCGCCTCCCAGCTCGTCGGTCTGGGGGAGGCGTTGCTGGAACGGACCTGCCGGTACGTCACCGAGCGGCACCAGTTCGGGGTGCCGGTGGGGTCGTTCCAGGCGGTCAAGCACAAGCTCGCCGACGTGGCCGTCGCACTCGAGTTCGCGGCCCCGCTGGTGGCACGGGCCGCCTGGTCGCTGTCCTGCGGTGATCCGCTCGCATCGGTGCACGTCTCGATGGCGAAGGCCGCCGCCGCGGATGCCGCGGAGCTGGCGGCCCGCCACGCCCTCCAGTGCCACGGCGCGATCGGCTATTCGTGGGAGTACGACCTGCACCTGTGGCTGAAGCGGGTCTGGGCGCTCAGCCGGACCTGGGGTGACGCCGCGTGGCACCGCGAGCGGGTGGCCCGGGAGATCCTCGAGGTGCCCGACGCCGACGAACCCGACGGAGAGGAGCGACGATGACCGTGGCCGCCGCCTACCTCGTGGACGCCGTGCGCACCCCGGTGGGCCGGCGGGGTGGGGGACTGGCCGGTGTCCACCCGGCCGACCTGGGGGCGCACGCGATCGGGGCGCTGGTCGACCGCACCGACGTGGACCCGGCCGCCGTCGACGACGTGATCTTCGGCTGCGTCGACACCATCGGACCCCAGGCCGGCGACGTGGCCCGGACCTGCTGGCTCGCCGCGGGCCTGCCCGAGCACGTGCCCGGGGTGACCGTGGACCGCCAGTGCGGCTCCTCCCAGCAGGCGCTGCACTTCGCCGCCCAGGCGGTGATGAGCGGCACCGCCGACCTCGTCGTCGCGGGCGGAGTGCAGAACATGAGCATGATCCCGATCTCGGCGGCGATGACGGCGGGGGAGGCCTTCGGGGTCCCCGATCCCTTCTCCACCTCGGCCGGGTGGCGTGCCCGCTACGGGGACGCGGAGGTGAGCCAGTTCGCCGCGGCCGACGCGATCGCCCAGCGGTGGGGGATCAGCCGTGACGAGATGGAGGCGTACGCGGTCAGGTCGCATGAACGGGCGCTGCACGCCCGGTCGGAGGGACGGTTCGCGCACGAGATCGTCCCGTTGGCCGGCCTCGCCCACGACGAAGGGCCCCGCACCCCGGACTGGGTGAAGATCCGTTCGTTGCCCCCGCTGCGCCCCGGCGGTCGGGTGACGGCCGCGACCGCCAGCCAGATCTCCGATGCCGCCGCGGCGGTACTCGTCGCCGGCGAGCGCGCGCTGCGCGACCACGACCTGGTGCCCCGGGCGCGGATCGTGCACCTGTCGGTGCGTGCCGACGACCCGATCCTCATGCTCACCGCCCCGATCCCCGCCACCGCGCACGCCTTGGCCCGGGCCGGGCTGCGGATCGAGGACATCGACGTGGTGGAGATCAACGAGGCGTTCGCGTCGGTGGTGCTCGCCTGGCTGGCCGAGACCGGTGCGGATCCGGCCCGGGTGAACCCGAACGGCGGGGCCATCGCGCTGGGTCACCCGCTCGGTGCGACGGGTGCCCGGCTCCTGACCACCCTGCTCGCCGAGCTCGAACGGACCGGCGGCCGGTACGGGTTGCAGACGATGTGCGAAGGGGGCGGCCAGGCCAACGTGACGATCGTGGAGCGGTGCTGACCCCGACCGGTCGCCGGTGCGCAGCGTTCAGACCGTCCCGATCAGGGTCGCCGCCCGGTCCAGGGCCCGCAGCAGCCCCGAACGTCCGGTGTGCGGCAAGCCCAGGACGACCTCTGCGATGCCCATCGACGCGTAGTGCTCGAGCCGCCCCCGTTCGGGGCGTGACGCGAACGGCACCACCGTGACCGTGGCCGGGTCGCGGCCGGCCTCCTCACAGGCGCGGCGAAGGTCCCCGAGCGCCCGGCGCACCCCGGCACCGCCGATCGGCATCCACCCGTCGGCGTACTCCGCCACGTGGCGGAACAGCGTCGGCCCGGCCGCACCACCCACCAGCACCGGCGGACCCCCCGGCTGCAGCGGCTTCGGCCATGACCACGACGGCTCCAGGCGCACGTGCTCGCCCCGGAAGGTGGCGACCTCGTCGCGCCACAGGGCGCGCATGGCGAGCAGGCACTCACGGACCACGGCCCGCCGGTCGCGCATCGCCACCCCGTGCTGGGCGAGCTCGTCCTCGTTCCAGCCGAACCCGACCCCGAACACGAACCGCCCCTGGCTGGCCCGGTCGAGGGTGGCGACGGCCTTGGCGGTGACGATCGGGTCCCGTTGGGCCACCAGACAGATCCCGGTGCCGAGCCGGATCCGTTCGGTCACCGCCGCCGCACCGGCCAACGCGACGAAGGGGTCGAGGGTGCGCCGGTACTCCTCGGGGAGCTCCGAGGCCCCGGTCGGTGGCGGGGTGCGGCGCGACACCGGGATGTGGGTGTGCTCGGGCAGGAACAGGGAGGCGAAGCCGCGGTCCTCGGCCTCGCGGGCCACCTCCGGTACGGGCGGGGTCAGGTCGGTGGCGAAGAACGTCACCCCCAGGCGCACGGCTGCGTACCGTAGCGGCGGCTCGGGTAGCGTCCCCCGACCGTGGGGTGCTGCGACGGACGGGTGGCGATCGTGACCGGCGCCGGGCGTGGCATCGGGCGGGCACACGCCCGTGCGCTGGCGGCGGCGGGGGCCCGGGTGGTCGTGAACGACCTCGGTGTCGCGCTCGACGGCACCGGCACCAGCGGGGGCCCGGCCGAGGAGGTGGTGGCCGAGATCCGCGCCGCCGGGGGGGAGGCGGTGGCCAACACCGACGACGTGGCCACCTGGGACGGTGCGGAGCGGCTCGTGCACCACGCGATCGACGCCTTCGGCGACCTGCACGTCCTGGTCAACAACGCCGGTGTGTTGCGCGACCGGATGCTGGTGAACCTGGCCGAGGACGAGTGGGACACGGTGATGCGTGTCCACCTGAAAGGGCATGCCGCACCGTTGCGGTTCGCGGCGTCGTACTGGCGGGACCGGGCCAAGGCCGGTGCGAGCACCGACGCCCGGATCGTGAACACGAGCTCGGGGGCCGGGCTGGCCGGCAGTGTGGGGCAAGGGGCCTACAGCGCCGCCAAGGCCGGGATCGCCGCTCTCACCCTCGTCGCGGCGGCGGAACTGGCCCGCTACGGCGTCACCGTGAACGCCATCGCGCCCGCGGCCCGGACCCGCATGACCGCCGAGGTGTTCGGCGACCGGATGGCCGCGCCGACCGACGGGTCCTTCGACCGGATGGCCCCGGAGAACATCTCCCCGCTGGTGGTCTGGCTGGCCAGCCCGGCGTCGGCCGGGGTGACCGGACGGGTGTTCGAGGTGGAGGGCGGTCTCGTCGGTCTGGCCGTCGGTTGGCAGCCCGGGCCGAGCCGGGACAAAGGCGCCCGCTGGGAGCCGGAGGAGCTCGGCGCGGTGGTCGAGACGCTCATCGCCGAGGCACCGCCCCCCCGGCCGCCGTACGGCGCCTGAGCCCTCGGATGGCACACCGGCGGGGGCCCGGTGGCGTCGCCGGCTCCGGTCCCCCGCGCACCGGCGCACCCGCCCGGCGGGACGTGCCCACCACTGCGGTCCACCGGGCAGCGCCCCGCCGGAGGCGGCGCGTAGATTCCGGGCCGTGACCGGTACCGACCTGGCCGACGCGCTCGCCGAGGTCCCGGACCGTCACGGGGTGGCGGCGCAGGCGCGGCACCGGCCCGACCGGGTGGCGCTCGTGTTCGGGGAGCTCCGGCTCACCTACGCCGAGGTGGACCGGGCCGCCAACGCGTGGGCGAGGGTGCTGGCCGAGCGGGGCGTCGGTCCCGACCGGCGTCTGGGGATCGCATTGCCGAACCGGCCCGAATGGATGCTCGCCGCGCTCGGCGCAGCCCGGCTCGGGGCCGAGGTGGTCCCGATCCCGCACGGCGCCACCCCCGAGGAGCGGGCGTACTTCGAGACCGACGGTGCGGTCGGGTTCTGCTGCGACGAGCGCAACCTGGCCGCCACCGTCGCCGACGTCGCGGCGTCCCCCGACGGCCCGCTGCCCGACGCGGCCGACGACTACGTCGTCCTGCGGGCCTACACGTCGGGGACGACCGGTCGGCCGAAAGCGGTCGTGCGCCCGGCGTTTCCCCGCGCCGCGCTCATGCTCGGGGTCGTGCGGTACTTCGAGTCCTACGGGCTTGCCGGCGTCGACGAGGTGAACCTCACCGCGTCGCCGCTGCACCATCTCGCCGGGTTCTCCGGGCCGCACAGCGCCTGGCTGCTCGGCCACACCTGCGTGTTGATGGCGCGCTACGACCCCGCCGAGGCGTTGCGGCTGATCGCGGCCGAGCGGGTGACGTACTGGGTCTGCGCCCCGATCCACCTCTACCGGCTCATGCGTCTCCCCGCCGCGTCGCGCGCCGCGGCCGACGTGTCCTCCATCCGACGCGTGCTGCACGGATCCGCCCCGTGCCCGGTGGAGCTGAAACGGGAGGTGATGCGGTTCTTCCCGCCCGGCACGGTGTGGGAGACCTACGGTGGCACCGAGACGATGGGCACCGTCATCACCCCCGAG
>Ga0308412_1001316_pt1 | contig 13507 bp, 6 predicted proteins | sample HotsprottomLayer_FD_202357 | JGI IMG/M metagenome (GOLD analysis project Ga0308412, IMG submission 202357) | Hot spring phototrophic mat microbial communities from Octopus Spring, Yellowstone National Park, Wyoming, United States -... | ecosystem: Environmental > Aquatic > Thermal springs > Hot...
ACATGGTCATCGCGCCGGAACATCCGTTGTTGTGGCGGCTGACCACGCCCGCCCAAGCGCAGGCCGTGAGCGATTACTGCCAGGCCGCCGCCCGAAAAAGCGATCTTGACCGCACGGATCTAGCCAGACAGAAAACCGGCGTGTTCACCGGTTCGTATGCCATCAATCCGGTCAATCACCAGGCGATTCCCATCTGGGTGGCCGACTACGTGTTGATCAGTTACGGCACCGGGGCGATCATGGCCGTACCCGCCCACGATACCCGCGACTTCCAGTTCGCCCAGCAGTTCGGCCTGCCAATAGTTGCGGTGGTGGATCCGGGTCCAGAGGCTGCCAATCGCCAGGCGGTGCTGGCCGGCCGCGAGGCGTTTATCGAGGACGGCACGGCGATCAACTCCGGGCAGTATGACGGGCTGGCAACGGCAGATTTCAAGCGGCGCATCATCGCCGATCTTTCTGCGGCTGGTCTGGGCCGCGAAGCGGTCAACTACCGGTTGCGCGACTGGCTATTCAGCCGGCAACACTTCTGGGGAGAGCCGTTCCCGATCCTTCATGAACTTGACGACAGCGGTCGGCCGACCGGGCGCATCGAGGCCCTCAGCCCCGACGAGCTGCCGCTGGACCTGCCCGAGAACATGCCCTTCGACGCCAAACACGACAACCCGGAACCGCCGCTGGAAAAAGCTCCTCCACAGTGGCTTTATGTCACCCGTAATGGCAAACGATACAAACGCGAAACCAACACCATGCCGCAATGGGCCGGTTCCTGCTGGTACTACCTGCGGTTCTTGGACCCGAAGAACGACCAGGCGCTGGTCGATCCCCAAGTGGAACGTGCGTGGATGCCGGTGGACTTGTACGTGGGCGGGGCCGAGCACGCGGTGCTTCACTTGCTGTATGCCCGCTTCTGGCACAAGGTGCTCTACGACCGCGGATACGTCAGCACGCCGGAGCCGTTCATGAAACTAGTCAACCAGGGAATGATTTTGGGGGAGCTGGAGTTCACCGGCTACCAGCGGGCGGACGGTCAGTGGGTCTCGGCCTCCGACGTAGAAGAGGTCGGCGAGGCCAAGTACGCCTTGAAGGGTTCCGGGGAAGCGGTGCGGGCGGTTTCGCTCAAGTCAGACCAGGTGGACAAGCAGGGAGAGTTCTTCGTGCTAAAGGGCCGGCCGGAAGTTCGCATCGACGCCCGGGCATACAAAATGTCCAAGAGTCGGGGCAACGTGGTCAACCCCGACAAAGTGGTGGCCGAGTACGGGGCCGACGCCCTGCGGCTGTACGAGATGTTCATGGGGCCGCTGGAGGCCGTCAAACCCTGGAGCATGGAGGGAGTCAACGGCGTGTACAACTTCCTGGGCCGCGTGTGGCGGATGATCGTCGATGACCGCGCCGAAAGCAACCGGCTCAATCCGGCTGTGCAAGATGTGCCCATCGAGCCAGAACAACTTCGGGTGTTGCACCAGACGATCAAGGCCGTCACCGAGGACATCGAGCAAATGGCTTTCAACACCGCCATCGCGCGGATGATGGAGTTTACTAACTTCTTCACCCGCTGCCAGGTGCGGCCGAAGCAGGCCATGGAACAGTTCGTATTGCTGCTGTCGCCGTTTGCACCCCATATCGCCGAGGAGCTTTGGCAGATCCTCGGGCACAGCAATACGCTGGCCTACGAGCCGTGGCCCGAGTATGACGAAGCGCTGCTGCGCCAGCAAACCATCGAAGTGCCGGTGCAGATAAATGGCAAACTGCGCGGACGCATAACCGTGCCGGCCGAAGCCGACGAGCAGGCACATCGCCAGGCTGCCCAGAACGATCCGCGCATCGGACAGTTACTCGAAGGCAAGACGATCGTCAAGGCGATCGTTGTGCCGGGCCGGATGGTCAATTTCGTGGTCAAGTGATGGGCTTGGTGGTCAGGTGATCGGCCTGCTGTTCAGGTGATGGTCTGGTGGTCAAGTGATGCGGTTGGTAGTCAAGTGATGCGGTTGGTGGTCGGGTGACAGTCGGGTGGTCAAACGACTGCCCGAAGACAAAGCCAGAACGCTGTGCGGGTCATCGCGCCTTCACGTCGTAACACCACGCACCAAGCGAGGCCAGCAACGGCGGCAGTCCTCCAGGTGCGGGCTACCGCGCCTTCACGTCGTAACACCACAGCGTGTCGTGGTAGCGCAGGTACAAGCGTCCGTCTAGCAGCACCGGGTGCGCCCAGGCGTCACCAGCACGCTTCTCGAATAAGCGGAAGCGACCGGCCAATGTGAAGCCTTCGGGAGCGGGGCGCAACAAGCCCACCGTGCCGCGCTCGTCGAGCACGTACAACCGTCCGTCGGCCCAGATGGCCGCTCCGGTGGTCAGCTCTTTCTGCTGGGCGACGGTCTGGCCATTGCGCCAGTCGACGGCGAACCACCATTTCGACCTACGGTAGCCGGCACTGTACAACACCACGTCGTGCAAAATGCCGCCGCCGGTGACGGTATCCAGCGGAGACTGCCACAGTAGTTCTGCGGTTATCTTGTCGCCCTCGGCGCGCAAACGGTAGCCCCGGCCTTCTTCTCCGTAAGGTGTTACGTAGTAAACCACGCCCTGGCCGAAGATGGGCGTGCTGACGTTGGTCTCGAAGCGGTTGCGCAGAGGAACCGTCCACAGCAACCGTCCAGTGTCGGCATCGACGCCGAAGCCATGTCCGGCCGAGCACTGCGCCACGATGCGCCTTCCGGCAAATGAAAACAGAATCGGCGAGCTGTAACTGGTACGCTCGCCTTCCAGCGGAGGCGTGGTCCAGATGGTCTCCGCGCTGTCCTTATCCAGTGCGGCCATCAGGGCTTTCTTTCCGCCGGGCGTTACCAGCAGGCGCTGTCCGTCGATCAGCAGACATTCGCTTATCGCCCAGGTGATGTTCGACGCCTCGAACCGCCGCAGCACATCGACGGCCCAAAGCTCGCGGCCGGTCTGGGCATCGAAACACGCCAGCCGTCCGTGGGCGTTGATGTGGTACAGTTTGCCTTCGGAGAAGGTGCAAGATGCCCGCGCGCCGGGGTACGGCCCTTTCCACGCCCGACCATTGGTAACCTGCCACAGCAGCCGGCCGGCCGTGTCGAAGGCGAAGATCACCAGTTGGTCTTCCACATCGCCGGTGATGTACAGCCGGTCTTTCACTACGATCGGCGACGACCAGCCCACCCCTAAACCATCGACTTTCCACAGCAGCTTCGGGCCTTCGTCGGGCCAGGCGGTCAGCAATCCTTTCTCGTCGGAGATGCCGTCGCGCCGCTTGCCGCGCCACTGGGGCCAGTCTGGCTCCGGCGAAGCGATGAGAAAGCCGTCGTTGTTGTCGCTACTGCTGTTCTGCGGTACCGATTCAGTGTTCGGACGGGAAGCCGCGGCCTGCTGGTCGGCCGCAGACACCCCGCGCGACATACCACATACGCCAGAAGCCATCACCACTGCAACAGCCCAAGATGTCAAGCGGCTAATTCTTGGCATCCCGTGCTCCTACACCATTTGGGTACCACTATGGTTTGCCACAAAGCGTTACTTGCATTTCATACTTGGTGGCGAGGTGCAATGCAATAGTCTGTTACGGCGAAAGTTGGGCGCGTTTTGCGCGCATATTTCCGACCGACCTGGAGGGCCACGCTCCGTCGTGGCCGTGCGTCGAATTACTTACGGGGGCAACCGCAGCGCGTCACTCCCCTACGTCGGTTTGGTTGCGGCCGAAGGATCTTTTGAAATCGCTGGGCGCATGAGCGGGCGCAGGCCCACAGACCGACAAATCGGCAACACTGCGGGAACCATTGCGCGCGGCAAGAGCTATTTAAGACCAATCGGGTATCGACTCGCCGCAGATCATTTCCTCGAAACTTTGTCGGCGGCGAATCAGTTCCGCCCGGCCATTGTACACCATTACCTCGGCGGCCAGCGGTTTGGAGTTGTAGTTCGAGCCCATAACGAAACCGTACGCACCGGCACAGCCGATGACCAGCAGGTCTCCCACGGCAGCTTGAGGCAACGAGCGGCGCACTACGAAGCCGCCTTCCTCCTGGGTGAAGATGTCGCCCGACTCGCACAGCGGCCCGCCTACGATTACCTCCTGCATTGTGCGCGAGGTGTTGCCGTCGGCGGGCACGACTGCCATGGGATGATAAGCCCCGTAGAGGATCGGTCGGGCGAGATTGTTGAAGCCCGCATCGAGCAGGTAAAAGACGTTATCGGCCTGCCGCTTGACGGCGCGAATCTCGGCCAGCAGCCAACCGCTTTCGGCCACGATATACCGGCCCGGCTCGATCTCCAGCCGCACCGCGTGCCCCCAGTGCTGCTGCAAGCGCTGTCGGGTAGCGTCCCAAAGCTTGAAGTATGCAGCCAGATCGACGTACTGCTGGTCCTGGCGGTAGGGGATGGGCAGGCCGCCGCCGGCGCTGATGGTGTGCACCTGCGGTCCGAACTGCTGGGCAGCCCGCTCCATCGCCCCGCAGACTTGCGCCAGATGTTCCAGGTCAGTGCCCGAGCCGATGTGCATGTGCACACCGGTAATGCGAAGCCGGTATTTTGCCGCCAGCTCCAGGCAGTCGGGTATCTGCTCGTGCCAGATGCCGTGCTTGGAGTGCGGACCTCCGGTGTTGGTCTTTCGGCTGTGACCGTGTCCGAAGCCAGGGTTGATCCGGACTGTGATCTCCCCGCCCGGCGCCTCCCGGCCGAACTGCTCGATCATATCCAGCGAGCCGCAGTTGACGTGAACTTGCCGCTGTAGGCAAAGCTCCAGCGACTGGCGGTCGAAGATGTCGGCAGTATAAACGATCGGCGGCGGATCGCCGGTAGTGGCATATCCCGCAGCCATGGCGCGGAGTATCTCGCCGGCGCTGACGGCATCGACCAGCGCCCCGTTACGACGCAGCAGGTCCAGCACGGCGATGTTCGAGCAGGCCTTTTGCGCGTAGCGGACTACATCGAACTGGTGCAGGTCCGACAGCCGCTGCAACATCACCGAAGCATCGTAGGCGAACAACGGCGTGCCGAACTGCCGGGCCAGTTCCAGCGCCGGCAGTCCGGCAATATGAGTGCGAATCACGTCGAACTTATCGGCAATCGGAGTCATCCTACCTCGATAGGACTAGGGGCAGAAGGTCCTGGGCCCGGAACGTCCGGATATTGGGGGTTCAAGTTGCACGGCCGTCGCTGGGTGCTGGCCTCCAACTTCCAGTAGTCCGATACCGGCGGCTTGTTGCACCGCAGATGCACCGCAGGACCGGTAAACATTGCGCCGCAGAGGCGGCATCGCTGCAATTACATCTCTGGCATTATGCCCAGCGGCGGTGCTTCTCGGGCAGCGCCAAGCATAATCATCATCGGGATGGCCTTCAGCACACCCTCATCCAGTTCTATCCGCAATCGCTGCCCGTCGGGAATGACCGATGCGGTGATTGAGATGCGGTCTTTTCCTTTTGCCTGATCGAGCATCATGGCCATCATAATAGCCATTTGCTTATCTGCGCCTGGGGCCTGTTCGGCCGCCAACTTGAAGATCGGCCCCAAGGCCACCGCCAGCTTCAACGGCGCAGTCTGCTTGCCGGCCTGCGACTTCGATTTGTCGATAGCCGACTTGAGCGTCTTCATGGCGTCGCGTCCCATGCCCAGGTACAAGGCGCCATCGGTCACGCCCAGCACCATATCTACGTTCTCGCCGAAGAACTTCTTGGGTTCTTCTTCGTCCAACGGGATGCTGGCGACGTGCATTCTGACGCCGTTGTAAGTCTCGGCATCCAGTTTGATGTGCTTGGCGACTTCTGGTTCCTCTTTGCCGACCATTTCGACTAGTTTTTTGACCACGCCTTCCAGTCTGGGGGCATCGGCCACCGCCATACCAGCAACCACGGTAATCGCCTTGGGATCGAGCATCAGCGACATGCCCACATCCGCCTTCTTGGCTTCGACGGTCTTCGTCACCACGTCGAACAAATCGCCGAGCAGTTGCTTGGCGATTTTAATTTCCTCGGCGCCCAGATTCTGGCCTTCCAGCTCCTTCATGGTCTGCGCGCGTGTGGCATCGAGGATTTTCTTGAGTTCGGCAACGTCGGAATCGGAAAGCTTGCTGGAGACATTCAGCGTGACCGCTGCGCCGGGAAGCTCGAAGCCGGCGAAGTCGGTCCTGGCGTCCTTGAGCAGTTCCATGTCCTTGGCGGTCTCGGTGCCGGGGACCGCCTTTATATCCAAATCCAGATACGCCGACTTGGATTGCTGGTCGATCGCCAGCCCAAGCTGAACCGACTCTACCTCCTTGAACAAGTTGGTAATCTGCTTCAGCGACTGCCTGGCCATGTTCTGCCGGATGGCGTGCATCTCGTCGGTTTCGCCAGGCATTCGCTCGGTACCCAGAGCAATGCCCATCTCAAGCTGATCGACGATCATCTTGCGGAACTGCTGGGGCACGTTCTGCATGGCCACATGTACGGCCAGGTCGTACCGCTTGTACATATCGCCGACCAGCGCCAACGGATCGGCCGGCGCGTCCTTCAGTGCTTCGGCGCTAGTTGCCAAGACTGCCCAATTGCCTTTGCCGGCTACGAACATCGTTTGCGCTCCGGCTGCGATCTCGTAAACGTCGCCATCCTGCTTGACTTCGATGTTCAGATTGGGCAACGTCTCCATTAGCTTCTTGAAGTCCGTGACGGGCACGAAGGCATACACCGGGAACTCTTCGCCTTTGGTCTGCACGACCACGCACCACGGCTTGGCGCCGTCCAGCCCCGGAATGCCCTTTCCGTCGCTGCCGGTCATCTTCGCAATGGCTTCCTCCAGCCCTTTGGCCAGATCGGGCTGCTGGGCAATCTTGCCGATGTACTCGACGTTGGACATCAGCTTGTCGTACCCAGCAAAAGTAGCCGTTACTAACGGCTTGGCCTGCTGGGCCAGCAGCGGCGTACTCAGCCCCAGCAGTAGCCCTACGATCAGCAACGATGCAACAGTCTTTCTCACGGTACGGTCTCCTTCGGTTCAGTTGGGATACCAATAAAACTCAGGCCGAACAAAAGCACAACCGATTTTCCACTGACAACTGGCCAGCGTCAGCCGGCAGCGTTTTGCTTTCTGCTGCGGCACGACAACGCATCCAGAGGAGGTTTTGCCAGCCGGAAACGGCAATCAGTGTAAACTCCGCACGCGCTGAAATAAGATGTCCTTTCCAGATAGGATGACTTGTTCTTGGCCGCGTGAAGTATAACCCTCTCCGTTGCGCGTTGCCAGTAGCGGCACAACATGCCGATACAATTGCCACATTACTCCTGCCGCGCTACTTCGTTTTCTCCGCCGGCACACTCATCATTCTAGCTGCTAGCCGCACCACCCCTTGTTCGACTTCCAGCCGATAGCGGATGCCGAACGCCGCGGGCGTGACCAGCAGGGATATTTGATCTCCGCCGGGAGTCTTTTTCAGCTCCTCGGCGATCAGCCTGGCCAGCCCGCGATCGGCCGGATGTCCCAGCGCGGCCACCGTCTCTGCCACAGGCCGCAACGACAGCGAAAGTTCCGCCGGTGGCACGCCCTTGTGCTGCTCGGCGGCCGAACGGTCGATGGCCTGCTTGAGAACCTCTAGCGCGTCGCGTCCAACGCTGAAGTATGCCGCCTGCTGGCCAATACCGACAACAACTTCCAGCCTCTGGCCGAAAAGCGCAGTCAGCTTCTGGCGCTCTGCGGTCGATGCCTGTATAGGCAAGTTGATCGTATGGAAGTTTACGCCGCGATATTGTTGGGCGTGAAGTTTAATCCAATTGGCGGTTTCCGGACGGCGCTGGCGAAGTGTATCGGCCAGGAACTTCACCACGTCTTCCAGTCTTTCGGCTTCCGACAGTCCGACGCCTGCTGCCAGAGTGGCCCTCTCGGGCGTCAGCAGGCCGATCACCCCCCCATCGACCTGCCGCTGTCGGACCGTCTGCTGGAGTACTGTGAACAACTGGCCGATGGCCTTCCGCGCGGCTATGCGAACTTCTTCGGAAAGATCGCCCAAGGTGACCTCGCGGAGAAGGATGTTCTTGAGGTCTTCCAGCATGGCTTCCAGCGCGGTAGCCTTCGCTTCCGGCAATTTGCCGGCCAGTATTCCCGTCAGTGCTGCCTGGGGGCTGCGAAAACCGGCCAACTCGGTCTTGATGTTGCGGAGTTCGGCAAGCTGCCGGGCGGTTTGGCTGGCGGGCTTGGCGGTCAAAACCAGGTCGACGTACGCTCTTGCCGAACCTTGATCGAGAGAAAAACCCAGCACCACCTGCTCCAAATCGGCGGCAAACGCCGCCAGAAATTGCAGCGTTCGGCGGACTGCTTGACGGCGCACTGCCGATTGCAGGTCGCTTGCCCCGTCGAGCGGTTGCAGCCACGATTCCAGAGTTTGCCCTACTTGGGTCAACAGGGCGTTAAGTTGCGCCGCCGAAAGGTTGCCGGGCAGCAGGCGAACAGCCAGATCGTACTGCTTGGGCAAGGTGCCCAACAGGCTTGCCGGATTGCTCGGCACTGTGGCCAGCACGCTGCGGCGCCCAGAAAAGAAAACCCAGTCGCCTTTGGCAAGCAAGTATACTGGCGATGCTTCCGGCCCCAATGCGAACTGCCAAAGGCCGTCGTCGAGCTTTCTCGGCCGGCCCAGTTGCGGTTCCATAGCCGCCAGGAATCGTTCTGGGTTGGTCACTGGCAAGAACAGCCAGATGGCCGGTTGCGGCTCGTCGGTCTGAACCACCGCTCCCCAGGGCCGCGACTTGTCCAGGCCTGCCAAACCCAGCCCGTTTGTGGCACGGTTTAGCGCAGCGTCGAACTGGATTGCCAGGCCGGGGTTTTCGGCCAGTTTGCCCAGGTAGGCGATGTCGCTCTCCAGCTCGCCCAGACCAGCAAAGCTGATCACGGCCAGCGGTTTTGGCGCCGGCCTATCAGCCGCCAGGCTTGCAGCCCAACCGGGCAGCAACGTCCCGAAAGCTACCAATAGAGGCAAGATCGGTCTTAGCCAAACTGCCCAAAATGGAATCATTGCCGTTACCCGATATCGCCGCCAAAGCCGTCGCGCCGCCCCGTGATTGGGACGACAAACGCGTCTCAGCCTAGGCCAAGGGCGTGTGAAGGACGGCAGTTGGCCAGCCAGGTATTTCTGCAAACGAACCAACCCGTGATTTGGGCCGCCAAAAGGCCATCCGTCAACAAACACCAACTTTACCAACTTGATAATTGTACTGCGCAAATTGCCCTAACCTAAAGATACTCCGGGCGGGCACGAATAGCGCGTTTTCGCATCAGAAAATCCGTCAATTCATCCCGCGCGAAGCATATTTCGGCCAAGATTACGACCAGGAGCTAAACCTGAGCGGGCAGAAAAACGAGCGTTCTTGTGAGAAAAACGTCTCAATTCAGTCCGCGCAGAGTACAAATGCCTATTCGTAATTCGTTGTGGGTGTGGAAATATTGAGCCAGTTTCTTGGTGGTTGTCGGGGAGGCCGAGATTGCTGGATAGATCAGGACGGCTAGCACCCGGCTTTCGTAGCGGTTGGCGGAAGGGTATAGATGACAAGCGTCTTACGTCGTGCGATGTAAGGACGGCACGGGCACGTTGCAAGGTTGACGTGGAGGGCCACTTTCCGGTGGTGGCCGCCTGCGGCGCTGTTGATTGGCCGGAATTGACGAAGAAACTGACGCGACCGCAGTGCAGCCCTCGCATTTGGTCGCGGCCGTCGGCCGCTTCAAGCCCACTCAGCGCCGGGTTCGCGGGGCAAGCGGCGACGATACGGCGGCGAACAGCGCGGAGGAAGCGGCTGCCGATAAGTTTCTGCCCACTCTTGCCGCTCTTCCTCGCTGGCATAATAGCGCAGCCAGATTTCCGGGTCGCCGCTGGGGCCGGTGCAGTCCCAGTGCAGATAATTGTTCGGCCAGTCGATCTTCTTCTCCCGCGCCGGCAGAATGTCCCGATAGATCAGACAATACAACTCGCGGTCCGACAAATGGTCCGTGAAGTCCAGCACGATCCGCTTCTGGTAGAGCTTGTTTATCACGTCCCAGAGTATTTCGTGCAGGGCGGCATCGCTGAGAGTATCGGGCCGGGGTATGCGCAGCTCCGGTTCGAACCAGCGGTATATCGGCAACACCGGCGCATGTTCCCAGGCGAGCATGGCCGCCAGGAACTCGTTCTCTGCCGCCAGCGTCAGATGTTGCACGTTGACGCGCGAGATCGACTCGTCCAGATACGGTTCCAGTTCGTCGCGCAGTTCGGCGTTGCGCAACAGTTGTTCCACTTCCTCAGGCTGCGGTCGCTGGTTGCTCGGCATGTGGAAAACCTGAACGGCTGCGGATGCGCGCTGGCTTGCCCCGCTGCCCAGCGCGATGTGCCCAATCGGCTCGCCCGGCCCAAACCGCCACGATGGCTTGCCACGACATATCGAAGCTGCCAGCAAGACCGGGCAAGCGCTGCGGCTTCGCATCGCAAGCGGGCAACTTTCAGTGTAATAAGCTGCGCCGTTTGTTCCAACAGATTGCCATGCCTGGAGAGGAGTTTTTTGAGCCACTTTCCCGGCGTCGAGCCGATACGATCGTCATATCCGCCAACGCTTGCCGGCAGCAGGCGGCAACAGTCGCCGGCACACACCCGCACGTCCCCCCGAACCGCAAAGGAACCTGCCAGAAACCCTGTCATTGGCTGCCGCTCGTGCTACAATTGCGCCAGACGGTTCGGGGGCAACGTCTTGCTGCAAGTGCAAATAGCGCAAGCGACGGCTCGTCTTGGTCGCCAGCGGCGTTCTCCCGGCAGACATCCAGCGTGGTAAACCATGTGCGGAATAGTAGGATACGTTGGCCCGCGCAACGCCGCAGATTTCCTGATCCAAGGATTGCACCGGCTCGAGTACCGCGGCTACGACAGCGCCGGCATAGCTACCATCACACCGCAGGGGCAGTTGGCGGTGGTTAAAGCGGCCGGACGAATTCAGCGCCTGGAATCGCTTTTGACCGACCGCCCGGCACTGGGTCGAACCGGTATCGCGCACACGCGCTGGGCGACTCATGGTCCGCCGACAGACGAGAACGCTCATCCCCATATCGGCGGCGACGGTACATTGGCCGTGGTGCACAACGGCGTGATAGAGAACTTCCAGCCACTGAAACAGCGCCTGGAGAGCGAAGGTTATCGCTTCCGCTCTGCTACCGATACCGAGGTAATCGCCCATCTGATCGACAGCCATCTGAAGCGCCACTCGCTGCCGGCCGATATGGCGGCAGTGGAGTACCGACCCCTGGTGGCAGCCGTCCAGGCAGCCCTGGCCCAGTTGCAGGGCACCTACGGCCTGGTAGTGATGTTCCGCCAATGGCCAGAGGTGCTCATCGCGGCACGGCTCGGCAGCCCGCTGATTATCGGCGTCGGCCATGGCGAGCACTTTCTGGCCAGCGACGGCTCGCCGCTGGTGGGCTATACCGACCGGGTAGTGTGCCTGTCCGATCACGAGCTGGCGGTAATCACCGCCGGCAGCCTGCGGGTGATCCATCACGAGCAAGGCCACGTCGATCACAGTGTGCAGCGGCTGGATATCGAGACTGGAGCGGTAGAGTTGGGCTGCTTCGAGCACTACATGCTCAAGGAGATCTTCGAGCAGCCCGAAGCCATCCGCAATGCCATGCGCGGCAGGCTGGATGCCCACAATGCCACGGCGAAGTTCGGCGGCCTGAATCTCACGCCGCAGCAGCTCCGCTCGGTCGATAGATTGGTGCTGACCGGCTGCGGCACAAGCTGGCACGCGGCGCTGGTGGGAGAGTATCAGATCGAAGCCTTGGCCCGACTGCCGGTGGAAGTGGAATACGCCAGCGAATTGCGCTACCGCAATCCGCCGTTGGACCGCAATACGCTGCTGTTTGCCATCACCCAAAGCGGCGAAACCGCCGACACGCTTGCCGCGCTGCGCGAAGTGAAGCGCAAAGGGCATTTCGCCTTGGGAATATGCAACGTGGTGGGGAGCACTATCGCACAGGAGTCCGACGGCGGAATCTACTTGCGGGCCGGCCCGGAAATCGGCGTGGCCTCGACCAAGGCCTTCACCTCGCAGTGTACGGTGCTGGCCATGCTTGCCCTGTACTTTGGGCGGCTGCGGCACTTGAGTTTCGACGAGGGCATGCGGATCATCGAGGCCTTGCGACAACTGCCCCAAAAAGTCCAGCAGGCGTTGGAAACCAACGATGTCTGTCGCCGTATCGCCGAGAAATACGCCGATTGCAACAACTTCCTGTATCTGGGCAGGCAGTACAATTTTCCCACCGCCTTGGAAGGCGCGCTGAAGCTCAAAGAGATCAGCTACATCCATGCCGAGGGCTATCCGGCCGCCGAAATGAAACACGGCCCGATCGCTCTGGTCGACGCCCACACCCCAAGCGTCTTCCTGATGCCACAAGGTTCGGTGTACTCGAAGGTGCTGGCCAATTTGCAGGAGATAAAAGCGCGGGGCGGACCGGTGATCGCCGTGGTGTGCAGCGGCGACACCCAGGCCCGGCAGTGGGCTGACGACGTGATTGAAATCCCTTCCGTCGAGGAGTACTTGCAGCCGATAGTGACTGTCATTCCTTTGCAATTGCTGGCTTATCACATCGCCGTGCTGCGCGGCTGCGACGTCGATAAACCTCGCAACCTGGCAAAGAGCGTTACAGTCGAATAAGCAACCGCCGGCTGTTGGCTTCGGCGGCATGGCTCCGCAGGGAACATCGCGCTGGGATGCCGTCCTTGCTCGGCCTTATTTCTGGAGCATCGCGGGCTGCGCGCCAGTTGGAGCAGCCCGCTTTTTTCTCGCCAAACTCAGCATTTCTCGCCAAACTCAGCATTGATCGCAATACGGAAAACATAAGGGGCGCGCTTTGTCGTGGCCGCGTTTGGCGTTGGCTGTTGGCGGTCGTCACCGAAACCCCAGCAAACGCGACGGAGCGCTTCCGTTGATCCCAAGGCGCGACAAACCCCATCGGTAGATTGTCGGCCATGACCGCAGTGCGTCACTCCGTGTTCGGCTGCGACCGACAGCACTCCAGCGTCAACCATCCCAACCTCAATTGCGTTGACTGGTTATGCTAAATCGGGTAGTGTGCAGGCAGACGCCCAAATTGTTTCTTTTCAGTCCTGTTGCGCCGACCGATGAGCGACGCCCCGCACTCGCCGGTCATCGTTTGCCGCTGCCGACGTTGTCACTCGGCCCTGGAGTTCCCGGCGTCGATGGCGGGAACCCAGACGCGCTGTCCGCAGTGTTACCAGCGGATCGTCGTCCCGCAGCAGAGCGAGCGTCAGCCCGACTGCGGCCAGTATTCACTTGCCGGCGATGGTTGGCCCTGGGCCGAGACGGCAGCGGCGCATCCCAGTGCGGTTTGCCCGGCGTGCAATACTCGCTTCTCCGCTCCCGCCGAGTGGGTCGGCCGAGAGCTTCCCTGCCCGGAATGCGGCAGGCTCGCCGTGGTCCAGCCAGCAAAGCAGGCCATCAAGGCGAAGCGGGCGACGCCGGGCGATTACAAAGTGTGGGAAGATTACGATCCGGCG
>Ga0308412_1001318_pt1 | contig 13487 bp, 10 predicted proteins | sample HotsprottomLayer_FD_202357 | JGI IMG/M metagenome (GOLD analysis project Ga0308412, IMG submission 202357) | Hot spring phototrophic mat microbial communities from Octopus Spring, Yellowstone National Park, Wyoming, United States -... | ecosystem: Environmental > Aquatic > Thermal springs > Hot...
TGATCCGCACCAAAATGCCGCCAATAGACTTCCAGCCACTGGAGGCTGTGAAACAGCGATGCGCCCGGAGTTTGTCGAAGCAACTGCGTCCACTGGTCGCGCAGCGGCGACAGATGTTCGATTTGCCCGATTTCGTGGATCTTGGCCATCGCATGTCCCCATTTTCAGGATAGCTTACCGCCGCCGCTCCGCCCGGGCCGACACCGGCAGTTTCTAAGCTTCCACGCACAACTGCGCTTTTCTGCCCACAAAGACACGCGGTGTTCACCACCAAGACACCAAGGCACCAAGGGGGCAAGCAAAACGACGCAATAAAGCGCGCAGACACACCTACGAAAGAATCAGATAAGCCCAATAGCTTTCGTTTTCCGTGAAACTTTGCTGAATACCCGCGGGCAGAGCGCCCACGAGATGCCCCAACCCCGCACTTGTCAGCGGCCGGCAATCACCTTTCTTGTTCTCTCTTTGCGTCTTTGTGTCTTGGCGGTCGGTAACAACACGTTCGCCATAACGCCTGGGTGTCTTTTAGTGTCTTCCTGCCTAGTCCCTTACGGCGCAACTTGTGCGCCTTGTGCGCGCATGTTTCCACGTGATCTGGAGGGCCACGCTCCGTCGTGGCCGTCTGTCCAAGTGCTAACGGACGCGACGGAGCGCGTCCCTCCATAACACCATTTGGTTGCGGCCGTAGGCCGGCTTGGTGGTGAGCACAAGAAGACCGCAGGTGCAGCGTGTGACGGATCGCGCGACTGGGGGTTTCACGTGAAACCGGCAGTTCTGGCGGGCATTATCGGCGGCTGAGCGACGAGGACCGACGGGCCGACGGCCCACAAACTGGCATTTTCGCCAGCATAGCCCGATTGTTACAATTCCGGTTCGACGATCAGGCTTCTGCAAGTTGCCAGCCGGTATCCACCGTTGGGCAGCGGTGGTGCTGCCGGACGGCAGGCTGGGCAATGCAACGGGCACGGAGGCCACTGGTGGCGCGGGTGCTTTGCGTAGCTAACCAGAAGGGCGGCGTGGGAAAGACCACCACCGCCATCAACCTGGCAGTCGGCCTGGCCAAAGCCGGTTGCAAGACACTGCTGGTTGACCTCGACCCGCAATGCAACGCTACCAGCGGATTGGGCCAGTCGCCGCTGGAGAGCCATCCGCTGGTCAATAGCGCGCCGCTGCGGCACGGCGTGGTACGCATCCGCAACGGCGCACTGGAACTGCTGCCGGGCACGCGGAGTTTGCGGGATGTAGAAGCCCTGGTTCGCGGCCAGCAGCACGCCGATCGGCTGCGCGAACTGCTTTGCGGCGGGCTGAACGGCTACGACTTCGTGCTGATCGACTGTCCTCCTTCGCTAGGCCAGCTTACCCGCACCGCACTGCTGGCGTCCAACGAAGTCATCATGCCCATCCAGTGCGAATACTTCGCCATGGAAGGGCTGGTGCACATGATCGAGGTGATCCGCGACGTGATGCACCAGGGGCCTAACCGGCTCCAGTTCGGCGGCATCGTGCTGACGATGTACGACCACCGGCTGGAACTGGCCGTGGAGGTCGAAGAGGAAGTACGCGACTTCTTCGGCGAAATCGTATATCGCACCGCTATACCACGAGATGTGGCGGTCTCCGAGGCGCCCAGCCACGGGCTGGCGGTGATCGACTACGCGCCGCGCAGCCGGGGCGCCCGCGCCTATGTGGAACTTTGCATGGAGGTACTCGAACGTGACTAGAGAAAAACGACTTGGACGCGGCTTGGAAGCCCTGCTCAGCCAGATACCCCCCTTTAGTGTTACAAGCACCGCCGGGCCGGCACAACATTCACTATCCGGCGCCAGCGGGACCCACCTCGCACCGGAGGAATTGCAGCATCCCAGTGCACAGGCAATGGGCAGACAGCCCCCGCTTGGGCAACCGCCCGAAGCGCCTCCGGTACATCGCAGCGCAGCCGCACCATTCGAGGCGCCGGTCGAGCAGCTTCCACCGACGAGGCTGCCAGTCCGCCAGATCGAAAGCAACCCCGAGCAGCCCCGACAGGACTTCGACCCGGACGAAATGCGCTCGCTGGTCGAGAGCATCCACGCCCACGGGCTGTTGCAGCCGGTGGTGGTCCGCAAGCTGAACGATCGTTATCAGCTTGTGGCGGGGGAGCGGCGTTTGCGGGCTGCCATCGAGGCCGGCTGGAACGAAGTGCCGGTGACGGTCGTCGAAGCAGATGACCGCCAGGTGGCCGAACTGGCAATAATCGAAAACCTCCACCGCAAAGACCTCAATCCTTTGGAAAAAGCCGCCTCTTTCCAGCGCTATTTGGAAAAGTACCGCTGTACCCAGGAGGAACTGGCCAGCCGGCTGAGAATCGATCGCTCGACCATTGCCAACCTGATCCGTCTGCTGGAACTGCCCGAAGCGGTCCAGCAGGCCGTCCGACAAGGCAAAATAAGCCAAGGGCACGCTCGGGCGCTGCTGCCTCTGGGAGAAGAACGCGAGCAGATCGCTTTTTGCGAGCGGATCCAGCGGGAAGGTTTGTCGGTCCGCCAGACAGAAGCCCTTGTTCAGCAGGCGATCGACGCCGCCGACGCCGAACCGCTGGCAATCGTCGATCACAACGTAACCGGCACGCGCGGCAAACGCGGCCAAAGCCAGCAGGTGGCCGAACTGGAGCAGCAATTCCGTGCCGCGCTAGGAATGAAAGTCAAACTGGTGCAGACCTCTCGCGGACGCGGCCGGCTGGTGATCCACTTCCGCAATCACGATGAGTTCGAACGGCTACACGAGCACATTTGCCAGCCGCACTTCCGGGCCAGACAAGCCGGCTGATGCGCCCGCTCGGCGACACTACACCAGCAACCAAACACACCAGCGAAACCGCCAGAGTTTCAGCAGCAGTGAGTTCTCACCACCAAGACACGAAGACACCAAGCGGGAAAGAGTAACTGTATTCCCCATTTTTACTTTTGTCTCCAATCCGTGTATGCTACTTAATTGCACCCGCTGGGGTACCCAACTGGCTTTGTGTCTTATCGTACTACCTCTGTTCCTCGCTTGGTGTCTTTGTGTCTTGGTGGTACCAAATGTCTTCCTTGTTTTGTGTCTGGGCGCCTTGGTGGTTGGTGTTCACTTTAACCGAGCGTGAAGTATAGGTGCGATGGAACCCATACCCGCCCACACCAACGCTGTCGCCCGGCATATTGTCGATGCCGCCTTCTGCGTCCACAAGGCGCTTGGGCCGGGATTGTTGGAAAGCGTGTACCAGGTTTGCCTGGCCCATGAGCTTCAGAAGCGCGGCCTGGCAGTGCGACAGCAAGTTGTGCTCCCGGTACGTTACGACGGGCTGGAACTCGATGCCGGGCTGCGACTGGATCTGTTGGTGGCCGAGTGTGTGGTGGTGGAACTGAAATCGGTGGAACGGTTGTTACCGATCCACAAGGCCCAGGCGCTCACCTACTTGAAGCTGACCGGTCATCGCCTCGCGCTGCTGATCAATTTCAACGTGCCAGTGATCAAGGATGGAATAGAAAGAATTGCGCTGTGAGCAACCGGCTATTTGCAACCGAGGGGGCCGTCACCACCAAGACACGAAGACACAAAGGGACGAACAGTGACTGCTCCACATTACTGATATTGGAAATCTCCAATGCGTCTCCAGTCTGTCTATGGTAATTGACTACACCCCCCCTGCCGTCGCCGACGGTCCTGGTTTGTTGGTCGTGCTAAACTCTAGTCTTTCCCCCTTTGTGTCTTGGTGTCTTCGTGGTGCTAACTCCGTCCCTTCCTTGGTGTCCTTGTGGTGGGTGCTAATCTTCCATGACTTCCTTTTCGCGAGTCTTGGCGGCTTCGTTTACCTGGTTCTCGTACTGCTTGGTAAGCTCTTGGATTTGTTCTTTCAGGCGCTGGCAATCGTCTTCCGAGAGTTCTTTTTCTTCCTCGGCCTGATCGGCCATCTTGTTGCCGTCGCGGCGGATATTGCGCAGGGCGATGCGGGCCTCCTCGGCCAGTTCGCGTACTCGGGCGACCATTTTGCGTCGCACCTCGGTCGATAGCGGCGGCACGTTCAGCCGAATCACCCGGCCGTCGTTCTGCGGCGTGAATCCCAGGTCGCTGGCCAGAATGGCTTTTTCGATCTCCTTGATGGTGTTCGGGTCGTACGGTCGGATGACGATCTGATTCGGCTCCGGGGCGCCGACCGAGGCTATCTGCTTCAGCGGCGTGGGCGATCCGTAAACTTCCACCCGCAGGGAATCCACCAAGCCGGGATTGGCCCTTCCGGTGCGAATCCCTGCCAGATCACTCTTGAGCTTGCGGACGGCTTTTTCCATTCGTTCTTCGACGTCCAGCAGTATCTCGTCGCTTGTCATGTGGCTGCCCTCGGCTGATAGCTGCGGCGGCGATTTGGATTGTGCCGATTGTGGATTGTGCGGCGACAGGACGGTATAGTGGTGCATCGCCGGCGAGCCTCAACTGCTGTGCACCAGCGTACCTACCCGATGCCCCAGCACCGCCTGCTCGATGTTGCCCTGTTTGCGAAAGTTGAAGACCATGATCGGCATGCCGTACTCGCTGCACTTGGTCACCGCCTCGGGGTCCATCACCCGCAAGTTCTGCCGACGCATGTCTTCGTAACTTATTTCCGCATAAAGGATTGCGTGCGGGTTCTTTTCCGGATCGTCGCTGAAGACGCCGTCGACCCGGGTGGCCTTCAGCAGAATATCGGCATCCAGTTCCAACGCCCGCTGCGCCGCGGCTGTGTCGGTGGTGACGAACGGGCTTCCTGTGCCACCAGCCAGAATGATGATTCGCCCTTTTTCCAAGTGCCGGCGGGCACGGCGGCGGATGTACGGCTCGGCCACCCCATCCATGCGGATAGCGGTCATCAGTCGGGTGTCGGCCCCAAGCGATTCCAGCGCGTCTTGCAACGCCAGCCCGTTCATCACAGTCGCCAGCATCCCCATATAGTGAGCCGTTGCTTCGTGGATGCAGGTCGTGGCGGCCGAGAACTGCGCGCCGCGAAGTATGTTTCCGCCGCCCAGCACAATCGCCAACTCCACGCCATGTCTGGCAGCGGCATAGGTCTGCTCGGCCAGATGCAACACAGCGTCCACCGAGATGCCGCGTTCTCCGGGATGAACAAACCCTTCTCCCGATATCTTCAGCACCACGCGGCGGTATTTCGGAGCCTCGCTTGTGCTCGAATCAGCGCTCATCTGTCTGGCCCTTCGCTGTGTTGAGCCTACTGTCGCCACGCCTCAAAGGTTGCCGGTGCGCCGATTATTGCTTGGGCAACTCCCAGTGAACGAATCGCAAGACCTTCATGTTTCCCTCGGCCAGGACCTTGGCGACGGTCTTGTCGGCGTCCTTGGCGAACGGCTGGTCCAGAAGGCAACGCTCGGCATAGAAGCTCTTCAAACGCCCTTCGACGATCTTGGGTATTATTTGCTCCGGTTTGCCTTCCCGCCGGGTAGCTTCGGCCAGTATCTCACGCTCTTTGGCTACCAACTCTGGGTCCAAGTCCTCTTTGGATATGGCCGCTGGGCGCATGGCGGCGATGTGCATACAGATGTCTTTGGCCAGCTCGGCCGTGCCGCCTTCGACCTCGACCAGCACGCCGACCGCCCCGTTGTGATGGGCATAGCCACCGCAGCGGCCATTTATGCGGACGATCCGCTCCAGCTTGAACGCCTCGCGGATGCGGTTGAGCACCTCGTCGAACTGCTCGCGGAGCGACATGCCTGGCTTGCTGGGCGACGGCTGTGCGAGCAGTTCCTCGGGTGTATTGGCGCCTGGGCCTTTTGCCAATTGCGTCACCATATCCTGGGCCAATTGGATGAACTGTTCGTTGTTGGCCACCGGGGCGCTTTCGCAACGCAGGTCCACCATAGCGCCGACGCCACCGCTGAAGTCGGCCAGCACGGCGATTCGGCCTGCGGAGGTCTCACGCCCGGCGCGTTTCTCCTGAACCTTCGCGCCTGCCTTCCGCAGCAGCTCGATAGCCTTTTGCTCGTCGCCGCCCGACTGCTCCAAGGCGCGCTTGCAGTCCATCATCGGCAGCCCCGTCTTTTCGCGCAGAGCCTTGACCGCTCCCGCAGTGATTTCCGGCATATTGATTTCCTCCGCGAAAGGTTATCTGCAATGTTGAAGTTAGATGGTTCCCAACTTGCCGCGGACGCACGGCAGAGAGCTTCTGCAAACCGGTCGCATTGCACGGCTCGATGCCGAAGCCCTGCCAAGCGGGGCTGAGTGCAACCTGGCAGTACTTGGAAGACCCCGCTCCGGCAGGCCGGCCAACGGCCCGCGCCAGCGCCCCTGCCATCAATGGTGCAATTGCTTGTTTGAACCTACCAATCCTGCCGATTGCCCACAGCGGCCTTGCTTTTCCGCCCGCACCGACGGCTACCCGACTGGCGCTTCGGCCGGCTCCTGGCTTTTTTCTATAAGACCGGCCTGGGTTTTGCCTTCTATAATCGCGTCGGCCAGCAGTCGAACGATCAGGTCGATCGAGCGGATGCTATCGTCGTTGCCGGGAATGGGCAGATCGACTTCGTCGGGGTCGCAGTCCGTGTCGATCAGAGCTACGGTAGTGATGCCCATCTTGCGCGCTTCGCGCACCGCGTTCCGCTCTTTGCGGGGATCGACCACGATCAGGGCCTTCGGCAACCGGTCCATGCGGCGGATGCCGTTGAGGTTCCGGTACATTTTGCGATATTCCCGGTTAAGCGCCGACTGCATCTTCTTCGAGTACGCCGCTATTTCGTCGCTGGCCCGCAGCGCTTCTAGCTCTTCCAGCCGGCCCAAGCGGCTGAGAATGGTACGAAAGTTTGTAAGCGTTCCCCCTAGCCATCGGTCGCTAACGTAAGGCATTCCGCAGCGTTGGGCTTCTCTTTCGATGGTTTCAGCCGCCTGCCGTTTCGTGCCGACAAACAGCACCAGCGCACCCTCGGCTGCCACCTGGCGGAGGTACTTACGAGCACGGAGCAAACCGCGCAGCGTCTCGCGGACGTCGATGATGTGAATCAGATTCTGCCGGCCGTAAATGTACGGTCGCATCTTGGGGTTCCAGCGACTGGCGCGATGGCCAAAATGAACCCCGGCGTCGATCAAGTCTTTAACCAAAACGGTGGGCAAACTGGTCCTCCTGCATGAGCACGCCGGCTCTTTTCCCTGCTGCCACCAGCCCGTGCGGTTGCGCCGCCCTCGGGCGCAATAGTCCACGTGCCGCCTGCGCTGGTGTCAGCCGGGCGTCCGACGTTGGTAATCTTTAAGTAATTCATCGGTCGGAAACAAGCTTCCGTCGTCCCGGACCGCTCGGGATTGGGAAACCCTCAAACTACCAGACGACTCCGCGCACGTCAACTGGAGCCGTCGGAACATCGCCAAGCCTCCTGCGCACTTCTACAACGCAACCGCCTCTCGCAACATCAATTGCGACTTGCGATTGCTCATTGCTGGGGCACACACCGCAAAGTGTAAGGTGTGGCTGCCCGGCTGGTGCAATCAGAATTGGCGTATGTTGACCGGGCAGATAGTGTTACAATGCAGCCGGTCGAGTTTCAGGGTGCGGTGTTAGACGCCTCGCACCTTTATAACCGGGCTGAGCGCTGATCCTGACGTGCACCGAAACTCCTAGTAAATGCAACGCAAAAAGACCGGGCCACAACCATTTGCATCGGAGAAGCAAGGTTCGGGGTTATGGAGAAGTTTAGCTGTTTAGCGGCGGGCAAATCTGCGTGCGGGCATTGGATGGCGCACGCGACAACAACAATCCTGCTAATCGTGGCACCAGCGGTTTTATGGCTGGCCGTGTCTCGTGCGGTTGCCGCCGAGTTGTATTCCGGGCAGCCCGTGCAGTATGCCCCACAGCCGGCACAACAGCCGGCGCAACAACCGGCAGCCTGGCAACCGCCGGTTCAGCAAGAGGGCTATCAATCGCCGCAACCACGGGTTTACGGGCCGCAACAGCCCGGGCAGGCTCAACCGGCTGTGCCGCAAGGGCCGGGGGCGTCCGGAGCGGCCCAACCGCAGGCTCCGCAACCGCCGTTCAGGTTGACCCCGGCCGAAGAAGCCCAACTGGACCGCATCCTGCAACTTTGGGAACAGCGCAGCAGCGCGGTGAAGAACTTTTCCTGTAGTCTGAAGCGTTGGGAGTACGATCCGGTGTTCGGTCCGCCGGACCGGGCGAGATTCGAGGACCTTGGGCGAATCCAGTACGCTGCGCCCGACAAAGGATTGTTCGAGATTTTCGGCCAGCGCGCAGAAAAGTGGGTCTGCGACGGCAAGTCGGTTTACGAATACAACTTCCTGAAAAAGCAGGTCATCGAGTGGCGGTTGCCGCCGGAACTTCAGGGCAGGGCGATCGCCAACAGCCCGTTGCCATTTCTGTTCGGGGCACGCGCAGCGGCACTGAAGCAGCGGTACTTTCTTCGGGTCATTACGCCACCCGACGTGCAGGGTCAGCAAACCTGGCTGGAGGCCTATCCGCGGTTCCAGCAGGACGCGGCCAACTTTCGCAAGGCCGAGCTGATACTTACCAACCGCGACATGATGCCCATGGGCCTGAAACTCTACTCACCCAACGGCAAGAACAGCACCAGCTACCAGTTCTACGAGATCGTGGTCAACGACATCTGGGACCCACTGAAGCCCAGCCCGTTCGTGGGAAGGGTGCCCCCAGGGTGGACGAAGGTCCAGGGCGATGCGCCGAGCGAACAGGCAGGGCGGCCGCCGGCAACCCGATGAGGCAAGCCTTCCCGCGATACAGACGGAACCCTTGCCGGCTTGTTCTGGGACGCCGGGGAGTATTGCGCAGTCGCCAATCATGGCTAGAAGACGGCGTTTCCTATGGCCGTCGGCACAGCACGATCCACCGGTAACTGGGGCGCCTGACGCGCGGCTGTCCATCGCAGGGGCCTTCCATTCAATGGTGGTATTGCATAACCCAATCGGTCGGCAAGGCAGGTTTGACAATCATCCGCAAAGGCAGGATGATTGGGATAAGCAGGCAGGTCGCCGCACGTTTCAAACAAGGTTCTCGGGGTAATGGAATCGGACAACCGCCCGAGAAAAGCGGGAACTTCTGCGCCGCCGGGCGCGTCTAGAATATCGAGCACGTCGTGAACGAAGACGCCCGATTGATCGACCAGACGTTGGCTGGCCACTCAGAGGCATTCGGCCAATTGGTGCAGCGGTATCAGGATCGGCTGTACAACACGCTGCTGCACGTGATCGGCGACCCTGAGGAGGCGCGGGACACAGTACAAGACGCCTTCGTGCAGGCGTTCGTCAAATTGCACACATTCCACGGATCATCCACGTTTTACACCTGGTTGAACCGAATTGCCTTCAACCTGGCAGCAACGCGGCAGCGCCGCAGGCATTTTGCCGGTTCTATCGAACAGATGCGGGAACGCGGGGGCGCCGAGCCGGTCGACCAGGCCGGCAACCCCGCCGAACAGTTGGAACGCCGGGAGCGCTGCCGGATGGTTCGGGCGGCGATCGCGGCACTAAGTCAAGACCATCGTGCAGTGCTGGTATTGCGGGAAATCGACGGTTTTTGTTACGAAACAATTGCAGAAATACTCAACCTGCCCGTGGGTACCGTGCGCAGTCGGTTGCATCGGGCCCGAGTGCAACTGCGCGAGCAACTGAAAGAAATGCTGATCGTGGAACGATGAAGGTAGTAGTTTTGCACGGCGCGCAAGGCGGCTGTCGCCAGCTCGGACTGAAGGAGCAACATCGATTGTAGTGTGACTGGCCAGCGGTCTGGCCGACGGGTGCGCAACATGAAAGAACCTTTCGATCAAGAACTGCTCAGCGCCTATCTGGACGGCGAACTTACCGCCGCCGAACAGGCCCGCGTGGAACGGTTGCTCGCCGAAAACCCCAAGGCGAAGCAACTGCTCGACGAGCTGCGCGCACTCAGTGCCACCTTGCAGTCGTTGCCGCAGGAAAAGATTGGAGAAGACCTCGCCCCGTACGTCCTGCGGCAGGCCGAACGCGAACTGCTGACCGGCAGCCGGCCATCGGCTGCGGCACGCTCCCGGCTGCGCGAAATGATCTCCCACATGCTCAGCCGCAGGGCGCTGGCCTGGGCGGCCGCTGCGGTAGTGATTGCAGTGATTTTCGCGATCGGTGAGCACCACCAGCGCCGGCAGCAGCGCGATCGGGCGATAGCAGTCGGGCATGGCGCAGACAAGGCAGTTGAAGCAGATGCTCCGAACGACAATCGGCTACCGGCCGAGGACGCGCTTTTGGCCGCCCCCCCGGCGCGCAGACCGGCCATTCATGCACCCGGGGCAGCCGGCGAAGATCACATCGCTGAAAAGCCAACTGCCGATGCCCTGTCGGCACCTGTCATGCGTGAGCCGCCAGAGCAGGCAGGTGAGGTGGCGGCCTTCAGAGTATCACCGGAGGGCAAGAAAGCCGAGACAATACTAGCCGAGTCCGCACGCTTGTCGGGCAAGGAAAAAAAAGAAGAAGAATCGTCGTTCAAGGCGGCCGCGCCGGGCAATGTTGCAATGCATAGTGCAGGAGCCGGAGGCGCCGCACTGCCGGTGGAAAAAACCACCGGCGATCAGCCAGTGCAGCCTGGCGAACAAGACCCGGGCAAGCACGACGGCATGGCGGCAATCGGCGCCAAGTCCTTATTACCAATGGAGTCGGCCGGTCGTTCGGAGTCGATGGACGCTCAGGTCCAGCGCGATGACGCCGGGCCTGGAGAGAACGCACCGGGGACAGACGGCGTCCTGGTGGTGCGGTGCGACATCACGCCCGAAGCAGCACGCAACCGCACGCTGGACCAATTGTTGTTGCGCAACAACATCGCATTGGAGGACGGCGCTGCTTTGGCTGGTCCAGCCCAGGAGAATGATTCTCAGTCGCAGCTTCGAGAACAGTCGCCGGCACAAGCTGGCGCCGGCCTTCAATTGGGAAGGGGTCAGGCCAACATGCCCGTTGCGGCCGCCGCAGAGCTGACCGGCTTGGACGTGGTCTATGTTGAGGCGGCCCCGGAGCAGCTCGAGCCGGTGCTGGCAGCGATGAATGCTATGCCGGGCCAGTTCCTGACAGTCTCGGTCGAACCACCGCCGCAGACACAATTGGCGCAATCGCAGCGTAGGGCTAACCTCGTTGCCAATCAGTACGACTTCAGCCGGTACAACCGTGCGAAACCTTTTGTTGGCGCCCAAGAGTCCGCTCCGGCGGATAAGGATTTGAAATCGCCCCTGCCCGCGGCCCCAGGGGCAGCGCCACAGTCGCAGTCTCCGTTGCAAGGCGGCGGACGAGGCGGGGCGCTCGATCTTGGCAAGCCCGGCCAGCAGCAATCACCAGCCGCGCCTAGCCAGCCAAGTGACAAGTCACAAACAGTCGCTCAGGACGGCGCCGGCCGAGCGGGCGTCGCGCTCGGACAGCAATTTGGGGGTTTCGGAGGTCGGGCCATCCGCGTGCAATTACCGCAAAAATTGCCCCTGGATGAGCTAGCTCGCACGGAGCCCAGCCGTGCACAAAAGGGCAAGCAATCGCCGGGTTCTGCCGGGATAGAACAACCGGCAGCCCCGCCGCCGTCAGAGCTTCCGCCTGACACAAAACCTGCGGAAAAGGCCGGGAAAACGCTTCCAGCGGTGCATCCAGGCTACGGTCTGCTGGGAAAGGGCCAGTTGGGCACTCCCACGGCAGCACCGTCGGCGGAGGCTACTGCGCCGGCCGCCAGACCTTCTGCCATGTCCCAGCCGGAACCATCAATCCCCGCACGGGACCAACCAGAAGGTTCCATAGGCGCGCCAAGTAAACCCGACCAATTGGGTAAACCTGAGCCGTCGGCTAAACCTGACCAATCAGATGAACCCGGCCGCTCGGCCAAACCTGACGGCGGGGCTGAAGGTGGCCGGTCGGCTCAGCCCGAACAATCGGCTCGAGCCGACCACCAGCCCGATCGGCCTAAGGCCAAGACCACGTCGAGCCGACCTGCGCAGCAGCAATTGCAGCAAGGCAGCGGTATCTATCGAGTGTTGTTTGTGATCCGGGTTGTGCCGGATGCTTCAGCCGCTCCGGCCGCTCAGCCGGCCGCCGAGAAGTCGCAGGTGCAGCAGTAGAATGGCCGTTCTTTAGGCGTGGACAGCTCCCGGGCGGTCGCGTTCGTCCTGTTTTCGTCAATCGCGGCCAGTCACCAATGCCAAGTGCGGCCACGACGGAGCGTGGCCCTCCACCCGCGGCACGGTGCACCGCCACGACGGAGCGTGGCACTCCAGTTCGCCTCGCACCATTCATGTTGCCCTGCAAGATGCGCGCACGCCAAAGGGGCAAGAGGCTAACGCCGCCGGCTGGTAATTATGTACGCCCACAGCCCCGCGGCGCACAGCAGCACTGCCACGCTAATGACCTGGGCAATCGTGGTGCCGAAGATGAACTTCTTCGGCTCGTCGGTTCGCAGTATCTCGATCAGAAATCTGCTCACGCCGTAAACCGACAGCATCAGCGCGAACAGTTCCCCGTGGCGACGCTGGTAAGGTGCGTATGCCAGTAGCAGCAAACATAGGATGGCCGCGTCGATGGTGCTGTAAAGCTGCGTGGGGTGCACCGGCTTGCTGCGCAGCGGCAGCGCTTCGGACGGTACATGAAGCGTACGGTTGGGTTCGACCTCCACTTGCAACACTTCGCCAGAACGTCTGGCCGCGGCCAGCAGTCGGTAGACGCTCTCGGGCGTGGCTTCCGGCCCCAGAAGGTTCAATTGCCCGATGCGCTTCAGCCGGTCGCCGTCGCGCAAGCCTGCCCCAGCGGCGGCAGAATCTTCACTGGCGGAATACCATACCCAGCGTAGCGCGCTGCCGCTGTTGGGGTCATCCAGGCGGAGCCTGACCAGCCCTTCGGATTGTCGGCGCAGCACCTGGCTTTCGTAAGGTGGGCTGCCCAGCGGAAAACTGACCGCCCAGGGGGCATGGCTGATCGCTCCGAAGCAGCAGCCGTTCAGCAGACAGCCGATGCGTCCGATGGCCAAGGCCAAGACCAGACCTGGCGCCACCAAATCGCAGGTGGCAAGCAGGTTCATTCGATAGCGGCGCACAAACAGCACCATGCCCACTACCACGCCCATCAGTGCGCCGTAAACTACCAGCCCGCCCTGAGAGATGTTCACCAGTTCTGCCAGCAGCGGCAGCACCCCGCGGCGCAACGCCGGGCTGTACTGCTCGCTCCAGTACTCGACGACGTAGAACACCCGGGCGCCGATGATGCCCGGCACGAACAGCCAAAACGCCAGGTTGACGACGGTTTCCGGCGAAATGCCGAGCTGCTTTCCGCGGTGGATCGTCAGTCCCACGGCCGACAGCACCGCCAGCAGGATCATCAATCCGTAGCCGCGGATAGGCAGCCCCTGGTGGTCGCACAGAACCGGCAACACCCAGGCGATGATCGCTCCCAGGGCCAGAATCACCGGCAGATAGCTCAGCGTTTCTCCGCTCAGGCCTTGGCGGCGGATCAGCCAAAGCAGCCAGACCATGCTCAGAACCGCCCAC
>Ga0308412_1001322_pt1 | contig 13475 bp, 9 predicted proteins | sample HotsprottomLayer_FD_202357 | JGI IMG/M metagenome (GOLD analysis project Ga0308412, IMG submission 202357) | Hot spring phototrophic mat microbial communities from Octopus Spring, Yellowstone National Park, Wyoming, United States -... | ecosystem: Environmental > Aquatic > Thermal springs > Hot...
AACCATAGTCGGCACCCGTGACCATAGTGGGCAACAGTAACCGTAGTCAGCAGCGGTAATCTCCCTGCACACGCAACCACAGGTGCAGCAAAGTGTTATGCCTTGATTTGCCACCGAACTTCGGCCTAACGGGGCCTTCAGCCGCAACCAAACGGTGTTACTGGAGGGACGCGCTCCGTCGCGTCCGTCAGCACTTGGCACGCGGCCACGACGGAGCGTGGCCCTCCATATCACCCGAAAACATGCGCGCAAAACGCGCGCATGTTACGCAATAAGGAACTGATCGTCCGACCTTGGCTGTCTGGGAGCGAGTTTGCCGGTTTTCCGGTTAAACAAATGTGGAGAACTGCGCAAAGCTTGCCGATTATTCGCATCGCGCAACCAGTGCAGACATTCTGCATAAATCTGGGAAAGACGCGCAATATAGTGGTTCTGCGGTGGCGGGGGTTAACCGCTTTTCAAGGGCAGACACTCTCATGCATAGGACTGTAAGACGAAATGCCAGGATTTATGCATGGTTGGTGCCTGTTGCGGTGGGACTGGCGACGGCAGCCATTGGATTGTGCCTGTCGGCTGTCGCCCAGCAGGACGCTGCTCGCCCCGCACCAGTGCTAAAGGCCCACAACTGCCCGGCCGGAGATGTGGAAACCGTGGCGGCGCTGCTTCGGGCGGAGTACCAGAACGCGGCCGACGTGTTGATAGTGCCCAATCCGCGCACCCAGCAACTGCTGGTTCAGGCGCCTCCGGAAGTACACAGCCGAATTGCGCAGCGGTTGGCTGCCTTGCAGCGCGGCGTGGGATCGGGTGGCAGCCGGACTGCCCAAGGCACTGCTGGCAGTTCGAGGGTCTTCGACCCGCACGCTCCTAAATCCACCACATTGACTTTGCAGCACATCGCAGCCGAGCAGCTCGAAGATGCGCTGACGTCGTTGTTCGGGCCGCGGCTTACACCCGCACAGCCCAGCGAATTGGGGGCACGCTCCTACCAGCTTGCATTACCGGGCAACCGCAGCATTCGCATCGAGTTGCATCCGCAGACGGGCCGCGTTGCTTTGCAGGGGCCTGCGGCGAACGTAGAGGCCTGTGCGCGACTGGTACAGGCCGTTGATATTCCCCAGCCTACCGGCGAAGAGAGCTTGCGACTGATAGCGTTGCGGCAAGCTGCGCCGGCAACTGCACGTCGGATCGTAGAGGCGATTCAGGCCAGCAATGGAATGCAAGTAGTGCGCGGACCGATGGTCGCTTCGCTTTTCCAACAGTCCGGCGATGGTTTGCAGCCTCCGGCGGCAGCCCAGGTCACAACTCGGCAACCACCTCGGGAAGCTGCCACACCCCCGGTGCGCGATGTTTCTACTCAGGTTGGCGCCGATGCGCCTCCCCCAGCGGCGCCCGCCGGCGAAGCGGCGCCGCCTGTGCCGGGGCAGGCCGCTGCGGGTCAGCCCGCCAGGGCCGGCCAGGAAGGGGCCGGAATGATCGGAGCGGTGCAGGTGCAATTGCTCGAAGGGCTGGACGTGCTGGTGATCAGCGGGCATCAGCGCGACGTGAAGCGCGTGCAGGAGATCATCGAGCAGATCGAGCGTTTGGCGGCAGAAACCGAGCCGGCCATCGAAGTCTATCAACTGCGTTACGTCAACTCGATCGCGATTGCCGACTTGATAGGGCCGCTGTACGACGAAATCTTCTTCGCCCGCCGCGGCGACGTGAGCATCACCGCCCTGGTCAAGCCGAATGCCTTGCTGTTGATAGGCCGTCGCGAAAACGTGCAGTTGGTGATCGATCTGGTGCGCAAGCTCGACAAGCCCGTCGCCCCCGACACGCAGTTCCAGGTGTTCCGCCTGAAACATGCCGCCGCCGCCACAGTACAAGCGACGGTGCAAAACTTTTTTGTGATGCAATATGGGTTGGGCACACGGGTATGGGCAGTGGCCGACTATCGCTCGAACTCGCTTTTCGTGCAGGCCAGCCCGCGCGATATGGTCGAAGTGGCTGCGCTGATCCAGAAGATCGACACCCCCACCAGCGAGGCAGTCCACGAACTGCGGGTGATCACCCTGCAAAACTCCCTTGCCGATGAAATGGCCAACGTGCTCATGTCGGCGATCACCGGTCAGGTGCGTGCAGTCACCGCCGTGCCGGGCGCCGCGGCAGCACCAGCCGCTCAGGCAGCCGCCGAAAAGGCCACCATGCTGCGATTCGTGACCATCGATGCCCAGGGACAACGAAAACTCAGCTCGGGCATACTCACCGACGTGCGGATCACGCCCGACACGCGCGCCAACACGCTGCTGGTTTCGGCCCCGGCCGACAGCATGGAGCTGATCGAGGCGCTGGTCAGGCAGCTCGACCAGCCGCCCAGCGCCGTTTCTCAAGTCAAGGTGTTCACTATCGTCAATGGCGATGCCACTGCACTGGCCGACATGCTGGCCACTTTGTTCGCCCGGCCTGCTGCGCAGACCGCACTGGGCCTACAGTTGCAAACCGCCGCCGGCGAGGGCGAAAGCACGCTGATCCCCCTGCGGCTGGCTGTGGACGTGCGCACCAACAGCATCATCGCTTCCGGGTCGATGGGCGACCTGCAAGTGGTGGAAGCCATTCTGCTGCGGCTGGACGAGAGCGACATCCGCAAACGGAAGACGGTGGTCTACCGGCTGAAGAACGCGCCGGCCACCGATGTGGCCAACACCATCAACCAGTTCCTGCAAAGCGAACGGCAGGTGCAAATGCTGGCCCCAGGACTGGTCAGCGCTTTCGAGCAGGTCGAGCGCGAAGTGGTAGTGGTGGCCGAGCCGGTCAGCAACAGCCTGATCGTAAGCGCCACCGAGCGTTACTTCAACGAGATCAAGAAGATCGTGGAGCAACTGGATGAACGTCCGCCCATGGTGCTCATCCAGGTGCTTATCGCCGAAGTGACCCTGAACAACACCGATGAGTTCGGCGTGGAACTGGGCCTACAAGATAGCATCCTGTTCGACCGCAGCCTGCTACAGAATATCACCACAGTGACACGAACCACGTACAACGAAGTAGGCCAGCCCACGTCGCAAGGGCAGGAAATCGTCTCGGCCACCTATGTGCCGGGCTTCGCCTTCAATAACCAGCCGCTGGGCCAGAGCACCGACCCCAGGCGGAAGGACCTGATTGGCACCCAGGGGCTTTCGCATTTCGGGGTGGGCCGTTTGAACAATGAGCTGGGTTTTGGCGGCTTCGTGTTTTCCGCCTCCAGCGAAAGCGTCAGCGTGCTGATCCGCGCTCTGAAGGAATGCCGTCGGCTGGAAGTGCTCAGCCGTCCCCAGGTGATGACCCTGGATAACCAGCCCGCCTTCGTTCAGGTCGGCCAGCGTGTGCCCCGGATCACCGGCACCACCGTCAACCAGATGGGCCAGGTCAACAGTGTTACGCTGGAGAACGTGGGCTTGATACTCGGGGTAACCCCGCGCATCAGCCCCGACGGTCTGGTAGTGATGGCTATCGACGCCGAAAAATCGGAAGTCGGCCCGGAAGCGGAGGGGATTCCTGTGTCCATCTCGGCTACCGGGCAGATCGTCCGCTCGCCGCGAATCAACACCACCATGGCCCAGACCACCGTCAGTGCCGCCAGTGGTCAGACGATCGTCTTGGGCGGGCTGATCGTAAAAGGCAAATCGGAATTCCACCGCAAGGTGCCGCTACTGGGCGATATACCGGTCGTCGGTCACCTTTTCCGCTACGACGGGGTGGCAGAGCGGCGTTCCGAGTTGCTGATCATCATGACCCCACACATCGTGCGAAGCCAGGCCGACGCCGAGGAGGTCAAACGCATCGAATCGGCTCGGATGCACTGGTGCCTCAGCGACGTGCTGGAGGTCCACGGCCGCGGCGGCCAGCGCCAGCCAGTGGAAAGCTGGTCTGAAGCCGAGACCGAAGTGATCTATCCGCACATGGACCCGTTGGGCGTGTATCCGCGAGTGCCCGGCGCCGCAAGCGGCCCGGAGTTGGTGCCGGCGCCACCTGCTGAGCCTGCGGACGGTCGGGCGCGTCCGGCCAACGGTTCTCAGCAGCCCAAGGCAGCGCCACCACTGGTCGAGCCGCCGGAACAGCCGCGAGCGCCGTCGGATGGTGGAGCCAGCGGCGGCCAGGGGGCTTCGTCCCCCGCGCAGCAGTTGCAATTCGGCCCGCAGTTGCAGCTTCGCCAGCCAGTTCAGAACGGTAGCAGGCCGACTGCCGATGGTACGGCGCAGCCGGTACAGCCGGCCATCTATCAGCCCGGCGTGGCACAGCCCGGCGGCGCAGGTCAATCTGCCAAAGGCGTTTCGGATGACTTGGTAGCGCCGGCCGCGTATTACTACGGCCCGGCGCACGCCACTGGCCAGGCCGGCGTGCAATATCAACATGGCGGACAGCCTTATCAGCCACCGCAGGGCCAGCAATATCTCCACCAACAACCCTTGCAACAGCCGTCACAACAGCCTTTGCAACAACCCGTATATCAACCGTTGCCGCAAGCGTTGCAACAGCCGTTGCCTCAACCGCGGCAGCAAACTGCGGCCGCGCAGCCGACGTACCACAACGGTCAGCAATTCTGGCAACCGCAATTCTCCCAGCCCCCAGTGCCCCATCAGCCACTGCCCCAGCAGCAGCCGAGCAGACAAACCCAGATGCAATATCCGCAGCAACCACTGCGCCCGGAGACGCCGCCGGCACAGATACCAGTCCCGGCTGCGAGCAGCGCAGGCGGCGGCAATTATCAACCGCCGGCAAACAGCGGGCAGTGGTCGTGGCCGCCGCAGCGCTAGGTGTTTCGGAAAACCTTGCAGGTGCGGAGCGACAGTGCGCCGACACACATGCAACAGACGTTGGCTATCTAGCAGAGTACATCGGGTTGGCCATGAACGAACGATCCGCTTATACAGAAACGGTTTTGCACGACTTGTTCCGCTTGATGGTAATACTGCTGGCCGCGGCCATCCTTTGCGGATGTTCCAGTCCGCTTCTGAAAAATAAGCTCGCCATGCCCTGGCAGAAAGAGGAACAGCCCGGCCCGCCCACCAAAATCGTGGCCATCTGGACCGATGCCGTCCTACACCCACCCAACGAGAAACCCCGGCGAGGTTTTGGCGGTCGGCTGATGTTCTACGACGCCAAAGGTAAAGAACCCATCCAGGTGGAAGGCGAGCTTATCGTCTATGCTTTCGACGAGACCGGAGGCAACTACAACAAGGTCAAACCGGACCGCAAGTACGTGTTCACCAAGGAGCAGTTCGCCCAACACTACAGCAAGTCGAACCTCGGGCACTCGTACAGCATTTGGATTCCTTGGGACGAGGCCGGCGGCCCGCAGCGCGAGATAAGCCTGATCGTGCGCTTCGTTCCGACCAATGGCGAAGTAATCGTCAGCGAGCAGACCAGGCACATCTTGCCCGGCGCGAAACCTGAACAAGCCGCTGCGCCGCTGGAGCGGAGCCAGTTGCAACCGTCCAGCGCTACGGCTGCTGCGGCCAGTCGCGGGCCGATTGGGGGTCACGCCCACAGCGCCGCTGCGCAGGGAAGCGGAGCTTCGGCACAGCAAGGTACCGGGGATGTGAGAGCCGTTTCGCACGAAGCTCAAGTCGGGCAAGGATACGCCCAGAATGTCCCCGGCGCCCCAGATAACTCGGAGGGTGTTGGCAGCGCTGTGGATCAGGCGTCCGGTTCCGGCCGGCGGATGCAGACCACCACGATCCAAATGCCGGCCACCTTTGGACGCCCCGGCCCGATCGTCGGCAGCGTTCCATCCCGACACGCCCCTGGGCAAACGCCTGCCGGTGGCACAGGGGCGCAAGCCAGCCCCGGTAGCGCTCCAGCAGCAACGGTAGATCAAAGAGGTTCTGCGGCGTCTAATTCGAGCGGCCCGGCTGCTCCGGCTGCTCAGTCGCTACCTGCAACTCATTCTGGACTCGCCAGACCCCGGGCTCTAGGCGAGCCAATCTCTCGGCTACCGCGCGATCGTGCGCCGTGGCAACCGTACCCCGTAGTACCACCGTTCCGTCCGATTGGAGGTTTACCTCCAGCGGCGAGCGGAAGCGGATCGTCGGCGAGCGAGTCAGCCGCTCAGCCAGCTTCGAATTGACCTGGCTGCGCTGCGGCTGAGGATGGTCGAAGGCTACCTGCAAGGTTGCGGGAACCTCGCGATTGGCCATAGTTCCCCTACCGGCGCCGTAAGCGCCGGTGCCCATTCCACCCAGGCCGAAACCTGCACCAGTGCCGACGTTTCTGCCGGTCATTGCTCCCATTCCGGTGCGCAGCGCACCGCTTTGCAACATTCCGGGTTGCGAGGCACCGGTTCTCATTGTCGATCCCAATGCTCCCAAGGCTCCCGTTCTTCCCAGATTGCCCATGGTTCCCATAGTTCCAAATGTTCCAAGTGTTCCGGTGCCACCGCGGAGCCTTTGATTGATCGATTGACCTTGCGTAGACTGTCCGGCCATGATGCCGCCGAGCAGCCCGGCGGCGTAATCGCGGCTGTCGGCACCGACGAAACCAGCTTGCCGGGCTTGCTGCATGAACTGAGTTCCGGTGGTGCTCATGCCGGTGGTGCCGGTCGTTCCGCCCATACCACCCATGCCGCCCGTTCCGCTCATGCCCGTCAGCCCCCGCCCGCCCGATGCCATGCCGCCAGTAAAGCCGGCCGATCCCGAGGTAAGCCCCTGCCCGTAAGTGCGGCTGCCGAACATGCTGGAACTGGTTGAGGTTCTGGAAGTGGTACCGGTGGTCATTCCAGTAGTGCCGGTCATCCCAGTAGTGGTAGTGCCAATGCCACCGCTGGTCCCGAAACCGCCGGTCATGCCGGTATTCTGACCGGTATTGATCTGGCCGAACGCCTCAAGGCACACGGCGGACGCCACAATCGCCAAACCAGCAACGAACGTCGCGCGCATGGCTGCGCCTCCTTTTCGGCAAACCGGATGGCGAACCCCTGCCCTTGTGCACGTATCGTACACCAATCGCGCAGAGTTGCCAACTATTTATTCAAACCCCGACGTTTGCCCGAGGTTCCGCAGCCTTACCCACAAAACTGGTGGTGCGCTACGGCGGTACCGGCTACTTGCGCCACGTTTGGGTACAATTGACTAACCACAAGGGGTGGAAAGCCGGGTAGTTGCCCTGCTGCGAGGGTACGACAGAGCGTTTGTGCCGGACTGCTGCGCCGTGTCAAGCTGCGCGATAAGAGAGCCTTCCGCCCGAGAAGCTGGCTCGCACCTGTATCTCGCCTGGCCGGTCATCGGCCGCTGGCCGCAGGTCGAAGACCACCAAATCGGCCGAAGTTGGCTGCTCGAACGCCGAACAGGCGATTCCCGCCAGTGCCGCCGGTCGCGAGGTAGCCATGGCCACAGCCTCGCTTAAGGAAAGCCCTGCGAAGTGCATCACGTTAACCAGTCCCACGCAAACTGCGGCAGTGGCTCCCGCAAGCAGCTCGCGCTGTCCGGCGATGACGAGCTTTCCGTCGGGCAGGATTTCCACGTCGCAGATATTTCCCGGATAACGTCCCGGGGGCAGCCCAGCCATGCCCGACATGTCGCTGACCAGTATGCACCGTTCGGGCGATTTCGCACGGACCAGCGATTTGACCACCGGCGGCGGGAGGTGATGGCCGTCAACGATCAGGCTCGCCCACAGCCGATCCTCTGCCAGTTGCGCCCAGATGCAATTGTGATGCCGGGGTAGCATACTGGGGCAGCCGTTGCCCAGATGGGTACTCAGCCGCGCGCCGGCGTCGGCCGCCGCCCGGACGGTCCCCCAGTCGGCCATGGTGTGTCCGATCGCCACAATGACCCCAGCAGCCGCAGCGCAGCGGATGAAGTCCAAGGCGCCGGGCAACTCCGGGGCAAGCGTTATAAGGCGGATGCGGCCCTCGGCGGCCTCCTGAAGACGCTGGAACTCCTCGAAATCGGGCAAGCGGCAGTGCTGGCGAGGATGCGCCCCGCGTGCGCCCTCTTGCGGCGAAATGTACGGGCCTTCCAGGTGTATTCCGGCAATCAGGCGGTCAGTCTCGGGCGATTGTCGGCACGCCTGAACTACACACCGCGCTGCACTCAGCAGATTCTCGTGGCTTTCGGTGGTCAGCGTGGGCAGGAACCGGGTCACGCCGAAGCTGGGCATGACTGCGGCTATGCTGGCGACTTTTTCCGGAGTGATCGTCGGCGCACTAAACTCCTGCCCGCCGTATCCGTTGACCTGGATGTCGATCAGCCCCGGCGCCACCCACGGTATCGGCCCCAAGTGGTCAGCCGCTTCGGGCGGACAATCGCTTATCCCGACCAGAGCGTCGTCGGCGACCTCCAGCCGCACAATCCGGCCGGTGTCGTACCGGCGGGCGATCATCGCCGCTTGTGGCGACTGCCCGCGCCGACAGCGTTCATCTCCCATTGGCGCCATTCAGATACAGCACGTAATAAGGCCACCCCTGCCCGGCCCAACGGTACGGATAAGCGGGGTTGTTCGATGTCCAGCCGGGCGAGTAATCCCAGTGGATGGGGTCAACCGAAGCTCGCGGGCGCGAGTTGGATAACCCAAACCACTTCATCGCCGCCAGGCGGTTGGCGCGCTGCTGCGCGCGGAACTCGGCCGCCCGACGCACCGCCATTTTCGGGTCCAGGTACATTTCCATTTGCTGTTGATAGAACCACATTTCGGGCGTGGGCGTCAACTCGCCTGTGGAAGTAAACGGCTGCCCGATGCCCTTCTGCTGTGCCGGTCGATCGGCCAGTGCCGGTAGCGCCGCCAGCATCACAAACGCGCACATGATGGTCGCAAAGCTCAGTCTCATCGTTTCCAGCCTTTCATCAAATAGAGTGCCAGCTCGACTCTGATGCGGCAATAGCTGTGGACTCTATCTACGCTTCGGCTTTTGACGATTGACTGGATGAGAACGATTTTGCCGATTGTGACGGCGTTGGTCTTAATCCGGGGTTAAACCAGGAAAATCCAAGAGAATGGCAAAGCTGGGAAAAACTTGCGGCCAAGTTTTGTCAGCATGCTGGTGGAACCGAAAAAGGGTTGGCAACTCCGCGTTGGCACAGGTGGAGCGTTTCGGAGGAGGGAACAACGTCGCACTTCAGCACGAACGAGGCACAACAGCGCAAACAGGGCGGCTGGGACATTCTAGATAAGGCTGCTCAAGCGATTTGGCCGGGGCGGATCGGAACAAACTGGCGATACTCCTCCGCGCCCCCGCGAACCACTAGTACGTAAACCAGACTGCCCTCTTGCCAAATCGCTGCGCTGCACATCCCTGTGCTTAGAACGGGATAAGCAGGCGGCGTGCCGGGCAAGTTATCCACGGCTGCCCGGAACACATAAAGTGTTGCGCGCACCCGTTGCGGCCCGACAAAATCGTACGCCACTCCCTGCCAGTCAAGCTGTGGGGCCTCCGGATTTGCCCGATCGAGATGCCGCCATCTGATCTGCCCCTCTTGGGCGACAAAGGCGCTCAGGGGATACTCGTCTGGTGCTTCTGCGATAGGGCGCCAGTCGAACCGCTCGACGAAATCCTGCTCGTAGTTGAATAGTGTGATGGCCAAGTTCAGCACCTGGCCGCTGGAAACCGTCTGGCTGTTCGGACTGGCCAGCCACACGGCCACGAACAAACAAGCTGCCACTGCCACCAACACGCTTCCGGCGACCGCCAGCAGCTTGCGCCGGCGACGATCCACAGGTCGTTCCGGCACCCCTTGTTCGCCGCCAATGGTGCTTCGGCTGGTCACAGTCGGCGGCGATGGCTGGATCGTAGCCAGCCGTTCCAGGATGCGCTCGGCCAGACCCTCGGGCGGCGGTGCATCGCGCAAAGCAGCCACCAGCCGGGCGTCGATTTGCCCGATGCACTGCCAAAGGCGCTCCAGTTCCGGATCATCTTTAATGGCCGCAGCAAGTTCGAGGTACATTGGATCGGCCTGATCGGCGCGGTCAGGCCGGCAAACCTCCAAAAGCTCCAAGATGCGTCGCTGATGTATCGGTTCGTTCATCAGACTGCTGCCTGCGGCTGGCTATCGACCGTCGCGCGGATGTTGGGCTAATCGACTTGGCTTTTCGCACAAAACCTGGCACACCGCCGCCCGGTCGCTGCCGGCCGCAATCGCTACGGTTCACGCGGCCAAGAGCAAGTGGTTGTCTCTAGGAAAAACGTCTCGTTCGAGCGTGTGCGGGATATCCCTTCATCGCTCTACGGCAGCGGCGTCGGCTGGTGACGCCGCAACGGCCGCAACTGGGCGGCGAACAAACGGTTGCGCAAATGCTGTTTGGCTCGCGCCAGTCGGCTCATCACTGTGCCCATCGGCACATCTAGTTTGTCGGCTATCTGGCGGTACGACAACTCCTCGAAGTAAAACATCAACAGTACTACACGGAAATCTTCCGGCAATTCCTCCAAGGCCGCTTGAAGCCGCTGATCGTCGATTTGGCTCTCGGCGGCATACTCCGCCGGTATGCTGTCGGCGCTTAGCGACAGACTGCTCATGTTGACCGGCTGCCGCCGCGCAGACGACTTCAGATAACAGTTCCTCACTATGGTCAGCAGCCAATTGCGGGCGTTATCAAGCTGCTGTAGTTGGTCTATATGCTGCTGAGCTATCAGGAACACCTGCTGGGTCAGGTCTTCGGCCGTGTCGACCGCGCCACTCAAGCGATACGCATATGCGTACACAGCCCGATAGTGCTCTGCTACCAGAGCTTCGATGTTCGGCTTGGCGCGGTCTTTGGACATCGGCAGTCCACTAACTACATAGAGGCATTCAGCCGGCGAAATATTCCGCGGTCTGCCAAGAATCGCCGCCAAAAGACGCTGCTTGTTGGATTGCGCGGCCGACGAAGCCCTTGCCGCGAGCCGCAATCGGTTAGCAATGGGCGGACTTCCAAGAATTCTAGCCCGATCGGGAATAATTTCCCAGTACCGGGTATCTAAGATAAGTAGCACCGGGAATGGTTCTCGGGCGGCAGGTCATGTATCATTAGATCTAGTGAAAGGGTGATGCGATGAAGAAGTTGGCAGTGTTCTTGATGTGCTTGAGCGTGAGCATGTTTGCCCTGGGCTGCGGCGGCGGCGATGCGAAGAAAGCCCCCGCCAAGCCACCCGCTGAGAAAAAGGTGGACGACAAGAAGCCCGAAGAGAAGAAGCCTGAAGACACCTCCAAGCCGCCAGAGGAGAAGAAGGAGTCCTGATCGAGCTGCGACGATCAGTCGTTTACCCATTGGCGGCGCGTGCCAGTGGCACGCACAAGACTGGCTTGGGGGGAAAGCATCCGCGAATAATCGGATGCTGTCCCCTTTTTTTTGTGCCCTCTAGGCAGTTTCCGGTCTGGGCCGTTGCGACGAGTTTTGCAGCCAAATACTTATTGTGCTTTGCGCTGGCCGGAAGTGAGACGTTTTTCGTCTTTTGTCTGAAGATTGCCGCTGCTGCCCATGCGAGCCGAAACGGCTGCCGGTCCGCGCTTGCGACGGTGCAACAGCGCTCGCCAAGCTCAGCATACAACAAGCCTGAGGTAAGCTGCGCCTGCTGGAGGCACGCCCTGCGTCGCGTCGGCCATCACTGGATACTCGAACACGGCCACGACAGAGCGTGGCCCTCCAACTGACATCAACACAGTCGCTTGTATGTCTTGCGTATTGCGATCGCCAAGGGCTCCAACCTAATGGAGGGACGCGCTCCGTCGCGTCCGCTATCGCTAGCCAGACGGCCACGACAGAGCGTGGCCCTCCAGATCACCCGAAAACATGCGCGCAAGACGCGCGCCAGTTACGCCGTGAGCAACTAAGAACCGGAGTGGTTAAAACGCGAGAATTCCGCAAGCGCGCGAAGTTGGGCTGGCTGGGCAATTTGGTTCCGGTCGATCGCCGCTGTTGACCTAGCTACATCGCGTCGCGGTCGAGCGTCATGTCGGCTTCCGGCTCGTGAGCGAAGAAGTGTCGGGCGATCTGGTCGGCCAGCACACGCACAAACTTCCGGCGGAATGTGGCCTCTGACGGCACATCCATCGCAGGAATGCCGGTATTGGGCGGATAGACCGTTCGGCCCGACTTCTCGTACACCACTTTCCCCCCCTGCGTGCAGTCGTGGACTGTCAGCAGCCAGCCAGCCCGACCTTGGTAAAGCGTGTGGCTTTGCTGGGTGGCGAAGTCCTGGATGTCCACCCCGACAACCATGTCCGCACCAACGGCGTTACCGACCTCGGGATACTCGTTCCACTGGTTGGCGTCGACCCAGGCTGCGACCTTCTGCGGATCGACTATCTGCACCTTCTTCACGTTGCCGGCAAGCTTCTGCGCGATTTCACGCGACAGCTCTTTAGTTACCGTGGGGTTGTTGAACTCCAGGCTGGGCAGCACACGGCAGACAACGGCGACCTTCTTGCCTTGCAGGCCGCTGTAGTCGGCCTCGACCTTATGGCTTTTGAGCATGTACGCGGCCAAGGTGAACAGGCTGCGACAACCCGTACCCACCAATAGCAGCGCAACCAAAGCTATCCATAGCACCAGTAGCCGATGACGAAAATCGCCGTGCCGCATCGTCTGGCCTCGCATCCGTGTAAGGCTTGCTTGAGATGGACGTGCCCGCCCGGATCGGCTTGCATCCTGCAAGCAGCGGCAAATTGGGCGGCCGAAGAAGGTGAAAACATACCGATACTCGTACGCGCGTACAATAGCGCTTTGCACTGCAAGCGATTGCGCAATCCGCGCAAGTTAGGCAATCTGTACTGGCTCCCAACGACTCGAACTGCCGAGTCGAAACCGTGGGGTTTGTTCCGCGGCGTGTTTCCCTTTCACCGCCAAGGTCCCGCAGTGGCGATCTGTTCCCGGGGAACTTCAAGCGCCTACTGGCCGGCGGCCGGATGCGGTTGCGACAAACATATCCGACGGATGTCCGTTGCCCGCCCCGTCTCCGGGTCGACCTCTACCAAAGTGGCATTCAGTCGGACATCGCCGCTGGCGACCTCGAAATGGGTGGGACGAAAGGTGATGGCTGTTTCCAGCACTCGGTCGATCCGTCGGCCGAGTATGCTTTCGTGTGGGCCGGTCATGCCCACGTCGCACTGGAAAGCGGTGCCGCCGGGCAGAATTTGTTCATCGGCTGTGGGCACGTGGGTGTGCGTGCCCAGCACTGCGCTGACGCGGCCATCCAGATACCGCCCCATCAATTGCTTGTCGCTGGTGGCCTCGGCATGAAAATCCACCAGCACCACCTTGATCTCGGCAGGCAAACTGGCCAGCAGCCGTTCGGCGGCTTGGAATGGGCAATCGACCGGCGGCATGAACACCCTGCCCAACAGCACGAAAACGGCCACTTTTACCTCGTTGGCCGCTTGCAAGATCATCACGTCTGCGCCGGGTGCTTGGGGAGGATAGTTTGCCGGGCGGACAATGCGATTGTCGGATTGAAGCGTGCTGAAGATTTCCCGACGCCGATAAGCATGGTCGCCCAGCGTTACACCATCGATTCCGGCGGCTAGCAGTTCGGCGAAGATCTCGGG
>Ga0308412_1001326_pt1 | contig 13454 bp, 9 predicted proteins | sample HotsprottomLayer_FD_202357 | JGI IMG/M metagenome (GOLD analysis project Ga0308412, IMG submission 202357) | Hot spring phototrophic mat microbial communities from Octopus Spring, Yellowstone National Park, Wyoming, United States -... | ecosystem: Environmental > Aquatic > Thermal springs > Hot...
GAAAAGTGGTGTGCGTGATGCAGGGGGACGAGTTCTTCAGCACCTGGGTGGCAAACAAGGCGATTTATCGCACTCGGATGGCGATCGCCGACGGGGGCGAGCTGATCGTAATCGCCCCGGGGCTGAAGCGCTTCGGCGAACAGCCCGAGGTGGACCAGCTTATCCGCCGCTACGGCTACTGCGGCACGCCGCGGGTGATGGATGCTTATCGTCGCGACCCGATGCTGCAAGATTTTGCGCACGCGGCCGCGCATTTGATCCACGGTTCGTCGGAGGGCAGGTTCGTAATCAGTTACGCGCAACCGAACCTGTCGCGGGAAGAAATCGAAGCAGTCGGTTTCCGCTATGCCGACTTCGAGCAAACGCTTCGCCGCTACCAGCCCGAAAGGCTTAAAGAAGGCTTCAATCGCACTGCCGACGGCGAACAGTTTTTCTTTATTCCTACGCCATCGGCCGGACTGTGGGCCACGCGGGAAAAGCTCTTCGGTCGCCCCGGCGGACTGGCCGACTAACCCGCTGGTGGAGCGGCGCGCTGGGCCGCCAGATCGGCCGCAGCAATCGGACCAGCAGGGAAAACCGGCGCCGGCGCGACGCGGTCGCAGGCCGCATCGGCCAGGCCGGTCGTAGGAATCACGGGCGCCACAGCGTAGCAGACGGCAGCGGCCCGGGCAGGCTGCATCCTACGCGACGGCGACAACTGTTCATACAGGGCTAGGTGGCGCCGGGCGATTAGGGGCCAGCCGTAGTCTTCGGCCAGCGACCGCGCCTGACGGCCCATCTGGGCAACGCGCTCAGGTTGCGCGATCGCCTCGGCAATAGCAGCGGCCATAGCAGCACGGTTTTCCGGGGGAACCAGCCAGCCGGTCTGTCCCGGGCGGATCAGGTCTTGCAATCCCGGCAGGGCTGTGGCGATCACCGGGCGCCCTGCGGCGTAGCTTTCCAGCACCACCAGGGCAAAAGCCTCGGACAGCCGCGAAGGGACCACCAGGCAGTAACTGTTTTGCAACAGCCAGGTTTTCACATCGCCCGTGACAGCCCCAGCAAACCAGCAGCGGTCGGACAGGCCAGTTTGTGCCGCCAGGCGTTGCAAGTCTTTGCGCTCGGGTCCGTCGCCGGCGATGACCAGCGGCAGTCCTCCGCCTTGTTCGCCGCGCGGCAGGGAAACGATCAGGTCATCCACGCCTTTGCGGCGCTCTAAACGTCCCAGAAACAGCAGGTACTTGCCCGGCTGGATGTGAGGCGGAATCTGACCCGGCCGTGCGGCAGGCCGGCTGAGCAGCGAAAGGTCCACTCCGTTGGGGATGCGCTGCAAACAGCGCACCGGCCAGTGCAATTCGCGCACCCGCTGTTCGGTGTAAGAGCTGATGGCTATCACCGCGTCGGCCCGACGCAACGAGGCGACATATCTGGCCAGCAACTGGGGCTTGCGGGCCAGCAGGCCGTCGGGGGCGACGTCCCCGCCGTGGCTGGTTATCACCAGCGGAACGGTTCGCAACGAGCGGGCACAGCTTGCCACGTAGCCGGTCGGGTAGATGTCATGGCAATGGATTACATCGAATTGCTCGGCGGCATGCAGTCTGCTCAGCCACCAACGATACCAGCCCACACCCCAGCGGGTCGAACGAAACCGAGGATGCCACACCGTTGCGTAAGGAAGGCTTTTCATATCGGCAGACTGGCCACGGCGCGGTCGAGGTGCAAGCACTACCACATGGTGGCCATCGGCAGTAAAGCAACGGGCCAGTGCGTCGACGACCAGCTCTTGACCGCCGAGCTTCGGCAGCGCGGTGCTCGTGTACAGGCATATTCGCATGGGTGTTCGCGAAGTTGAGGGGCGAAAGCAGCGTCAACACCGGGGCCAAGCCGTAATCGTTATCGGCAAAGTTTGTCCAAACTAATCACTTTAACTGGCGCTGACGTGCATCATGGACTGCCGCAGAGTTTGTATAGTCCCTTATGGCGGAACATCCGCGCGTTTTGCGCGCATGTTTTCAAAAGTTCTGGAGGGCCACGCTCCGTCGTGGCCGTCCACGCGGCACTTGCGGAAGCGACAGCAACGCGTCCCTCCAATTTGGTTGCAGCGGAAGGCTGCTTTGGGAAAACGCCCGTACTAATCGCCGTAAATTGCCAAGTCATTCTAGATGCCGTAGATTGCCCCACTTCTGGCACACACGATTGACTTAGGCCATGCCGTATTGGTAAAGTTGTTGCCCTTTGGTGATTGCAGTCTGTGCGACGTGGGGGTGCGCCATGCCTTACGCTGCCGTCGGGCCGATCACGGTCTTCTTGCCCGAAACCGTCGAGGACAACCAGTACTTGGCCCAGAAGTTCCCAAAGTGGGACATCGAGTTGATCTACGCCAAGACGGGCATTCGCCGGCGTCATATTGCCGGGCCGGACCAGTGCGCTTCGGACCTGGGCGTGGCTGCCGCAGAGCAGCTTTTCCGGCAGTACGATATCGACCGCAGCAGCATCGACTTTCTGCTCTTCTGCACCCAGTCGCCTGATTACATCATCCCTACCACTGCCTGCATCATGCAGCAGCGGCTTGGGCTGCGGCGGTCCGTCGGTGCGCTGGATTTCAACCTGGGCTGTTCCGGATTCGTGTACGGTTTGGCACTGGCCGATGGGCTGATCCGCAGCGGTTCGGCGCACCGGGTGCTGTTGATAACCGCCGAAACCTACTCGCGCTACATCGACCCGACCGATCGCTCGCTGCGAACCATCTTTGGCGACGGCGCAGCAGCTACGCTGATCGAAGCCTCCGAGCAGCCATCGATCGGGCCGTTCGTGTTCGGAACCGATGGCACGGGGGCCGACACGTTGTTGGTCTGCGGCGGCGGTGCGCGTGCGGCCGAGCAAGCCATCCAGCCCCGCAAGCGAAAGCGCTGGCCCAGCAGTTTGTTCATGGACGGCCCAGAGCTGGTGAAGTTCACCCTCGAAGTGGTACCAGAAATGATCGACCGGCTGCTGGCGCTGACCGGCTGGGACCGCACCCAGGTGGACATGTTCCTGATGCACCAGCCCACCAGTTTCCTGCTACGACAACTGCGCGAAAAACTACAGATGGACGAACAGACGGTTCCCGAGGACCTGGAGGACTACGGCAACACTGTCTCGTCCACGCTGCCTATCTTGATGCGCGACCTGCGCAACTGCGGCCGGCTGGTGCCGGGAAAACGCGCGTTGCTGTTGGGCTTTGGGGTGGGGCTTTCCTGGGCCGGCTGTGCGTGGACCGAAACTTGGCAGGCCGAGCAGCAAGCCACCCTCGACGCACAGGCAACCAGGAAAGCGGCCTGAAGCGCAGCCCCGCGTGCAAGAGCGCAATACCGTGCTGGCGCGGTTGCCGGCCGCAGCCGATCGTTGCCCTCAAGAACAGAGCGACGCGCGACAGACTGCCCAAAAAGATCGGCATGTGGGCGACAGGCCGCTGGTCGTGATCGCCGTCCTTCAAAATCAGAGCGGCACAAAAAGCAGAGCGGCACAAACTCAGATCGACTCAAAAGCAGATCGACACCCTGTCGGCAACCTCCTGCCGCCTGGCGACATCTTCCACCCGCTGGCGCAGTTCCGCCAGGTATTGGCTGCGAACCCGTGCGTCGAACAGTATCCGTCGGTATTGTTCCAAGAGCTGCGGGAAGCGCCTTCGCAACAGTTGCGACACGCTGGGCCAAACCCGCGGACGCGGATTCAGTGCATCGACCCATATCTTATCGACGTCTAACTGGCGGGCTTGTTGCATCAGCAGTTCTAGCGAGCGACAGTCGTCGCTCAGTCCCGGCAAGAGCGGTCCGAACATGATGGAGGTTCGCAGCTTCGCATCTCTGGCGGCGGCCAGTACCGAAAGCCGGTCTGCGACCGTGTCCGCCCGCGGTTCCCACAGCGCTCGCAGACCCTCGTCCGGCGTGGTGACGGTAACGCCCACGGTAACACTGGCGGCAGCTCCGTGGCAGAAGACATCCAGATCGCGCAGCACCAATTTGCTCTTGGTAAGCACAAACAGCGAGAAACCGTGCTCCAACAGCAACTGGCAGCAACGGCGCGTAAGCTGATATTGGCATTCGATGGGCTGCCAGCCATCGCAAGCACTGCTGATGAACACTTCTCCCGGCTCGGCGCGGCGCAATTGCCGTTTGAGCACCTCCAGGGCGTTGATCTTCACGTCGACAAAAGCGCCCCAGGGTTCCTCGTGCGGGTGGAACCGCTGCATGAAGCGGGCGTAACAATACACGCAGCCGTGCGTGCAGCCGGTATAGCAATTTAGCGAATAGCCGCCCAATGCGCTGCGGTTGAGGATCGACCGGCAAGCCGTCTGCCGCACCACGAAGCCGCAATGCTGCTGCGGCGAGTTGTCAGCGTCCGCGATGGGCAGCAGGGAGGACATCACGGTTCGTTTGTACCGTCATTGAGTCTTGCGGCGTATCACGTGTGCACCGTGCGCATTTTGCAGGGCAACCTGGAGGGCCGCGCTCCGTGGAGGCCGCATTTGGCACTGGTCTTTGGCTTCCATCGGTGAAAACACAACGGACGCCACCGCAGCCCGCTCCTCTATTACGACGATTTGGTTAAGGCCGTCGGTCACTTTCAACAATGGTGTAGGAGGCTTTGGGCTGGCCGTCGAATCACCGGCCGGGCAAATAGCGCGCCACGGCTTGCGCTTCCGGGTCGGGAAACTTAAGCGCAGCGTTTGACCAGTGTGATTTCGTTTCCGGCGGCGTTGAACGTCACTTCGTCCATAAAAGTGCGAATCAACCCCAAGCCCCGGCCTTGGTCGCCCTGCAAGGCGGCCGGATCGCCAGGGGCCGGCAGCTTGCTGACGTCGAACCCTGGGCCGTCGTCGCGCACCACCATGCGTATCTCTTGCCGCGACAGTCGCACCTCTACGTGGATTCGCCGGTCGCGGTACGGCGCCTGCTCGCGCCGCAGTTCCACCAGGCTGGGTTCGCTCTCGGCGATCAGATGGTCTTGCACGGCTTCGATTTCCTCCCGGGTGATTTGCAGATTGCCGTGGAACATAGCGTTCAGCAGGGCCTCTTTCAGGGCCAGTCCCACGCGGAGCCGAGCGGTAAAATCGCACAATCCCATGCTCTCGATCAGCTTCTGCACGTAATCGACCAGGGCGTCGATCAGCGCCGGTTCGTTGTCCAGCGTGAATCGGAAATTGCCTTCGTCCAGACAGCGCAGCAATTGTTGGTGGCTGCGGCTAGCTTGAGCGGTGCTGAGCACCTCGTCGATGGTGGCCAGCAGCTTCCCGGCCAGACGCGACTTGGGCACGTAGCTGGCCGCCCCGCGCTCCAGCGCCTCGATGGCCAACGCCTCGCTGCCGTGAGCGGTAATCAGGATCACAGGAACGCTGGGGAAATGCACCCGCATGGCAGTCACCAACTCCAGGCCGTCCATGACCGGCATGGTGACATCGGTCAGCACCACGTCGGGAGCGAACTGGGCCATCATGGCCAGCGCTTCCATGCCGTGGGCGGCATATTGCACCGTGAAATCGCCCCGCCGCTCCAGCAGCCCGCCGATCAAACGTCGGTCCACTGCCGCATCGTCAACGACCAGTATTCTGGGCATTGCTGAATCCTCCCGGAATATGCTTTGCGCGGGCAAAAGTGAGTCCCTATCGTTCCAAGCCAGCGATTCTCGTTCCAGTTGGCTGATTCCTGTTGCAACTGAGTGGTTCCTGTTACAGGCGAATCCTTCTTTCTCCAATGACAGTACGGTGCTGCGCGTGGAGACTATATCTTGCTGCCGGGTTTACCTGCTCGGGGTTGCACGAGAACCCAGATCAACTTCGAGCACCTCGGGAACGTCTGCCCTGCACTGCGATGAACTCTTCCACATCACTGCCGCCAGTGGTTATTCTCCGCGGCGCTACGAAGATGGCAATATGTCGGCCGGTGGATCAACTACTGCCGGCCAGGAACTCCGTCAGGCGGGGGAGAACCTCATCCATCCGCTGCTGGAACAGGGAAAAGACCTCTTGCGCGTCGCCGAGTTTGCCTGCCCGTCCTAGTTCCTCGAGTTTGTAAGCCAGATCGAATGCCTGCCGTGCACCAAAGTATCGCAAGGAACCTTTGATGGTATGGGCGGCTATTTGCAGCGCCTTGGCGTCGCCGCTGGCGATGGCCTGGCGAATGTCCTCGATCAGTTTGGGCGACTCTTCGACGAAGGCCTGCACTATCGACCTGAGCAAGCGCAGGTCGCCCTTGACGGTCGATTTGGCGTGCGCCCAGTTGACCGGCTCTTCGGCGCCGCTGGGCGAGTGTTGCGCAGCTCGGACGCCCAGTACTGTCGAAATAGCCTCCAGCAATTGGTTGAGGCGAATCGGCTTCGACAGGTATTCGTCCATGCCAGCAGCCAGGCAGCGCTCGCGATCGCCTTTGATGGCATGAGCCGTCATGGCGATAATCGGCACATGCCCACCCCGCTGGGCCTCGCGCTGGCGAATCGCCGCGGTGGCTTCCAGGCCGTCCATGTCGGGCATTTGAATATCCATCAGGATTACATCCACTGGTTGCGATTGCCAGGCGGCCAGCGCTTCCCGGCCGTCTTTGGCCACGATTACCGTGTGTCCGTAGCGTTCCAGCAGGCCGACGGCCAGTTTCTGATTGACCAGGCTGTCTTCGGCCAGCAGCACCCGCAGCGGCGGCAACGCCGGCGCTTCCGGCGCTTCAGCCGCAACTTCGCTCGGAATCGCCAGTCCCAGAGCCGAAACGATCGCGTCGAGAAGCTCCGATTGCTTGATAGGCTTGATCAGGTAAGCGGCAATGCCGAGTTGCTGGCAGCGGGCCAATTGACCGGGCCTGTCGCCGGATGTGAGCATCATTATCACCGTGCTGCCCAATGCCTTGTCGCCACGAATCTGCTCGGCCAGCGAGAATCCATCGACATCGGGCATATTGGCATCGGTAAGCACCAGGGGGAAAGACGTTCCTGAGCGTTGTGCCGCCTGGAGTCGCTCGATGGCCTCTGCGGCGCTGGCGGCCAGCGTGGGCTGCATTTTCCAAGCGCTGAGCATTTCCTGCAAGATGCGGCGGTTGGTGGCGTTGTCGTCGACGACCAGCACTGGCAAGCCAGCCAGCGAGCCGACCAGCGACGGCGGTATTTCGGCCGGCTGATCATATCCGACCTCGAAGACGGCCGTGAAGTGGAAGGTGCTGCCGCGTCCCAGTTCGCTTTCGGCCCAGATGCGGCCGCCCATGCACTCCACCAGCCGCGAGGAAATGGCCAGTCCTAGCCCGGTCCCGCCAAAGCGGCGAGTGGTGGAGCTGTCGGCTTGTTCAAAGGCCCCGAAAATGACCTGGAGTTTGTCGGGCGGTATGCCTATTCCCGTGTCGCGGACGGTAAAATGCAGTGTCACTTGGCTGTCGCTCCGCGACTGGCAATGCACGTCCAGGGCGACTTCGCCGGCCGGAGTGAACTTGATGGCGTTGCCTACCAGATTGACGATCACCTGGCGCAAGCGGGCGACATCGCCTATCAGGCCGTCGGGCACATTGCTGTCGACGTGGTAGCTCAGCTCCAGCCCTTTTGCGTGGGCCCGCAAGCCCAATGATTTCATGGTATCGCCCAGCCGGTCTCGCAGCTCGAACAGCCTGTGCTCCAGTTCCAGTTTGCCGGCCTCGATCTTGGAGAAATCTAGAATGTCGTTTATCACTTCCAGCAGCGACTCGCTGGACTGGCGGACCATGGTCAGGTATTCCCGCTGAGCAGGTTCCAGGTTGCTATCCAGTACTAGCTCGGTCATGCCGATGATGGCGTTCAGCGGTGTGCGGATTTCGTGGCTCATGTTGGCCAGAAAGTCGCTCTTGGCCCGGCTGGCTGCTTCAGCCGCTTCCTTGGCCACTTGGAGTGCTTCGGCTGCTTTGCGCAGCTCGGTGATATCGCGGGAAATACCGAATGTGCCTATCAGTCGTCCCTGATTGTCATATAGGGGAAGTTTGGTGGAAGAAACCCAAGTAGTGCGGCCGTCGGGCCAGGTTTCCTTTTCCTCTTTACCGATGATCGGTTTGCCGGTTCGCATCACTTCCAATTCGTCTTCGTAGGCCTGGCGGGCGTGCTCTTCGGTGAAGAAGTCGAAGTCGGTCTTGCCCAGCGCTTCAGAAGGCTCGGAAAGCCCGAAGCGCCGCGCCAAGGCGTTGTTGACGCGCATAAAGCGGCACTGTGCGTCTTTGAAGTAGATGCTATCTGGGACGTTGTCCATCAGGGTGCGCAGCAGGTAGCGCTCGTGTTCCAGGGCGATTTCGGCGGTGCGCCGTTGCGTAACATCCCAGAAGACCGCCTGCACGCCGACGATCGCACCCGACGGATCGTAAACCGGCGATTTCATCACTTCCATGTACAGCGTCTGGCCGTCTTTTTCGTACTGTTCCACGTCGGTGAACAATTTGCCGGTGGTTGCCACGCGATGGTCGTCGCGGCGGTATTTTTCGGCAAGTTCTTTGGGATAGAAATCGAAGTCGGTCTTGCCTACCACCTCTTCGAGCGACTTGCCCAGCAGCCCGCAAAACAACCGGTTGGCGAACGTAAAACGCCCTTGCAAGTCCTTGCGCAGCACGTAGATCGGCAAAGTTTCTACCAACGAGGAATACAGCGCCTGCGACTGTTGCAGGGTTTGTTGGGTGTGCCCATGTTCGGCAACTTCCTGCTCCAGGCGTTGTTTGGCGCGCTGTAGCTCGGCAGTGCGCTGGTGGACCTCGCGTTGCACGCGGGCGTTCAGGCCGACCAGGGCGGCTACAAAAAGAAGCAACAGACTGGTAAGCGATATGCCGGCGACCAATGCCAGCCCTGGCATCTGCTCCTGCGCAGCCGCAAGGTACCAGTAAGCTGCGCAGGAAGCACCCAGGCCCAGAAAGCCGATCGCCCCCAGCAGCAGATTCACGTTTCCTGCAATGCGTCGAAGAGACTGGCGCATAACACCTCCTTGCCTGACTGGCGAACAACAGAAAGAGCAAGTCCGCCATGTGGAAAATCGACGCTGCCAGGGCAAGAACGCCCGATTACGAGCCTAACATGCGCCGGTGGCGAAGAAAAGCCCTCGGCACGCCCCGCGGCGGTTTTTAGTGTTTCTGGCTTTCCAGCGGTGGCATCCTGTGCGTCGATGTAAAGTACTTCAGGTAACCATGCTGCTGCGACATTCTTTCCGTGCTGCCCGGCTTTGCTGCTCGATTGGCATCTGCGATGGAGCCAGCCGGCTTGCCCCTTGCCGTTTTGGAGGACAGGCGGTCAAGCGGTGGCTATTCTCCCGCTGCGGTCAAACTGCAATAATTCCATAATGCGGCCGGCGACCGCAACAAAATGGCGCTGCTGGAGGGACGCGTTGCGGTCGGGTCCGCCTGTAGCCATTGAGGGACGCGCTTGGTGGCACTGCTGGCTTGTGCAGAAGTGCGGGTTCCCGGGAGTTGCTGCTGCTGGCCCGTCCAGCAGTGCGAGGTTGAGTCGGTCGCTGCGGCCACGACGGAGCGTGGCCCTCCAGGTCAATCGAAAATATGCTCCAGGTCGCTCCAGGTCAGTCCAAAATATGCTCCAGGTCAGTCCAAAAATATGGTCCGGGTCAGTCGAAAAGATGCTCGCAAAACTCGCAATTTAAACCCTAAGGGACTGATGCCATGATTGTCGGAGTACCCAAAGAGACCTTTCCCGGCGAACGTCGGGTGGCGATTGTGCCAGCCTCGGTTCCCACGCTGACCAAGGCCGGCTTGGAAGTCGTTGTGCAGTCTGGGGCGGGCGAAGCGGCGGGCTTCCCCGATGCCCAGTACGCGGAGCGCGGCGCCCGTATCGCCAGCACCCGAGAGGAGGTGTTCGCCGCCGACGTGATCTTGCAGATTCGCGCGGCGGGGGCGAATCGGGCTTCCGGAACGGACGACCTGCCGCTGCTGCGCGCCGGCCAGGTGCTGATCGGCATGTGCCAGCCGTTAGGCGAACCGAAGCTGCTCAGCCAGTTCGCCAGGCGAGGATTGAGCATCTTTGCCCTGGAGCTTCTGCCGCGGATCACGAGAGCGCAGGCCATGGATGTCCTCTCGTCAATGGCCACCGTGGCCGGTTATCGGGCGGTAATTCTGGCCGCCGCCCATCTGCCGAAGATGTTCCCTATGCTGATGACCGCCGCCGGGACGATTAGCGCCGCAAAGGTATTTGTCATCGGGGCAGGTGTGGCTGGGTTGCAGGCTATCGCCACCGCCAAACGGCTAGGCGCGGTGGTCTCCGCCTACGATATCCGTCCGGCTGTGAAAGAACAGATTCTCAGTCTGGGCGCAAAGTTCGTGGAAATGGGGCTGGAAACATCGCAGGCCGAAGCAGCCGGCGGATACGCCCGCGCCATGGACGAAGATTTCTACCGCAAACAGCGCCAACTTATGGCCAAAGTGGCGGCGGAGAACGACGTAGTGATCTGCACGGCGGCAGTGCCGGGAAAGCGTGCCCCGTTGCTGCTCAGCGCCGAGGCCGTGCGCGGCATGGCCCCCGGCTCGGTGATCGTCGATCTGGCCGCCGAGTCTGGCGGCAACTGCGAGCTGAGCAAACCCGATCAGACGATACTGGACAGCGGCGTTACAATTATAGCGCCTACGAATCCGGCATCGGAAGCGCCGTTTCACGCCAGCCAGATGTACTCGCGCAACGTCAGTACATTTCTGCTGGCGCTGGTGCGCAACGGGCAATTCAGCCCAGATATGGACGACCAGATCGTGCGCGAGACGCTTGTAGCCCGCGACGGCCAGGTGATACACCCGCGCGTCCGCGAGTTGCTCGATGGGAGTGGCTAGCCATGAAGGATTCATACGCTGGACCGCTGGAACGCATCGACGAGTGCTGTTGGCGGATTCCGAAGGATTACAAGCCGGGCATGCGCGTCGAAGGGCGAATCTTCGCCGACGAGACGCTGCTGAAGCACATCCGCGCCGACCAGGCCCCGGAGCAAGTGGCCAACGTGGCCTTTTTGCCGGGCATTCAGATGGCCAGCCTGGCCATGCCCGACATCCACTGGGGCTACGGTTTCTGCATTGGCGGGGTGTGCGCCACCGACCCAAAAGAAGGCGGCGTCATTTCCCCTGGCGGCGTCGGCTACGACATCAATTGCGGTGTGCGACTGCTGCGCACCAACCTGACGTTCCCCGAAATCAAGGATCAGATGCCTAAACTTATGGACGCGCTGTACCGGCGCATTCCTGCCGGTGTCGGCGAGGGCGGCCCATATCTGTTCGGCGGAAAGGAACTCGACCGGCTGCTGGCCGAAGGCGCCGGGTATTTGAAGAGCCGCGGCTGGGCCACCGATGCGGACCTGGAGCACACCGAGGCCAATGGCTGTCTGCCCGGCGCAGACCCGGACAAGGTAAGCCAGCGCGCCAAACAGCGGGGAAGCGATCAGTGCGGCACGCTAGGCTCCGGCAACCATTTCCTGGAAGTACAAGTGGTGGAAGAGGTCTTCGACCAGCACGCGGCGGAAGTGATGGGGCTGGAAGAAGGGCTGGTGTGCGTGATGATTCATTCCGGCTCTCGCGGGCTGGGCTACCAGGTGTGCGACGACGCGCTGGCGATGTTCCGCAACACACCGGCCAAGTACGGCATCTCGCTGCCCGACCGCCAACTGGCCTGCGCGCCGATCGAAAGTCCCGAAGGGCAGACTTACCTGGCGGCCATGCGCTGCGCGGCCAATTTCGCTTGGGCGAACCGGCAGTTGCTGATGTGGCAGACCCGCGAGGCCTTCGCCGATTTCTTCGGCCGCTCCTGGCAGTCGCTGCAAATGAACCTCGTCTACGACGTGGCCCATAACATCGCCAAGTTCGAAGAGCACGTGATCGACGGCCGCAAACTGACTGTGTGCGTACACCGCAAGGGGGCCACGCGGGCCTTCCCCGCCGGTCATCCCGAAGTGCCCGAGCGCTATCGGCAAATCGGTCAGCCGGTAATCATTCCTGGCGATATGGGTCGGGCAAGCTGGGTGCTGGTAGGTCAGCCCGGCAGCATGGAGCGCACCTTCGGTACTACCTGCCATGGCGCAGGAAGGTTGCTCAGCCGCACGGCCGCGATCGCACACGCCAAAGGAAGACGCATCGACCAGGAACTGGCCCAGCAGGGCATCGTCGCCAGGGCGCGCAGTTGGAAAGGTCTGGCTGAAGAACACCCCGATGCTTATAAGGACGTAAGCCAGGTGGTGGATGTGGTGCATCGGGCCGGACTGGCCAGCAAAGTCGCCAGGCTCAGACCTGTAGGGGTTGTAAAAGGTTGATCCGCCAAACCCAACCGCAGGCGGGAGAATTACTTGCCGAAGGCCAAGATGGTATAATCCGCAGCGGTGGGGTTAGATTGGCCCTTGCACGCGCCACAGTGGGAGGATCGTGCCATGTTCCGCTGCAAGAATGTTCCTGCCAAGTTGGCGGTGGTTATTTTCGCCGCGGCGATCCTGGCACCCGGTTGCCAATCCACAGGAGGCGAGACAATGAAGCTAGAGGTTACTAGCAAGGCGTTCCAGAACGGTCAGCCGATTCCCAAAAAATACACCGGCGAAGGCGAAGACCTTTCGCCGCCAATCGCCTGGAAAGGCTTGCCCCCGCAAACCAAGGAAATCGCTCTGATCTGCGACGATCCCGACGCACCCACCGCCGAACCCTGGGTACACTGGGTGATTTACAAGATACCGGGCAGCACCGCCGAACTGCCCGAAGGAGTGCCGCGAGATCTGCGTTTGAAAACCCCGGCAGGCGCCATGCAAGGCAAGAACTCGTGGCCCGACGATCCGCAAGACAAGGCAGGCAACATTGGCTATCGGGGGCCGATGCCGCCGCGGGGTCACGGCGTGCATCATTATCATTTCAAAGTCTATGCGCTGAAGGGCGAGTTGAACGTCCAGCCCGGGCTGACGAAAAAGGCGCTGCTGGAGGCCATGAAAAACCTGATCATCGCTGAAGGCGAGCTGATCGGAACTTATCAGCGGTGAATTTGCCTGACGCGTCCTGCGGCCGCGACCAAATGGCGTTAATGGAGGGCGCGCTGCGGACACACCCATCATTGCCACTGCTGACGAGTGCGGTCGCGTGCACAGGCACGGGGTGCGCGGCCACGACGGAGCGTGGCCCTCCAGATCGCCTGTAAACATGCGCAAAACGCGCCCAAGTTGTGCCGCAAGGGACTGACGATCATGCCGGATCGCCGCACCCATCGCGGCCCGCATCCAGAAGACCATCGGTTGTTCGCTCCCGATGTATGGCCCATCCTGCGCCAGGCTACCGCCGATCTTTGCTGGCTGCTGGGGCGCGGTTACGCGGAACCTTCGTCGCTGAAACTGGTGGGCGATCGCTACAATCTGCTGGCCCGCCAGCGCATGGCCGTGGCCCGGGCGGCCTGCCCGCAAGCCAGCCTCGTGCGGCGGAAGGCCGCCGAGGCGGCCGCCGAGGCCGTCAAGGACCGGGAACTCTGGCTTGACGGATACAACGTCCTGACGACCATCGAAGCAG